>ERZ1740067.633-NODE-633-length-27352-cov-5.608162_pt1 | contig 27352 bp, 24 predicted proteins | sample MGYA00581736_ERZ1740067 | MGnify/ENA primary metagenome ERZ1740067 (study PRJEB43018, sample SAMN04849236) | marine metagenome | isolation source: floating plastic debris | place: Pacific Ocean | collected 2008-08-27 | study: EMG produced TPA metagenomics assembly... | reverse complement strand
CATGCCGGAGGGCCCGCTGCGGCGGCGCATATCTCTAAGTACATAGGGCTTATGGCTCTCGTAGCGGTCAACCTCCTATCCCGTGGTGGGTTACCCAGCGTTGCGGGCGTATCCTCGGCGCCGTGGTGGGCATTTATGGGCGGCCTCATCGGGGCATTCGGGCTAACAAGCGCCGCGTTCACGGTCCCCCAGGTCGGCGTGGCCACCTGGGTCGCGTGCGTTATCGCAGGGCAGCTCGTCTGCGCCATCCTTCTTGATCAATTGGGGGCATTTGGACAGACCGTTCGCGATATCACGCCCCTTCGGCTATTGGGCGTGGCGTGCCTGGCGGCCGGTGTCTTCCTTGTAAGGCGGTATTAGCACTCCGCAGCGAACCGTGGTCAGGTTCCTATTGTCGCTTCTTCTTGCCCTCATAGGGGTTCTCCCCCTTGCGCAACATCAGGCGAATAGGAACGGCCCGAATTTCAAAAGCATCGCGGACGCCATTGATGAGATAGCGTTTATAGCTATCGGGCAGCTCATCTGCTCGCTGACAATGCGCCATAAAAGTGGGCGGCCGCGTGTTGACCTGGGTGATATAACGAAGCTTAATCCGGCGCCCCGCCACCGCAGGGGGCGGATGACGTTGAGTAGCGTCCGCTAACCAAACATTGAGGTCCGATGTTTTTACCTTGGCGTTCCAGTCGCGATAGACGCTGGTGATCGCTGGCATCAGCTTATCCACGTGGCGACCGGTCTTAGCTGACAAGAAGATGATGGGCACACCCGGCGCCTGGGGCAAAAGACGAGCCGCCTGCTCCCGAATTTCCCGGGCGGCAGCGTCCTTATCCTCGATAAGGTCCCATTTGTTCGCAACCAAGACGATGGCGCGCCCTTCCCGAATGGCAAGATCGGCAATTTGCAGATCTTGTTTCTCAAACGGGATAGTCGAATCCATCATGACAGCGACCACTTCGGCGAAACGAATTGCGCGAATTGTGTCGAAGACAGACATTTTTTCGAGACGGTCCTGAACCCGCGCCCGCTTTCGCAATCCCGCCGTGTCAAAAAGCTTTACGGGCCAAACCCGGTCCGCATCGTCCCACTGCCATTCTACCGAAATCGTGTCCCGCGTGATCCCCGCTTCAGGGCCGGTCAGTAAACGGTCTTCATCGAGGATCTTATTGACAAGCGTCGACTTACCCGAATTTGGGCGCCCGACGATCGCAACACGGAGAGGCTTAAGCGGATCATCCCAATCAAGTTCTCCGTCTTTTTCTTCCTCAGTTTGGTCAGCCGCCGCCGCATGAGGCACAAGCGCCTGATAGAGATCTGACATACCCTCCCCATGTTCAGCGGATATGGGGACCGGGTCCCCAAGGCCTAGACTGTAGGCTTCGTAAGCCCCCTCTTCGCCGCGACCTTCGGTTTTATTCGCCACCAAGACCACCGGTCGCCCGCGCTGGCGCAGCATTTGGGCCAGTTCCTCATCCTGGCCGGTAATGCCCGCCCGCGCATCGACCAAAAAGAGGCTGACATCCGCAAGCTCAATCGCGCGCTCAGTCCCCGCCCGCATCCGCGCCTGTAAGGACCCGTCCGACGCATCCTCAAGGCCGGCAGTGTCGATCAGCACAATATCGAGATCGCCAAATTGAACCTCATACTCACGGCGATCCCGGGTCACCCCCGGCTGATCATCGACCAGGGCGAGTTTCCTGCCCGCCAAGCGGTTAAACAGCGTGGACTTACCCACATTCGGGCGACCGATAATTGCAACACGAAGAGCCATTGGCGGCGCATACAGCAAAGCCGCAGCGACGTCATGGTATAAGTCACACCGTCAATGGCGTTTTCACTCGCCCGTGACTTCAAGACCCGCCCTGCCTATAAACAGGTGTAAGTCCCCGTAGCTCAGCAGGATAGAGCAACGGATTCCTAATCCGTAGGCCGGAGGTTCGAATCCTCTCGGGGACGCCATTCTCCATATGTCCGCATGAGCCAGCTTTCCTGGTTCTAAGATCTCCGAGAGTGCAGACGGCGCGTCCTAGGTTCACCCTGCAAGGCACGACATCTTTTGGCTCACAACATAAAGTGCCTCTGACCTGCTTCCCCAGAGACGGACATTTCTCCCCCATCAATAAATCTCCGAAATCCAAACACCTTTGACGTTTTTACCTTCGATAAGCAGCCAAATCATAAACGCGACTTCGCCTACGAACGTTACGGTCGAAACGTCGGAAATGACGCTCACCAACCCTCACCCTCAACCCAAGCACGAAAGGCGAACAGACCCTCAAATTAAACGGCAGATTCTACGGTGCTAGGTTATGAAGCAAGAAGCCAGGAAATTCAGGAGTTTTTATTGCACCGTATGGGGTCGCAACGCCCCTCAAACGTCACATGCAATCAGGTATTAGGTCCACACCTTCGCAAAGGGTAACGCGATGATGACGCGGCTTGGGTGCACTCTCCCACTGATGATTGGTGCCGCGTTGGCGGGATGTGCTAGCATTGACAAAGACGAGCAAATATTAACCGGCAGAGCACCTGTCTGCACGGGAAGTATTGATCTTGGCACGATCTATATCACACTTGTTACTGACTGGCGCAGCGACCAAAAAGCACCGCAAAAGCGCAAGCAGATGGCTGAAGAAGTCATCGACAAAGTGTTCCGCAGCTTGCCGTGTGGAGACTATATGGGCCTACATAACCCTGCAGGTCCAGAAGCAGATACCTTCGTCGAGATAACCTTAAGAGAATTTGGACCCGAATTCATTATTTCCGCTCCGGTTCTTTGGTCGATGAATACAGATGTCGACGCCACCATCCGCATCGTTGATATGCGCACGAACGTTGAAACTTTCGCGGCCTCGCAACGCCACAAGAACGGAGGCGCCTTTTCAGTGAGGCCATTATCCGCCGTTCCAGCGGCCTTCGAAAGTATGCTGAACACATGGCTGATTGGGCCGTTGGACCCTTAGCGCCAGTCGCAAATACCGTACATCCTCCCTTATACCGACCGAAAACCCCAAATTTCTTTCCCATGGAGCACGCCCCAAATGCTTAAGCCGACTATTATTTTACTCAGCCTCATTATAGTGAGCGCCTGCGCCACAGCCACAAGCAGCGCGCCCTCAATCCTGGGAGTTGGATGCACCAAAAAGAACAATGGCGTAACCGTACACGAACAAAATGCAACGGGCGCACGTGTCTATTACGTTGACGGCACCACACTTCGATATCGTGATGCTTGCGGTGCCCAAATTTATGCCTTTGACGGCGTTAGGCTACGTCATTACAACCACAATGGATCGGCCGTGTACCATTTCGACGGCAATAGTGTGCGTTCATATAACAGCACCGGCGCGCGCGTCATCTACTTCGACGACCAAACACTACGCGCCTCTGTTCGGTCAGGCGCGGCACTCTATTTCTTTGATGGCCGAACTCTCCGGTACCGCAACAAAAGTGGCGCTGTGATCACCTATTTTGATCGCCCCGTCGACCGTTGGGTTGCCATCGCCGTTCTGGCGGCCAAAGGCATGATGCCATAGCTCAATCTGCGCCTCTTTAAGGAGTCGAAGAATGTCAGTATCGGATTTAAAATCATCCCGCTTATCAGGTGCGAGCCTGTTAGCGCTGGTCGGTATTGCCAGCTCTATTGTAGGGATCCTAACCTTAGAGCTTCCTTCCGAGCTCTTAAGGCAAACTAGTTTTTCCCCAACCTCTCTCAAGGTCTTATCTATCGTTCAGTCGAGTGTTTTCATTATCGCCGCCGTGGCCGCGGGTTATTTCAGCACACACCCCACAGGTTTAACGTCAATCTTCGTCGATCGGCATCCACGCCTTAACCTATTCGCTTTGTTGTTCATCCCACTTGGCGCGCTCACCGGCCTCGGCATATGGGCTCTCGATGCCACAATAACAGCGCATTTCCCAGGACTAGCATCGTTTTATCTTCAGAATGAAATGGCCCTTGATGAGATGAACACGATGGTCTCGCCCATCACGCGCCTCGCTTATGTCGGCATCGTCGAGGAAATCCTTGCACGGTATGGAGTGATGAGCATTCTTGCCTTGATCTTTCTCAAGGTTTTCAAAAACAAAGCGCTTGCCCTCAGTCTCGCAATTGTTACGTCCTCTCTCCTGTTTGGGCTGGGCCACCTACATGCCATCGTGGCCTACATTGCCGATCCACCAACACTCTTCCTCATGAAAACTGTAGTGCTGAACGCAGTTGCAGCCGCCACGTTCGCCTGCGCCTTCACCTTACATTCCCTAGAAGCAGCCATGCTGGCGCATATTGGATTTCACTTGGCGGTAATGTTACTCAATTAATCTTTATATCAATTATATTGCCCAAACCTGCATCACTTTGATGACCAAAGAACCGTTCGACAAATCAGCGAGGTCCACCTTTATGTCATACTCTATGCCAACTCTGAAAAGCTCGGCTATTCTAAGCCTATTGATCGGCACAACCGCTTGCACCACATCGAAGTACATCGATACAGCGATTGATATCGAAGCGCCGCCATGCGTCGTCTACGATGTTTTAACAGACTTTGAGCGCTATCCTGAGTGGAATCCATATCACATCGAATTATCTGGACGGCTGGAAGTGGGTGCGCCCCTTGCGGTAAAGGTCTCCCGTCCGGACGGCAAAATAGTTGATGTGCCCCATGTCCACCTCCTGGAAATGGAAGCATGCGAGAGTCTGGCCTGGGGCGGCGGTATACGGGGGGTCTTTAAAGGCGAGCATAGATTTGATTTATCACAGCGTGCAGATGGAGCGACACATCTGTCGCATACCGAGTTATTCAGTGGCTTGTTTATTGGCTTCGCCGACCTCCCGGTGCCAGTGCTTCAAAAAGGGTATGAGGAAATGAACGCAGCGCTGAAACAGCGCGTAGAGGAAAACGAGTAAGCGCCATCCTTTACTACTCTGGTTTCAGCCTTTCCAAAACATCGCCATCGGCGTTGATAACGATGATCGATGTGAAGTCAGCCGTTCTTAACGTTGGCGTCACAGCATTCAGATCACCAACGACGATCCACGTCATGGTTTTTGGATTAAGCTTCTGGCGCGCGATCCGTGAAAGCGTTTGTGGAGTTTGCTCTTTATATTGCTGGGCCAGTTGGGCGTGAAACCGCAGTGGCAGGGACAAACGCCTTGCCATCATGATCCATTCCGTCAACGCTTCGCTCGTCTCAAACCGTCCTGCTAGGGCCTGCACCCGGTTGGCAGTCGCGCGACCGATCTCAACCACTGTAATCGGTCGTTCATCTTTTATCTCTCGCAGCTCTTTTTCCATCTCCGCAATAGCGTCCCAAGTATGATCTCGCTGTACGGAGGAATATAGGGACAACAAAGCCGCGTCACCCTGTTCTATGACTGTTCCCTGGACACCGTAAGTCCATCCCTTCTGCTCACGAAGGTTCAAGTTCAGTCGAGAGGTGAACAAACCACCGAGCACGTCGCTTATAAGGTGTAATCCAGCAATATCTGTCGGCGACTGGACGGGCAAAGCGGCGCCCGCAAATATCGCAGACTGTGTCGCGCCGGGCCTGTCCAATAAGATAAGCTGCTTCTCCCTTGTGGGCATCCTCGCAGCTGCCGGCACACTGGTTGACGGCTTTTCCTTGACGCGCAATTTGCCAAGAACAGGTACCAATTTCTTTTGAACCGTTAAAGCATCAACAGCCCCCACGATCACCACACGAAGACTATGGGGCCCTATGTGGTTTGCATAATGATCCCGCAGATCGGATGCGGTGATGTCCGCAAGGCTGCTCTCGGTGCCAAATGGAGGATGCCCATAAGCGGTCCCATGGCCATTGGTGAATTGCACCAATAATCGTTGTCCAAGGTCCTTAGGGTCAGTGTTTCTCTGCTGAATATCAGCCCAGCGCTTGGCCCGGATGACGTCAACATTTTCAGTCGTGAACGTAGCATGCGCCAACATCACCTTGATGAGTGTGATCAGCTCCTCAAAGGCGTCGCGGGTGGCCGTAAAAGTAATACTCGATCCATCAGCTCCCGTCTCAATGTCATATCGGACCGCTAGCTCCGCAAAAGAGCTTTGTAGAGACACACCCTTTTTTGTCTTTCCCTGCACCATCGCGTGGAGCAACAAGTCGCTAAGCCCCCTCGTCCCTCCATCATCAGCAGCGCCCATATCGAACTGAACGGCGACCTGTAGCAATGGTGATCGAGGCCTTTCTAATATCGTCGCTTCAAGGCCGTTTTGCAAGGAAATGGTTTGTGTATCTGGAAAGACAAAGGGGGCTGTCTCATCAGTATCCGGATACCCTTGGCGATCAGCAGCTTCAGCCTGTGCTGAGAAAGCCGGTAGAGGGAGGATGTCAAGCCTGTACGCCGGAGCCGTCAACCATTCAGAAGCAGCAATGCGCACATCTTCTGTAGTTGCATCATTAATCCACTCCATGCGGGCCGTCAAAAAAGCGGGATCACCCACCAACAACTCACCCGACGCTAGGGTCGCAACCTTACCGGTTAAGCCGCCGACACGCTCGAGCCCTGATAAAAACTCCGTATAGATTTCGCGTTTAGCGCGCACTAGCTCTTCTTCAAGCGGGCCGTTTTGGAGAAACGCACGGACCACGCCGGCGGCTACCGTTTTTGCGTCCCCTCGCGCAGCGACGTCAGCTGTGACCACGACGCCCAATGGGGTCGCAAACTTCAATGGAAATGTAATGACGCGTGCGTCATACGCGATGCCCGCCTCTTCAACGAGACGTCGATGCAACCGCGACGCCGGCCCATTTCCCAGAATGCGTGCCGCCAATTCCAAATGCGCGCTTTGTTGGAGGGGAAGGCCTGGTGTCTGCCACACTTTGTAAAACTGTGCATATGGGGTTTGGTCATAAATGACCTCATGTTTATCCTGCGCCGACCCCGCGCCCAGCATCACAGGCCGCTCCAACGACGCGCCGGGCGGCATCGCGCCAAAATATTTCTCCGCCAGACGACGACCAGTCTCAAGATCAAGATCGCCAGCCATCACCAACACCGCATTTGAGGCACCATAGAAGGTTTCAAACCAAGAGCGCGCATCATCAAGCGTGGCATCGTCCAGATCGTCTTCCGAACCGATGGGAGACAAACTGTATGGGTGCCCCTCTTCAAACACCCCCGCTAATAAGCTGTACTGAGCCATGCCGAATGGCTGATTGTCACTCAGCTTCTTCTCACTTTTCACAACAGCCCGTTGCTCTTCTAATTTCGCCTGAGTCAAAGCGCCGAGAAGATAGCCCATACGGTCAGACTCAAGCCATAGGGCACGCTCAAGCGCACCCGTTGGGACAGTCTGATAGTATGCCGTAAAATCAAACGAAGCATTGCCGTTAATGTCGCTCGCACCCGCCTCTTCTAGGGGTTGAAAGTAATCCCCGTCATAGTGCTTTGATCCATTGAACATGATGTGCTCAAACAAATGCGCAAAACCGCTACGCCCAATTGGCTCATCCTTAGACCCCACATCATACCAAACGCCAACGGCAACAATAGGGGCTTTGCGGTCTTCATGAACAATGACGCGCAGACCGTTTTTAAGAACGAACTTGTCATAAGGAATGCTTGCAATGTTCCGCACTCCGTTGGATTCCCGCGTGCCCATCGAAGCGTTGATTTTAAGCGCCGTCTCCGCCGGTCTTGAACCATCATTAGGCGAAGGGCGCTCTCGCTCTGCTGCCTGAGCAATAATAATCTGACTATTGAACAGGCAAACGATCAACAACAAGATACGGCGCACAGCGGTTTCTCCCATACATTTGTGTGAGACGATGAACGGTAGCCTTGTCCCCATAAGGCGTGTGAAATTAAAGCCCCTACTGATCGGCTTCAATCACGACAACGCGACGTCCGTTTTGAGCATTGAAATCGTATCGAAGGTTGAAGCCCCCGGCCGTGGCAATCCCTTCAAGGAAGGTATCCTTCTGAGAGATATTAAAGACCGCTGTCACACGAACCTGAGCGATCGACTCGTCTGCAAAACTGATCTCCATAGGCAGGTATCGTTGAACGCTATCGCGGACCTCCAACAGCGTCGTGTTTGAAAATGTGATCACGCCATCACGCCAATCGGCAATCATATCTGGAGAGATCGCCTCATATCTGACCGGGACGCCGGGCTTCACGTAAGCCAGGCCGCCCGCCGTCACAACATCCCCAACAGCGCGATCATCACTAAAAACCTGCACCCCCCCCTCGGCCACCTGCAATAGGTCGCCTTGACCTTCATCTTCAGAGCGCACCGTAAAACGGGTACCGACAACACGAAATTCCGACTCGTCTGTATACACTGAAAAAGGGCGTGCTGCGTCGGTTATCACATCAAAATAAGCCTCGCCCCGCAAAAGATGGACACTACGATCATCCTCTGTATAGGCAACTTCAACAGCAGTCCTCGTATTAAGCGTGATTTGTGATCCATCCGGCAGCACAACCATCTCAATCCCAGAACCACTGGTCGACCACCTTTCCATCGACGGACTGGCGTTGAACACCAGAGGCGCCCCTACAAAAGCGATAAGGCCAGCCGCGACAGCGCCAAAAGCCCCCACCCCGATGGCAAACCGCCGCCTGACACGCTTCTCACGCGCCACCACCTCACTCTCGGTCGCCCCTGCGACGTCTTGAATACGCGCATCCATCGCGTGCAGCGCGGTAAACGCCGCCGCGTGCTCCGGGTCCGCAAGCCAATCGTCCAACAGAGCCGCCTCAGCGTCGGTCATCGCACCGGAATGTAGCCGGGCATACCAATCCGGTGCGTCGCGATCAGATGGCGGCGTAATATCATGCACCGTACTCATCTATATATCTTCCGTTCGAAAATGATCCCGTAACTCACGCAAAGCTCGGGATATATGTTTCTCTACCATGCTTTGTGATATGTCGAGTTTCTTTGCTACCTCCTTATACGTCATATCTTCAAAACGAAACAATCGAAAAGCTTCCGCACAGCGCGGGGGTAACCCATCAACAAGCCGGACAAGCTTGCGGAGTTGTTGGCGAGCGGCCACCACTTGTTCCGGAGACGGCGCCTCTGAGACCAGATAGTTCTCTTCTAAACCGCTTTCACTTGTATCGCTCACACTGTAGGTGCGTCGACGCTTTTCTTGGCGCAGCCGATCCACGGAAAGGTTCGACGCCATGCGATATAAGAACGCCCTTTTGTGCGTAACGACACTCGTGTCCTCAAGCCCGTTGAAGCGGATGAAAGTGTCTTGCACAATATCTTCAGCCAACACTCGATCTTTGACGATGCTGAACACAAAGTTGACGAGCGCACCGCGATGCGCGCGATACAACTCTAATAACTCTGTTTGCCGATCAACCGTTTGCACACCCTTAAGCCCTTCAGCAACAGATTTTCGTGACCGTTCCTCCGCTGCCTCAAACGCGGTGTCAGGCTGATATGCGATGTCGCCTTTTGTCTCGAACGGCTCCAAGAATATTCCCTAACTTTGCGCCATTACCAGATACCCAATACGATCCGCGATGAGGGCTGGCTTCTCAACACCTTTAATCTCGACAATATCGCTCGTTTCAAACCGACATCGGCCATCATTTTCTCTGCAAAAACCATTGAGATATATATGCGTGCGAATGGAAGCGCCCGCAATGACCGGATGCAGAAAACGAACACGCTGCAACCCGTAATTTAAACCATAGGCCACCGTGTCCGGCCAGGGTAACGCCAGATGATTTAGATGGGATAGAAGAGAAAGAGTTTGGAAGCCATAGGCGATGGTCCCGCCGAAGGGGCTGTTTTGTTGCGCCCATTCCGGATCATCATGCATCGGATCGGGGTCTTTGGTGGCTTGACCAAAAAGGTCGATATCGGCCTGCGTCACCATCACCCACGGGCTGATCGCTATCTTTTCGCCTACGAATGAGGTGTCTCCCGAGAGAAGGGCGACCGGTGAGAATGCCGCCGTTTCCTCAGCGAACCCGTGGGTATCACTCGTCATCCGCTTCCCCCATCTTGGTCATTTCTACAGACCGCTCATCAACGAGAGGCCCCCCCCCTGGCGCAAACCAGAAACGAGCATGGGGGAACAATGTCCGCGAGACGTTGCGCAACTCTGGCGAAGGAACGCCCTTAAGATAATCATCAAAGAAGGCACGGGTATAGGCCGCCGTCACCATATGCATATCAGCCCCACCGATCGTGCCGACGATAGGCGACCCCTTTAAGATCGGCGCGGTAAAAGGAACCGTCGTAAAATCTGCATGACGACTATTTTCAATGAGCACTGTGTAGTGATCATATTTCATCTCTCTAAAGACAAAGTCATTCATCTCAAAGTTGCCAGGTGTGTCTGAGTACATCATCATAAAGGGCGCCTGCGGCGGTCGAGAAGCAGCACCAAAAGCAAAGCCGTCATAATTGATCCCAGCTTTACAGCGTGCGTCGACTGCGCAAAACCGCGTTGCCACCGCCCCACCATTGGACAAACCGAATATGCCAATCTTCTCAAGATCGATAAGATACGATAAGGGATGATCACCGGCCGTCACCCATCGCTCCATCTCATCAAGAACGAAGGCCGTATCCGCAGACCACCGACGAATAACCTCGCCGAATAGAGGCGTCCCCTCCTCCAGCTCAATCTGCAAAGCGATGCGTTGGCTTTTCGGCGTTGACGGCGGGGTGATCAACGTGTCGTTGATAATCGAAAAAAGCTCAGCATTGACCTGATCAGTGTGAGCCAGATCGCCGAAAATCAGGTCTCTGTCTTCGAAGTAGGTAACCCCCGACTCATAGGGGTGGGATACGGAAACAACGACATAGCCGTGACTAGCCAGATCTTCCATTAAGGTTTGCGCATCCAGCGTGTCACCGGGCATATAGCCATGATTATAAACTAGAACAGGGTACGGACCGCCCCGTGCGACCGGGGCATTCACATAACTGTTGGTGTCAATAAGGGGCATATGATCACCAATAAAACCAAAGCGCCCCTTGTCATCCCCCAGCGTATAACCTTTGGCTTTTATCGCCGCTTTGGCCTCCATCTTGGTCATAAAAGGCTTTGGCTGCGCACCGGCCTCTGGCCGCGCCGGATACCAAATATGAATGGCAAAGGTACGCGGCCCTCCCTTCGGCGATAGGGTTTCGGGGCGCGCGTGATCTATCAACGTATAGACCCTGTAGCCGACTGCCTCTGGCCCCGTCGGTTCGGGATAGGAAAAAACTGGAAAGCCGCGTGCAAAGAAAACAGATGCTGCAACCACCAGCAAGGACACAACCGCACCGCTCAGCGTCAACGCCCGGCTAATCGCGCCGCGCGTAACGACCCGAGCAATCGGAATGTTCGCACGCACCGCTTCATTAATGGCAAATACAGCAATCGCGAGACCATAGACAGGAAACAATTGCCACCGGAGGCCTTCGAAAACCGCATGAACAAAAAGAAGGGCCATCAGGACGCGCGGCAAATGCGTCAAAAAGCCAAACCGCACCGCGCTCGGCCAAAAATGCTTGGCGCACTCCGTCACCATAAAAGCAACCACAAGAACTTCGAAAGCGCGCATCAAGGACCCCAAAACCGCGAAAAATCACCCATACGCCTTGGCGCATATGAGTTGAGACGTTTGGGTCAGCGGTAAACCTCATGTGCAGATGATGTTTTTTTTACCTCCCTACATCGCGTTGACGGTGTGAGGCGGAGAGCCTGTCCAAACGTCTTGTTGATTGACCTTTTTTGAATGCCATCCGCAATTCGTTTTGAACGACATCGTATCCCGGCATGGCCAACCGAAAGCCCATATTTGGTTTATGAAGATCCTCGCCGTACAATTCTCCACAGAAACGAACACCTTCATTTCAAAGCTGACCACGCGCACTGATTTTGATGAGCGCGGCATCAGCGCACGCGATGTATCGCTGCACCCTTTTTTGCCATCCCATGACTTATTCCTTTTCTTTCGCCAGGCGGCCGAAGCTGATGGCCATCAGTACCATGAAGGCCTAGTCGCGTCAGCCGAACCCGGCGGACCTTTGGCGCAGGAAGACTACGAAGAGTTTAGAGATACGATCATTCAAGACGCGGAACGGGTCGTTCCAGATGTGGTTTTGCTGCTCTTGCACGGCGCAATGGTTTCGCAAGAGGTAATGGATTGCGAGGGGGACATTTTGCACCGATTGCGCAAGGTGCTCGGCTCGCAAACTGTCATCGCGGCCATGCTTGACCCCCACGCGCACCTTTCCGCCCAAATGGTAGAAGCGTCGAACCTTCTCGTGAGTATGAAAGAGTATCCTCATACAGATGGCTTGCAAACAGCACAGGCACTTTACGCTCTCGCGACAAGCGCTGCCCAAGGGGGCGTACACCCAGTCATGGTGATGAAAGATATTCCTGTTCTCGGTATATGGCCGACACAAACGCCAGAAGTCCGTTCCCTTGTGGATCACGCTAAACTGATCGAACAATCCCCTGACATCCTCTCTACATCGTTCATCCACGGATTTCCCTGGGGGGATACCCCTGACACCGGCGCCAAGGCTTTGGTGATCGCCGATGGAGATTATGAGCGTGCCCAGACAGAAGCCCAGCGGTTCGCTCAGCGGGTTTGGCAAACTCGGGAAGCAAGCCAGCCCCAATTCGTAGCGTTTGGTGAGGCAATATCGATCGCTCAAACGCATAGGTCCCGTCCAACCATCATCGCCGACACCGCCGATAATCCCGGCGGTGGTGCACCGGGGGACGCCACATATGCAGTGCACGCCCTTCTTGAAGCCGATATAGATCGAGCAATCGTCGCAACACTTTACGACCCAGATGCCGTCGCCGTCTGCTTCAACGCCGGGATTGGGGAGCAACTGCCGCTGTCGATCGGCGGCAATGACGGGGTGTCATCAGGGGTGCCGGTCGTGGGTGATGCCGCCGTCCTCGCTCTCAATCAGGAGTTACGGCAGACAGGATTTGATCTAGAAGCCGGTGTCACCTTCGGTCGAGCAGCGCTGATCAAGATAAAGGGTGTACACATCATCCTGAGTGAGCGGCGCGCCCAAACCCTTTCCCCAGATGTTTTAACAAATATGGGTGTTACCCCATCAGACTATCAAATCATCGTCGTGAAGTCGACAAACCATTTCTACGAATGCTTCTCAGCAATCAGTTCAAATATTATTTATGCGACCTCGCCCGGGGCACTCACTTGTACCTTCGCCGAAATGCCATACCGATATGCATCGACCGCCTATTGGCCGCGCCTGTCGGCAACCGACCCGACCCTCGGCCTTACGAAAACTCAAAAGGCCTCCTAGTGCCGGTCGCATTTGGCCTCGTCATCGTCATCCTCACCGCGGGGTGCGGTCTTGCGTTGGCCTACGCATTAGCGGCCGGTGCGTTCACGGCGTACATCGCTGCAGGCCACTCAGAGTATATGGCTTTTTGGCCACAACGCGTGTTCAGCCAACTTAACATCTTTGCACTGATGGCGATGCCTCTGTTCATTCTGACAGGTGAACTCATGAACCGGGGCGGCGTGACACGCGCGCTCATCAATCTTGCTATGGCGATTGTCGGCCGGCTGCCGGGCGGATTGGGCCATGTGAATGTGATCACATCCTTCTTTTTCGCAGGGATTTCCGGCTCTGCCGTCGCTGATACGGCAGCGATGAGCCGTATTCTCGTTCCAGCAATGAAAGATGAAGGCTATGACAGCGCTTACGCCGCGGCGATCACGGCGGCGTCATCTGTCATTGGACCGATCATCCCCCCCAGCATTATTTTAATTTTCTATGGCGCGCTGATGGGGGTCGACGTCGCCGCCCTATTTTTGGGCGGCATCGGACCAGGCCTTGTGCTCGCCACAGCTCTCCTGACCATGAACGCTTATCTTGGGCGCAAATCTGGCACAATGCCAAGTGCACGCCCCGCCCTTGGACCCGCTTTCTTAAAGGCGGCGCCAGCCCTTGGGGTGCCCTTTATCGTCATGTCGGGCATTGTGTTCGGTTGGATGACTCCAACGGAAGCAGCGGCAGTTGCAGTACTCTGTGCAGCGATGATCGGCGTTATGCGAGGAACACTGCGAGGTGATGATATTCTGGAGGCTTTCAAACGGTCTACAATTCTCACCGGTGCCATTTTTGCTCTGATCGCCGCGGCCTCGTTGTGGAGCTTTCTGGCAGCTTTATCCGCCCTCCCCGACCGCATCGATACCTTAATCGAAGCCCTCATCCTCAACGGTACGCCTTACCTTCTCGTGATGACGCTGATCTTATTGTTCGTGGGCATGTTTTTGGACATCCCAATCGCCCTGGCGTTGCTGGCACCGATCCTCGTTCCCCCTGCCCTCGCCGCTGGTGCCGATCCCGTTCATATTGGTGTTTTCGTATGCTTTAACCTGTGCATCGGTTTGCTGACGCCCCCCTTAGGAGGGTGCTTGATCGTCACAAGCGCCTCCACCGGCGTGCCCTACTTCAAACTCGCCAAAGCGTTGGCACCGTTCATCTTCGTGGAAATTCTCGTACTCATTATTATTCTGTTTACCCCAGAAATTGTGACGTTCATTCCAAAATCGGTGGGAGTAATGTGATGATGACACTCTCTCGCCGCCAAATAGTACTGGGGGCCACTGCCCTCCTGCCTCCCTCCTGCGCGCCCCAGACCGAACGCCCAATACGGGCGGCTATGACTATGCAGGCAGATGCAAATAAAAGCGGGGTCTACGTTTGGCTGCAGGCCTTCGAAAAGATAATCAGTCATAACATCGGCAGGTCACTTCACGTTTTTCCGTCAAGCGCTCTTGGCGGCGAAGCCGAAAGAACAGAACTCGTCAGGCGTGGCCTACTTGAAATAAATAGTACCGGTACCGATTTATTGACACCCCTTAGTGGCTGGCTGGAGGTTTTCAACTGGCCCTTCGCTTTCTCCTCCTATGGCCATATCGATGCCTTCATCCACCGAACAGGGTTTCTCAACCTTGTTAACGCTGATCTTGAACCCCATGGCTTTTGGCTCGCCGACATTGCCTTTATCGGCGGGATGGTCGGCGTGCATAATACCAAGCACCCAATCACTTCCCTTGACGACATGCGGCGCCTCCGCATGCGTGCGATGAATGCAAGTCAAATTGAGCTATATAGCTCCTGGGGTGTACGAAGCGCTCAGGTTGCCTGGGAGGAAGTGCCTCAAGCTTTAGAGACGGGGATTGTCGATGGCTACCTCAACAGCGCGCTCATTCCCATTCTGTTTGGTCAAACGCGACAAATTCGTCACTTTACCGATTTACGACTCTCCCCGTCTTACCGCGTTATTATCATGTCGACACAGGCCAAGGAGATGCTTCTGAACCAGGGCGCTCTGTTCGAGGTCGCCTTGGCTGTTGCACGCAAAAAAAACAGAGCCTGGGCGAACAATCTTATTTCGGATGAACGCGCGCAACTTGAAGCGGTGGGCATCACTGTGACGGATATCACACGGGAAAAGCGAGACAAAATCCGCAACGCCAGTATCGCGATGGTCGAAAATACAGTGCCTACCGATCAATTTAAACGCATATTAGAAATGTCTGCAGCGGCCGAGCAGATTATGGAGACACTGTAATGGCGTTCGTCGAAAAGCTAAGGCGGATCCTGCTGATTGGAACGTTATCCTTCGCCATCATCTGCTTCGCTGCTCTCGTCGCGACGATATTGTTGCAGGTCGTATCGCGTTACATTTTCGCCTCACCGCCAGGGTGGACCGAAGAAGCGGGCCGCTATCTTATGATTTGGTGCGGGCTGATTGGCGCCGCGGCCGCCTATGCGGATCGCGCCGACCCCGTACTCATCTATCTGAACATCACCCCGGGCAGCTGCCGAGGCAAGCTTTCAGCAGTTCTTGAACTCGCCGCTGTCGCGGCGCTGACCGTACCATTATGTTATTACAGCCCCTCGCTGCTACAGTATATGATGCGTATACCATCCGATACTATCGGAATACCAATGGGCCTCATCATAGCGGTTGTGCCACTGAGTGCAGGTCTGATCCTTACTCAATCCATATTACGTTTATTGATTGTTTGGTATGCCGCACCTAGGGAGAGTTAAAGCCTAACAGGTTCCCGTAGGCAAAGACAGGCAACACCATCAGCGCGAAGACCGCGGTCAGTGTCATGAAGCCGCGCGTGCCCCACCCCGCACCATGATCCCCGCGCCAGGCATACCCGGTTGTTATTGCCAACACCACCGCTGCCAGAGCGGCCAGGTTAGCCGCCAATGGAGTTAAACCATCGACCCCAAATGGCAGGAACGCGTTGGCTAGCAAAGCGAAGACGCCGGCGGCATAGGTAAAAGCAGCATACCGCCCACACCGTATGGCGGCGCCACGCCCCCTCCACACCCACGCAAATATGGCCATGAAACCGCCGAAGACGCAGAATGGGAAGAGCGCCGACATAAGGGTGGCGTTCATCAGCACTCCTTCTTTTTGAGCGGTGCTAATGGTCGAATATGTTCCGCCAACTACGCGTCCTTTCGCATTGGTATAGAAATGCAGCACCTGGAACTGCGGAGCGTCGCCAAACCGTCCGGAAACTTCTCCAGTGATCCGTGTAAAGCGTCCCTCGCCAATCGGCAGGAATGGTCCTTGCTTATTCAAATATAAGCCATCAGATTGCGCTGTGATGGCGAGCTGCGCTGCGGCTCCGGCGAGGAGAAGACCAGCTTTTTCTGTCGTTTTATGCGAACGCCGATCATCGACATACCGGCCTACATATTTCTTTGCCGCTGCTTGATCATAGGATCGAAGCGCAAATTCATCAGGCGTACCAAACAAATAGGCTTTAATCGCCTGACTCACGACCGCGGATTGTAAGTATCTGTGTACATTGGTCTGCGCCATCTGAGTACGATCACCAGCAATCGAAAAGAAAATGCTCGCGTCCTGATCAGGGAATATCAAGAGAAGGCTGGTAAATCCCTTCCAACTGCCAGAATGCTCTATAATACGACCAGCAGTATAACGGTCATCTACCCAAAACAGATATCCGATGCCCGGCAAGGCCTCCGAGTTTCGCTCTAATAGCTGAAACGCACGCTGAACAGTGGTTGATGCAAGGGGCCCGTCATGTCCCTTTGTTCCGTTCAACAAGGCTCTCGCGAATTTCTGCATATCCGCACGGGTTGAAATCATAGACCCTGCGGCGGCAAATAGAGGGGTTATACCATCCGCAACCAGCGGAACCTGAGTTTCGGCTGCTGTCCAACTTGCTGGCTCCGCCAGTCTATGGGGGGGCGCGAAGTCATAATCGAGGTAAGTGTCATACATATTGAGGGGCGCGAATATCTCAGCCTCAAGATAATCGCTTAACCGACGTCCACTGATATCCTCAATGACTACACCGAGGATCGTCACACAAATATTGCAATAAGATACCCCCTCCCCCGCAGCCCGAAAATAGGACGGCCATGCCATCCTCAAATCCTCACCTGAGAGATCAGGACTATACCCGTAGTCGGCAAAATAGGAAGCCCGCTCCTCCACACCAGCCGTGTGGGTCAGCAGGTGACGTAGGGTAACGTCCTGACCGCGATTATCAGGAAGTTGAAAGCGCGAAAGATACGTGTTTGCAGCATCATTGATCGATTGAATATCGCCGCGATCGACCAATTGCGCAATAGCGAGGCCAACAAAGACCTTTGTAATTGAACCAATGCGGTATTGAGCCGTCTCCGGATCACGATCTCTATCATGGGCGTAAGGCGCTCCATATGTCCGCTGCAGCAGAACTTGCCCCCCTTGCTCCACATTAATGACCGCGGCAGAAAATCGCTTCTCCTGCTCGGCAGTCAAGAACGCTTGATCTAACCATTCAATGAAGTCGGCATCCATTTTGGCCACTGTATTCACACTTGCAGCCTTCACTGGGAAACAGGCAAAAGCGAGAGAGGCTAGTGTTAAACGGATAATATCATACCATCTCATAACTCAATTTCGTCAGTCAGTGCGTACAAAGCTAATTTCAATCTCGCCGGCATTGACGAGTTGGGTAGAAACAATCCGATCACCGGCCACAACGATCCGGAGGATTTTTCCGTCCGAGCGCAGCAACTCATAAACATCGCCGTCACGACTTCGATCAACAATGGGAATAAGCTCACCTGTATCAATATTCAGCACTGCCTCCGCATGAACGAGATCAGCGGTCCAGTAAGCTGATGACGCCAGCCGCGCGTCCGATGTTTCGAGCGAACCATTTGTGAAGATATTCCAGACACCATCAATGCGATTCGCCTCAATAATCGTGTCCCCACTGAACGATGCTGATCGTTCTGAGTGAAACGAAATCATTGAACCGTCACGCCATTTCTCGACAACGGACTGCGTGGCTTTGATTCGTAAGAGAGCCATGCGAAATGCAATATCAACGTTAATCACAGCCGCGTTTACGCCATCGCAATCGTAGACTTCGACTATTTGAGTACCAATCGTTTTACCTTTTCGTATGATGTCAAAAGTAAGACTCTCGCGTGCAGCACCACATTCAGCCACGCGACTTTCAAGGCGTGCGGCCGCTGCGTGAGATGCGAGAACAATCGAAAGGAGGAACGCCGTCGAAAATATCGACGGCGCCAAGCTCCACCTTCGGTGTACTTTAAAAGAGCGCATAGAAATGAATATTCCTAGTCGAAGTTTGCTCTTAACCGAGCACCGACCGTGCGGGGTTGATTCCTAAAGATATCGCCCGTTGTGGAGTCGATGAACAGCTCAACGCTCTCGTCGGTGAGATTTTCCGCAAACACCTCAAAGGACCAAGCTTCACGCGTTACACCTGCTCGCAAGTCGAACAACTCGTACGCTCCCATCTCTGGTACTGTTCCCGGTGCGCCAATGTTCGCGACTTTAGAGCTGACGGCCTCGAAACCACCTAAAACATACGCATCAAGATTTTCGGTCAACGCGAAGTCATATTTAGCGTTCAGTCCAACCTTATACTCCGGCGTATTCGGAATACGGTCCCCCTCAAGCCCCCCTTGGGCAGGCTCATCAAGCTCCGCCTCCACGACAGAAGCACCGAAGTTAATGGAGAACGCATCCGTCACCTGACCGAAGACTTCGACCTCCGCCCCAAGTGAATGCGCTGCACCCGCATTATCCGTGAATCCAATATCCGCCTGCGCTAGGGGAGAAAACTGCAAGAGTTCTACCTGTAGATCCTGCCAGTCAATGTAATACGCAGCTGCGTTAAAGAACATGCGACCGTCAGCAAACGTTTTCTTCACACCCAGTTCGTAATTCGTGGTTTCATCCGCCTCGTAACCGCCCGGATTATCGGATGGCGAGAGCTGATTGGCGCCACCACGACGATACCCCGTTGAAACGCTAACGTAGCCAAGAAGGCTCTCTGTAAACGAATAGTCACCCGCCACTTTATAGGTGGCGCCACTATCACTAACCGAGATAGGAATATTCGGGACAGGCGTGCCAACTTGGGTGAGCAGGTCAAAGGATGAGCCTTCACGCGTTAGGTCCGTACTGTTGTCGAACCAACGGACACCCCCAGTAAAGTTCAGCGCATCTGTGATGGCGTATGTAAACTCACCAAACAGAGCAAACTCTTCAATCTCCTCAACCGTGTCGATTTCAAACAATTTAAGCGTCTGCGGCGTCGGTAAAAATGGCGGTAGCGCCGGGGCGAAGATGTTGCTGTTAAATTCGGTTATCCGTTCACGATCAGAATAGAAAAACCCGGCGACGAAATTCAAAGGACCGTCCCAGTCGGTGGCGACACGGGTTTCGTGATTGAAGATCTCGTACTCGAAATTATTGACCGTATCGCTGGAGAACAGCCCACCAAGGGCTCCGCTGGGGAGAACAAACAGAAGCTCTGCCAAGGCCGCAACGCTATCTGCCCCCGCTTGGTTATCACTCACCGCAGCATAATCGCGATCAAAATAGGATGTTGAAGAGATGACGTTGAATCCGTCGCCAGCGTAGTCAAATGCAATAGTACCGAGATTAAAGTCATCTTCCACTATATCGACGATTTGCCGTGTCTGCCGCCGGTCACCCGCCCCCGGCGTTTCGATACGTGCACCGTTCGCTTCGGTATCTTGAAACGCGTAAGAGATCGTTGAGGTGAGCCTATCCATTAACTGGGCACCCAGAGCAACCCGGCCCCCAAGGCGCTCTTCTCCTCCTACAAGGGTGTTATTTGCAGTGTTTTCAATGAAGTCGCCGCTATCGTCATAAGACAAGACGGTGCGAAGCGCGACTCGATCAGAAACAATCGGCATATTCACCATCAGATTCGCACCGTACGCCTCACCGCCCCCTTCAACATCACCATACTGCGTATCAAAGGCAACGCTGGGCGCCGTTGGATCAGGTTGTTTGGGGATAACGCGAACAACACCACCAAGAGCGCCCTCACCATAGAGCGTGCCCTGGGGCCCCCGTAGAATTTCAATCCTGTCAACGTCAAAAAGAAAAGGGTTAGGCTGAATATTTGCGGTAGAAACAGGTGTTTCATCAATATAGACACCGACCGTCGAGGCGGTCGCAGGTGATGGCGACGAGATACCGCGAATAGAAAGTTGTGCACGCGAGGACCCGCGATCGTTTAACGAAAGGCCAGGGGTCAACTTTACATAGTCCGCAAAAGAGGAAGCCGCAATTTCAGAAAGAAAATCGCCGGATAACGCTTGCACGCTCAAGGGAACTTCTTGAACCGTTGCATCGCGCTTGGTTGCGGTAATGACGATTGTTTCAGGCTCCGGCATATCGGCGGCATTGGCGGTCGGTACCATGACACCAAAAGGAGCAATAATGGGTGTGCCCAGACAAAGTGCCGCCCGCACGCTTAGACCGTCTTTTGCATATTGGGTCTTTAAAAACATAGTCCCCTCCATCGTTGTTATGCATCATTGTTATCGTGGTCATGCGTTATGACGACCGCGCCGCGCACTCCCCCCATGCGCTTGTCGTAATTTTTTCACATAAAATTAGGATTGTGCCGTCGTAGCGGCGGTAAACCGGGATGTGCCTCTTACGATCAGGAGTAAGAGCAACGCACTCAGCATGCCGATTGGCGAACTAATCGCGAGGGGGAGCGCCGCCGATGTCGAGCCGAACAGGGCGAGCGCAACATAAAGGGCCGTCCCCTCCTGGCGCACCGCATGTTCCATCAAAACAGCCGTCATTTGCGGTTTTTCAGCTCCTAGTATTTTTGTGCCCAGGAAAGCAATTCCAATAGCGCAGCTAAAGAGGATGAAAACAGGCAGAAAAATCAGGTAAAAACTTGCAATTAGTACTGACCATTGTTGAACGGTGATGATGAGAAAGATCAGCGAAATGCCAAACGAAGACACCACCTTTACCCAACCGCGTACCGCCGCAGCGAGTTGAGGGTATCTTACATTGATCACAACACCCAAGCACACCGGCAACGCCGTGATCGTTAGGAGATTTGTCAAGAAGCGCTGAACCGGCACAGTCTCGGTAAGGGCCGACCCGCCGAATTGAGATAAAATGAGAGATGCACCGAAAGGAGCGAGTATGATGTAAATAACGCTAATGAGTAGTGTCATGGACAATGAGAGCGCAAGATCACCACGCCCCAAATCCGTCATCAGATTCGACATCATCCCACCTGGCATGGTCGCCACTAGCATCAACCCCACAGCAAGTTCGCTTGGCAATTGAAAAATCTGTATTAAGATGAAACTGATTAAGGGGATAATAGCAAGAATATTCACGCCAGAGAACAATACAAGCGCCGGGCGCGCAAACACTCGGTGAAAATCCTTCGGCCTCACCGACAAGCCCATGCCAAGCATCAGTAGAAAAAGCGAGGCCGTCAGGGCGAGTTCTTGCATCAATCAGCGCTCACCCTTGAGGACAGCGACGTGCTTCATGATTTTATCACGGATCTTTTCAGGGACACCGCTTGGATCGACCGGCATACCAAATCGAACCATATTGTGACTATGGGCCAAATGGTGGAGATGGAAGGCATTTTTCATACCCGCCACCCGTCCAGCTGCATCTTCCATCGTGTTCGCAGCCTCTTTGGCGAGCTTTAAAGCGAATAGCGGCTTTTTTGCGATGCGTTGAGCCAGCGCCAACGTATCAGCGGATAATTTCTCGGGCGCGACGACGTGATTGACCATGCCGAGGCGGTGAGCTTCTTCCGCAGTGATCCAATCCGCCGTAAACAGATATTCCTTCGCTTTACGAGGACCCAACTCGCCAACATGAGCAAAATACTCAACGCCGCCAACACCCATCTCAACGGTATTGTCCAGGAAGCGTGCATCCTCGGCAGCGACGATCAAGTCACAGGGCCAGATCAACAGTAACGCACCAGCGATCGCCATCCCCTGGACTTCAGCGATGGTTGGTTTGGGGATATTGCGCCATCGTTCACTGAATTCGAGATAGATCTCCCGCTCCCGCGCATAGAGAGCCTCCACGCCTTCGCCGTGAAATCCAGACCAAACACCAACGGTCTCGTAGGCGTCGATATTCTTTTTGAAATCAAACTCGGTTATGTCGTGACCAGCGGAAAAATGATCACCATCGGCGGCGAGTATGATGACCGAAATATCATCATTACACGCAGCCTCATCAAAAGCATCGTTCAACTCGTACAGTAATTGTGTATTTTGCGCATTGCGCATGTCATCGCGCGCTAAAACGATGCGTGCAACACGATCAGCAGGCCGCTCAAATCTGATAAAATCGCGGTTCATGACCCTTGTCCCTCTTCTCGGCCCTTAAAGCAATGAAGCCCCGCCATCGACGACGAGGGTCTGGCCGGTGATATATCCAGCCCCCGGGCCGAGAAGGAAAAGCGCCGTCGCAGCAACATCTTGGGGTTCACCAATCCTGCCGGCGGGTAGTTTTTTTGTCGCCACCGCGCGCATTCCATCCGCATCACCCGTATTGTCCAAAAACCGTCGGAACATCTTTGTTTCGATAAAGCCAGGAGCAATCGCATTCACCCGCACGCCGAGTTGGCGCTTTCCACAAAAAAGGGCCGCGGACTTCACCATTGCCTCTAGCGCCGCCTTTGATGCGGCATATGCGAGGCCATAGGCTTCCGCCCGTGAGCCAGATATGGATGAAATCATCAAAGCCGCACCGTGCTCGGACTTCGTCAGTAGAGGCAACAAAGCCTTTAACCCAAGCGCTCCCCCCTCTGCGTTGATCGCATGGACACGACGCAAATCCTCCAAAGAAAAGTCAGCGATGTTCGACATAAAATCGACGCCCGCAGCATTAACGAAGGCATCCACTTTTCCAAACCGTTCTTGAGCCGTTGAAGCAACCTGTTGCCACGATGCCTCTTCACGAACATCGAGCGGGACGTAGGCCTCGAACGATGTATCATCTGCACTCTCAGCAAGATCACAGGCCACAACACGATACCCATCGCCCTGCAACGCGTCGACAATTGCTCGCCCGATGCCGCCCAAAGCGCCAGCTACTATAGCGGTTTTCATATGCCCTCGTCGGATAACGCTGCGGCCAGCAGCGGGATAATCTAGCTTAGACGATCCAAGACGACCAAAGCCTCACGTGAGAGTTCCGACCTTTTGAATAAAATCCCGCTGCAGATCTTTCTTGAGGATTTTGCCAAGCGCATTGCGGGGCAGCGCCTCGCAAAACACAATTGATGCCAGCCGTTGGGTCTTCCCAAGCTGTTCATTGGCATAGGTAAGGATATCGTCAGACGTCACCCTTGCATTCTGAACCACCACATAGCCCGCTGGCGTCTCCCCCCAGCGCTTACTCGGTACAGCGATGACTGCCGCCTCAACAATGTCAGGATGAGCCTCTAACACCGCCTCGAGATCAACGGCGTAGATGTTGAAACCACCCGAAATAATCATGTCTTTCTTACGGCCATGCAGCGTAACGAAACCGTCAACGTCAATAGAGCCCAGATCACCAGATCGCAAAAACGTCTCCCCGTTGCGGTCGCACCAAAATAGTTCCGCGGTGGCATCCGCAGCCCGAAAATATCCATCCGTCATCGTTGGGGAACGGCCCACTAGCTCGCCAATTGCGCCCAGGGGCAACTCCTCGCCAGCATCATCGATGACGCGCACCTCAAAATCAGGTGCGGCTTGACCCACGGTCTCCGCCTTGTCCGGTCGCGCTGTGACATCGAGCAGCGTTGATACATCGCCCTCTGTCGATCCGTACACTTCGAGGAATCGGCCTGGCCACTCTCGCGCCACTGCTAACTTCAGACGAGGTGCCATCGGCGCACCCGTGGAGACTTTAAGAGCGTAGGAATCAAGATCCGTATCAGAAAATTCTTCATGATCTAGGATCCGTTGATACTGAACAGGGACCATAATCACGGTCGTCGCCCGCTCCCGTGCGGAGATCCGCAAGAACGTCCCCGCATCAAATTTTCCAAGCATGACAATCCGACCACCTGCGGCCAACACGGGAAGCAACACGACAAGCGTCGTATTCGAATATAGTGGCGTAACCGACATCAACACGGAAGAAGCGCCGATCCCCTGCGCGCAGGCCATATCGGCCTGGGCCAACTTGACGCCATGACTATGAACGATCCCCTTCGGCGTGCCTGTCGTTCCCGAACTATAAATAATTGTACACGGATCGGCATCGTCCAAAGAAGGCCAGTGAGCACGCCAAGCGGCACCATCCCTCTCCATAAACGCAGCTAAATTTAAAGTCTGCGACGGTTGAACGGTGCCCGGCGGCACGCGGCTCGCGTTCGGCTGGTCTGTCACGACAATAACGGGTTCGCAGCTTTTCAAGGCTGCATGCAGAGCGTCATCCGTCAACGATGGGCTCATCGGCGCAACGCACGCACCGGTGCGCAAGGCACCTAGGAAGGCAAATAAAGTAAATGGCGTGTCGCCGGCGATGATCGCCACACGCTTGCCGCGCCCGGCACCATGCCGCGATAACAAAGCCGCTGCCGATTCAATATGGTCAAAGACCTCAAGGCCGGACCAACTCTGGTCGCCGTAGGTCAGTGTCGTTTCCGCACCGCGCCGCTGAACACTGGTGCAAATCAAATCTATAATTGTATTCAACCTCTTCCTACAAGCTCCCTATTAGTGATGCGTAGAATTCTATCGCCGCTGCATAATCGTCGACGCCAATCCGCTCATCCGCTCCATGCACCCGCGATAAGTCCGCCGGAGACAGAATGTGGGGAGAAAATCGGTATACATTCTCAGCGACGGCCAAATAGTGATGACTGTCTGTATTGGACGTCAGCAGCCCAGCGCCGATACTCGCTTCGGGAAAAGCGTGCCGAAATGCGACGGTGATAGCCGTGCACGCCTAGTTATCCGTGTCCGCGGTTGGCGTGGGAGCGATCGCCCCATCAAGGCGCTCGACCACAATCCCATAAGGCTCCGCGACCGCCTCAACGCGGTGGTGCAGCCGTTCTAAGCTGTCTGAATGCGCGATCCTAAAGTCAATAATCGCTTGTGCTTCACCCGGAACAATATTTCTTGTTCCATCACCAGCGGACAAAAAAACCGGCGCTGTTGTTGTACGCAGAAAAGGGGTGAATGTCGGGTCCGCGCCAAGGAAACGAGCCAACAGCGGACGGGTCGCCCAGGCATTCGCTACAAGAAACCGCTCCGGCAATGGCAGGTTAGGAGCAAGCCCCATGAAGGTTCGCGCCGTCAAGCCGGAATAGCGGAGGGGCGGCTGTTGGTCCATAAGATCCGCTAACGCACGGCTAAGCCGTTCGATGGGCGCTTGGACCGGCGGCGCTGAGGAATGTCCCGCCGCACCAATCGCAGTCAGCCGATAGGTCGCCCGCCCTTTTTCGGCCACGGCAATCATCGCCACCGGTCGCTCAACCCCTGGCGCAACACCGACCGTAATGGTGGGCCCTTCGTCCAACAAAAAGGCGGCCCGGACACCATCATCGGCGAGCGTTCGGGCGATGTGGGCTGCACCATTGTGCCCTCCCACCTCTTCATCAAATCCGAAGGCGAAGTAAATCGTTCGATTGGGTTGAAAGCCAACCTGGGCCAGACCCTCTACCGCCTCAAAAAGGCCGAGCACACCGGCTTTATCGTCAAGCGCGCCGCGTCCCCAAATAAAACCGTCACGCACCACGCCGTCGAACGGCGGGACAGACCACGCGCCCTCATCCGCTGGCACAACATCATAGTGACCCAGCAAGATCACCGGCGCCGCGGACCGATCGCGCCCGAGCCACGTGTATAAAAGGCCATGGCCATTCACCTTACGCAGGTCCAACGCCTTGTGAGCGGCCGGGAAGGCAGTCGTCAGATAATCCTGGAAGGCGGTGAAGTCTGTCGGCGATTGGGGGACACCCTCCCCGGTCGCGATCGTTCGAAAACGGATCGCTCCAGCGAGGCGCTCCGCCGCATCGCTGCTTTGAGGGGCCTCCCACAAGGGCGCGCTAGCAGGAGCGTAAAGACGCTCCGTCACGCTGGCACAACGATAAAGACCGACACCCCACAGGAGAAAAAATGCGGCGCCAACAAAAAGGACAAAGCGTTTCAGCAGCACCAACCTATTCCCAAATCATCCGCCCAATATTTTTTGGTTATGGGAATAGGACGATTGAGGTGCGCTGCGTCCTCACCTTGACGGATCGCTCAATAGCGCGCGGTGAACGAGATGCCGACGGTGCGCGGCGTGTCGAAAAAGACGCCGCCCCGCGTCTGGAGCGCAGACATCAGCACGGCCTGTTCATCTGTTGCATTATCGACAAATATAGCGGCTTCAAGCCCGCCAAGACCGTAACTCGTCCTCACATTGAGCAAAGCGTATGATGGTTGCCGTTCTTGATCGATCTGCAATCCGGTCAAGATGCTCTCACCCACATGGCGATAGCTAAGCGAGGCTTGGGCTTCGCCAGCGCCGATGGTGCGTCGATATTGGGCCGAAAGGGCGTAGGTTCGCTCTGGCGTGTTAGGCAGTCGCTCCCCCGCCTCGAAGACACCCGCCCCCTCTTCAAACCGTGCACGCAACGCCGTCGCACTGCCGGTCATCGTGAAGCCAGCTGCGGGACGCCATCGGGCCTCAACTTCAACGCCCTCACTTTTCGCTTCTCCCCCATTAACGAGAAACGATGTCACTTCAGCGTCATCGAATTGATCAATTTGCACATCGTCCCAGTCAAGACGAAACGCGGCCGCGGACACCGAAAGCCTCTTCTTCGGATATCGCCACCGCGTGCCGACCTCATAACTGCGTATGCGATCAGATTCAAAAGTTGCAGGCTGGCCTTCATCCGCTAATAGATTAAATCCTCCAGAACGCACACCATCAGCAACAACCGCATAAAGATAAAGATGATCACCAACGGATTGCCCGGCGCTTAAACGGAAAGTTGTCAGGGTTTCCGACAGGTCATCGCGGGTGCCGCGGG
>ERZ1740067.631-NODE-631-length-27370-cov-6.871316_pt1 | contig 27370 bp, 24 predicted proteins | sample MGYA00581736_ERZ1740067 | MGnify/ENA primary metagenome ERZ1740067 (study PRJEB43018, sample SAMN04849236) | marine metagenome | isolation source: floating plastic debris | place: Pacific Ocean | collected 2008-08-27 | study: EMG produced TPA metagenomics assembly... | reverse complement strand
GTTAGCAGACACTTACCTGCCGTCCAAGTCCAAGTTGCACCCGCCCGGGCCGCCGAGGGACCGAGCCGTGACGCCCAAGCCGCGTTCGGGACCGATCCTGCGCGCCCACATCACCTTGTCACCCCCGCCACCGGCGTGGTGAGGAGGACGAGCACCGCCCCCAATCTTGGGCACACGCCCATTCCTGGTGACACCCCGCGCTGGTAGGCTCGGCGGTCGACCGCACAACCGGGAGGTGCGCTATCAACGAGCATTCGACGAACCGCGCGGCCCGTGCCAGGGTCGCGACCGCCTCATTGGCAGCCATCGCCCTCATCGCGACGACCGCCCACGCCGGCCCCGTCATCGCGCCCGGCTGGGGCGCTCCCATCTTCGAGGACAACTTCGACGGCAACACCGTCAACCAAGGCGTCTGGCAAATCGCCGACTGGGCCGGCGCGAACAACAACGAGTCGCAGTACTACCACCCGAACCAAGTCTCCCAGCAGAACGGCTCGCTCGTGCTCCGCGCCGACCGCGATCCGGGTTGGTCCTTCGGACGCGAGTTCAACTCAGGCCTCGTCCGCAGCTGGCAAGAGTGGAGCCACGGCCGATTCGAGGTCCGCGCACGCGTGCCCAACGGCCAGGGCTTCTGGCCCGCGATCTGGCTGCTCCCCCGCGGCGCGACCTGGCCCGCCGGCGGCGAGATCGACATCATGGAAGCACGCGGCGACTTGCCGTATCGCATCAGCAGCGCCGTCCACTGGGGCTGGGATGTCAACAACCACCAGTACGTCTCGCAGGCATACGAGAGCGGCGCAAACTTCCAGCAGGGCTACCACGACTACGCCGTCGAATGGGAAGTCGGCACCGTCCGCTTCTACGTCGACGGCGTCATGCACTACCAACTCTTCGAGCCCGCCATCGGCATCCCCTCCACACCCAAGAGCATCGTGCTCAACCTCGCCGTCGGCGGCGATTACTCGGGCTATCCCGATTGGACGACGCCCTTCCCCGCCTCCTTCGACATCGACCACGTCCGCGTCTGGCAGCGCCCCGAGATCATCGCCCCGCCCACCTCGCGCATCACCGACCCAGGCTTCGAGGACAGCGCACTCACCGACTGGCAGACCTTCGGCAACACCATCGACAACGTCGCCTCCGACTGGGGCACGCCCCGCGACGGCCAGCGCTCACTCAAAATCTACGGCCAGTTCGACGCAACCGAGAACTACTCCGGCGTGCTGCAGGACATCCCCGTCAACGGAAGTGAGCGTTTCACCGCCTCCGCCCACGCGCTCACACGCTCCGAGGACTCCATCGCTCGCACCGCGAACGACGTGCTCCTCAAGGTCGAGTTCTACAGCGAGGCCGGCGCCGAATACGGCTCGCCCGCCTTCATCTCCGAGACCGAAGTCACCATCGCCGACGCAACCTCGCCCGAAGACACCTGGACCCTGAGCCAGCTCGAGGGCATCGCGCCACGCAACGCCGTCGAGGCGCGCGTCGCGATCGTCTTCCGCCAGCCCGCATCAAACCCGGGCGGCTCGGTCTTCGTCGACAGCGTCACCTTCGAGACCGTCTGCGCCGCCGACCTCACGACCGACGGCACAAGCAACGGCACCCCCGATGGTGCCGTCACACTCAGCGACTTCAGCTACTACCTCCGCCTCTGGCCCCTCGGCCACCCCGCGACGGACCTCACCACCGAGGGCACATCCAACGGGATCCCCGACGGCATCGTCACCCTCAGCGATTTCAGCCTCTACCTCAGCCTCTGGTCCGCCGGCTGCCCGTAGCGGTTGGAGCGAACTCGCCACCGCAGCTTGTCACTACCCACTCTCGCGTATCGAAAAAGCGACCGCGACCAAGCGATGCCAGCGCAAACTTCACGTGGTCGTTTTCCATCCGCGCGGTATGTTTCTGATCGTGAAATGCTTAACCCGAAGAGGAGGCGCCGGCACATGACGCGCATCAGCTCCACAGCTACCGCTGCACTCGTCACAGCGGTCCTGACGACCCCAGCCTTCGCGTCGGTGGATCTCACCGTCGTGTACGACAACATTACCGGCGGCATCGCCGAGGTCGGCAACGCCCTGCTCAGCGAGGCCTCGCGTTCGATCCGTTTCGCCGACGAAGCAACGCTCTCCACCGACACCACCATCGCCGCCATCCAGTGGTCCGGCCTTTATTCCGACGGCGACTTCCAGCCCGGGCCGCTTGATGACTTCACCATCACCATCTATGCCGAAAGCGATGACGCCTTCGACCGCCCAGGCGACCTCTTAGCCACCTTCAACGTCGGCAACACGGTGACGCGCACCGACACGGGCCAGAGCGCCGCCGGCTTCCTCGATCTCTACGAGTACACCGCGCACATCGAGTTCCCGATGCAAGCCGGCGTCACCTACTGGTTCAGCATCGCCAACGACCACGGCGCCCAGGGCGACACCGACGATTGGTTTTGGGGCTTCGATCCTGTGAGCGGTGGCCTTTCCGCGAGCTCGGGCAACTCCGGCTCGAGTTGGTCACCGAGCACGGGTGATGCCTTCGATTTCCGGCTGCTCGTCCCCGCACCCGCATCGGCATCACTGCTTGCCCTCGCCACGATCGCGACCGCACGCCGCCGGCGCTAATCGAAACGGTCACGCCACTGGAAAAATCACCTTGCCCTACCCCATCATGCAAAGGCGACGATGACGAAGTGGGTCCGACCGCCCACTACTTGACGATTTTCTCCCACTGCTTCTCCAGCCGTTGCGGCGAGACCTTCACCGCCGTCTTCAGCTCCTGCGCAAACAGACTCACCCGCAGCTCCTCGATCATCCAGCGATAGTCCACCAGCGCCGGATCGACCACGCCGTGCGCGTCGTGCAACTCCTTCGCGCGGGTGTACCCCGCCCAGAACCGCGCCACCTGCGCCTCAAGCTCGGCATCGCGCTGGTGCCCCACGTTGCGGATCTTCTGCATCCGCGCCTGCGTCGCCCGCAGATACCTCGGCATGTGCGCAAGCCACTCCCAGGGCGTCTCGGTCAGGAACCCCGAGAAAACCAGCCCATCGAGCTGCTCGCCAACGCTCCGGGCCATCCGGCCCCACGCCTCGGGCGCGTTCTCGGCGGTCACGCGTGCGAGCGCCTCCCGCGACCGCTGGTGCTCCTCCAGCACCCCCGCGACGACCTTGAGCACCTCGACCTGCCCGTCGCCCAACCGCACGTACCCCTGGTCGAGCCGTCGCTCGTACTCGACCTCATCCCGCGGGATCGGCCGGCCCGCGACGAACGCCCGCTCGGCGATCAGCGTCACGATCTCCGTGCGCAGGTCGTGCTCGCCGGCACTCGCATTCGGCACCGACGCGTACAAGAGCGACAACCGATCAACATGCGGCAGCCGCTCGGCGCGGTACTTGAACTCGTCGCGCAGCGTCAGCATGCAAAGCCGACGAAGCCCCGCCCGGTTCGCCTCCGCCGCCGCCGCGGGCGACTCCATCAAGCGCAACCCCACCGTCCGGCTCGACTCATCGACGATCGCCGGGTGCCCGACCAGCGTCACGTTGTTCCGCGTGATCTCGACGGTCTTCGGAATCTCCCCGATCGACCAGCCCGTGAGCCCGGACTGAATGAGCGGGTGCGACTCGACGCCCGCCAGCCGACCGCGCACCTCGCGACCGACCGACCGCTTGATCTCCTCAAGGTCGCGCCCCTCCGCGACCGCCTCGCCCGTCGCGTCGAGCACGCGGTAGTTCATCCGCATGTGCGGCGGCAGCCCGCGCACGCCCCACTCCTCACGAGGCACGCCCACGCCCGACTCCCGCGCCACCGCCTCGATCAGCTCCGCGATCAGATCGCCCTCGCCGAACACGTGGTCCTCAAGAAACTTCGCCGCCCACGCGGGCGCCGGGCCAAACAGCCGCCGGTACTGCTTGGGCAGGCTCCGGATCAGCTCGACGATCTTGTCGCGCACCATGCCGGGCACCAGCCACTCGGTCCGCTGCGCATCGACCACACCCAGCGTGTCGAGCGTCGCGACAAGCGTCACACCATCGGCCTCGTGCTCGTGCTCCAAGTGATACTCGAGCGCGAAGTCCACGCCCGCGATCGACATCGAGATCGGGAACCGCGCCGCGTCCGCGAGGTCCGCGTCCTTGCGGATCAGGTCCTCCTCGGTCATCCGCAGGTTCGCGTCCGCCCCGCCGTGCTTGCGCAGGTGCCGCCGGAGCCGCTGCCCCGACCAGACGGCCTTGGGCAGCCGCTCGTCGTAAAACTTGTGCATCGCATCTGCCTCGACGAGCAGGTCGCGCTGCCGCTTCCGCGCCTCGAGCTGCCGGACACGTTGGACCATCGCGTCGTTGTGCGCGATGCACGCAAGGTCCGTGTCCCAATCGCGATCGACCAACCCGTGGTGGATGAACATCGCGCGCGCCGCGGGCGCATCGACCTTGCCAAAGGCGATCGGCCGACGCGCGATCAGCTCGAGCCCGAAGAGCGTCACCTTCTCAAACGCGCCCGCCACGCCCTTGTCCGCAACCCAGTGCGGCTCAAAGAACGACCGCTTGACCATCTCCCCCGCCGCCGACTCGATCCACTCGACCTCCACTCGAGCACACATCCGCGCGTACAGCTTCGTCGTCCGCACCAACTCGCCCGCCACCACCCACTTGGGCTTCTTCCCGAAGACGCCCGAGCCCGGATGGATCGAGAACCGGGTGCCCTGCGTGCCCTTGTACTCGTGCGACCCGGGCCCACGCTCGGCCTGATCGCGATGCCCCACCGACGTGAGCAACCCCGCGAGCAGCGCCCGATGGATCGGCGCGTACCGCGGGCTCTCAAACGTGCCAAACGACGGATCGATCGCCTTGGGGCGCAAGCCCATGTCCGCCACCAGCCGCTTGAGCTGGACGTACACATCGCGCCACTCGATCATCCGCGAGTACGACAGGAAGTTCTGCCGCATCGCCTTGCGCAGCTGCGACCCGCTGATCGTGTCCTTGAGGTGGTGATAAAACTGCCACAGGTTCAGCATCGTGAGGAAGTCGCTCTCGAAATGCCTGAACTGCTCGTGCGCCTCGTCGGCCATCGTCTGCTTGTCCGCCGGTCGCTCACGCGGGTCCTGCACGCTCAGCGCGGCCGCGATCACCAGCGCCTCGTGCAGCACGTCCTCCTCGTGCCCCGCCAGCACGATCCGCCCGATCCGCGGATCGACCGGCAGCGTCGCGAGGTTGCGGCCGACCTCGGTCAGCCCGTCTTCCTCGTCGAGCGCCCCGATCTCGCGCAGCGTCTCGTATCCATCCCGCACGTTCCGCGGGTCCGGCGGATCGATGAACGGGAAGTCCTCGATCCGCCCGAGGTTCAGTGCCGCCATCTGCAAGATGACGCTCGCCAGGTTCGTCCGCACGATCTCGGGCGCGGTGAACTCGTCACGCCGGTCGAAGTCGGACTCGTCGTACAGCCGGATGCACACGCCCGGCCCGACCCGACCGCACCGGCCCGACCGCTGGTTCGCCGACGCCTGACTGATCGCCTCGATCGGCAGCCGTTGTACCCGCGTGCGAGGTGTGTACCGCGAGATCCGCGCCAATCCCGTATCGACGACAGAACGAATCCCAGGCACCGTCAGCGATGTCTCCGCGACGTTCGTCGCGAGCACGATCCGCCGCGACCGACCAGGCTTGAAAACCCGCTGCTGCTCGGCCGACGAGAGCCGGGCAAAGAGTGGCAGCACCTCGATCGGCTCCCGCTGCGTCGCCGCCCACTTGCCAAGGTCCTTCGCCGCGACGCGGATGTCCCGCTCGCCTGGCAGGAACACGAGCACGTCGCCAGTACTCTCCCGGGTGAGCTCATCGACCGCATCGACGATCGCGTCCTCCATCCGCAGGTCGACATCATCCAGACCCGCCGACCCCACCAAGGGTCGATACCGGGTCTCGACGGGGTACGTCCGCCCCGAGACCTCAATCACCGGCGGGGGCGTGTCGAGCACGGCCGCGAAATGATCTCGAAACCGCTCCGGGTCGATCGTGGCGCTCGTGATGATGATCTTGAGGTCGGGCCTTCTCGGGAGAAGTTTTCTGAGGTAGCCAAGCAAGAAGTCGATGTTGAGCGATCGCTCGTGCGCTTCATCTATAATGATGGTGTCATAGCGCTCGAGTTGGCGGTCTGCCTGCGTCTCAGCGAGCAGGATGCCATCGGTCATGAGTTTGATCAGCGTGCGATCCGTGGTTCGGTCGGCAAAACGAATCTTTGTTCCAACACACGACGTGCCCTTCACGCGCAGCTCATCGGCGAGCCTATCCGCGACCGCCCGCGCAGCGATTCGGCGAGGCTGGGTGTGCCCGATCATGCCCGCCATGCCGCGTCCGAGTTCCAGACAGATCTTGGGCAATTGCGTGGTTTTACCCGAACCTGTCTCGCCACACACCACCGTCACCTGGTGACGAGCAATCGCATCAGCGATTTCTTCGCGCCGTTGCGAGACCGGAAGCTCATCGGGGGAGGTGATACGGGGGAGGCTGGCCAGCCGAGCGGCGAACCTCGCCTCGGCGTCTTTAAGCGTTTTCACCCATCGTTCGTCGCGTTCGGGGGGAACTTGCAGCGTCGATGCGCGTCGGACAAGCAGCCGTCGATCACGCAGGGTGCATCCCGCAAGCCGATCGCGCAGCGCCACCGAGAGATCGTTCTCTGAAAACCGTTTTCGTCGCCCTGCTCGCTTCGTACTCACGCACCAGAGTATCCACGCCCAACCGCACTGGTAGCTCAAAGAGCCGTGTTTCCAAGCCAATCCCCTACGCAATGCGATCGCTATCGCGTAGCCCGCCGAGCCCGCAACCCGATGACCGGCCAAGATCTACGGAAGCCTTACGTGAAGCACCCAACACGCTGCAGCCCACGCTGCTTCTCACACATAGCAACATCAACTCCCACACATCTGTGGGATACCCGTGAAAAAACACAGCGTCACCAAAGTCGCAAATGTACGTATTTCTCAGCTTTCGACACTCGTGTGCGTTTGCTCACTTGGCCGATACTCGGTACCGTCTTACTATCCCACACCGTCGTCGCAAGGAAGAAAGCACATGACCGCGTCCCACGCTTACGTCGGCATCAAGGCCAAGCCACTCCGCGCTGTAACCAGCAGCGCAAGCCCATCACTTGGCGAGGCCCCGACCCCATCACAATCCGGCAACGCCTTTGGCATGACCGTCGGCCACAGCGAGCACGGTGACACGACGCGATCCGACGCTCCCTTCACGCTTCGCAGAACCGAAGACATGCAGCCCGAAACACCGCCCCACCCCATCACCTTCCACGCCGACCACCGCGTGCTCACCGAACGCGAGTGGCACGCGGTCGCGAGCCACTTCGCGCTCTCGCCTCGTGAGACCGAGGTCACGCACCGCATCTTCGACGACCTCCGCGAGTCCGATATCGCAACCAAGCTCGGCATCTCGCCGCACACCGTGCACACGCACATCGAGCGCCTCTACCGCAAGACCGGCGTCGCAAGCCGGAGCGCGCTGGTCATCACGCTCATGGCCGAGTTGCGCACGAAGCTCAGCAGCGGATCGCACCGCCAAGGCTGATCGCTCCGGAGCGGCTCTGGACTCGCACTGGAACCAGAGGGCAGAGACCGCCCCAAAGCCCACGCACGCGACACGAGCGAGGACGCTCTAGAATGCCCAAGCCCCGGCACCAAGGTCCGGGCGCTGGGAGGACGCGTGGCGGAGGCAGCAGACATTCAACCAAGCACCTTCGGGGACGACGAGGCCGAGCTCCTTGCGGGGCTCCGGGCGGGCGACAACGCCGCCTACGAGCACCTCGTCCGCACCTACTCGCCCCGGCTGATGGCGGTCGCCAAGCGCTTCCTGCGCGACGAGCAGGACGCGGCCGACGCACTCCAAGACGCGTTCATCAACGCCTTCCGCAACCTCGACAAGTTCAACGAGCAGGCCCGCCTGAGCACCTGGCTGCACCGGATCGTTGTTAACGCGAGCCTCACCAAGCTCCGCAAGGCCGGCCGGCGGAGCGAGGTCTCAATCGACGGCCTGCTCCCCGCGTTCACCGCCGACGGCCACCTCGCCAGCGCGAACCCCGCCTGGGGCATCACCCCCGACGAGATCGCCCAAGACCGCGAGCGCAAGAGCTGGGTCCGGGAACAAATCGAGCGACTTCCCGACGATTACCGTGACATCATCCTGCTTCGTGACATCGAAGAGATGGACACCGCCGAGACCGCCGACCTGCTCGGCATCTCGACCGGTGCGGTCAAGACACGCCTGCACCGCGCACGCCAGGCGCTCAAGGCGCTCCTTGAGGAGGCACTGTCGACGCATGCCGGCAACCACGGCGGGGCCTCCCAGAGCGGGACCACCTCCGACGCGACCAGCCTCGGCGGCGGGGAGAACTAGCTCATGGCGCACGATACCGAACGACTCAGCTGCAAGGCGTTCATCGAGTTCATCGATGACTATCTCGCGGGCACGCAGGACGCCGCGGTCCATAAGGCCTTCCAGGCGCACGTCGAGAGCTGCCCATGCTGCGGCTGCTACCTCGAGCACTACAAAAAGACGATCGACGCGGCAAAGCGCTGTTGCTGCAACCGCCGCGACCCCATGCCCGAGATCCCAGACCACCTGATCGATGCCATCCTCGAGGCCCGCGAGCAGGCCTGACGCTCAGTTTCCGATCGATGCGGCAGCACTCGCACCTGGAGGTAGTAGCACGTACGACGTGCCATTGCTGCCCGCGAACCAGACCGTCTCCATGTCCGCCATCGGATAGAGCAGTCGCTTGCCGGACTCAGCGTTCGATGCAGCGCAATCGTTGACGATCACATTGCCCGCGCCGTCGAGACCCGTGATGACGATGAGGTGCCCGGCTGTTGAGTCGTACGGCGCCGCGTCGAGCTGACCTGCACGCACCCGGATCGACGCGATAACTGGCGAGCCAGCGGCGAGCGTGTCTCGCACAGCCTGCCAGTTGTCGAACCGCGTGAGATAGCCGGGCCCGCCCATTGAGTACGCGCCCTGCACCGCGCGGGGCCAGTTGCCGAAAAGATCGTGCCGCGGGTCATAGATCGTGTCGGCAGCATGCTGCGTGGGCACCGTGATCCCGTGGTACTCGAGCACCATGGCCACCGAAGTCGGGCTGCAGATCCGCCCCGCGATCGTCGGATCCTCCGCCCGCTGGCTGCGGAACGGCACCGTGAGCTCGATGGCGTCAACTTCACGATCGGTGACGCCAGCCGCATCGCCAACCGACGTGAACGTCAGCGAAACATCCGCGACCGTCACCGTTCCGCCCTCGGCTGCGATCCGGACTTGGGCCGCAGCCATCGGCTCTGCGCTCTTGAAGTAATCCACGTCGATGCGACCGAGTGACGACTCGGTGATCTTCACGCCATCGTCAATCGCCCCGTCATTTCCCGCCCAGTCCATGACGAAGAGCCACGGCGACCACGCGCCGTCGGCATCGCGCACACGCAGTTCGGCCGACGCACGCGCGCCATCGGGCACGCCCACGTTGAGCGAGATCAGCGCCTCGGTGAACGGCTGATCCGCCTCCACAACCCCGCTCACAATCGGCTCACCCGGAGCGGCCCGCTCGCCCCCGCTCTCGATCGCCCGAACGGTCTGGTGCCGAGACGCTGCGATAGCAGGCGCGGCGTGCATCGCAACGCACGCGAGCATCACGAGGACGCCGGTCAGTCGGTTGGGAAATGACGATGAGGGTCCGAGAGTCATGCGGCGAATATACCGCCGGGCGGGCGTTTCTCATCTGCGGACACACGCCAGACTTGGGAGCCCGTGACCTTCGCGATAGACTTGCGGGCCCTCCGGTGCGACACACCGCGACACACCGCACGGCACGCGGGCAGGAAGATAGGACACGTGGCAGACCCCAGAAAACGAGCAGCCCAAGCCTTCGAGCAAGCACGAGCACTGCACGCGCGCGGCGACATCGCTGGCGCGACCAAGCTCTACCGCGACATCCTCAAGGTCCAGCCCAACAACCCGACCCTGCTTCGGCTTCTCGGCGCCGCGGAACTCGCGGGCGGATTCCACGAGCAGGGCACGTCCCGGCTCAACAAGGCTGCCAAGCTCGACCCACGCGATCCCGGCGCTCCGACCGAGCTCGGCCTCGCGGCGTTCCAGTCCGGCAAGCTGGCCGACGCGCTCGCCCATTTCGACAACGCGGTCGGACGCCGTGCGGCCTACGCACCAGCCGTGTACGGCCGAACGCTCACGCTCTGCGCTGAAGCAAAGTACGGCGACGCACTCCGCTCCCTCGAGCCGATCGTCCGCGCTGGCCCCGTCGAGCCGATGGTCGCTGTCGCATTCGGGCGCGTCTGCCGACGCACGGGCCAGCATGGCGAGGGCTCGGCCGTGCTCGCCGCGGTCGAGAATGCCACCCCCGACGTGCTCTTCGAGCTCGCGCGCCTCTACGACAGCGAGGGCAAGCACGACGAAGCCTTCGATGCCGCGACCCGCGCGCACCAGCTCATGAACCTCTCTTTCGATGGCGACAAGGCCGAGACCGCGGTCGACGACATGATCGCCTCGTGGACACCCGACCGCATCGCGTCGCTGCCGCACAGCGCCGTCGAGAGCGAGCTGCCGGTCTTTGTCGTCGGCATGCCGCGCTCGGGGCTCGCACTTGTCGAGGCGATCGCCGGGGCCCACCCCAAGGTGATCGGCCTCGGCGAGACGGGCATCATCGAGAGCCTCACCGCCCGCGTGCTCGGCGCGTCGGGAACACGTGCAAGCGGGCTGAGCGAACGGCTCGACGGCCTCAAGCAGCTCACGCTCGATCGCGCCGCCGCCACCTTCCTCCAAACCTTCGCGCGGCCCGCAAGCGACGCGAGCCGACTCATCGATCGCACGCCAGTGAACTTCGTGCACATCGGCATTATCAAGCTCATGTTCCCCTCCGCACGCATCATCCATGTCGTCCGCAACCCGATGGACGCGTGCTTGTCCGCTTACTTCGAGGCATTCCGCAGCCGGCCTGCGTTTGCCAGCGGCCTTGAGAGCCTCGGCCGGTTCCAACTCATCCACGACTGCCTCATGGAGCACTGGCGCGAAGTGCTTGGGCCCGACGCGTGGCACGAGGTGCGGTACGAATCACTCGTCGAGGAGCCCGAACCCACGATCCGCGGCATCATCGACGCGATGGGCCTCGACTGGCATGACGACTGCCTCAAGTTCTGGGAGAGCGACCGACGCACCAGCGCCTCACTTTGGTCCGACCTCCGCGTGCCGATCCATGCACGCCGCGTCGGATGGAGCCAGCCTTACCACGAGCGCGCCTCGGCACTGCGTGAGGCGCTTGCTGGCACAGCGGTCTAGCTCGGCCGAGCGATGTCAAGCTGGGCATCGCCACCACCGGCGTAACACGTCTCGCGCGCTGAGTCCGGTAGTCTGCCGTTGCGAGCGTCCGCTCGCGGAGGTGCTCCCCATGCGTGCTCGATCTGTTTGGCAAATATCCCTGCTTGCGATGCTATTTCTCGTCCCCAGCGCGATCGCACAGACGCGGTACACGATCGACCTGCCCGAGCCACAGACCCAGATGGTGACGATCACAGCCTCCTTTGATCTGAGCGACATCGACGCACCCGACGAGATCGCGATCCACCTGCCCGTGTGGCGACCGGGGCTCTATCTCGTGCTCGACCAGGCGGGCACCATGCGCGACATCGCCGCGACCGACAACGCGGGCAACCCGCTCCCGATCCGCAAGACCGCCAAGAGCACCTGGCGCGTCGAGCGCGGCGGGGCGAGCATCGTGGACTTCTCGTATCGCATCTATGCCAACTCGATCCGCAACCGCACGCGGCACGTCGACGCGACGCACGCGTTTCTCAGCGGCTCGAGCGCGTTCGTCTACAACGAACTGCTTCGCGACATGCCCGTACGCGTCGACGTCGGCGAGATGCCCGACGGCTGGCGCGTCGCGACCGGCCTCCGCCGGGCCGGCCCGCGATCATTCGAGTGCGACAACTACGACATCCTCGTCGACTCACCTCTTGAGATCGGCATCCACGATCTCATCGAGTTCGACGTCGACAACGTGCCGCACGAGGTCGCGATCTGGGGCCGATGGGACGGCAACGCCGACCGCATCATCGAGACATTCACCGCGCTCGGCGAGGTCCAGCAAGACATCTTCGGCGAGTTCCCCTACGACCGCTACGTCTACATCATCCACTCGGCCGAGGGCCTGGGCGGCGGCACCGAGCACTACAACTCGACCGTCTGCAGCACCGAACCCACAATGTGGCTCGACGACGACCGATGGGATCGCTTCCTATCGCTCATCGCACACGAGCTTTTCCACGTCTGGAACGTGAAGCGTTTCCGGCCGGCCGGCATCGCGCGCTACGACTATCTGCGCGAGAACTACACCGAACTGCTCTGGGTCGCCGAGGGCACGACGAGCTACTACGACGAACTCTCATTGCCACGCGCAGGTATCCTGACCGCCGATGAGTTTCTTGAGTGGGTGGGTCGCAACGTCAACACCCACATGAACCAGCCCGGCCGGCACATCGAGAGCCTTGAGGACTCGAGCTTCGACGCGTGGATCAAGCACTTCCACCGCGGCCCCGACCGCACACCCGACCGCCACAACCAGGGCGAGAGCTTCTACCGAAAGGGCGCGATCGTCTCGATGATGCTCGACCTGGAAATCCGCAGGCGCTCGGCCGGCACGCGCTCGCTCGATAACGTCATGCGAACGCTCTACGAGCGGTACCCGCTGGGCGGCGATGGCTTCGCGTCGGCGGACGTCCGAAGTGTCGTGGCCGAGTTCGCCGGCGAGCCCATGGATGAGTTCTTCCGAAGCTACGTGGCGGGCGTCGAGCCCGTCGAGGATCACCTAGACAATCTGCTCGCGGACGTCGGCCTGCGACTGGTCGCGCCCGAAGAGTCCGCCGAGGGCGAGGTCGAAGCGTTCACGGGCATCAGTGTGTCGAGCGACGGCTCGGTCCGCCGTGTCCGCAGCGACGGGCCGGCCTACGCCGCTGGCGTGCTCGCGGGCGACGAGATCATCGCCGTCAACAGCCTCCGCGGCCGAGCCGACACACACACCCGCCTCGATGCGCTCGACCCGGGCGACGAAGTCACCCTCTGGGTCATGCGGCGCGACGAGCTGCACGAGCTCACGTTCACCGCCGCCTCACGCCCAGCAGGCTATTGGGAGCTCCGGCCCGTCGACCAACCGACACCAGCACAGCGCGCCGCCTTTGAGGCATGGGCGGGCACGCCCCTTCCGGTGCAATAGAGAACCTCACCGTCGCTTATTGGCTCGCCCGATGCTGGAGTGTCCGGCGTGGTTCCAGGTGCAATGCCGTGGCCCGAATGAGCAGGGGGCGTTACGCTCCCCTCCTTCCGGAGGGTCTCCATATGCGATTGATTGGCATGGTCCACGTCGGCGCGCTGCCCGGCACGCCGATGAACCAGACGTCTACCGAGCTTCTTGCCGTGCAGGCCGCGCGCGAGGCGAAGGTGCTTGCCGACGCGGGCTTCGACGCGATCATTCTCGAGAACATGCACGATCGGCCGTATGTCCACGCCGACCACGGTCCCGAGATCGTCGCGACGATGACGCGTGTCGCGCTCGAAGTGCTCGGGCTCGTCGAGCTTCCCATCGGCGTGCAGGTGCTCAGCGGCGGCAACCGCGAGGCGGTCGCGATCGCCCAAGCCGTCAGCGGCTCATTCATTCGCTGCGAGAACTTCGTGTTCAGCCACGTCGCCGACGAGGGGCTGCTCGAGCGCGCCGAAGCCGGACCGCTGCTGCGTTATCGAAAGTCGATCGGCGCGGAAGACGTGCGCATCTTCGCGGACATCAAGAAGAAGCACGCGTCGCACGCGATCACAGCCGACATCTCCCTCGCCGAGGCTGCCGAGGCTGCCCGCTTCTTCGGCGCCGACGGCCTGATCGTCACAGGCACCTCTACGGGCAAACCCACCAGCCCCGCAGATGTCGCCGAAGCAAAGCGTGCCGCCGACCTGCCCGTGCTCGTCGGCTCGGGCATCACGCCAGAATCAGCCGCCCCACTACTCGAGCACGCCGACGGGCTGATCGTCGGCTCGTCAATCAAGCACGACGGCTGGTGGGAGAACGAGGTCGATCCGGCGCGTTGCGACGCGATGGTCGCGGCCGTCAACGCGGCCGGCTGAGCACCACTGTCGTACTCCAGCACGCCACACAAGCAACGCACCCGTTGCCGAGAGGGAGGCAACGGGTGCGTGCGGCTACCAGAATGTGTGTGACCAAACAGGCGGTATCAGGCCCGGCGGCGACGCGTCGCGGCGAGGCCGGCAAGACCGAGCATGCCTGCGGTCGCGGGCGCAGGGATCACCTCGAAGGTGATGCTGTAGACATCCAGGCCGCTGGTGAGCTGGCTGTCGAAGGTGTAGCCCGCGGCGGTCTCGAGGCCGTTGAAGGCGCTCAGGCCGTCGAAGTCGAAGGTCACGACGCCGCCCTGGGGCGTGCGGTTGTCGTTGACGCCACCGACGAGGAACGCGGCATTGGCGGGGTCGGTCGCCTCGGAGCCGTTGTCCCAGATCTGATCGGCGGTCTGGCCGATCGAGTTGATCAGCAGGTTGCCTGCGTCGTCGAACAGGCGGTACTGCGTCGGTGAGTCGTTGCCGATGAAGTGGTCGTTGCTGGGCACAACCATCGAGGCGAACGTGAAGAACTGGTTGGTATCGGTGTCGATCGTAAAGACCGCCGAGGCCGAGGCGCCGGGCAGGAGCGGGCCGGCGGGGTCGGAGACGACCGTGCCGAGCGTTGCGTTGGGCTCGGCAGCCTCAAAGGCGGGGAACCAGTCGCTGCCCGAGCCGCCCTCGGCGACGGACGTGATCGCGGGGCCGGCGATCTCGTTGATGTCGAACGAGTCGAAACTACCGTTGCCGAAGCCGACACGGAGGGGCGCGAACGTCACGCTGTTGGTCGGCGCGAGGTTCGTTGCGGTCACGCGGAGTTCGACCGACTGGGCGAGGGCGGGCGCGGCGACAGCGGACGCGGCGATCGCCGCGGGCACAAGAATAAGACGCATGGTGTTGCTCACTTTCTCTCAGTCACCCCACGAGAGGGGTGCATCATTCGACACGGGCCATTCCGTGTCGGCACCAGAGAGACGCGACTCGCGCCGCCGATATTCCGTCATGTGCCGAGTTTTTGCGACTCTTTCCGATTACGCGCGAACAACGGTCGCGGAACACTCGGGGATTGCCGCCATCGCATTCCGCGTGTCGATAATCAACGGAATTCGCTTGCCAAGCTCGGAATAGTCGACCGCATCGTGCCGCGTGACAATGACCGCAGCGTCGAACTCGGCAAGCGCCGCCTCGGTTAGAGGCGTCGACTCAAGCTCGAAGCGGTGCTTGCGCATCGGAGCGAAACGTGGAATATGCGGGTCGTGGTACGCCACATGAACGCCGCGCGATGAGAGCAGCGCGAGCAACTCCGCTGCGGGTGACTCGCGGTCGTCATCGATGTTCGGCTTGTAGGCAAGACCCACGAGCAACACGCTGGCGTCCTCAAGCCGCGTCCCGCGCTCGGCGAGCGCCACCTCAAGCTTGTCGATCACGAACAGAGGCATACGCACATTTACCTCACCAGCGAGCGCAATAAAATCGGCCGCAACGCCCAACTCGCTCGCGCGGTGTGCGAGATAGAACGGGTCCACCGGGATGCAGTGCCCGCCAAAGCCGGGACCAGGTTCAAACCGCTGGAAGCCGAACGGCTTCGTCGCCGCGGCGTCGATGACCCTCCAGACATCAATGCCCATCGCATCGAGAATAACTTTCGTCTCATTCACGAGCGCAATGTTCACGGCGCGGTACGTGTTCTCAAGAAGCTTCGCCGCCTCCGCGACCTCGGCAGAGTCGACCTCGACAACCGTGTCCACCGCGCGGCGATAGAGCGCCGCGGCGACGCGGGTGCTCTCGGCGTCGATGCCGCCGACAAGCCGCGGGATCGTGCGTGTGCTGTGCGACTGCCTGCCCGGATCCTCGCGCTCGGGCGAGTACGCAAGCAGAGTCTCGGCGCCGCGCTCGCCGGCGAACCGCTCGAAAACAGGACGTATCGCATCGCGCAGCGTGCCGGGGTACGAGGTCGATTGGCTCACAAGAAGGCACGGCCCCTCGGCGTGCTTCGCGGCGATCTCCGTGCTCCGTAGCAGGTACGAGAGATCGGGCTTCCGCTCCGCATCGAGCGGCGTGGGCACGCAGATGATGATCGCGTCCGCTGTCGCGAGCTGGCCCGGATCGGTCGTCGCAACGAAACGATCGGACGCGGCAAGCTCTTCGTGCATCGCCTGGCCGAGGTGGTGGATGTACGGCTCGGCGCGACGAAGCGACTCGATCTTGTTTTCATCGATATCAAAGCCCACGACTCGAAACCCTGCGTCGTGGAAGGCCCGAGCCGTCGGCAGCCCGACGTAGCCAAGCCCAATGACCGCGACCGTTGCGTCGCGAGCTTCAAAGCGTGAGATCAGTCGTTCCGCGGCGCTTGGCATGCACGCATCGTACGATGGCGGCGATGACGGAGGCGAAGCGCACGACAATCGGCGGCTGGCTCGGGCTCTCCGGAGCGCAGGGGAAACTGCGCCTTGCCCGAGGCGTGCTGACGACCGCCAATCACCGGATCGAGACAGTCCGCGAACTGCCCGGCGACGCCGCGATGCCCACGGTGGACTATGGTGGCGAGGGCTCGGTCATCCTGCCCGGTTTCGTCGACACGCACCTCCACCTCCCGCAATGGGACTCGATCGGAGCCGAGGGGCTGACGCTGCTCGACTGGCTCGATCGCGTGATCTTCCCAGCCGAGGCACGCTGGCAAGATCCCGACTTCGCCGGGGACATGGCAACGCGCGCTGCCGCCGAGCTGCGATCCTTCGGCACCACCGCGATCGCGGCCTACGGCACCGTGCATCACGCGGGCACAACCGCCGCCATGCGCGCCGGCGCCGAGGCGGGACTGCGCGCCGCGGTCGGGCAGGTGATGATGGATCGCGGCGCACCGGGCGAGTTGGTCAGGCCGGCGAAGCAGTTGCTCGAAGAGGCCCGCGCGATGCAATCCATCGACTGGCCCGGCCGCGTCGAGCACGCGGTGTCACCGCGCTTCGCGATCAGTTGCACGCCAGAACTACTTGCTGGGGCGGGCAAGCTTTTGCAAGAGTCCGGCGCGATCGTCCAGACACACATCAGCGAGATGCAGCCCGAGTGCGAGCGCGTGCGAGAGATGTTTGGCGGTGCGCGGTACGCGGAGGTGTATCGCGACACAGGGCTGCTCGGCCCACGATCGGTGCTCGGCCATGGCGTGTGGCTCGACGACGTTGAGCGCACAATTCTCCGGGACGCGAACGCCGTCATCGCGCACTGCCCGAGCGCAAATCTGTTCTTAGATAGCGGCATGCTTGATCTGGAGGCGACCAAGGCCGCGGGCGTGCGCGTCAGCCTCGGCAGCGATGTCGCAGCGGGAAGCGATCGCAGCATGCCACGCGTCGCACGCTGGATGATCGAGACCGCGCGAGCTCGCGGTGCAGCAACACCGCCGACGGCCGACCAGGCCTGGTGGACGATTACCGCTGGTAACGCCGACGCGCTCGGCTGGCACGACTCGGGCCGGCTCACACCCGGCGCGTGGGCCGACCTGGTCATCGCAACACCAACGCGCGCGTGGAGCGAGGGCACCGACCGGGCGCTGGCACACCTGCTCTACGCGTGGGACGAACGCTGGATCGATCATGTGATGCTGGCGGGCGACGCGTAGCTAGCTGGCGAGGATCGTGTCGATCTCTGCCAACTCGCTCGCGCTGAGTACCGGCGCGTCGAACGCGGCGACGTTCTCGGCGATCTGCTCGGGCCTGCTCGCGCCGATCAGCGCACTCGTGACCGGGCCGCCCTGCTGCTCACGCACCGCCCAGCACAATGCGAGCTGCGCGAGCGTTTGGCTACGCGAGGCTGCGATGGCGTTGAGACGCTTGAGCTTCGCGACCAGATCGTCACTGCCCGCAGACTCGGGCAACGCGCCCGAAGCCTGCTTCGCCCGCGAGTCGCTGGGCGTGGCATCAAGGTACTTGCCGGTCAGAAGTCCCTGCGCGAGCGGGCAGAAGGCGATCGTGCCCATGCCCACGGCCGATGTGACGGGCAACAGATCGCTCTCGATGCCGCGGTTGAGCATCGAGTAGTTCGGCTGGTGGATGATCGGCGTGTGCCAGCCGTTCGCCTCGCACAGCACGGAGACCCGCCGCGTGTCCTCGCCCGAGTACGACGAGATGCCGGTGTAGAGCGCCTTTCCAACCCGCACCGCGTGGTCGAGCGCACCGAGCGTTTCTTCGAGGGGCGTGTTAGGATCGGGGCGGTGGCTGTAGAAGATGTCGACGTAATCGAGCCCGAGCCTGCCGAGCGATTGATCGAGCGACGCGAGCAGGTACTTGCGTGACCCCCACTCGCCGTAGGGGCCCGGCCACATGCCATAGCCCGCCTTGGTCGAGATGATGAGCTCATCGCGATAGCCGGCGAAATCTTCCTTGAGAATACGCCCGGCGCGAGACTCGGCGGCGCCCGGCGGCGGGCCATAGTTGTTTGCGAAATCGAAGTGCGTGATGCCGTGGTCGAACGCGGTGAAGAGCATTCGCTGGGTGTTGTCGTGGAAGTCGTTCTCGGGCAGTTCACGAGGGTCGGTCTTGGCAGCGCCGAAGTTGTGCCAGCATCCGAGGCTGATCGCGGGCAAAAGCAGCCCGGACCGACCGCACCGGCGGAACCAATCGGGCGAGGTGTCATAACGCGTCTCGGCGGGCATGTAGGGCACGGGCACGATCTCCGGTCAGTTCTGCGGTGTGTAGAACAACGGCCCACCATCGCCCAGATCGAAGCCGAGCGACATCCAAACCAGCAACATGATCGTCCAGGCGATGAGAAACATCACCGAATAGGGCGTCATCATCGCGATCAATGTCCCCATGCCAGCCTTCGGCGCGAACCGCTGCATCACCACGAGCACGATGATCAGGTACGCATTCAACGGCGTGATGATATTCGTCACCGAATCACCAATGCGGTAGGCACACTGCGTCAACGCGGGGTGGATGCCCACGAGCATGAGCATCGGCACGAAGATCGGCGCGAACATGGCCCACTTCGCGCTCATCGACCCAACAAAGAGGTTGAAGAACGCCGTGAGCAGGATGAACGCCGCGACCAGCATCGCCGGGTGCATATCGGCCGTGGCGAGGAACTGCCCGCCGGTATGGGCGAGCATCTTGTCGAGGTTCGAGTACTGGAAGTACGCGATGAATTGGCCGGCAAAGAACGCGAGCACCACGATCGGTGCCATCGACGCCATGGTCTCGGTCATAAGGCGGGCGGCATCCTTCGAGTTGCGCAGCGAGCCGGCGACGATGCCGTAGACCACACCCGGCACGAGGAACAGGAAGAAGAGCATCGGCACAATCGCTTCGACCCAGCGCTTGAAGTTGTCGCCGGGGAGCTGGCCGCGCGCATCGTTGAGCGGCCAATTCGGAAACTTCACCGCCGCAACGAACAGTGCCGCCGCGATCAGAAGCGAGGGCGTTGCTGCGAGGAGGCCTTTCTTCTCAGTGGAAGAGATGGTCTTGTGCGCCAGGTCTTCTTCCATGAGCGGCGAGGGTCCGCCGTCCTCGGCCGACTTGTTCTTGAACCGGCGCTCCACGAACGCCGCGCTCGTGAACCAGCCGACGAGGGTGATGACGAACGTCGACGCGATCATGAACCACCAGTTCGCGGTCGCGGGCACCGCAAGGTCCGGATCGATCGTCTGCGCGCCCGCGGTGCTGAGTTCGCTCAGCAGCGGGTCCAGGCTCGTCACCATCAGGTTCGCGTTGAAGCCCGCCGCAACGCCGGCGAAGACGGCTGCCACGCCCGCGAGCGGCGAACGCCCGACCGACTTGTACAGCACTGCTGCGACCGGCGGCAGCACCACGTACCCCGCGTCCGTGCCAAGGCTCGACATGATGCCCAGGAAGACCATCGTCGGCGTGAGCAGGCTCTTGGGGACGACGAGCATCATCGCCTTGAGCACCGCGCCGATGAACCCCGTCCGCTCGGCGAGCCCTATGCCGAGCATGCCGACGAGCACCACGCCAAGCGGCGGGAAGTTAATGAAATTGTCGACCATCGACGAGAGCGCCCAGTACAACCCGTCGGGCGAGAGCAAGCTCACGGCGCGGAACGGCTCGACATCATCGGCAACAAGCGCGAGCACCGGCTCGCCAGCGTCGTCGAGCACGGGCATCTCTACTTGCTCACCAAGCTCGTTCGTCGTGATCGTCGTCTCGGCGACCAGCCGCTTGGGCTGAACCTCCCAGCCCGTCGCGCTCGCGATGAACGAGCAGGCCATCACGAGTAGCGTGCCCATGACAAAGAGCATCGCGGGATCCGGCAGCTTGTTTCCGACTGTCTCGACGAGGTCGAGCGGGCTGAACTTCGATGACATGCTGTGCTTTCGGAGAAGGGGGAAGGGTCAGGGCTCAGCTAGCCCGCAACGGCGGCCGTTGCGACCGCCGTTTGCAACGCGGGCCCCGCGTACAGCACGAGCCAGAGCGCGAGATGGATACCCAGGAAGAGCGTGAGCTCCTCACGCGGCAGCCGGAACAGCGCCACGATCGCGACGACGTAAACAAGCGGCGCCACGAGCCAACCGTCGAGATTGATCGGCCATTGGAACTGGAACGCGATGAACAAATGCGCGAGTGCCACCGCGAGGAACAGGCGGGCTGCACCGAGCGGGGCGTCGCCGATGGGTCGGCGTGTAAACCACGCCGCCAGCAGCAGCGCAACAAAGCCCGCACCGCTGAGAATGAGCGTCTTGTAGAGCAGCAGCAGGCTCGTCATAAAGGCCGCGACGGGCGCGTGCATGAACCCGACGATCAACGCCGCGACAAGCGCGAGAATGCCGACCGCGAGCACGACCTGGATCGGGATGAAGTCCGGGTGCACCAACGGGTCGCGCTGCTCTTCGGGCGTGGTCGGCCTGCGACCAAAGCGGCGCGAGCCCATCGCCGAAGTCGCGACCGGCTCGGGGTCGACCGCGATGTCATCGGCGGCCGCGTCCTCATCGATGCCCGCCATCACAGACTCCGGCGGCGGGCCGGCCTCGACGCGCTCGGGCACGGGTTCGAGTTCGAACGCTCCGGAGTCGCCCGGGTCTCGCGCAGAGGAATCACGTTGGGTAGGGTCTTCAGCCATCGCAGCGGCGAGGATACCGCGGCGGGCATAGGCTGGGCGGGGCGGCGGCGCGATCGCGACCAAGCCGCGTGCACGGAGTGATGCGATGGACTTTGACCCCGACGGACCGGCGATCGGTGACGGAATCTTCGGCCTGCCGCACACCCGCGAGGACGCGACGATCGTGCTCATCCCAGTGCCGTGGGAGGCGACCGTTTCCTACCGCAGCGGCACCGCCCTGGGCCCTGCGGCGATCCGCCAAGCAAGCGCCCAGGTCGATCTGCACGACCTGCGGTTCGGCCCCGTCTACGAGGCGGGCATCTTCATGGAAGACCCCGACGAGCCCCTCGCCGTACTCGGGCGTCAGACCCGGGACGTTGCCGTGCCCGCGATCGAAGCGGGCGGCCTGGGCCCCAGCGACGGCTCGCTCAAGGAATGCATCGACGTCGCCTGCGCCAAGATGAACGCACACGTCCGCTCCCGCGTCGACGCGGCACTTCGCGAGGGCAAGCTTCCCGGCGTCGTCGGGGGCGAGCACTCGGTGAGCTACGGCTCGATCGCCGCGTGCTCAGATCGTTTCGGCGACATCGGCGTGCTGCACATCGATGCGCACCTCGATCTTCGCGAGTCGTTCGAAGGGTTCGCATGGTCGCACGCGAGCGTGATGCACAACGTGCTGCGCGATCGCCCGGGCGTAAAGAAACTCACGAGCGTCGGCATCCGCGACGCCGGCGGCCGCGAGCTCGCACTCGCCGAGCAGTATGGCTCGCGCTGCAGCATCTTCACCGGCCCCGCACTCTTCGACGGCCGGGCCGCGGGCGAAACGATCGACGCGCAGCTCCAACGCATCGTCGACACACTCCCCAAGCAGATCTACATCTCGCTCGACATCGACGGCCTCGACCCCTCGCTCTGCCCGCACACCGGCACGCCCGTGCCCGGTGGTCTCGGATTCGCCGAAGTCTCGCGTTTGCTCGAGCTCGCCTCGCAAGGCGGCCGGCGCATCGTGGGCTTCGACCTCGTCGAGGTCGCCCCGGGTCCGGGCTCAATGGAAGGCACAGCGCCGGAGTGGGACGCGAACGTCGGTGCCCGGCTGCTATACCGGCTGTGTGGCGCGGCGATGGCGGCAAGAAACAAGTAGACAACGGGGCGACGCGTTACGGCAGCAGCAAACGAAAGGCACTGATCAGCGCTTCCGCTCCATCCCTCGCCAACGGAAAGAGGAATCGGCCGCCGAAGAGAAACACCACCGCGAAGATGCCGAGCGCGACGAGTCCGCCCTTGTCGGTCATGAAGAGGCGACTGAAGGCGGGGAAGAACGAGCCGACGATGCGCGAGCCATCGAGCGGCGGCGCAGGGATCAGGTTGAACGCCATGAGCAGCAGGTTCAGCATCACGCCGATGAACAAGAAGCGTTCCATGTTGGCATGAAATGGCCCGCTCGTGGTCGGCACATAGTCAACCCATACGACGTGCAGAATCGCGGCGAGCACGCACAGCACCAGATTGCACGCCGGCCCCGCAGCCGCCACGATCGCGTCGCCGTAGCGCCGGCGGATCCGCGTCGGGTCGACAGGCATCAGGCCCCACGCGATGCCGAGGATCGCGAAAGCGATCAGCGAGTTCGTGCCCATGTGCGTGAGCGGCGACCAGGTCATGTGCCCGGTCTCGATCGGCGTGCGATCGCCCAGACGGATCGCGGCGATGCCGTGCGCAAGCTCGTGCAGACAGATCGAAAAGATCACCCAGAAGATCCAGGAGACCAGCAGCACCTGCCCATTGGGCTGGTCGAGCAAGTTGGAGACCCACCACCCGGGCATGCGACGCTGCCTTTCTGCTTCGTGTGCGCTTCGTCTGGGCTTGACCGAAAAAAGAACAACGCCCGGCCTGTGTGAGCCGGGCGTTGCGCCATCTTACATCATTGAGTTGCCAGCGAAGTCAGGCCGCCGACGCGGTCGTGCGGGCATGCTTGACTGCCGTCTCGACGAGCGAGTCGAACAGCTTGGGATCGTCGATCGCGATCTGCGAGAGCATCTTGCGGTTGAGCGTGATGCCCGCGAGCTTGAGGCCGTTCATGAAGATCGCGTAGCGGGTGCCGCGCATGTGGCACGCGGCGTTGATACGCGTGATCCACAGGGCGCGCATGTCGCGTTTGCGTGTGCGACGGTCGCGGTAGGCGAAGACGCCAGCGCGATAGACGGCGATCTTGGCTTGATACTTGTGCTTGCTCTTGACGCCGTAGTAGCCGCGGGCTTGGCGGAGAATGCGCTTACGGGCTTGTGTGCGGGCGGCGCCCTTGCGTACGCGTGGCATGGTCGTTTTCCTTCTTGCCTTTGGGGGCAGCCGATCAAATGAATGCGGCTGGCTTTGGTCCCGGGGGGCGGTGCGGGTGCCCGGCGTCACACGACACCGAGGCGGAACGCGAATCGATCAGTCGATTCGCGTCATGGCTTTTAGTTCTTGGCTTCGCGGGCGGCTGCCTCGGCGGCGCGACGCGCCTCGGGCGAGGGCGAGCGCTTCATCGACGACAGCGGCTGGTTGCGGCCGCGGAGGCGACGGAACAGCAGCTTCTCGAGACGCTTCGCGTCCGAGGAGTGCATGTAGGGGTCCTGGCGGAGGTGACGCAGACGCTTGCCGGACTTGTGGCTCGACAAGTGCTTGTGATAGGCCGAGCGGTGGCGGGCCTTGCCGGTCTTGGAGATCCGGATGCGCTTGAGCAGCCCCTTGTGGGCTTTGTTCTTGGGCATGGCGTCGTCCTGGCGTCTGGCCGGGGCCCGGGTGATCCGGGATGAGGTCCGGGGGTGATCTGAAGAGATGCATCGGTTGAGGCGGTCTCGCCCGAGCCGGTGAGGGTAGGAGCCGACCCCGCTCAGATTCCACCCATCCGGCGTCTGGCAGGGTGATTTTCGGGCGGATGCACCATCCACACCACCCGAAGGCTCAGGGGCCGAGGAACACGTCGTCTTCCTCATCGGCCAGCTCGCGGCCCTCGAGGGTGATGCCCCGAGCCGCGGCGACCCGCCTGACCTGGATCTCGATCGTGCGGGGCAGCCAGATGTTGTCGCCGTTCTCGAGCGTCGCCCGGCGGATCCAATCGACCGACCCGTCACCCATCAGCACGTGCTGCCCGCGGGCGCCGTGGTTGGGGGAGTCGGCGAACGGATCGACCGGCTGGCCGGTCGCCGCGGCGAGAATCACGGGCGAACGGTCCGCGAGCAGCACGTCCGACCCCTCGGGAGCGGCAAATCGCATCGACCGTGTCGGCAGTCGATAGCTGAACGAGACCGCACGCAGGCTGGCAAAGTCGCGGGCGTCCGGCGAGATGGGGACGGTCTGCGCGTCGGCGTTGCCCGGGCAGGCGAGGCTCTCGAGCGAGGCGTAGCCGGTGGGTACGAGGTGATAGAGGTTCGCCGCGTTGGACTCGGCGGGCTTGCCCACGTTCCACCACGACGAGATCGGTGCCGACCGCGAGCCGAAGCCGGCTGTCGCGACCGGCAGGCGGTTGCTGAAGTCGTTCATGTACTGCCCGAAGCCCGCCGCGGCCGAGGCGAGGTTCGACGAGCACGCGGCGACCTGACCCATGTGCCGCGCTTGCGACGTGATCGGCAGCACAACCGAGACCGCGATGAGCAGCATCGCCGCGACCGAGACAATCTCGCGCCACGCGAAGCCGGGCCCACGCCGACCATCGAACTGCATCGCACTATCTGAGCGATCGATCTCGGCCTGCACCGTTGCGAGCGTCCGATCGACGAGCGCCGAGGATGACTCCTGAGCGACGGCTGTCGCGGTCAGCAGTGCCGCAACATCCGCGTGCCTGCCCGCCCGCTCACGCAGCGCACCAGGCACACGACTCGCATCAAACCCCGCGAACGCAAACGCATCGAGCGCATCCGCATCAAACGACGACAACGCCGGCTCGACTTGCTTCGCCTGCACCGAGTTAGCCTGCGCGGAGGCATGGCGATCGACCGCGAGCACCGTTGCCGCGACGAGCGCATCGTCACCCGCTGCCTCGCCCACATCATGGTGTGCCGTGCCGACCAGATGCAGAAGCTCGCCCACCCGGCGGGCCCTGTCTCGCAATTCGCTCGGCACCGCGTCAACGTCATACGACGCATCGACCAGCGCCTCGAGCGCCTCCGCGTCGCGTGCGCTCAATACCGGATCATGCGAGTGCGCGTCGTGCTCGATCATGCGGAGTCTCCGGCGCGGTCCTCATTCAGCCCTGTTTTCTCCGCACGCTGGACGATGTCCCAGTTGCGGGCAAACGACGCGACCGCAGCGTGCAGCCGGCTCTTCACCGTGCCGAGCGGAATATCGAGATCGTCGGCGATCTGGGCGTAGCTGAGCTTCTGGAAATAGGCGAGCAACAGAATCTCCCGCAGGGTCGGGCTGAGCTTGTCGATGGCGGCTTGGACTTGCCGCGAGAGTTCCTCCTGGTCGAGTGCGGCGTCCGGCGATGGGACGTCGATCTCCAAGAGGTCGACAAAGCTCTGCGTTCGATCCGAGCCGGCAGCCCCCACAGGTGCGGAGAGCGTGACAGCCCGCTGACGCGAGTTCTTACGCAACTGGTCCCGGGCCTTGTTCGCCGCAATCGTGAACAACCACGGGCGAAATCTGCGGGACGTGTCGAACGTGTCGGCCGAGATGTGAATCTGGAGAAAGGTGTCTTGGAACGCGTCTTCCGCAGCCGCCCGAGAACCCAGAAGCCGCGTGAGAAACCGCAGCAGGTCCGCCTGATGCCGCTCGATGAGCACCCGCAGCGCCGGGCTGTCGCCCGTCCGATAATCACCGAGCAACTGCTCGTCGGTCCTCGGATCGGCAGAGCCGTTGGCAGCAGGAAGGTCGGAGGACTCGGAAGGCATTGCTGGATCGTGCTTTACAGTTTGAGACGGGGCGCGGGCAGGCGGCTCACGCCCGCTAGAGAATCTCGGCAATCACCCGCTCGAAGCTCGCGCCCGACTCCGGGCCGAACAGCTTCATGCCCTCCTCGCGGAGCGCCGGGGCGTACATCTGCAGGTACCGGTCGTACATGTATCGGGTGGGGAAGGTGTACCGGGTCTGTACCCGGATGGGCTCGGCGGGTTCGATCAATCGGCTGATACTGCCCCGGTCGGCCCCGCTGCGGATCACGGCGTCGAGATGGCCCCGGCGGAGCCACTGCACATACCGCTCGGCCGTCGCCTCGTCGGGCAGCGTGGCGGTCACGATGTACGCGATACGGGCCATCCACGACAGCCTATCGGACCCCACGAGCCCATGGCGGGCCCAACCGTCACCGATCGCCCTGCAATCAAGCCGAGCCGATACCGTTAGATCCACCATGGGCGAGGCGGTGTCAGTACGCGCAGGAAACAGCGGTCGGGAGCCAGACCCCGACCTCGACACGCTGCTGCGCGATGCTCAGGCCGGCGACCAAGACGCCTGGACCGCCCTCGTCAGCCTCTACGCCCGCCGCCTCTTCGCCCTCGCCAAGAGCCGCCTCCGCAACGAAGACGCGGCCGAAGAACTCGTCCAGAGCGTCTTCGCGACCCTCGCCCAAAGCCTGTCCACCGGCACATACGACGACCGAGGCAAGTTCGAGGCCTGGCTCTTCCGCATCGCGATGAACCGCATCCGCGACGAGATCCGGCGTCGAAAACGCCACAGCGGTCGATTCGGCAACGGCAACGTCGCGGGCGTCCGCTCGGATGCAATCGAACAGGGCGCTGCGGCGTTGGACAACGTGGCGGCCCGGGAGGGCGATGCCGACCAATCGGCGGGCCTGAGCAAGGCCGAGCAGTCAAAGGCGTCGCTCGACGCGCTGCGTGCCGCACTGGAGCACCTGCCCCCGCCCGACCGCGAGATCATCGAGCTCCGCCATCACGGCGGGCTGAGCTTCAACCAGATCGCCGACCTGCTCAGCGAGCCCGTCGGCACACTCCTCGCCCGCCACCACCGGGCGCTGCGCAAGCTGCGAAAGCACATCGACGCCGAGGGCAGCACATCCGCCGGCGAAACGAATCAGGACACCACAACATGACCGACGACAGCACACCCAAAGCCAACGATCAAGACGCCGCGCTCGAAGCCGCCCTCAATGAGCTGGGCGAGGCCGAGCGTGCATCGCCCGATGCCGGCTTCGCGGCCCGCCTCGCCCGCGCGACCACACGCATCAACGAGGCACTCAACAACTACGAG
>ERZ1740067.630-NODE-630-length-27465-cov-5.863079_pt1 | contig 27465 bp, 23 predicted proteins | sample MGYA00581736_ERZ1740067 | MGnify/ENA primary metagenome ERZ1740067 (study PRJEB43018, sample SAMN04849236) | marine metagenome | isolation source: floating plastic debris | place: Pacific Ocean | collected 2008-08-27 | study: EMG produced TPA metagenomics assembly... | reverse complement strand
GCCTGTTGGCGTTTGCGGTGTTGGGTTCGTTGTTTTCGGCGTTGTTTGCGTCGTTGTTGTTGTTCCTTCACTACGCTGGGTAGATGTGGGTGGGGGCGGGGCGGAATTTGCGGAACCGGTGGGTGTCGAACGTGTTGCTGGTGCTGAGCCTGGTGCTCGCGGTGGTGCTGGCGGCGGCGGAGGTTCGGCGGCGGCTCGGCGGGTAGGCGCGGCGTACCAACGAGGACCGCGGGATGCGGCGGGCGTTGCTTGATGGGGGGCGTTGGTGCGCTTTGGTGGCCCGTTTGTTCTGCGGTTGTTGCCGTTTTGCGGCGTGGGCGGCGGTGGCTGATGATGGGCTTTGGGGGGTGGTAATCTCGCGCCCCCGGCGGCTGCCCGATGGCGAATCGGAGCGGGCCGGCACGCTTGCGAACGGAGCTTGTGGTAATGCGATGTGATTCGATCGGCGGCTTTGGTGTCTCTGCCCTTGCGCTCGTGGTCGCGGTGCTTGCGATGGTGCCGGGGGTCGCGGTTGGCGACTCGATGCAGGCGGGCGCGAGCGATCGGATTGGGCTTGCGGGGACGTGGGCGGTGTCGCTTGATCCGGATGATGTGGGTGTGGAGCAGGGGTGGGGGCGCGGCGGGTATGCCGAATCGATCCGCTTGCCCGGCTCGTTGCAGGCGCAGGGGTTTGGCGAGCGGCCGACGATCGAGGGGCCCTGGACGACGAGCATCGGCAGCGTGATGTTGCGGGATGAGAAGTACGGCGACTTCACGGCGGACGCAGACTTTGGCAGCCCCTTGTGGCTGACGCCGAAGCGGATGTATGTCGGTGCGGCGTGGTACGCGCGGGAGATCGAGATTCCCGCGGCGTGGCGCGATCGCCGGGTGGAGCTGTTTTTGGAGCGGCCTCACTGGGGCACGACGGTGTATCTGAACGGTGAGCGGGTTGGCGAGCAGCAGGACGGGCTGGGCGTGCCGCACTCGCATGATCTGACCGAGGCGATCGCGGCGGCGGGTGTTGGCCGGCACACGCTTGCGATTCGCGTGGACAACCGGGTGATCGTTGCGGTGGGGCTTGACGCGCACGCGGTGTCGGACCAGACGCAATCGAACTGGAATGGGATCGTGGGCGATATCGAGCTGCGAAGCACGCCGATGGTGTGGCTCGATGACGTGCAGGTGTTCCCGGATTACGAGGCTCGGTCGGCTCGGATCGAGATGTCGATCGGGAACGCGACGGGGGAGGCGGGCCGGGGCGAGATTTCGCTTGGGATTGAGAGTGTGAGTGGGCGGACGTTTGTCGCGGGGCCGATGCGTGAGGCGGTGCGGTGGAGTGGCGGGGAGCGGTCGGTGGTCTCGATGGAGGTGCCGCTTGGCGAGGGTGTGCCGACGTGGTCGGAGTTTGACCCGAACGTGCTGGAGCTCACGGCGCGGCTTGGCGATCACTCGGTCGAGACGACGTTTGGTGTGCGCGAGATCGGTGTCGATGGCGATGAGACGGGCGCGTGGTTCACGGTGAACGGGCGGCGTGTGTTCTTGCGGGGCACGCTTGAGTGTGCGGTGTTTCCGAAGACGGGGTATCCGCCGACGGATGTGGCGTCGTGGCGCGAAATTCTGCAGACGATTCGGGCGTATGGGCTGAACCATGTGCGTTTTCACAGCTGGTGCCCGCCGAGCGCGGCGTTCGCGGCGGCGGACGAGCTGGGGATGTACTTGATGCCGGAGGCGTCGACCTGGCCGAACTTTTCAGGTCAGCCGGCGCTGCCGGGTTGGCTCGAGGCCGAGGGTGATCGGATGTTGCGGGAGTACGGGAACCATCCGTCGTTCGTGCTGATGGGTGTGGGCAACGAGTTTTGGGGCGTGGGCGGGAAGCTCTGGGAAGCGGCGCCGATGATCGAGCCGGCGGTGGAGGCGTGGCGCGAGCGGGACACGCGGCGGTATTACACGACGGGCGCGGGCTGGCCGAAGGCGCCGGCGAACGATTTCCATGTGACGCAGGACGCGCGGTTGCAGCTGTATCCGGGGCTGAGCCTGAACGATCCGCCGCGGACTGATCTGGATTACACGGAGTACATCGGGGCGCAGTCGGTGCCGATTCTCACGCACGAGATCGGGCAGTGGACGGCGTACCCGGATGTGTCGAAGGCGGCGCGGTCGGAGGATGTGCTCGAGGCTCGGTTCCTTGAGTACTTCGCCGATGGGCTTGCGCGGATTGGGCTCGGGCATCTGGCGGGTGTGTTCACGGAGGCGTCGGGGCGGTTCCAGACGATGCTCTATAACGCGGAGATCGAGACGGCGCTGCGGACGCCGGGGCTGGCGGGATTCCAGTTGCTTGGGCTGGCGGACTTCCCGGGTCAGGGCTTCGCGCCGGTTGGCGTTGTGGATCACAACTGGCAGGGCAAGGGGTATTGCGGCCCGGAGGAGTACCGGCGGTTTGCGGGCGAGCGGGTGCTGCTCGCGCGGATGCCGACGCGGGTGATGGAGCGTGGTGAGTCGATCGAGATCGATCTCGAGCTTGCGAACTTCGGCGAGGATGCGGTGGCGGGGGTGCTCGACTGGCGCGTGTATGGCTCTGCGAGCGGCGTGATGGCGACCGGCTCGGCGGGGATCGACGCGGCGGCGGGGGGCTTGAGCTCGATCCCGGCGCTTGTGCTCGATGTGCCCGCGGGCGGTGTGGCGGAGGAGCTCACGGTTCGCGCGTCGGTGCGCGGGCGGGCGATCGAGAATGAGTGGTCGGTGTGGGCGTATCCGCGTGCGACGGGCGGGGATGACCCGGACGGCGTGCGGGTCGTTCGGAGCATCGGGCCGGATGAGGTTGAGCTGCTTGAGGGTGGCGGGCGTGTGGTGGTGATGTCGCCGCCGGCGTGGGTGGATGCGGACACGTTTGGTTCGTTCCGGCCGATCTTTTGGAATCGGGCGCTGTTTACGACGCAGCGTGAGCACACGCTTGGCGCGGTGATCGATGGGGATCATCCGGCGCTCGCGGGTTTCCCGAGCCGGGGGCACGTGACGTGGCAGTGGTGGGATGTGCTGTTCAACAGCAAGCCGATTCCGCTTGATGCGTTGTCGTCGCGGATCGATCCGTTTGTGCGTCCGATCGATGAGTGGGCGGAGCCGAGGAGCTTGGGGCTGATCTTCGAGGCGCGGGTTGGCAGCGGGCGGCTGCTCGTGTGCGCGGTTGATTTGGAGACCGACTTGAACGCGCGGCCTGCGGCTCGGGCGCTGCGGTCGAGTTTGCTTTCGTACGCGGCGAGTGATGCGTTTGCGCCGGTGCAGTCGCTTGCGGGATGGGAGTTGGTGCGGCTGTTCCGCGAGCCTTCGGCGATGCAGAAGCTGAACGCGGCGGTGACGGCTTCGAGCAGCCAGGCGGGGTACGGGCCCGAGGCGGTGCTGGATGGTGATCCGTCGACCTTCTGGCACACGTCGTGGTCACCGGCGCCTGATCCGCCGCACTCGCTGAAGATCGACCTTGGTCGCCTTCGGATGGTCAGCGGCGTGCGATACACGCCGAGGCAGGACGGGGACAACGGCGTGTTCAAGCGGTATCGCGTGGAGATCAGCGATGCGGGGTACCAGTGGTCGCAGATCGAAGAGGGCGAGTGGAGCGCGGCTGGGAGCGGGGGCGTTCGGTCGGTGGACTGGGCGGCGCGGTCGGCTCGATATGTTCGGCTGACGATGCTTGAGTCGATGAATGGCGGCACGCACGGAAGTGCGGCCGAGGTCGAGGTTGTGGTCGTCGAGTAGGTGTTGTCGGATAGGTGTTGTCGAGTTTGGATGGTGGCTCGTGCGGAGATGAACGCTCATGGGTGCTCTAGGTCTGTTGCGGTGTGTGGTGTGTGTGCTTGCGCTGGTGTGGGTTGGGGGTGTTGCGGCTGCGCAGGGTGGCGATGATCGGCCGAACTTTTTGTTGATCACCAGCGAGGACATGAGCCCGGACCTTGGCTGCTATGGCAATCCGCACGCGGTGACGCCGAATCTGGATGGGCTTGCGGCGCGGGGCAATATGTACTCGGCGGCGTTTGCGAACGCACCGATCTGTTCGCCGGCGCGGAGTGCGCTGCTGACGGGGATGTACCAGACGCGGCTTGGCGCGGGGAACCATCGGTCGGCGGCGAATCCGCCTGCCGGGCTGGTTGGGTTTGCGGCGATGTTGCGTGAGGCGGGATACTTCTGCACGAACCATCCGAAGGTTGATTACAACGTGGTCGGCGCGTGGGATGTCGAGCGGGCGACGTATGACCGGGGGCGGGATTGGCGTGAGCCGGCGCGGGATGGCCGGCCGTTCTTGTCGATTATCAATCTTGCGGTGTCGCACCAGTCGTACACGAGTGTGCTGCCGCATGGGGCGTACCAGCGGGAGGTGCGTGCGAGGCTGCCGGTGGCGGACTTGCGTGATCCGGCGGATGTGGTTGCGCCGCCGTACTTCCCGGACACGCCGGCGGTTCGGCGTGAGCTTGCGCGGTACGCGGATTGTGTGGCGCTGATGGACCGGCGGGCGGGCGCGATTCTGGATCGGCTGCGCGAGGATGGTCTGGCGGACGACACGATCGTGATGTATTTCTCGGATCACGGCGCGGGGCATCCTCGGCACAAGAGCACGCCGTTTGCGAGCGGGCTGCGTGTGCCGATGATTGTGTATTGCCCGCCGAAATTTGAGCATCTGCTGCGGTCAGAGCCCGGCTCGGTTGTGGACGACGTGGTGGAGTTCATCGACGTCGGTCCGACGCTTTTGCACCTGGCGGGTGTTGATGTTCCGGCGGGCATGGATGGTGAGCCGTTTCTTGGCGATGGTGCGGAGCGCGGCGAGCTTGCGTTCGGCGCGCTTGATCGGCGGGCGGAGAGCATCAATCTGAGCCGGACGGTGACGGATGGGCGGCATGTGTATGTGCGGTCGTACATGCCGCATGTTCCGATCGGGCAGCCGAAGGGGTATGGGTTTCCGTCGGCGATTTATCAGGAGCTTGCGCGGCTGCATCGGTCGGGCGAGCTCTCAGAGGCGGCGGCGGCGTACTTCGCGCCGGTGCCCGCGGAGATGCTCTTTGATCTTGAGGAGGATCCATTCGAGATCAACAACGTTGCTGGGGATGCTCGATATGCGGATGTGCTCGCGGCGATGCGGGCGGCGCACGAGGGGCAGATCCGGCGGGTGCGTGATCTGAACTTTGTGCCGGAGGAAGAACTTGCGGCGCGGGCGGGCGATCGGCCTTGGATTGATCTGGCGGATGAGTTGCCGCTTGAGGAGATCTACGCGGCTGCGGCGTTGGTTGGCCGCGGGCCTCGGGTCGCGCCTCGGCAGGTGATGTTGCTTTCGCACGCGGACAGTGTGGTGCGGTGGTGGGCGGTGCTTGGGCTTCGCAATCAGGACAGGGCGTTGAGCACGATTAGGGCTGCGCTTGAGCGGAGCTTGGTTGACGAGTCGGAGCTTGTGCGCACGGAGGCGGCGGCTGCGCTGTTGTCTTCACAACCCGAGAACGACCGAGCCCGGGGCGTGCTCATCGCGGCGATCGGGAGCGAGCGGCGGGCGGCGGCGCACAGGGCGGCGCGGGCGGCGCAGTTGCTTCGGATGCACGATGACGAGGTGATTTCGGCTGTCGCGGCGGCGGCGGGTGCGCACGGTACGGAGTGGCTTGGCGAGGTGCTCGCGGCGATGCGGCGGCAGCGGGCTGGGTTGGAATAGGGAAACGCCTACGGCGGTTCCTGCGTATGTATATCAAGCGATTGCGGCCGGACGCCGACGCTTGGATGCGTTTGGAGACGTCTGCGTACCGCGTGCCGCGGCGGGACTGGTCTCGGGTGCGCGGGTGCCTCAACGGGGTGCTGCGGTGCTGGCCTGAGCGCGGGCTGCGGTTCAACTAGAAGGGATGTGCGTTGTGGTGGAATTGCCAAGGGCGTTGGTGTTGTGTGCGTGTGGTCTTGCGATGTGCGGGGTCGGTGGTGTTGCGGCGAGCGCGGATGGGGCGGGGCCGGTGTGGTCTTCAGGATTTGAGGATGGAGCGCTTGGTTGGCAGAACGTGCTCGTGCGATCGAGTGAGTACGACGCGCCGGTGGATGGCGTGTCGTATGGCGTGGTCGCGGCCGGCGCGGCGGGGGGGGCGTTCACGACGCCGATCGTCATGGAGGCCGGGCGGGCGTATGAGGTGACGGCGTGGGCGCGGAGCGTGTACTCCGATGCGCATCTGGCATGCCTGGAGTCTTGCGGGTCTGGTGAGCTGCCCGAGGCGGTGTGGGAGGAGGCGGTCGCGTCGGTTGCGCTTGTGGCGGGTGGGACGACGCTAGGTTCGCGAGCTGCGGGCGTGACGCCGACGGCGCTTGCGGGTGCGCCGGAGACCGAGACGAGTGATGATGGGGCGAATGCTTGGGTGGATGCGGCGGCGGGGTTCCGGCACACGTTCTCGGAGCGGCATTTCTATCAGCCGATCGCGTCGGATCCGATTTTGGGCCCGTGGTTCGAGGGCGCGATGCCGCTCGCGTTCATGCAGGACGACATGCTGGCGAAGTCGGCGGTGATCTTTCCGGATGGCACGCGGCGGCTGTACGGATTCAACAGCGACAATCCGTTCTGCCAAGGGACGGGCGAGAATTGCCAGGCGATCCTGTACGCGGAGGTGACGGGCACTGGCGATCCGCTGTACGAGGTGCCTGCTCAGCCGAGGAATCGGTACGTGGTGTGGCACGCGGGCGATGAGGATCCGTGGCTTGGTGATCCGCACGTGTTTGTTGACGAGCAGACGGGGCGATCGTGGCTGACGTTTGGTGGCGGCACGGGGATGTACGTCGCGGAGCTGGACAGCGCGACGGGCTACGTGCTCGGGTTTGACGGGCCGATCGGGTTTGATGCGAACCTGGAGGTGTTCACGCGTGTGGCCGACTGGTCGGGCGATGAGTGGACGCTCGACAGCGAGTGGTTCGAGGGCGGCGCGTTGTACCGCGAGGGGGACTGGTGGTACCTGTTCACGAGCAACGGGAGCTTGGCGGAGAGTTACACGATCCGCGTGGGCCGGGGTGTGGCGCCGACGGGGCCTTTCTTTGACAAGCGAGGTCGTGATCTGGCGGTCTTTGATGCGGCGGACGCAGAGTATGGGAACTCGTTCGTGCTTGGGGACGACGCGTACCAGTTGCTGCCGGGGCATGCGCACCTGTGGCGCGAGGGCGCGGTGACGTACATGGGGTTTGACTATCGGCTTTCGAAGGGCGAGGAGGAGGGGGATGAGCCGATGGACTTCATGGCGATCCGCCGAGTGTACTGGGAGAACGGTTGGCCGACGATTTGGCGACCGATCACGCTGACGGTGAACGCTGACGACTATCCCGCGCTGATCGGGCAGCCGATCGGGGTGGTGTTGGGCAACGTGGGTGAGGCGGGTTCGCTTGTTGCGTTTGATCGCGTGAGCGTGCGTGATGTGGAGCCGGTGGTGCGGACGCGCCTTGGTGTGTTGGGCGACAGCATCACGGAGGGTGTGTTTGGGACGACGTATGCAACGTTTCTCGCGGACCTGCTTGGCGAGTCGTATGACGTGCTTGAGTGGGAGGGGCGCAAGGGGCACGGCGTGAGCGGGGCGACGCTTGTGCAGAACTCGTTTTTGCCGATCTGGGACACGGGCGCGTTCGCGGATTTGCTCGCGTCGAGCCCGGACGTGGTGACGGTGATGCTGGGGACCAACGACGCGAGCGACGCGGTGCCGCCGGCGCTGTTTGCGAACTATGAGAGCGACCTGCGGCTTCTGGTCGCGACGCTCGGCGCGCTGCCGAGCTCGCCCGAGGTGGTGCTGTGCACGCCGCCGCCGGCGCTTGCGATTAGCCAGGAGGCGGACGAGAAGATCCGCACGGTGCTGATTCCGATCATTGCGCGGGTGGCGGACGATCTCGGGCTTCGGATGATCGACGTGTACCACCGTGTGGATGACTATCCGGCGAACTGGCCGGACCAGCTGCACCCGGACGCGGCGGGCAACGCGAACCTTGCGGAGATCTTCTTCGCCGGGCTGACCCGGCCGCGGACGGCTGCGGGCTGGGCATTGCCGGCGGGGCAGGGCGACTTCTTTGATGTGGTGGGTTTTTTGCGGGCGTTCGACGCGATGGATCGGCGTGCGGATGTCGCGAAGCCGTTCCGGGTGTTCGACTCGGCGGATGTTCGCGGCGTGCTCGAGGATGCGTCGCTGACGGCCGGGCGGTGAGCGCATGGCGGGCTGGTTGACGGCTCTCGTTGGGCGTGCAATACTTGCGTCATGGCGTCAGCAAGTCAGCGAATGGGGCCGTCGCCGAAGCAGGCTGTTCGCCGGCGGGCGCGGTTTGATCGGTTGCTTGATCCGGAGGTGCTCAAGGCGCTTGCGGAGCCGACGCGGGCGCGGCTGTTGTCGTGCTTGCTCAAGTGCGGTCGGCCTTGCTCGGTGACGGAGGTTGCCGAGTGTTGCGAGATTGACTTCTCGATGGTTGCCCGGCATCTGGCAACGATGGCTCGGGCTGGGCTGCTCACGAGTGTCAAGCGGGGTCGGACGGTGTGGTATTCGGCCGACGGGTCCGCGCTCGCTCGGCACTTCCGCGAACTGGCGGGCGCTATCGAGGAACTGACTCCGGCTGCGTCCTGCTGCGATGCGGATGCGTGTGGTTGTTCGGCGACCAGAGAAGCAACATCATGACCTTGCCGAGTCGTCCGCGAGTGCTGTTTCTTTGCACCGGCAACTCCTGCCGGAGCCAGATGGCAGAGGGTTGGGCGCGGCATCTGCTGCGTGATCGCGTTGATGCGTGCAGCGCCGGCATCGACCCTCATGGGCTAAACCCGCTTGCCGTGCGGGCCATGAGCGAAGCCGGCGTGGACATCTCGGGGCACTCGAGCGGACTCGTCGAAGAGGTCTCCCCCGAGTCGCTGGACCTTGTGGTGACCGTCTGCGGCCATGCGCAAGAGAACTGTCCGGCTTTCCTTTCGCAGAGCGCACGCACCCGCGTCGTGCACCACGGATTCGACGACCCTCCGAGGCTTGCCGCGGATGCCGGGAGCGACGACGAGGCCATGCCGCACTACCGACGGGTGCGCGACGAGATCAGAGTGTTTATCGAGACGACCCTGCCGAGCGTGCTCGGTGAGTTGGGTCCCAACGCCGGAGGCGATGCGCGATGACGGAGATCAGCACGCCCAAGACGCCGTGCGCGAGTGCCCGGTCCAAACGGCTCGGTTTCCTCGACCGGTTCCTGACGCTCTGGATCTTTCTTGCGATGGCGCTCGGCGTGCTTGTCGGCCGGATCGTGCCGGGTATCAGCGACGCGATCGATCGCGTCTCGGTTGGCACGACGAACATCCCGATCGCGATCGGGCTCATCTTGATGATGTACCCGCCGCTTGCGAAAGTGCGGTACGAGAAGCTGCCGGAGGTCTTCCGCGACTGGAAGATTCTCGTGCTGTCGCTGATCCAGAACTGGGTCGTCGGGCCGGTGCTGATGTTTGCGCTCGCGGTGCTGTTCCTCCGTGACCACCCCGAGTACATGGTCGGTCTGATTCTCGTCGGCCTCGCCCGATGCATCGCGATGGTGTTGGTGTGGAACGATCTCGCCCGTGGTAGCAGCGACTATGCCGCCGGGCTCGTCGCGTTCAACAGCATCTTTCAGGTGCTGTTTTTCGGGGTTTATGCTTGGGTGTTCATCACGTGGTTGCCGCCGCTCTTTGGCCTCGAGGGTACGGTCGTTGACATCTCGATTGGCGAAGTGTTCCAGAGCGTGATGATCTATTTGGGCATCCCGTTCGCCGCGGGGATGCTGACACGATTCGTGCTCCGGCCGATCAAGGGCGACGCGTGGTACTCGGAGAGGTTCATCCCGACGATCGCGCCTGTGACGCTGATTGCGTTGCTGTTCACGATCCTTGTGATGTTCAGCCTCAAGGGCGACCGGATCGTCGCGGTACCGCTCGATCTTGTGCGGATCGCGATCCCGCTGACGATCTACTTCGTCGTCATGTTCCTAGTGAGTTTTTTGATGGCCAAGAAGGTCGGTGCGGACTACGAGCGTGCCGCGACGCTGGCGTTCACGGCGTCGGGCAACAACTTCGAGCTTGCTATTGCCGTCGCGATCGCGGTGTTTGGCATCGGCTCGGGCGTTGCCTTTGCCACGGTTGTCGGCCCGCTTGTTGAGGTGCCCGTGCTCATTGGGCTCGTCAGCGTGTCGCTCTGGCTTGGCAGAAAGCTGTACCCAAACAACCCACCCGCGACCAACGCGTCGCCGGAAGGAGACCTTTCATGAGCATCGACAACACCCGATCGTGCGGCGACTCCAACTGCTGTTCTGATTCCGACGACACCAAAGTCACCACGGCCGCGGCGGCCGACCTCCGCGACAAGGTGCGCGAGGGGTATTCGGAGATTGCCAAGTCCGGCCAGTGGTCGGGCGTTCAGGCGGGTTCGTACATGATGGATGGGGTCGGGATGCAGGCCGATGCTCCGGATGTCGGTGAGGGCGCGGGCGACTGTTGCGGTGGCGGCGGGTGCTGCGGGCCGACGACGCTGACGCCGGAGCAGGTGGCGTTGGCGGTGGGGTACGAGGATTCTGATCTGACCGTGTTGCCTGAGGGCTCGAACATGGGCTTGTCGTGCGGTAATCCGACGGCGCTTGCGTCGCTCAAGGCTGGCGAGGTCGTGCTTGATCTTGGGTCGGGCGGCGGCTTTGACTGCTTTATTGCCGGGCCGAAGGTTGGCGCGGAGGGCCGCGTGATCGGCGTGGACATGACGCCGGAGATGCTTGGCAAGGCGCGCGGGAATGTGGCGTCGTACCGCGAGCAGAGCGGGCTGGACAATGTGGAGTTTCGTCTCGGGGAGATCGAGAACCTGCCTGTGGCCGACGCGTCGGTGGATGTGGTGATCTCGAATTGTGTGATCAACTTGTCGCCGGACAAGCGGCGGGTGTGGCGCGAGATTGCGCGGGTACTGAAGCCGGGCGGTCGGGTTGCGGTGTCGGACCTTGCGCTGCTCAAGTCGTTGCCTGGGAGTGTGCGGGATGACCTTGAGGCGCTTGTCGGGTGTGTTGCGGGGGCGGAGCTTGTTGATGACGTTCGCGCTGCGGCGCTTGACGCTGGGTTGACATTGTTGGAGATGACGGCGAAGCCGCAGTACATCGAGGCGATGACGAACTGGGAAGACCCGCTGTACAAGAAGATGGCGGCGTCGCTGCCGGATGGCGCGACGATGAGCGATTACGTGGTGAGCCTCGATATCTCGGCGTGTCGGGGCTAGCGGTGCGCGGCGTGATCGTCGGGTTGGCGGGGCGGGGTTAGTCGCACTCGTTGCGGTCGAAGATCTCGAGGTAGGTGAGCAGGTCGAAGACGTTGGTTGCGCCGTCGGTGTTGATGTCGCCGGTGCCGGTTTCGATCTGTGTGATGAGGGTTTCGGTGTCGAGTGTGGTGACTCGGCCGTTGCCGTTGATGTCGGCGAGGCAGGGGTTGCCGGGTGACTCGAAGGGGCCGAAGTCGATGGGGACGCCGGGGTTGCTTGGCTGGGCGCCGGCGAACGAGGCTGATGGGTCGTCGAGGTAGCGCGGGTTGCCGTTGAAATCTGCGGTGATGAGTGGGGAGAGCGCTGCGGTGATGCCGGCGTCGATGCCGGGCGAGCCGGGGGTGAGGCGGAAGTCGCCCCCGGCGACGTCGACGAACTGTGGCGCAGCGAGGATGATGTTCTGCGGAAAGAAAGCGCCGTTGTTTACAAAGAAGCGCTGGAAGGTTCCAGAGATGATGTTGTTGTCTGCGTTGAAGCTGACGCCGTTGCTGGATTGCTGTGCGATGAATCCGTAGCGTTGTGGTGCGACGGAGACCATCAGGTTGTTGTTGAGCCTGACGGATGGGAGCGGGCTCGAGATCCGGCGGAGTTCGATGTCGGCGAAGAGTGAGTCGATGTTTGTGGTGCCGCTGTCGCCGCCGCTGCCGGACGCGCCGGGTGAGCCCTGGCTGCCTGCCGAGCCGTCGTCGAAGACGCCGTCGCCGCCTGCACCGCCTGCTCCGCCGGATCCACCGGTTCCGCCGGGACCGCCGGGGCCTGCTGCGCCAGCGGCGACCTCGAAGGCGACGTTGTTGGTGATGAAGACGTCTTGGCGTGCCCAGAAGGCGTCGATCGCGATTGCGGTGCCGCCTTGGCCTCCGGTGCCGCCGGTGCCTCCGGTGCCTCCTCGGCCGCCCCTGCCGCCGTTGCCTCCGGAGAAGCCGTCGGCTCCATCGCCGCCTTGCGAGCCGGTGCCGCCGTTGCCGCCGCGGCCGCCGCGCCCTCCGGGGCCACCGAGGGCGAAGCTGAAGACGTTCTGCGAGATGTCGGCATCGAGCACGCGATCGAGTGCGATGAGGGTGACATTGCCGCCGCGCTCGCCGTCGTCGCCTTGGTTGCCGGTTTTGCCCTGGTTTCCGGTCAGGCCGTTGCCGATGACAGCGTCGGGGACCGCGTCACCGACACCGCCCGAAGTGCCTTGCTCGCCTTGGCCGCCCTCGCCGCCGCGGATGTTGTCGAAGCGTGTGTTGGTGATGCCCACGTACTCGGCGGACTCGGCGGAGATCACGAGTACGTCTCCGCCGGGGCCGGTCTGCGTGGAGTCGAACGACTCGATGGAGCGCTGCCCGATGATGTCGGTGATCTCGACGCGGTCGAGGACGACTGTTGAGTTCGATTCGGCGTCGATGAGATTTGTTGCTGAGCTCACGAACTGGCCGAGTGGTCCCATCGTCAGGCGAGAGTCAAGGATGGTGAGCTTCGCGCTGGAGCGAACGGTGATGAATGTCCTGGCCTTGGGCTTTCCAATGAACTCGAGGTTCTCGATGTGCGCCTCTGCACCGGTACGGATCTCGATGAGGTTCGCAGTGGAGGCCGAGTAGTCGAAGATGACGGGGTTGCCGGGCTCGCCGGCGATGATGAGCGGGGAGCCCACCTGGACGATGAGGTTCTCGCCGGACTGCCAGACGTAGGTGCCGGGCTCGTAGACGACGGGTTGGGCTGCGGCGTGGGTTGCGGCTATCAGTGCGGTGAAGATCGGGATGCCTGGCAGTCTGGCTTGCGTGGTGCGGGGGCAGCGCATTCGGGACTCCATCTCTCGTTGGGTCTTGGTGGGGCCTTATGAAACCTGCCCGCGAAGATATCAGGTCGAAGCGATTCCGACGGCAGAGAATTGCCGCATTCGCACGAACGTAAAGCCGTTTGGGAGCTCTGGGTGTTGTGGTCGTCGCTTGATGCGGACTCTGCGTCGGGAGGCGTGTTCTCGTGGCTGAGCCAAGTTTGCGTGTCCGCTTGAGAAACTGGGCGAGTCGTGTCGATCTCGCCTGGCTCGGCAATTCGGATGTACAGTTGTGTCATGACTGCGTTGGAATCCAGTGCGGGGATTGCGTCACGACGCCCATCGAAGCCCGCGGTGCACATGAGCTGGACCGACCTGTTGTTCTTGCATTGGCGTGTGCCGGTGGAGGCTGTGGAGCGGGTGCTGCCGGCGGGTGTTGAGGTTGACAGGTTTGATGGGGAGACGTGGATCGGGCTTGTGCCGTTCACGATGACCGACTGTGTGTTTCGGGGCTTTCGGTTCGTGCCGGGGCTGCGGACGTTTCATGAGTGCAACGTGCGGGTGTACGTTCGGGCTGGCGGACGGGCGGGGGTTTGGTTTCTGAGCCTTGATGCGGCGAATTTGTTGCCGGTTGTTGGTGGGCGGCTGGGGTGGAACCTGAACTATGTGTACAGCCGGTTTGACGTGTCGCACTCCCACGGCTCGCATCGGTACGCGCTGCGGCGGAGGGCGGGGCCCTGGCCTGTCGCGGACACGATGATTCGATGGCAAACCGGGGCTCGGTTGCCGGTGTCGGAGCCGGGGAGTCTGGAACACTTTCTGACGGAGCGGTACTGGTTGTTCACGCGGAAGCGCAACCGGCTTTACGCGGGGCGGAGCTACCACGACCCGTGGCCGTTGCATGAGGCGGAGGTGCAAGCGGTGGATGACGGGCTGTTGCGAGCGGCGGGGTTCGATGGTGTTACGGATGGCAACCCGGTCGCGCTGGCGTCGCATCGGATCGATGTTGTTGGCAATGGGCTCGTTCCGCTTGATGCGGTGCGGGATCGGTGACTTGTATGGAAACGCGTGACCACCCGATTGTGTTTTATGACGGCGAGTGCGGGCTCTGTAGCCGAAGTGTGCGGGCGATTACGGCGCGGGACGCGCGGCGGATATTTCGGTTTGCGCCACTCGGTGGCGAGACGTATTCGGCGATGGAGCAGGTCGCTCGGTTCGACGATGGGTCGACCATTGTTGTTTCGGCTGGTGTTGCCGATGGTGACACGTGCTTCGTTCGTAGCGATGCGGTGTTGTACATCTTGCGGCGGCTCGGAGGTGCGTACGGGCTTCTTGCCACGGTGGGCCGGTGGTGCCCGCGGCCGATCCGAGACGGGGTGTACCGGGTGGTTGCCGCGAATCGTCTTCGCTTCTTTGGTTCCACCTCAGCGTGCCGATTGCCGACCGATGCGGAGTCGTCGGTGTTGCTGCCGTAGTGGCTTGTTGCGATGAACCGGTCGCGCTTCTACGTGGACGGATGGCAGCACTCGCGGTCGTGCCTGCGAGTGGGTGCTGCGCGAGCGAAGCAGAGTCCGCGTTACGGCAGCGGTCCGATCGACATGACGGTTTGGTTGGTTTGGAGGCCGAGGTTGTAGGCGTTGAGGTAGAGGTCGGCGGCGGGCCAGAGGCCGATGTTGATGAGCACGGCGCGGGCGCGGTAGTTGGAGGTGCGGACGGGGCGGAGTGGTGTGCTGCGGGAGAGGACCTCGGCTCGGGCGGCGGGGAACCGGGAGAGTGTTTCGAGAGCGGAGTATGCGTAGTCGTTGTTGGCGACTGTGCGCGCGACCTGGTCGTCGATGCCGCCGGGGTCGCCGGCGAGGGCTCGGGCTTCGGCTGCTGCTGCGGCGACCTGCGTGTTCGGGCTTGCGCTGAGCGCGATGAGTGCGGCGGGGAGGTCGGCTGCGGCGAGCTGCCCGTTGGCGGCGAGCATCGCGTAGCCGGCGGCGCCCCAGAACTCGAGGGCCTCGTCGCCGCTGGTGATGTGGGTTTCGAGGGTTGGGATGTCGGTGGGTGAGGGGTCGCTTGCGAGCCAAGCGGCTTCGATGAGCTTGCTGACGTTGTAGTTGTTATCGCGGACCCAGTTGTAGATGGGGACGCCGCCGAATGAGTCGCGCATGCTGTCGGGGAAGAGGCCGAGATCGCGGGTGATCTTCATGTTGAGGAAGAGCTTGTCGCGGAGTCTTTCGAGGTCGGCGGCGCGGGCGGGGTCTTGGGAGAGATCGTTCATTTCGAAGGGGTCGGCTTCGATGTCGAAGAGCATCTCGGCCTGGTTGAGGTAGGAGGTGGGCTCGTAGAGCGCCATCCACTCGGGCTGTTGGGCGCCGCCTTGGGGCGGGCCTTCGAGTGCGTAGACGTCCCACTCGATGGCTGCGGGCATGCCCCATTGGTAGTTGCCGCGGTTGGAATGGGCGCGGTAGGGGAGGAATCGGCGGATGTACTTGTACTTGCCGTCGGTGACGGCGCGGTCGGGCAGGAAATGTGCCCAGCGGTTGGTCATGAAGGCGTACTGGTAGTCGCGTGGTTCGGTGGCGCGGTCGCCGAGGAATGCTTCGCCTTGCATGTAATTGGGGGCGGGTATGTCGGCGATGCTGAGGACGGTTGCTGCGAAGTCGACGAATCCGACGAGCCGTTCGCTTGAGCCGCCGACGGCTTGGCGGAGGTCGTCGGGGAGGAGGCAGCGGAGGCGCTCGGGCACGCGGACGCCGAGGGGGATGCGGAGGCCGGTCTCGAAGATGTAGCCCTTGCTTCGCGGGAGGAGGCCGCCGTGGTCGCTGAAGAAGAAGACGATGGTTTCATCGTCGAGTTGGTCTTGGGCGAGGCGGTCGAGATGCGCGCCGGCCCACGTGTCGATGCCGATGATGCTCTCGAGGTGGAACTGGTAGTCGGAGTATGCGTCGGGCCCGTCGGGGCCGAAGGGGGGCATGGTTGGCGTGATGCCCATGGCGTCGAAGTCGCGTCGGCCGTCGGTGTGGAAGGAGCGGATGCGGACTTGGTGCGAGTGGCCGCTGTTGAAGACGCTGAAGAATGGTCGGTCGGCGCGCTCGCCTGCGGTCCATGTTGCCGACGAGCTGTTGCGGTCCCAGGCGTTTGCGCTTTGGAGCGCGTTGTAGTCGGTCTTCTGGTTGTTGGTGGCGTAGTAGCCGGCGTCGCGCATGAGGCGTGGGAAGAAGTATTGCTGTTCGGGGACGTTGACGGCGCGGCGGTGGTAGTCGCTGCCGTAGGTCGTGGCGTAGGAGCCGCTGATGAGTGTTGAGCGTGCGGGCGAGCAGACGGGGGCGGTGGACCAGGCGCGGTCGAAGCGGACGGCTTCTGGGAAGAACTCGTCGAGGTTCGGTGTTGCGACGGCGGTCTGGCCGTAGGCGGGGAGCATGTACCAGCTCGTGTCCTCGAAGCTGAGCCAGAGGATGTTGGGCTCGACGGGGTCTGTGTCCATGATCTCGAGAAAGCTGAGCAGGTCGAAGAAGTCGACCTGGCCGAAGGGCGCAGCGAAGTCTGCTCGGGGGTCGTCGGCGTTCGCGAGCGCGAGGTACTCGAGGAGGTCTGCGGAGTCGATGACGCCGTCGTCGACGAGGTCGGCGCAGTGGCAGGGCTCGGCGCTGGCGATCGCGGTGCTGGCGATAAGTGTCGCGCAGAGCGCGTGGAGATGTGTATGGCGGCCGATTCGCATTGAGAATCCCCTATCGGTGAAACTTGGGGTGGACGGTACCAGAGGTTGACTTCGTCGAGAAGGCTTGACGCTCTGAGAGCCTGCCGTCGGCCGTCGGACGATAAGGAAGAGCAATCCACGGTCGTGGCTCGCGGCGTCTCGCCCGAAATTGGCAACTCCGGCGGGCAACTGCCGGCGGTGGTCCCCTTGATCGCTCGCGGGGTGTGTCACGTGGAGTTCACGCGATCGCCGCGTGGGGTCAGGGATGCCGTCGTGCGACCGCCTCGGCTTGACGCTTGATGGCTTCGCATCGGGTCTCCAGCAACCGTTGGAGGTAGCGGGTGAGGAAGACGACATCGACGAGCCAGCCGAGTGGGCCGAGTGGAGAGCGGAACTGGACGTCGTCGGTCATGACCGTCGTGCCGCTGTGATCGTCGAAGCGGTGATCGTGCGTGAACGAGCGGAACGCGCCGCGGGTCATCTCGTCGCGGAAGTAGGTTGGCCGGTCGAACGCGGTGACTTTGGAGGTGAGCTGTTGGCGGATGTTGAGGTGTCGGGCTTCCCACGTGACCGACTCGCCGAGCTCGATGAGGCCGGTCGTTCGGCCCGCGATTGCGCGTTCGCTGGTGTGGCTGAGGGAGCGGGTGTGGAAGTCGATGTCGCGGGCGAGGTCGAAGCAGACTTCGATCGGTGCGTTGATCCGTGTGATGATGCGGAAGCGAGCCACTGTTGCGTCACTCCTCAGCGTGCGTGCGACGAATCTGGTTGCGGCCCGTGGACATACGCGGGAGGCTCTGGCCGAAGGGAGAACGCCATATGTTCAAGACTACTTTAGGTTGTTCGATTGTTGGGCTGGCCGTGATGGGCGGGCTGAGCGGGTGCGGGTCGGCGGGCGAGGTGGACGAGGCGCAACCAGTGTCTGCGCCGAGCGATGCAACGCTGCACCGCAGCGGGCGGGTGATTCTGGCAGGGCAGGTTTCGCCCGCGCAGTTTCGTGACTTGCAGAAGCGGGGGACGTACTCGGTGATCAACTGCCGGACGCAGCGCGAGATCGACAGGCTTCCGTTCGACCAAGCGGCGTTGCTTGGTGATCTTGGCGTCGGATACACACACCTGCCACTGGGCGGCAGCGATGGCTACAGCCCGGAGGATGTTGATGCCTTCGCTGAGGCGCTGCGCGCGCATGGTGGCGATGTGCTCGTGCATTGTGGGAGCGGTGGGCGTGTGCGGATGCTTTACGCCGCGTATCTCGTGCGCTACGAAGGTCTCTCGGTGGAGGAGGCCCGGACTCGCATTGAGCCGCTGGGTCAGGGGCCTTCGAGTCTTGAGCGGTTGCTTGGCGAGCGAATCCGCTACGAGCTGACCGGGGAGCCGCTACCGACGCCTGACGAGGACGAGAGCTGACGCGCTCGGCGACCACGGGATCGCGTACCAACATGGCACCCGATCGTCGACGACCGTCTCGCTCCCGGCGATCGGCTCGTTGTTGCGGAACCTCAATGAGCGCGGAACCTCATTGAGCAAGGGGCCTTCTCGTTCGTCGGTCGCGTTGGGCGGCGGAGGTCTTTATGAGGTACTCGGCCAGATCGAACCGGTTGGTTGCCGAGTCGCCGTTGATGTCGAACATGCTTGCGTCAACGGCTGTTATGGCTGCCGGGATGCCCTTGGCGTCGACTCGCCTGTTACGGGTGAGCTCGGCGGGGCAGGCGTTGCCGGGGCTTTCGAAGGGGCAGTAGTCGAGTGCCATGCCGCCGTAGTAGAGCGATGACCGTGGGCCGTTGGGTGTTGTGCCACTCCGTGTGGATATCGCGAGCAGGCGGGCGATGGAGCGCACGAGGCCGTGCTGCCCGCCGTAGGTTTCGACGGGCACACGATCGTCCTGAACCAACGCCACCGAAGCCGAGGTGGCTCTTCCGCGGCTCGGCGTGCCGGCTACTCCGTCACGTACTCCCACTCGTTGAACAGTGTCGCGGCATTGAGAACAAACGCGTTCTCTTCGTTCAGTCCATCGCGAACTGTGATGCGCGCTTCGCCCACCTGTCACAATCGTGTGTTGGATTGCGACGCAACGTCGGCGAGTACGGCACGCAGTGCGTCGAGCGAGATTCCGCCAGCTAAGACGGTGCCGGGAATCACGTAGTAGTCGCCCGCGGGAAGCAGGGGCTGGCCGCCAACATCTGGATGAAGCTTCAGGCTGCCGTCGTACGCCGCGTACGCCTCAACGATGATGGTGCCGTCGAGCGAGACAATCGTCCAAAACTCCGTTGTTGTGGGCGCTCGGTGCACGTGTTGCTCGAGGCCGTTGATCGTTATCGAGCATGCTTGGCCACTCGGCGCGGCTGGCAGCCCTATGTTGCCAAGGTCCGTCCCCCCGGCGCTCTCTGTAATGTCAATACCTCGAAGGACGACATTGCCGTTCGAGAGATCTTTGAGGGCGAGCACGGATGACTGCGCGAGTGGAACTCCCGCGACGGCGAAGCGTCCGGCATCATTCGTCGCGAACAGGAGCGAGCCGGGCGACGCGACAAAGATGCCGTCGCCTGTCCCGTCGGGTCGGCTCGCCACACCCGACACAGTGACTCCGGCGTTCCAGAAGATCGGCAGCCTGATGGTCTCGTCGGTCAGGTTTGTATCCGCTTCGACGACGTGGACTTGCGGGATCCTGTACCGCCGCTGCTGCTTCAGGAAGGAGTTTAGGTAGCCCTCGATATCAGTGTCGGTCGCCGGTGCTCGCAGGGGCGAGATGACAGCATTGGCGTCGGTCGTCATGACGATGTCGACTCGAGCGATTCCGCCTGCGCCAACGTCCGCTCGCCAGTTCCCGTACTCCGTGGATACGCGAAACGCCATTGGGCGGACGTCTGCGTTGTCCCAGGTCTCAACCGAGATCTTGAGCGTGCGGCTCACCACAACGGCGTCGGTTGGTACCGCTGGATCTTGTGCGACGACCAGCGACGAGACGATGGCGTAGAAGCACATGCTGCAATATGTCATCTCGGCGTCCTTCCTGACCAAATGCTACGGCGTGCGGCTCGTTGCATCGACAGCTTCGCGGTAGCTGTGAGGGCTTCCGAAACTACCTTAGCTGAGCAGCCGACGACCCAGTCAGCAGTCGAAATCTTGAGAGCGCTGCAGGGGCTCTGACGCAGCGAAGCCGCCCGAGCCAGCCCCGTCCCAGTAAACAAAAAGACCCGCGTTCTACGGACACGGGCCTGTCAATTGATTCGGAAAGCTCGCAGATCGGACCAGTTTCAGAGGCATAGATGGGTCATTGGCGGTGTTTCCATCAACCAACGTGTGTTTGACGGCAAGGCTCAACCTCCATGCGAATCTCTCCCGCACTCGGGACACACTGACGCTACGCCGTCTCCGCTGCGGAGATCGTAACCGCAGCCGACACACAGACCACGTGCAGCACGTCTCTTTCGACGAACCAGACCCACAAGCCAAGCGGCGAGAAAACCCGATCCGCCAAACACGACCGCGTTGCCGAGCGTGCCAGTGAGCATCGGATACGCAGGTATGGCGCCGAGCGTCTCGTTCCCTGGGTAGTACATCGAAGCACCGCTGCGCCACGATCTCGGGACAGCGGCAGGGTCAACGAGCACACCTCGGAACTGTTCGAGCGTGCCGTCCTCCCGCTCGATCCAGGTCATCCTGCACGACCGAAACGGCCAGCCGGTGGTCATGATCTTCAACTGATCTCGGCGGCCGATCTCGCGAGAGCCACCCGGTAACACCGTGTCAATTGGGATCCGCGCGACGTTGTTGACCGGGGCGTAAACCTGCATTCCGGGTGGCGCGTTTCGCAGTGTGCGTTTTCCCGCGTAGAGAGGGTCCGCCGCGGCAACCTGCGCGCCTGCCGTACGGAATAGCTCGACGTACGCCTTCGCTGCGTCGGCCGACTCGAGATCCTGGTACCGGATACGAAACTCGTTTCGGAGCGGAGCGAACCCGTGCACCACAACCACCGAGTACTGCCCATCCGCGAACATCGAACTGACGCGATTGTCATCGGTGACAAGTACCCTCGGCAGCTTTATCTGCCAGCCTTGTGGGTTGAAGCCGATTGCCCAAGCGACCAGCGTCTGCGCAGCCAGCCCGAAAGCCAGCCAACCAGCGAGACGCACGACCGTGTGAAGGCGAGACTGTGCCATCCCGCATGGGGTTCGGGAGCACGCCACCCGGAGATTCAACCGCATTACTCACGCTGCGTCGTGCTGGCGGGCTTCCAAATGCCGACAGCAGGCGTTTCGCATAGTCAGAATCGCGCGGAGTATGGTCGTACAAGGTGGTGGCGGCACGTCCATGCACGACGAGGCGGCAAAGAAGAGGTGCCCCGAAGCCCACAAAATCCCTGATCGCAACCGTTTCAAAGGGGTAGATCCGCCGATCTCGGTGTTCCAGGAATCCGCCGGTGGTTAACAGCCCCGGCGCCTTCGGGCAGTGGTAAGACCGGCAAGAGCGAACACTGCCCCGGAACCAGGCGCCGGGACACCCCTGCGACTTCATCGACGCGGGTCCCGTCGGTGATATCGCCTGCGCGGATCAGCGACGGCGACGGCAGCCGAGCAGTCCCGCGATTCCTAGTGCGATCGCGCTACTCGGGGCGGGCACGACCCACGCGACCTCATCGACGCCAGTTCTATCGAGTATCTGCAGGCCGGAATTCTGACCGAGTATTTCGTTGACTGTGAAACGCACCTCATCGAAGACGAACGTATCGGAGGCGAAGCCGATGAACGCGATCGCCTCCGACACGTCATTCGTAGAGGCGAGACTGAATCCGATGACGAGGCTGCCGTTATTCCGCAGTTGGACGCTGGCGGCCTGGGGGCCGACGGTGATCAGGCCGGGCTCCCAATCGACGATGTCGAAGCCGAAGGCGCTCGTACTCTGTGGGAGCAGGAACTGCATGGTGTAGTCGCCGGTTGAATCAAAGCCCCCAAACTGGACATATTGCGAACCGCCGTTCGTGGTGTTCGCGAAGCCGGCCTGGACTGCAGAGGTGCTGGCGGCCTGGTCGGTGGCCGCGACCCCGAGGCCGGTGCCGAAGATGGACGGTGCGTCGAGGAGGCCGAGGCTGTCAGGTCCTTCAAAGCTTTCAGTGACGACGGGGCCCGATGTCGCGGCGAGCCAGTCGGTGCGGTTGTCGAAGACGTCAAAGACGTTTGCTGAAGCAACGGGTGGAACAGCTGCAAGCAGAGCGGCCGACGCGATGGTGTTGGTGAAATGCATGGTGATCAATCCCTTTGGTGCCAGTGGTGCTTGAATCTCTCGCCCGATCGAGTACCCCTGTACTCCGCGGAGCGGTGAGCGTGTGTGGGAGTCAGAGGCACTCATGATCGCTGGTGTCGACCGTCACGCCAACGAGCGAAGAGAGATGGGGAAGTCGGCGTCGACGACTCAGGGTCGCGGTGAGGCCGAGCAGTGCCAGGGTTCCCGGCGCGGGCACGGGGCGGTGGTGGATCCGCAGGAAGAAGTTGTCCGCGCCGTAGGTCCAGTTCTGCCCGACGGTGCCGAGGGTGAAGACCCACGACATTCCGAGGCCGAACACGAGATCCTCGCTGCCTGAGAAGTCGGGATGGGAGTCTTGGACATAGTCGTCGCTGCCGAGGTCGAGCTCGACGAAGTGATCGGCTTGGATCGTCTCGGCGTAGTGGACGTACTCGTTCCCGGCCTGTCCGCCAACTGAGGTGAAGTAGCGATCACCCTGCTTGACGAAGATGCTTGCCTGTGTAATGTTCCCTGTATCGTTGAGGTTCAGTGAGAGCATCCCGAAATCGACAGAGGCGATCGCGCCGTCGGTCGACGGATTCCAGGTGGTTTGGTCCCAGAATGCCATCCCGTGTATGATCGATTCGACCGGTGTGTAGTAACGGAAGCGGAGGTAGTCACCGGTCGCTTGTCGCCACGAACGGTCGATGAGGACGGCACCGCCCTCGCTCCCTCCTAGGTACGGCGTGGTGTGCGACTCGAACGACCAGCCGTCGTCGAACGTTGCATCGGCGAACTGGGTGACGGCGGCCGAGGCCACCGGGGAAACGGCCGCCAGTGTCAGGGCGGCCGTGGTTGTCTTGACGTTCGGCATCACGAATCTCCTTCGGGCGACGCCCGGTGTGTTTGGTTTCGATCTCTCATGACGTTGGGCGGGACAGGACGCCCGAAGGCGCCCGTCCACGCCCGCCCCTCTTTCGAACTCCTCTCGCAGCAGACCGCCGGATTTGACAGCCACTAGTGAAAGGTCTCGGGGCCTCTGCAAATGCCTCAGGTGTCAATTCACGATGGTTCGTCGACGCCGACCGGTGCTGAGACCGGCCAAGCCAAGGACCGCGACGCTGCCCGGGGCGGGCACGACCCAGGCGACCTCGTCGACGCCGGTGACGTCGAGGCTCGGCGTGACGTTGAACCCCTCCACGGAGAAAACGGTGAAGCGGACCTCATCGAAGACGAATGTGTCGGATGTGAACCCGATGAAGCTGACGATGCCATCGGTCTGATTGTCAGAAGGGATGACGCCGCCGAAGACGAGGTTGCCGTCGTTGTAGAGGCGAATCCCGCCGCCAGTTTGGCTGCTGAATCCGGGTTCCCAATCGATGATGTTGAAGCCGAAGGCGTTGGTGTCGTTGGGGAGGAAGTATTGCTGGGTGTAGTCAGCGGGTGCGAGCGTGGCCAGCCCGAAGCGAAGAAATTGCATGCCGCCGGGCGTGGTGTTCTGCATGGAGAACGCCGGTGTCGTCGCCTCGTCGTCTACAGCCGATTGGCCGGCCGCACCTCCGAGCGCCGCGACGCCCAAGCCGGTGTCGAATACCGAGGGCGAGCCGAGCGGGCCGATGGCGTCGCGCCCTTCGAAGCCTTCCGTGACGACCGGCCCATCTACGGCGAGCAGCCACTGGGTGCGGGCGGTGAACACGTCGAAAACCCCGGCCGACGCGGGTACGGCGACGCCAGCCGCAACGATTGTGAATCCTGTGAGCTTCAACATTCTCTTCTCCAACTTGCTGTGAGTGAGGTTGGAGAAGCCGACGCAAAGCGGCCTCCCTGCTGATACAGGCGAGGTCTCATCCGCCCGAGGGACACACCGATCCAAGAAATTTTGAACTTTGCCCGCGCCGTCGACGAGAGTTCGATCTCGACGCTGTAGTCAGATACCGGCCGAAACGCAGGCCGGAGTCGAGGGCTGGTATTCTTTACAACGTGGACAGCGATCCGAAGCGAACAGGACAAGGCACCACGGGCGATGTGACCCAGTTGCTCGCGGCGTCCGCGGGCGGCGATCCAATCGCGCGCGACCGGGTCGTTGAAATTGTGTACGCCGAAATCCATCGGATGGCCCGCGGGCAGATGCGGGGCGAGCGGGCCGAGCACACGCTTGGTGCGACGGGGTTGGTGCACGAGACCTTCTTGAAGCTCTTTAAGACGCCGTCGCAGGGCGACGGGATGGTGTGGGGCGATCGTCGGGCGTTCTTTTCGGCGGCAGCAACGGCGATGCGGCGTGTGCTCGTTGACCATGCCCGGGCGCGCAACGCGGAGAAACGTGGCGGCCCGGGGCGATTGGCACGGATCGAGGCGGATGCGGTGGCGGCTGCGACTTCGATGCATCCCTCCGATTTCTTGTCCCTCGACGAGGCGGTCTCGCGCCTGGAAGAGGTAGACGCTCGGGCTGCCGACGTCGTGCGCCTGCGTTTTTACGCGGGGCGGGAGAATAAGGAGGTCGCCGAGTTGCTGGGCGTGTCCGATCGAACGGTGAAGCGAGACTGGGAGTTCGCGCGGGCGTGGCTCTTTGACGCCATGGGCAACTCGGAAGTGCGCGAGGATCAAGCGTGACCCTTGGGGACGACACCGACACCGTCGCGTCGAGCGGTAGCGCGATTGATTGGGCGGCGGCCAAGCGTGTGTTCGTGGAGGCGCTCGATCTTCCCGTCGATCAGCGTGGCGTGTTTATCGAAGCGGAGCTTTCTGGTGATCGCGAGACCCAGCTCCGCGTCGCATCGCTTCTGGAAGCCCACGATCGGACAAACGGCTTCCTTGTTGAACCGAAGCCGTCGGAAGTCACCCGACGCAAGCTGCCCGAACGCATCGGCCCATATCGGCCCGTCCAGTGGCTGGGCGAGGGCGGCTTCGGGGTCGTATACCGCGCCAAACAGGAGGAACCGATCGCTCGCGAGGTCGCGATCAAGGTCTTACGAACTGGGCTCGACACACCCGAGGTGGTTGCCCGTTTTCGCGATGAACGCCAGTACCTCGCCCAACTCGACCACGGCGATGTTGTCAAAGTCTTCGACGCGGGGGTGACCGAAGACGGAACCGCGTATCTCGTGATGGAGTTCGTCGCCGGCGATCCCGTGACCGACTTCGCCTCGCGGCTCGGCATGAACGCTCGTCTTCGCCTGTTCGCCCGAGTCTGCCGCGCGGTTCATGCCGTGCACCAACGTGGCGTGATCCACCGTGACCTCAAACCATCGAACATCCTTGTGCACAACGCGCCGGGCGACGATGTTCCCCGCCTGCGCGTCATCGACTTTGGCATCGCTGCTGCGGTTCAGCGAGCCGGACGCGACGCGATGACAGCGGTTGGTACCCCGCTAGGCACACCAAAGTACGCGAGCCCAGAACAAACCCGCGGTGACGTCGGCGTCGATACCCGAACCGATGTCTTCTCCCTCGGCATGATCGTTTGTGAGATGCTGACCGGGAAATTGCCCCGCTCGGCGACGGTGAGCGATACGACGCCAGGCGGCAAGGTAGAGAGCCCGAGTAGGCTGCTTCCATCAGAGCGATCGCGTCTGCGTGGAGACCTCGACCGGATCGTTCTGAAAGCCGTCGATGACACTATTGACCGGCGTTATGACACCGCCGCATCGCTCGCGGACGATGTGGAGCGGTTCCTGCGCGGGGAACCGGTGCTTGCGACAAAGCCGAGCATGCTCTATTCGGCGCGCAAGTTCGTTGCCCGGCGACGCGTAACCTCCGCCCTCCTCGCGGCCGCAGTTGTTGCGATCGTCTCGGGCATCGCGGCGCTCTCGATCGGCCTTGAGCGATCCCACGCGGCCGAGCAGAACGTACGCGTGGCGCTTGCCGAGGCCTCTGCCGAGCGAGATCGAACCGACGCGATCAATAGTTTTTTGCTTGGTGATGTCATCGACACGCTGAACCCCGCCCTGACGGGAGAGCCCCTGCCGGGTACCGACGAGCTCCTCGTGCGCATGAGCGAACTCGCCGCAGAAGCGTTTACCGACACGCCGGACACGGCGTACGCGCTGTTCGATCGAGTCGGTGACGCCCAGCGATCACTCGGCTTGTTCGAAGCAGCGCAGGAGGCCAAGGTACGGGCGATGTACGCCGCGAGCGAGGCATTCGGCCCGAATGACGAGCGAACACTGCGTATGCAACTTGATGCCTTGCTGCTGACCGATGTTGCCACAGATGTTTCGTCCGAGGTCGACGAGCTCGAGCGCGTAGCGCGGAATCGGCTCGGGCCCGACCATCCGGTGGCCCTCCTCGCGAAGGTTCACGCACTGAGGCGCACTGCCGAACCGGTCCAGACGGACGAAGTCTTCGACATTCTCGCTCGGATCGAGAGAGCGGGCTTTGCGGGGACGGACCTGCACCTTCGCGCCATGGTCCAGCTCCGGACACTGCTGACTGACCGGGGTGATCCTCGAGGTATCGAGATGCTTCTAGACGCGGTCAACCTCGCGCGGCGTGTTCACGGTCCTGCTTCGAGCATCACGCTGGATTATGTTGGCCGCGCGGGCTCATCGCTTCGCCAAGCCGGTCGTCAAGATGAAGCGATCGAGATGCTCTCATCGGCATACGAAGACGCCCGGCGAACTTACGGAGCCAACCAGCATGTGACCAAGATGCTGCTCAACCGCGTCGCGGTAGCATCGTTGCTTGGCGGGCGGCCAGAGCAGGGCCTCCGCTACGCTGAGGGCCTGTACGCCATCGCGACATCGGCTGAACGCCCGGACGCGTACTTCGCGAGCATTGGTGCGATGCTGATTGCACGCGGGCACGAAGAACTCGGCGCACACAACGAAGCGGTTCGCTGGCGACGAGAACGGTTGGACCGCATGTTCGCTTCTACGACGAGTGTTCAAGAGCATCATGTGCCACGGGCGCGCCTGATCATGACGCTTGTCCGCGCCGACCGTATCGCTGAAGCCGAAACCGAGTTCCAGAGCCTGTGCGATGCTGGCGGCCCCTATGACCAGTTCCGGTTCAGCGCAGCCCTCATGCTCGCGCGGGCGTTGAGCGACGAGGGGCGGACAACCGACGCCCTGTCATTGCTCGCAGCCGAGGGCCGTGCCGAGGCGTACCCGCCAGAAACCGTTGAACAACTCGATGCTTGGATCGAACGGCTCGGTCACGCACCGTGACGGGCTTTGGTGCCCCAAGGAAGCGGAACTGCCCCACGGAAGTCCTGGCCGCAATGAGTCCGGCTGTACAACTCGTGGTGCGACCCGGACTCGAACTCAATGATTTGAAAGAGTTCCGTTTAACAGGAAGCTCCCCGATCGGAACGGTTTCAAAGGGATAGATCCGGTGTCGCGGGCCAGTTGGGCCCGTTGGGAGTGTTTAACAACACAAGTTGATGTTAGCCCGCTTGATTTGCCAACGTACCGCGATCTCCGCCATTGTCACTGATTCCGACGCGTAGCCAGGGCTTTCACGACGATTGCGATGTGGATGACCAGCGCGGTTCCAAGGCCAACGCCATGCATCGCCAAGTCGCCTTCACCCGCACGGTTGATCGCGAGAAGTCCACCGATGCCCGCTGGGAT
>ERZ1740067.629-NODE-629-length-27543-cov-8.871071_pt1 | contig 27543 bp, 23 predicted proteins | sample MGYA00581736_ERZ1740067 | MGnify/ENA primary metagenome ERZ1740067 (study PRJEB43018, sample SAMN04849236) | marine metagenome | isolation source: floating plastic debris | place: Pacific Ocean | collected 2008-08-27 | study: EMG produced TPA metagenomics assembly... | reverse complement strand
GGGCGGACTTGCCCAAGCAATACCTGAAGCTTGGCTCGCATATGGTCCTTCATCACACGATCACGGCCTTTCTGGCCTCGGAGCAGATCAACACCGTGCAGGTGGTGATCCACCCGGACGATGCCACGCTCTATGCCACTGCCACAGCCAAGATCTCCGATCCACGTTTGCATGCGCCTGTGCACGGCGGTGCATCGCGATCTGCATCTGTCCATCTTGGGCTTAAGGCACTGGACACTCCCACAAACGTCCTCATCCACGACGCCGCGCGGCCCTTTTGTTCAATCGACCTGATCGACCGGGTGATTGCAGCGCTCGACACAGCAGACGGGGCCTTTGCCGCTCTGCCGGTGGTCGACGCGCTTTGGCAAACCAATGGTCCCCACGCCACGGCCCCGGTGCCCCGCGATGGTCTGTGGCGCGCACAAACCCCGCAGGCGTTTCGCTATGATGCCATCCTCAAAGCTCATCAAAACCTCGCCACCGATGCCACAGATGATGTCGCTGTCGCTCGTGAAGCAGGGCTGACGGTGCAGGTGGTCGAAGGCGATGAAGACAACTTCAAAATCACCCTGCCCCGCGATCTCACACGCGCGGAACAAGCGGTGAGCCATCGTCAGTATCGCTCTTCTTCTACGCGCTGTAGATTCTTGCGCTAGAAGTCGAGCCTCGCGCGATCTAGTAACACCCTTTCCGGAATGGCAAGATTGCCGTCCTCAACAGAATTTGGACATCCAGCAAAAGGCTCCAATTGTCGATATATTCATTGTCCAAGGCGACACGTTCATGTGCTATAGCTTCGGTATGTACGGGCCCTCGATTTCCTTTGATCTGCGCTAATCCGGTCAAGCCAGGTCGCATGCGCAGTCGCTTGTCACTGTCACGAACTAAATCGGTGAAAAGCACCCCATCGACCCGCATACCGATTGGATGAGGACGCGGACCAACAAGGGACATTTTTCCAACCAGAACGTCCCAGAGCTGGGGCAGTTCATCAATACATGTCCGGCGCAAGAACCGCCCGACGGCCGTCACACGCACATCACCATGTTTAGCTTGCACCGCGCCGCCTACATCCGTCATGTCGATGCGCATCGAACGAAACTTGGATACGGTGATAGTTTTCCCATTCAGACCATGACGAGGCTGTCTAAAAATGACTGAACCTGGGGAGTCTAATCGAATTGCAAATGCAACTATAAGAAGAAAAGGTGAAAGAAGTACAATCAAGAGAAGTGAAGCGATGACGTCGAAAGCGCGCTTAACGCCACTCTTGGGTAATATAACTTCAGCGGTACTATCTTTAAAATCAATGTCGTCAAACGAGTCCGAGTTGACGGAAAATGCATCTTTCACCAGGAATATCCTTACGATATTTTTATCTTTCTATTGCACTGAACAAGAACGACTTCGGCATAAACCGACCTGCAAAACCATCTTATCCGTTTAGAGTCAATGTTTTACACGAACCCACTTGTGCAAGGCCGCATACAGTCGACTATGCGTAAGGAGGTACCTGAAATATCAGCTCCAATGAGGATGTTCGGTAAACGACGCATGCTGTGATGTAAAGAAATGTCGCGACAACATCGTAATCTGGGCATTTTTTTTGAAGTTTTGACTTAAGACTGAGCTAAACCGGCTCCGGTTATCCTGAACCTGGCAAAGCGTTAAATCAGCGATTTTCTAAGTTGCGTCAGCTTGGCCATTCTACACATCCAACAGTTCGGGAAGAAGCTGTCGGAAATAGCAGATTGTTTGATCAAGCCCTTCCTCGAGTGTCACCTGTGGCTCCCAATTTAGGAACGACTTTGCCCGTGTGATATCTGGCTGGCGCTGCTTCGGGTCATCATCAGGTAGCGTTTCAAACACCAGTTTGGCATCCGATGCGGTCATGCCGAGTATGGCATCCGCAAGTTCGCGAATGGTAAGTTCGTGCGGATTTCCAAGATTGATCGGACCTGTCACGTCCGGATCTGACGCCATGAACCGAATGATGCCTTCCACCAAATCGTCAACGAAGCAGAACGACCTTGTCTGGTTGCCCCCACCATAAATTGTAATAGGCTTTCCGGACAAAGCCTGCACCACAAAGTTTGAAACCACACGCCCATCAGCGTGATGCATGCGGGGTCCATATGTATTGAAGATTCGCGCTACCTTGATCTCCAGTTCATGTTGACGGTGATAGTCAAAAAACAGTGTCTCGGCGCAGCGTTTGCCTTCATCATAGCAAGAGCGCGCACCAATTGGATTGACGTTGCCCCAATAGTCTTCGCGCTGTGGATGAACATCCGGATCCCCGTATACTTCGCTGGTAGAAGCATGAAAAATCGGACAATTCAAGCGTTTGGCTAGCCCCAGTACATTGATCGCACCGTGAACTGAGGTTTTCGTCGTCTGCACAGGATCATGCTGATAATGCACGGGTGAGGCAGGGCACGCAAGATTGTAGATTTCATCGACTTCCACGTAGAGTGGGAAGGTGACATCGTGGCGCAAGAATTCAAAAAATGGGTTTGCGTGCAAATGATCGATATTGCGTTTGGTGCCCGTAAAGAGGTTGTCCACGCAGCGCACTTCGTGCCCTTGCGCAAGCAGACGATCACAAAGGTGGGAACCAATGAAACCTGCGCCTCCGGTTACCAGAACCCGTTTTCGGCTGTCATAAAGTCGCGGCATTTAGATACCTTTCAGCCTGGAGATGGTGCACTTGGAGCAATGCCTTGAGCATTGAGATACCACTCTATCAAGTGTCGACGCCGTCAAGAAATGCCTGATACCACGCTACAGTCTCTGACAACGCATCGGCTAGGCTGTGTTTGGGCGTCCAGTTGAGGATGCGGGACGCTTTTTCGCCAGACACTGTTTGTTCCTGAATCTCGGACTTGGCAAGGTTGAGAATATTGGGCTCGAGATCCTTACGCCCAGTGGCGGTCAGTATTTCATTGGTCAGCTCAAGAACGCTCAGCGGTCGTTCCGAAGACAAGTTGAATGCCTCGCCGACAACTTCAGACTTATGCATTTGTTCTGCAATCTGCAGATATCCGTCAGCAACATCACGCACATAGATGTAGTCGCGTATCATGGTGCCATCGGATCGAATTTCGGGTGCTTTGCCCTGCAAAGCTAACCGCACGGTTCCTGGAACGATGCGTGAAAAATTCAGATCTCCGCCGCCATAGAAATTTCCGGCGCGTGTTATGCAGACCGGCAGTTCATATGTCTCGAAATACGTGCGACAAATCAGGTCCGTGCAGCTTTTGGATACGTCATAGGGATGACTGCCCTTCAAAGGCATGTCCTCTGTGTAGGGCAACATATCAGGATGCCCGTAAGCCTTGTCCGATGACGCCACTACAATGCGCTTAACACCTCCAGTCTGACGGCAGGCATCCAATAAATTCCACGTACCGCGTATGTTGGCTTCAAACGTGCCAACAGGGTCTTTCAAGGCAACACCAACGATCGGCTGGGCTGCCAAGTGGAAAACAGTATCCACTTCGTATTCTGCAATAATTCGGCGGAGCAAATCAGGATCGGAAAGCGCTCCGTAGGCGATTTTCTGCGGTTCTGAGAGCTGATCACCAAGTGTGTTGAAGGTTTGCCGCATGTCGCGCACAAGGCCGACAACGGTCGCATCCTGCTCGCGCAAGGCTTTTATTGTCCAAGAGCCCAAAAACCCGGATGCGCCGGTTACCAGAACAGATTTCCCAGCCCAAAAACCGTTTTTTCGTGTCAAACCTAGCGTCATGCTTGAACCTTTGAGGGGGCTACCCAGGTCGCGTCGCCCGATGCGATAAGGCTATCGAGTTCCTGTTGGTCCTTCATCGTATCCATCGATTTGAAAAAACCTGTGTGTTTGTACGCAAAGACACGTTTTGCCTGAGCAAAGTGCGGCAGGACTGTTTGTTCAAGACTGCCATCCGGCCAGTTATCGAACACAGTCGGGTCCATGACAAAATAGCCTGCATTAATTCTATGCTGTGGCAGAGTTGGCTTTTCGTGAAACGCCTCGACACAGTCGGACGTGTCCAGATCCACGGTACCATATTGCGATTTTAACGGCACCGACGTCAGTGTGACATCACCTGTATGCGCTTCGTGAAATGCTTTTAAACTGCGCAGATCGACATCGCATACCCCGTCCGAGTAGGTTGCCATGAACGGTTCGGTCAACTTGTCACGTAGACGGCCAATCCGGTCACCTGTGTCCGCGTCTTCACCGGTATCGATCACCTCCACCGCGTAGCCAAGATCGCGGTTTTCGAAGTAGTCGATAATCACTTCCTTGAGATAACCAACAGAGAGAATAAAATCGGTAAAGCCCTGGCGTGCATAGATATCCATGACATGGCGAATGATCGGCCGCCCTGCTACGGGCATCATCGGTTTTGGCTGTGATGCTGTGTAGGGATAAGCACGGGTCCCAAAACCACCTGCCAGCAGAACTGTGCGCATAAAAAGGGGCTCCACATATGTTATTTCAACGCCACTGCATCGCCCAACGGGCAACACGATCCACGTCACATAAAAGTCGGTGTCAGGCAAACACTTAATTAAATAGAGATCGTGCCATGGTAGACGCTGCTGTATGAGCGTAATCTTTGGACAACAGGTGTATTCCCAAAGCAGTAGACATCTGACGCTTGCAAATAAAAGTGTAAGCCTGTTTACGTCACCACCGATACATATTCCCTGCAGAACAAAGTGCAGGATTATCCAGGGCTGTCGCACAACGGAAATGGACAGATTACATGATTTGGAAAGCCGTCATTTTTTGTGCGCTCGCGCCACTTTTGCTGGCAGGGTGCTTGCCCCAAAAAGCTGATACTCGCCCAGAAATTGTAAGCCACTCCGCTTGGACCATGATCGGCGATGCGCCTGTCCTTCCAGCAGGAAGCCTCCGTAATCAGGCATTATGGAATGACCCAAGCGTAATGAAGAATGGCAATGGCTACGTCATGTATCTGACGACAAGCACAATAAAACCCTTTGAACCACCAATCTTGCCCTTCAGGGCTGTGTCATCAGATGGCGCAAACTGGCAGCTTTCTCCAGAACAACCTCTTTTGACAGCATCTGGGGGGCCATACCTGTCGGTCGAGACACCCAGCGTGGTGCAATTCAATAATGAATGGCACATGTTTTTCACTGGCATCTACCCAGCTGATGCGGAAACGCCGATGGCGATCGGCCATGCAGTGTCAAATGACGGAGTGTCTTGGTCCATTCGGCAGTGGGAACTGTTCAAGCACGAACCCAAAGACCCCTGGAAGTCTTATTTGATCGGTGAACCAGGTGCGGTCGTCCATAATGGCCAACTCTTGGTTTACATGTCTGCTGTTGGCGCACGTCCCGGCGGCGGGCCACCCGCGCAATCGCTTGCTGTGGCAGTATCAGGTGACGGTCAGACATTTTCTACACCAGAACGCGTTCTGACACAAAGCGCGCTATTCCCAGCAGAGCAAGGTTTTGCAGGATATTCGTCACCTGCAGCACTGTCATATGGTGGACGCGTGCATGTATTCTTTTCAGTCGCGCATTGGCTTCCGGGCGGCAATCCGGAATGGACACAAATCGCCATTCATCACGCAAGTTCAGCACATGGTCTTGGTAATTTTGTCGAGAACGACCAGGCTTTGCTGTCCTACAAAGATCGAGATTGGACTGAAGGAGAAGTTCTGGCACCCGCACCGGTGATCGAAGGCAACGAGGTCTTGTTGTGGTTTGGGGGGCATGTTCGAAACTCTGCACTGCGCCCTTTAATCTTGCGTGGTGTTTCTGGGCCAGAATTTGGGATTGGAATGGCGCGTGGGCCATTGCAGACACTGTCTTCACCGTGATGCGCACAGCGAAACAGACGCGTATTTTCATCGGCGTTCCAACGTTCAATCGACCTGACATGGTACGCGAAACAGTCGAAAGCCTGCGCGCCTCGCTTATGACAGACTTCATTGCTGTGATCAGTGATAACGTCTCATCGCCTGACACTGCTGCCAGCGTTGAAACATATGTATCGGCGCTCAACGATCCTCGGTTTCGCTTTGTTGGGCAGCCTTTAAATGAAGGTGAGTATGGCCAAGGGCGATATTTCTTCGCCGAAGCAACAAAGTCAGGCGCTGATTACTTCATGATTTTGCATGATGATGATCTGCTTGACCCAACCTATCTTGACCGTGCCATTCAAGCGCTGGCCTCTGAAGTAGATGCCGCACTTTTCATAGCCAACCCACGATTGATTGACGAATGTGGCGCGGTATCGGCCAAACTGACCGCTCAGTACCTTTCCGAACATGGTCGCAATGGCCATGCAGGGGGCCTTTTCCCGATACTTGAGACCGTCTTATGCACCGGGTTTGCACCGATTTCTGGAACAGTGTTCAGGCTCTCTGAGTTGGTACGGTCCGGTTTCGTCGACGCTGATTGTGCTGGAAACTTCCCGTTTGAACTTAACGTCCTGTTGCGCCTTGGTGATCTCGGCTTGCAAGGCTGGTTTGACACTGACACGCTGATCAGCGTCCGCTACCATGAGGGGTCGCTCCGAAATACACTTGGGCTCATGGGCAATCGCACGGTTGTTGAGACAATGCTCACCCTGCTTGAGCGGCGCAGCTATCATGGCATTGCTGAAAGACGGCGACAGACAATCATCTCTAGGCTCTACCGCGCGCGCGCAGAAATTGCTCTTGAAAATGGGCATATTGCAGCTGCAAAAGCAGATGCTAAAGCGGCGTGTCGCGTATACCCAAAATCGCTTGCCGCTTGGAAAACACGGCTGCTAACGTCAATGAGAAGTATATGACCTCTAGAAGACTAGTCCGGAGAAGCTTTGTCGCCTTGTGGCTCTTGGCATTTTCTGTCGCCCTCCTAGGGTGTTCACAGGCATCCGTAGAGGACTTCGCGGTTCAAGCAAGCCCGGAAGTGATCAAATCACAGGAACGGTTCAAGGCGACCTACTTGATTACCAGTGGCGACATTATTGAGGTTGTGGTCGACCGTGAAGCGGGGCTCGGCCGCGCCGTGACTGTTGGCCCCGATGGCTTCGTAAGCTTGCCAGGCGCAGGGTCGGTAAAAGTGGCTGGCCTATCAACAACACGCGCTGCACACAAAATTGAAAAAGCTCTTAGCGATCGCTTGCTGGACCCAGACGTTGCAGTTATTGTGACTAACCCACCCGTTCCAAGTATGTTCGTCGCCGGAGAGGTTGGCGGCGCGCGAAGTGTGCCTTTGCGAGACGTGACCAATGCGGCCGAAGCCATTATACTCGCCGGTGGCCTGCAGCGGACTGCTGCTCTGGATCGCGTTGCACTCTTGCGTCTAGATAGTGATGGTTTCCTGCGCGCAACTCTCATCGAAGGCCCAACAAATGAACAAGCCTCTCTGTTTTTGGCGCTAAGTGCAGTATCTTTAAAACCAGGCGATATTCTTATTGCGCCTGAAAGTTCAAGGTCTCAATTTGTGCGCTCACTCCAAGATTTCGTGACCACTCCGCTCGTGGCTGTGAATGCGATTATTTCACCGTTAGTGCAGCTAGAACTCCTCAACGATCTGCAAGACTCATGAAAAAAACACTTCAAAGCTCGCAAACGCCAAACAAAGACAAGCAGTCTCAATACCCTGAGGCTGTACCTTATGATCCGATGGCAGAGTCTTTTGATCCGCTTCCCGTCCTCAAGCTCATTGGCCCTGCTCTCTGGCGATATAAAATGCTCATTGCTGCAGTGACTGTGGCCACTTTGAGCCTTGTGGCAACATATATCGTTGTATGGCCGTCAACCTACCAAGCTGAAGTGGCTTTGATTGCGGCAGCTGAACAGGATCGGGAACGGGATAGCTTCTATTCGACATGGGCTGTCTTCCGGCGCAACCAAATCAACGATGAAATTGTCTTGTTTGGATCAAGCGCGGTTCTCAAAGAGGTCATTGAAGAGCTCGATTTGACAACTGAAGACACATATTGGCCACCGCTCCGATATGCCGGATATCTTTGGTCAGAATCTTTCTTAGGCGAAGCCTGGACGGACTTTAAAAACATGATCTATCCGCCGTCGCCAAGCCCATTTGCTCCCTCCCCGGAAGCCATTGAGATAGGCCGTGCAATCGATAACTTCCGAGAAGGTGTGGCAGTCCAGCAGGTTGGGAACAGCAACATCGGAATGCTTGTCGTGCGCGCTTCGACCCCACGGGTGCACGAACTCGCAAATTCTGTGGCAGAGACATATCTCCGCCAAAGACGCGAGACATTTCAGCAAGAGGCAACGCAAGCGTATAATGCTCTCAAAATCGAAGTTGAAAAGGCCCATGCCGAGCTCATCACGCTAGAACAACAGATGGAGCAATACTATACCGAAAACGACATGCTTCTCATGTTCGAAAAGGACAAAATTGAGATCGGCCATTTCGAGACACTGCAAGCCATGCACACGCAAGCCCATCGTGATCTTGCGTCTATGCGCGCAGAACTTGCGAGCATTACCGAGCTCTTGACAACTGTATCGCAAGAAGTCTTGTCAGCGCGTCAGGTTCAACAATCCCCAGTTTATGCAGCCTATGAACAACAAATAGCGCAATTGCTTGTTAACAAACAGATTTTGTCAGAACGGTATCGCCAAACAAGCCCCGAGATCCGCGACGTAGACAACCAGATCGCTGCTTTAAAACAACAGATGAGTGAAACTGCATCAGACAGAACTGCCGTGTCGAGTGTCGTTCGCTCAACCGAATATGAAACACTGGCGGCACGTCAAAAAGAACTGCTAGTGAAAATCAGTGCCAAAGAGACCGAAGCTGAACAGCTTGGCCAAGAGGTTGCCTTACGCCAAGCCGATGTTGATCGCATCCCACAGAAAATGAAGATCAGCCATGATCTTGGCCGAACGCATCAAGCGCTCGAACGGAAGTACATACTTTTACAAGAACGTCTCATGACGGCCTCTGTTTCGGCTGCAACGGCTGGTTCCGCGCCCTCTACCCTGCGCATCATTGAACGTGCGCAGCCGCCAGAGAAGGCAATGGCACCAAACAAAAAACTGCTTGTTTTAGCAGGGGCTTTCCTTGGCGTTGTAGCCGGGTCCGCACTCGCAATCCTATTGGATATTAAGATTGGCACGCTTACAAATGCGCGACTAAGCCGTCGCAGTGGCTCCTCGAAACTGTATGCCACAGTCCGCAGCAACGCGTCAGTTGCACCTTTCATACTGACTAAAGGGTAATGATGCCTCTTTCGACTGCGGATGACACCGTCACAGTGGCGGTGAACACCTATAACGGTGCTAGTTATATCCGAGCTGCAATTGACAGCATCTTAGCCCAGAGCTTTACAAACTTTGAACTCTTGATCTTGGATGATGCTTCAACGGACGATACTGTCGGCATTATCAAAAGCTGTGATGACAAACGCATTCACCTTCTTGAATCCGAGAAGGCCAAGTCGGTAGCTGACGCAAGGAGCAACATCATCAAAGCCGCTAAAGGCACTTGGATCGCCTTTTTGGATCAGGACGACCTCTGGACACCGGACAAGCTTGCGCGACAAATCAAGATTGCCAAATACCATAGCGACTTGTCGATGGTTTACGGTCGTGCCTTACGTTTCGGCACTAACAAACGGCACCAGCCGTATGACACATGGTTTGGATCGTCCAAGCTCCCTGAAGGACGCATTTTTCGCGACATTCTTTCCAAGCCATCCTTTGTTCCTATGAGCACAATTTTTGTTAGACGCGATATCGCACTGCGCATGCTTCCTATGCCAGACTATGTGCGCCACTGCCCTGACTATTTCATAGCGCTTCAAGCGGCACGCCTTGGAACTGTGGCTGCGCTTCAAGACGTCTGCTGTTTTTACCGAGTTCACTCAGAGTCTATGTCTCAAACTCTGGAGGCTGAGATCCACGCTGAAGCTGCTGCAATTATTGAAGCTGCTGCCGGCACAGAAAATCAGTCCATACTAACACACAGGCGCATCGTCAGTGCTTCAATGATTGCCAGAACCGAAATCCAAAGAGGCGATGTTAGACAAGGTCTGTCGCGTCTGTTTCGAGACGGTTCAATCGCATTTCTTGCGTTAAGAAAGCCACTGCACGCGTATCGTCGTGCAAAGAACAGTGCACAAGGACGAAAGATGAAATACCAAACTCTTCAAGCCATTCGGCAGTTAGGATTTTTAAAATTGTGGGACAGGCTATCTTTTGGCCTCAAGACTGCACGCACAGCAAAACGCAATCAGGCTTTTCTAAACGCACATCCTGACTTTAAGGCACCACCGACCGAACTTTCTTTTGACGCATATAACTCGATCGATTTGGAGCACTACCATACCTGTGGCCAGAGACAGGCAGAGGGCTTTGCGCATCATATCAAGGTACACAGTGCAAAACATGGCCAGGACAAAGGCCTGCGTGTCCTAGAGTGGGGGTGTGGGCCAGCACGCTTGATTAAACACATACCAAATTTACTCAAAGACCTCGACCCCGAAGTTTTTGGCACCGACTATAATGCACAATCCATTGGATGGTGCTCAGAGCATATAGACAGTGTGAACTTTCGGACGAACAACCTGGAGCCTCCTCTGGATTTTCCATCTGATTACTTTGATGTGTGTTACAACTTCTCGGTCTTCACCCATTTGTCAGAAAGTGTTCAACTCGAATGGGCGTCTGAACTCAAACGCGTGCTCAAACCTGGCGGGCTGCTTATTTCAACGACGCATGGTAAGAATTTTGACCACCTTATCGTGACCGAACAAGACCAAGCTGATCATGCAAAGGGCAAACTTGTCGTCCAGGACGGCTATGAGGAAGGCAAGAAGTGGTTCTTCGCAATCCACCCAGATGCGTTTGTTACCGAAAAACTTCTGGCAGCCTTCACCAATGTCCGCAAGGTTGACGGAACACCTTGGGGGATCACCCAAGATGTTTGGTTGTCCGAAAAAGCCTGACCGAACATGTCCCAAGTAAAACGCGCTCTCCGCATCGCAATTATTGGTGATCGCGGGATTCCTGCGAAATACAGTGGTTTTTCAACCTTGGTTGAAGAACTGGCGGTAGGCCTTGTGGCAGATCACAACTATGAGGTGACAGTGTATTGCCGCACACGCTATTACGAGGACCGGCCAAAATTCTACAAAGGTGTGCGCGCGCGCTATCTTTCATCTCCAGGCGGCAAAAGCTTTGAAAGTATCATACACTCAAATCTTGCAATTCTTGATGCGTCTTTGCGCCGATTCGATTTGGTGTTTGTCGTCGATCCAGGAAACGGACCGTTTCTCTTACCTCTACGATTGGTGCGTACACCTGTAGTTTTACATACCGACGGGCTTGGATGGCAACGCCGCAAGTGGTCTCCACTGCAACGTAAGTATTACAAATATGCTGAAAAAGTGAGTGCCAAGCTTGCCAATTGGCTGGTGACGGATTCACGTGCCATGCAGGATTATTATGAGACTGAGTATGAGGCCCTATCGACCTACATCCCATATTCTGGAGAAGTCGGCGATCCACCTGACAATACAATTTTAAACGAGTTGGGTATCGACGCCAAAGATTTTTATCTTGTCGTGGCACGCATGGAACCCGAAAATAATGTGGACCTCATTATCGACGAATATCGTAAAAGCAAAGTGGACCGTCCGTTGATTGTTGTAGGGTCGACACCATATCAAACCGATTATTCGGCCAAGGTAATGGCAGAACATGATGACCAGGTGCGCTGTATCGGCAGTATTTTTGAATCTGCAAAACTGAACGCACTTTATGCACAGTGTCGCGCCTATATCCACGGCCATGAAGTTGGCGGAACTAATCCGTCCCTTTTGCGCGCAATGCATCACGGCGCGGCCTGTGTTCCCATAAACGTTATTTTTCATCGACAAAATGTCGGTGAAGAGGCCCCATATTTCGATAAAGAGCCTGGCTCACTTGCAACCATTCTGCGTGCGCTTGATGGCGATGACGCACGCTGCATATTGCTTGGAGAGGATGCGCATTCACGTGAACGACGTCTTTTCAGATGGGACGCCGTAAATGCTGGTTATGCAACACTGTTTGAAACCATTATTGAGGCCAAGCAAAAAGGCATGCGCCTGACATCTAGGGAAATTGGTGAAACCTACAAACCTGAAAATTTTATCTTACCACCAAAATGAGAGTTCTGCATGTCTATAACCGCCATCGCGGTGGAGGTGGCGCAGACAATGCGTGGGATCAGACGATTGAGCTCTCGCGACGTCTTGGCATTGAGGTGCGCTGTTTTGAACGCGATAGCAAAACCTTAGCACCAGGTTTGAGAGGCAAGCTTCGCGCTTTTACCAACGGTATCTATGCTAGCCGGGCTGTGCAGTCTTTCGACGAGCTTCTTAAGACAGAGCCGCCGGATATAGTGCATACCCATGAACTATACCCTTTGATTTCCCCCTTTGTGCTTGAGGTTGCTGCCCGCAGAAGGATCCCGGTGGTTCACAGTGTCTATGATTATCGCATCACCTGCCCCGTCGCGACGCATTTCAATGGCCGAGAGATCTGTACGCGCTGCCAAAATGCCGGCGCCTGGAACATCATCGCACAACGGTGCCGCAGCAGTTTTGCTGAAAATATTGCCTTTTCGATGCGCCATGCCGTGGCACGTCAACGCGATGTGTTCCGACGGAATGTGAGCCATTTTATAACGCTGACTCACTTCAGCGCGGATTGGCTGGAAACGCATGCCGGTATTACGCCAGATCGGATCAGTATAAACCCCTGTGCAATCGCTTCGGAAAATACAATCGCAGACCCAGCTCAAGGCCGATTTGCCGGGTTTGCCGGTCGACTGGCACATGAAAAAGGCATTGGTACATTGGTTGCAGCAGCAAAGAAGGCAAGCATTCCACTCAAACTGGCCCTGCCAAAGGGGACGGATGTTGCGAGCATTGATCTGCCGGAAGACATGCTGATTGTGACACAAAGCCCAGAAGAGCTCACTGAGTTCTACCGGTCTTGCCGTTTTCTGGTGGTGCCAAGTCTATGGTTTGAAACCTTCGCGATTGTTGCAGCCGAAGCGATGGCCGAGGGTATTCCGGTCATCGCGTCTGATCTCGGCGCGCTCCGGGATACGGTTGTTCGCGATATAGCCGGTGTGCATGTTCCGCCTGGAGATGTTGACGCGCTTGCAGCAGCCATGACACGTCTTTGGCAGAACGATGTATTGGTCAGGAAGCTCGGCCAAAGTGCGCAACAGCATGTCAAAACCAAGTTTAACGAAGACGCCCATTTTGCCCGGCTCTGCGCCGCATACGAAAGCGCACGCCAGAATCCGCTGCCCGGGCCATGACACAAAAGGTTTCCGTTGCTCATAACCAAGGCTGGCTTTTGCTAAGCGCAATCTTTGGAATGTTCAGCACCTTGGCAATGACAGTTATTGTCGGACGCACTGCCTCTCTCGAAACCTTTGGCCTGTTCGCACTGATTGGCGCCTTGATGAGTTTCACGCGGGATGTCAGCGATTTGGGAACAAGCGCGGTTGCAACCCGCGACGCCGCACGAGATCAAACACAGGAACCCACTATTCTGAGCCGCCTTTTGGCCTGGCGACTATGCATTTGCTGCATTGTTGCTCTTGGATGCCTGTTTTTGGCCTATCAGCGAGGCTGGGACGTTGAGGGTGCGCTCATTGCGCTCAGTGCGGGAGTCATACTTACCACCTATAATAATGGTTTGATCGCAGTTTTCCAGCTGCGCCAACTTCAGCATATCCCTGCAATTCTAAACATCGCCGCAAATGCTGCAGCCCTTGCGGCAATCGGTGTGATCTTGGTCACACACGCACCGGCCCTTCTGGCTGCGCTGGTTATCATTCTGCGTGAAGGCATCATCATTATCACCAACAGATGGCTTGCAATACAGCATCTTGATCAGCGGCCCGCCCCTCTGGCGGCGCTCCGTAATGCCTGGCACTGGGCTCCAAGCACGCTCGGTATTTATGCGCTTGCCGCTCTGTGCTGGCAGATACTCTTGAACAGCGGCACTTTTATTGTCGAACTCTCAATGTCCGGAGAAGCTCTTGGAACGTATATGTCAGCGTTTCGACTAGCAACACCCTTATTCGGGATTGGGTGGCTTTTAACCGCCCCTTTAATGGCCGTATTCTCGATAGCCTGGAAACACGACCAAGCCGCGTTCGAGAGGCAAACACAAACGGCGTTAGGTTTGGCGATTGGGACAGGAGCGTTATTGGCGGCGATTGGTGCACAGCTTAGCCTAGAGCTCATTCAACTCATCTATGGCTCGGCGCTTGAAGATGACATCGCAAAAACCGCAGCAAAAGTGTTGCAATGGTTCATGCTGGCATTTGCTGGTTCACTAATGATTGCAGTTGTGGCCCCAGCGATGCTTGCACAGGGACGCGAGAGAGCTCTTACCAAACTGTCTGCCGGTGCGATGTCGGTCTCTGTCATTAGCGCGGTCTTGGCGGCACAAGCAGATGACATGACGTTGATCGCCGCAGCGCTCGCCCTTGGAATGAGTGGCTGCAGCCTGATTGCAGCGTTGGCCCTGGGCGGTATGCCGTGGCGAAGCCTTGGTCTGGTCGTGGTACCGGCACTCTCCGCAGTTGGTTTGCTTTCACTGGTCCCACAGGAACTTCCAGCTATCTGGCACGTAGGTGCAGGGGGAAGTATAACATTGATTGGGCTCTGTTTGCTTTGGCTCAGACCAAATCTCACAGACTATCGCAGAGAACAGGATGCTTTAGCGGCAATGGTTCTTGAACCCCCGCGCATACGAGAGAATAACGATGCCTGAGCATCGTGCGCGGGACGCAGCCGCCTGCCGCAACTGGCAGGGCTCACGACATGGATATATTCCCCGTACATGGTGGATGGATCCGTCTTGGATCGCAGTCTGGCTTGCCCGGCGATCCTTTGCTGCATCTACACGCGGGCGCCACCGAATGGCACGACTCTATGTACAGCTGAATTCTATTCTCACTGGGATGGATGTCGAAGCAGACAGCAAAATTGGCCCGGGCTTGCTACTGACCAACCCTCTCGGGGTCAGCTTGTGGATTGATGCCGGTAAAGATCTGACCTTTCACGCGTTGTCAGGATCAGGGAACACGATGCGCAACGGCCAGCTTGAAGGTAAGCCCATAGTGGGGGATAGCGTCGAGTTTGGCTCATTTTCCTGTGCACAAGGGCCAATAGACCTGGGAGATGATGTCCAGATCCGGCCAGGAGCAAGTGCGTTGCGTTCTGTTAAATCCGGTTTATGCGTATCACAGCGCGTCGCGATGCGGATACATAATAACACGGGCGAAACTCTTGAATTGACCGAGCCACCATCAGGTGCACCACAACCGTGCTCACACAGAAGCTTGAGCGTGTCCTTGCAGCATTGGCGGTCCGACAGGGATCGGTTGATGAATGAAGCCGAGAAGTTCTCACCAGACGCCAAACCCGGGCGATTGAGCGCGGCACTTCTCAACCAAAACATGGCATTGCTTGTGCATCGCCTGGCGCATCTTTGCCATATGCGAAACTGGCGGCGCGTGGCAAATATCCTGACTGGGTTCAACCGATGGATTTTCAAACTGACCATACCGCCGCATGCCTGTCTGGGGCCAGGGGTGTGGCTGCCCCATCTCGCCGGGACAATTGTGCATGCACAGACAGGCCCGGGTCTCACCGGATTTGCCCAAACCTGTCTTATGCCGCGCCATGGACCATTTGCGCCGCTCAGCCATGCGCCAATTGTTGCAGAGAATGTGCTGATCGCGGCACATGCTGGCGCATTTGGATCAGTTCACTTGGGCGCACAATCCACTCTGTCGCGCAAGGCAAATATTGTTGAAACCGTCCCACCCGGCACCACCGTGTTTGCAGAAGCTTCGGCGGCGATTTTTGGTCAACCTAACGCTTTGCCGATACGCAAAGCAGAAACAACCAAATTGCCCTCTTGGCGCGCTGTAAAACAGGAAGACCATCGGGCGCGCCTGAGGTTCGAAACAAACTACGGCAAACTGCCCCTGCAATCCCGCCTTGCAGTTCACCTGTTCCGCAAAGCGCAGTTTGCTTTTCACGCAAATCAGATACGCAAGGCCCGCACCTATTGGCTGGTTTCACGTTATATGACAGGGGCAGATATCAGCGCCCGGTCACAGATTGGCCCTGGCTTTGTCGTTGTTTGTGCACCAGGCGTTACCTTTGATGGGGCAGCCGGACGCAATTTAACTCTGATGGGGCAGCTTTTCGTGGGCGGCGTGACACTCGATGGCCGACGGGCTGCAACACCTGCAGAAACCCCGGAATTGGGAGAGAATATCACCCTGTACCCGCATACCGTTGTCTATGGAGGGTGTACAATCGGCGACAAAGCCACAATTGATGCCGGCGTTACGATTTCTCAAGACGTTCCAGAAGAGTATTACGTTGCCGCCCCCAACGTCAGAAACAGAACACGTCGCATCGGATAGGACACCGACACTGCCCGCTTTTGCCAAACGAATACCGTTTACCAAACCAATACTGCCTGACATCTCAGCCATCGCACAAGGGCTCGAAGAGATTTGGGGCCGTGGTTGGCTAACCAATAATGGCCCCGTTCTCAAGGCATTTCAGGACGAGCTATGCACCTTGTTTGCGACACCGAATGTTGGCCTTTTCTCAAACGGAGCACTGGCGCTTGAAGCTGCGCTTGAATGCCTGGACCTAGAGGGAGAGGTAATTGTGCCAGCGTTTACCTTTCCGGCAACCGCGCACGCTATTCTGCGCGCAGGTTTGACACCGGTGTTCGCCGATATCGAACCCAACAGGCTGACCATTGATCCAAACACCATCGAGGATTTGTGCACCGAACGAACCGCTGCAATCCTTGGCGTACACATGTTTGGCATGCCTTGCTATGTTGATGAACTTCAAGATATCGCAGACCGCCATGGCGCAGCATTGGTTTACGATGCGGCACATATGCTGGGTATCCGGTATCAAGGAAAGCCAATCAGCGACTATGGCGATGCAAGCATGTTTAGTCTGCACGCCACCAAAGCCGTTCATGCTGTCGAAGGCGGCGCATTGGTTTACAAAGACGCCAGTTTACAGCCCAAGCTCGCGTCCTTCATCAATCATGGTATTGGCGGGCAAAGCCGTCGCGGCACAAACGCTAAGATGAGCGAGCTACATGCGCTGGTTGGGCGGCTCGTTTTAGCCGACTTGCCGCAGATTAATACCCGGTTGCAAAAACTCCGGAACTTTTACGACGCTGCCTTTGCGCACATCGAAGCTGTTGACCCAGTCTATCACCATTTTGAACATGTCGAAGGCCAGTCTGGCTTCTATCCTATTCTCTTTGACCAAAAACACGTGCACCGCGATGATATCATGGCAGCGCTCGGGGCAGAAAACATCGATACCCGCGCTTATTTCGACCCTCCGCTAAATGAAGACGCACGTTTTGGCGCAACCCCAGAAGGCACATCGGTTGCCAAAGATATCTCTGGAAGAATTATGGCGGTCCCTTTCTTTGCAGATCTGGAACTTGATGATGCTGGCAAGATCGTAGAAGTGTTGTGCAGCGCATTAGACAAGTGACAGCATGTCAAATAATCGCACGCAAGAATAAGAGTGGCCCGAAAGTGGCTCACCCGCAACATGACATTTAAGATGTTGTAAATCATAAAATTTTCTTCCTGGGGGTGAGCAATGTTGTCCAAACCAACCTTTTTACTGCGGCGTATGCTGGGCTGGTTTGTACGAGAAGACAAAGTTTCTCCGGAACGCAGCTTCCGGTTTTTATGTCGACAGATAGCCCACGAATTCGAAAGTGTGGATCGCAACTGTGTCATCGCAGTGACACCTGCAAGTACCGAGGGCGAGAGCTCTTCACACGCGCTCATGCTCGCAGCCACGCTAGATGACGAGATTGGTGGTAAAGTTCTTCTGGTAGATGGCGCGTTTTCAAAACGGCGCAGCCTGTCCGCCGCTTTCGATGCAAAACAAGACGCGGGCTTTGCAGAACTTTGTAAAGGTCTAGAAGAAGAAGCCACTGGCCTGTTCAAACCGACAAACCGCAAAAATGTGCATTTTCTACCTGCTGGTAAGACAAAAACTGTCTTAAAGAAGGGGCGCGCCCGTCAGGTGATCGACTCATTGCGGAACAGCTTCGACTACATTGTTGTTAGTCAGGAAGCGACCACAACAGACGCCCGTAATCTGGAAATTCTTAGGCAAGTCGACCTTTTGCTGCTATTGGTCGAAGAAGGTAAAACACGCAGTTTCGAACTAGACGAACAAGAAGACGCTATGAAGAATATCGGCATAACCGACATAAGAATTGTGCTTGTTTTACCGGAAAAGATGGCCGTGCACCGATCCGAAATGGAGTAGGCCATGGCTCTTAGTTCGCCAAAAAACCGCGAAATGCTCATCTTTTTGCCGGTTGCATTTGCTGTGGCTGTACTCACGGCAACCGCCTACACATTCATCTTGGTGTCTGACAACAAGATGCTCCTGATTTTGTCTTATGGCTCGGTCGTTGCGATCTTTGGCGCTGTTTTGCTGGGCAACCTACGGCTAACCGCATTGATCGGGCTGATGCTTGTTGCGCCGCTCAGTATCGGCAAGGATTTTGCCCCTATGCCGCACATGGGTGGGGCAAGTTCATTCGCCATCGAGGCAGCGGATGTGTTTCTTGGAATTCTGGTGCTCTTTCAACTACGCGACCTAAAAGACCGCTGCCGTCCGCTTGTCGTCCCAGCCGGGAGCATGGGCTTGGTCGCAATGATTTTCGTCGGCATCGTGCATATGGCATTTGGCCCAAGTCTTTTGCTCGCTGCTCAGCAAGTGTTTCAGATGGTAAAAGATCTGCTGCTTTTCTTTGTGGTTACAAACGAACTGGTCCGCACGCAGCACTTTCGGGTGGTCTTCTGGGCTCTGATGGGAACGCTCGCTGTTCAGTCGGGAATTGGCATTTTGCAATATGTCAAAGGCAGTGATCTCGGGTTACAAGTACTCGGTGAACTCGACGCGGCAACTGCGGAGCTTGCAAACCTAGCAACGTACAACGAGGCCGGGGCGGTTTTCCGTATTTCAGCCCTCTTGGGGCACCCCAACCTGCTTGGAGCTTTTGTGGCACTCTTGCTACCGATGTCTATCGCTTCATTTTCCTATCGAATGCCACCTATTCTACGATCGCTGGTCATTTTCATAGCCTGTCTTGGGTGCTTTGCATTGCTGTTGACCTTGTCGAGATCGGCATGGCTATCAGGTGCGTTTGGTATCTTTCTTCTCATGTGCATGAGCGTCGCTCATCCCCGCTGGCGCGCGCGAGGACTGCCAATTGCCATGATTGTCGGGCTTGGCGGAATCATCCTGATGGTCCCTGCTCTGCCAATCATCCTACAACGTTTTTTCGAAAGTGACGCAGGCGCCGTAGATTTCCGGATCGAATGGATGATTGTCGCGTGGGATATGATCAAAACTGACTGGTTGGCAGGAATCGGGCTGAATACATTTGTATTCCAACTTCCCAACAACACCCCTTATGGTGGTGCTGACAGTCTGACAGAGCGTTTTGGCCAGTCATGGCCAGTAGTCCACAATATCTATTTGTTAATCTGGTCCGAAATGGGGACATTTGGATTTGTTGCATTCATGTACACGATGATTGTCCTGTTCTTTATAGCTTACGACAATCTTCGCTATGTGCTTGACCCTTATGTTTATGCGCTTTCGCTTGGTGCGGCGGGCGGTCTAGGAGCCGTTATGCTCGACGGTCTGGCAAGTTTTTTCATGCGTAACCCGCAATGTGGACGCATGTTTTGGATTGTCGCTGCTGTATTGGTCGCGTGCCATGTCTGGAACAAAAGGAACGCGCGCCTGCGCGCAGACATGCATCAGCAGGTAGCGCTCCAAACGCGTATCTCTGACGCGACCACTGTTTCATGAAAGCTCGCTCACTTTTTTTGAACGCAGCGAGTCTCGTGCTCGGACGGATGTTGTTGTCCTTTGGCCGACTTGGAGCAACCTTGCTTGTCGCCCGCGTGGCAGGCGCTGAAACCTATGGGGAATACGCGCTTGTAATTGGGTCGGTCTTCTTGTGTGAATGGCTCGCGGATTTCGGTCAAACAGACATTACCGTCCGGGATACAGGTCAATTCGGAAACCTTGGCAATCTTGTACAGTTACAACGACTGAAAGTCGTTACGGCCCCACTTGCCGCTGCGACCCTACCGGTAATGCTGTTTGGTCTTGGATATTCAACTGATATGGTTCTGGCAGGTGTTACTGGCACTCTGGCGGTTCTCGCAACAGGGGCTTTGCAGCCCTACCGCGCGGCCTTACGGCTTGAAGGGCGACAGCATATCGATATCGGGGCAGAGATTGCCGGCTTTGGCCTGATGATTGCACTTTTGATTATGTCGCTCTGGTTTGACCTTGGCCTCTGGGCACTGATCGGGGCGTCGTCAGCCGCACGCATCGTTCAACTTGTTTTGCTCTGGTTCCTGACAGTTGCTCACGGAGACGAACAAGACGCACAGCCTCTCAACATCTGGCGGCTTGCCCAGGCCGCCTTCCCGCTCGGCATCATAGGACTGCTAGTCTTGGTCTACGAACTTTCGGCACCGATCATACTGTCTTACTCGGTCGGGTTTGCAGATGTGGGTTTGTTTATGGCAGCGTTTCGACTGGTGGCACCAACAGTGATTGTCTCACAGGCAATTTCGCAAGCCTTCTTCCCCGTCTTGTCTGCAGCCTGGGGCACGCAGTCGGTCGACCTGATAGCAGGTCAAAATGCGGTTGTTTTGCTTTGCGCTTTATCTTCCAGCATTATGGCTGCTGCGGCTTTTGGCGGTGCTGACGCTTTGATGGGTCTATTCGGCTCTGAGTTTCTACCCGCCGCAGACATCTTGCGCGTCCTGTCCATTGTCGTGTTCCTGCGCGCCATGACAACAGCTATGTCACCTTTGATCATAATTGCCGATCGCCAGTCTTTGGCGTTGTGGCTCACAGTGACCGCCGTCGTATTGCAACTTGTTTTGCTTGTTGTTTTGGTTCCGCGATTTGGACTTATCGGCGCAGCGTTAGGATATCTAGCTGTTGAATTGGTCGTAAGCACCTTTGCTGTCTGGCTTTTTGCGGTCAAGGTCTCTGGCGTTCAGCCCAACTGGACCGTGCCCTTGCGCGTTGCCATCGGATTAGGGGTCGCCGCTGCAGGCGTGGCGTGGATCGGTGTGTCGGGGAACTGGATCGGCTTTTTTGTTGCGCCAAGCATTCTTCTGGCCACTATGGGTCTCTTGGGGGTTCTGACGCCACAACGGGCGCGCACTGTCGCAGAAATTCTGTCGAGACGGGCATCGGTGGACGTATGACCCGACCCCCTAGAATTGCGATCGCGTCCCCAGGCGTCGGACTTGTCCAACGCGGCTTCGAGCGTCTTTTCCGCGACCTGTTTGAACTGATGCGCGACGATGTCGACATCACGCTGCTTAAAGGCGGTGGCCCCAATCTCGCGCAGGAAAAAAGAATGCGCTTCTTACCCCGAGGAGGACGGTTCTTGAAATGGGTGCCGCTGCACCATCTGATAAAGCGCACCCCAATGCATATTGAATGCCTTACATTTGCACTGGCAATGATGCCGTCTTTATTGGCCGGGCGATACGACATCGTCCACGTAATCGACCCCCCGCTTGCACGACTTTTGTACCACTTCCGCCGCCTCACAGGCGCGCGCTTCCGTCTGCTGTACACAGAAGGAACAGCGATGCCGCCAGGCGATTACCCCCCTGCAGACCACATCCACCAGATCAGTGAAGCAACATACCAAGAGGCCGTCGAACACGGCCATCTCGCTGAAAAGATGACCGTTTTACCGTGCGGTTACGCGCCAGCGCGTTTTGCCAAGACCGCGGATCGCAACGCGTTACGTCGCGAATATGATGTCCCACAAGACACTTTAGTCGTGCTATCTGTTGCAGCACTGCATCGATATCATAAACGAACACATCACCTGATCAATGAATTCGCCAACGGCCCTGAGAAGGCGCTCTTGTGGCTGGATGGAAGCCTGGACCATGGCGATGCCGATTTGCCAAACATCGCTCGCGACCGCCTTGGGGAAAACGTCCGGATCACGCATGTCGAAAGTGACAAGGTCAAAGACCTGTTCGGTCTCGCCGATATCTTTGTTCATACTGCGGGGTTTGAGGCTTTTGGGATCGCAATTATCGAAGCAGCTGGATACGGGATACCGATACTCATCCATGATGCCCCGCATTTTCAGTGGCTCATTCCTGAAGATGCATGCAGGATCAATATGTTAGAAGATGGTATGCTAGCTGAGAAACTGCATCAGCTGGTTGCGGATAAAAACGGCTTATCTGCCATGACAGTCGAAGAATTCGCTAAAAATACTTATGCTTGGCCCGTTTTGCGGGACAGTTACGCGTCACTTTACCGTCGTATGATGGATATGTGATGACCCCGGAACTGGCCATCATCATTGTGAATTGGAATGTCAAAGACCTGCTCGAAGACTGCCTAAAGTCGGTTAAACAGAGCACGCGACTTGGCGAAGAGCACTATGAAGTGATTGTCGTTGACAACGCATCTTCGGACGGCAGTGTTGAAATGCTGAGAGACCCACGATTTGCATGGCTGCAAGTCATCGAAGCAGGCGGGAATGTGGGTTTTGCACCAGGATGCCAGATTGGATACGAGGAAACCAACGCTCCCTACGTGTTGCTCTTGAACCCAGACACTTTCGTCCATGACGGTGCCATTGATCAAATGTTGGCCACGCTTCGCAATGATGCGACAATTGGCATCCTTGGGTCACGGTTGCTCAACAGCGATGGCACATTTCAGCGCGCCGCAGGCGGGGCATTTCCAACCTTGTACAACCTTGCGTGGAATTATGTTTTGCCCAAAAGGCTACTACCCTCCTCTTGGCGACCGGCTCCTGTGTATATTGAAGATGACCTCCCGGGATTGCGCGATCTCGACTGGGTATCCGGTGCATCCCTCATGTTTCGCCGCGACGTTGTCGGACCACAGATTTTCTCGCCTGACTTCTTCATGTTTGGCGAAGACATGCAACTGTGCCATCGTATTCAGCAGAATGGTTACAGAGTCATTTTCTCGGCGTTGCAGACAATCACGCATCATCATGGAAAGAGCTTTGCCAAACAGCCTTCGATGGAGGTGATCGGCACTGTCTTCAAAGGTCCGCGCCAATTCTTTCGCAAGGACCGCGGACGCCTGTCCTGCCTGATGTATGACACAATCCTATTTATAGGTTACTCAATGCGATGGCTGGCCTTTTCGACTCTCGCCATTCTGCGTCCAAATAATGACTACCGCACGATGGCACGGTTTTGCCGACGATACCTATGGGCTATGGTGCTATCTTTATCTTCCCGCAGAAAGCGTATGTAATTCACATACGTCGAATAGCCCAATAACTTAGCGTTTGAATAGAAATGCAACTAAGAAGGAAAGCTTGAAAATTCATTTTATTCCAGAAGCCCCAGCAGATACGCCCCATAACCGTTTTTGCCGAACATCTCGGCGCGGGCGCGCAGGGCGTCGGCGCTTAGCCAGCCTTGCTCATAGGCAATCTCGTCGGGGCTGCCGATCTGTTGACCTTGGCGGTCCGACAGGGTGCGCACGAAGTTTCCGGCATCGAGCAGCGAGGCATGGGTTCCGGTGTCGAGCCAAGCATAGCCGCGGCCCATCAACTCAACGCTTAGCTGGCCATCGGCGAGGTAGCTTTCGAGCAGCGTCGTGATCTCCAGCTCTCCACGGTCCGAGGGCTGTACTTTGGCTGCGCGCGCGGGGGCTGTGCCGTCCAGGAAGTAGAGGCCCGTGACGGCGTAGGGCGACGGGGCTTTCTCGGGCTTTTCGATGATCGTTTTCACTGTCCCATCGGGGGCGAAGTCCACCACGCCATAACGTTCGGGGTCGGCCACGCGGTAGCCGAAGACGGTGCCGCCTGTGGGTGTCGCGTCTGCATTGGCCAGCACTTGGGGCAAGCCGTGGCCGAAGAAGATGTTGTCGCCTAGAACCATGGCGCTTGGGGCGCCATCCAGAAAGTCTTCCGCCAGCAGATAGGCCTGTGCCAGACCATCGGGCGACGGCTGTTCGATATAGGTGAAATCCAGCCCCCACTGCGATCCATCGCCCAGAAGGCGCTGAAACTGGTCGGCGTCCTGCGGCGTGGTGATGATCGCGATCTCGCGGATGCCGACCAGCATCAGCACCGAGAGCGGATAGTAGATCATCGGCTTGTCGTAGAGCGGCAGAAGCTGTTTCGACAGCCCCATGGTGATCGGGTAGAGCCGGGTGCCCGAGCCGCCCGCGAGGATGATGCCCTTACGCTTCATGTCCTAAGATCCTTCAACACCGCGGCCAGCCCCGCCTTCCAATCCGCAGGCATAATCCCGAAATCCGACGCCAGTTTGGCGCAATCAAGCCGGGAATTGAGCGGGCGTTGCGCAGGAGTCGGATAGTCAGCCGAAGGGATGCCGGTCACAGTCACATCCCTGCCCGCCTGCTTGAAGATTTCCCGCGCGAAATCCGCCCAACTTGTGTGCGGCGCGCCGGCATAGTGATACGTGCCCCCGTCTGCACCATCGCGCATGTGGTCTGCCAGCGTCAGGAGCGTGGCAGCGATATCTGCTGCGGGGGTTGGGCCTCCGATCTGGTCCTCGACCACGCTCAGCGCATCGCGGGTTTCAGAGAGCCGCAGCATCGTCTTCACAAAGTTCGCGCCATGGGCCGAGAAGACCCAGGCCGTGCGCAGGATGATATGGCGCGCCCCTGCTGCACGGATCGCCTGTTCACCTGCCAGCTTGGTCCGGCCATAGGCGTTTTGTGGTGACACAGGGTCTGTTTCGCGCCAAGCCTTGGTGCCGGACCCGTCGAACACGTAATCGGTGGAGATATGCAGGAACGGGATATCCAGATGCACGCACGCCCCCGCCATCGCACCTGGTGCTGCGGCGTTGATAGTCTGGGCTTTGGCCTCTTCCTCTTCGGCTTTGTCCACAGCGGTATAGGCGGCGGCGTTGATGACAACGGAGGGCTTGAGATCAGCGATGACCGCGGCGCAGGCCTGCGGGTCCGAGAGGTCGGCTTGGTCGCGTCCAAGAGCGGTGACATCCGCTTGCCGCTGGAGTTCAGTCGCCACCTGCCCGGTTTTGCCGAAGACGAGGATCATCAGGTCCACCCTGGCGCGGGCGACCAGCCCGGGCCGCGCCCGACCTCCCCCCGGGAGGGCGCATTGGCGATGTCATACGCCGTACTGCCGACATGCGGGCTTTCGAGATAAAGCGCAGACCACGCAGCGCGCTCTGGCGCCCATCCAAGGTCGGGCGCGGCCCTCACGCCTTCACCCCCAGCCGCTGGCCAACCCCATCGCGGTCCTGCAGCGCCTGCCACCACTCCCGATTATCGAGATACCAGCGCACCGTGCGCCGTAGCCCTTCTTCGAGCGTCACCGAGGGTCGCCAGCCCAACTCTCCGCGCATACGCTTAGGATCAATCGCGTAGCGCAGGTCGTGCCCCGGACGATCCTCCACAAACGTGATCAACCGGTCATGCGGCGCGCCCGTCGGCACCATCTCGTCCATCAGCGCGCAGATCATGCGGACAAGGTCGATGTTCCGCGCCTCGTTCTCGCCGCCGATATTGTACGACCGACCCACCTGCCCTTGCGTGACCACCGTCAGCAAAGCATCCGCGTGGTCCTCAACGAACAGCCAGTCCCGCACGTTCTCCCCCGCCCCGTAGACCGGGATCGGCTTGCCCGCCAAAGCGTTCAGGATGACCACAGGGATCAGCTTTTCGGGGAAATGATACGGCCCATAATTGTTCGAACAATTACTCAACACTACCGGCAACCCATAGGTGTGCCACCAGGCCATCACCAGATGATCCGACGACGCCTTGGACGCCGAATAGGGCGAGCGCGGGTCGTAGGGTGTCTCTTCGGTGAACTGTCCCTCAGCGCCCAAAGATCCGAACACCTCATCGGTCGAGATATGGTGAAACCGAAACGCCTCCGGGCGCCCTCGGGCCTCCCAATAGCCCCGTGCCGTCTGCAAGAGCGTATAGGTCCCGATCACATTCGTCTCGATAAAGGCCCCTGGTCCATCAATCGACCGATCCACATGAGATTCTGCTGCCAGATGCATCACCGCGTCCGGCTGATGTTCGGCAAACACAGTCTCTAACAAAGCCGTATCGCGAATATCGCCCTGCACAAACACATATCCCGGCGCGTCCGCCACAGAGGCCACGTTCTCCAAACAGGCCGCATAGGTCAGTGCATCGAGGTTCACCACCTCATGCCCGGCAGCCACAGCCTGCCGCACCACGGCTGAGCCGATGAACCCTGCCCCGCCTGTCACCAGTAACTTCACGTGTCACTCCACTCAAACGGGCTCTCGATATCCGCCAAAGCCGGGGCTTCGGCATCCTTGCCCGAGAGCACAGGCGCACCGGTCAGCCCCCAGTCAATCCCGACCGAGTCCCAGCGCACAGCGCCTTCTGCCTCGGGCGCATAATACCCGGTGCATTTGTAAACAATCTCGGTGTCCGGTTTCCGCGTCACAAACCCATGGGCAAAGCCTTCGGGCACCCAGAGCTGCCGCCCGTTCTCGGCGGTCAGATCCACGCCAACCCACTGACCATAAGTCGGTGATCCGCGCCTTATATCCACCGCCACATCCCAAAGCGCCCCGCGCCCGCAGCGCACCAGCTTGCCCTGACCGTGCGGCGGCGCCTGGTAATGCAACCCGCGAATGGTGTTCACGTCGGCTGACAGCGAATGGTTGTCCTGCACAAACTCAGGGCTGATGCCCGCGACCTCGGCCAGCCGCGCGGCATTCCACGTCTCCGCAAAGAACCCCCGGTCATCCCCAAACCGGCGCGGTGTCACGATCAAAAGCCCCGCAAGGGCCGTGCGCTCTACGTCCAGCATCACTCGTCTTTCTGCGTCTTCACCCAGGCCAGAAACGCGGCATCGGGCGCCTTCAACCGCACCCGCCCTGTGTCGTCCCACCAGGACAGCCAACGCGCCTGCAGCCCGTAGACATCCACCCCGGGCCTCAAGGCCTTCGCCGCCTCCAGCGTGTCTTCCGATAAGATCGGGGCATCCATAGGGCGCGGTTTGGCCCGCCGCGTGACCACGAGGATATCGCCCTCTCGCTCCGACAAAGAATACTCCGGCAGATGATCCTGCGCGATCATCTTCCGCACCGCCGCCCGGAACACCCGCACCGGGGCCGCAGAACCTGCCTTGAGATGCAACGTGGGAATGCCAATCACCCATTCCGCCTGCCGCCCGCAATGTTTGCGCGCCAGCTCGTAGACCCGCCGCTCCAGGGGCTTCCTCAGTCGAAAGTAGTCGCGCGACAGCGTCAGCACCGACCGCGCACAGACCGCCCGGTAGAGCCACTCCGACAGGGTTACGGTGACAGAGATCATCCGCCCGCCTTTCGACCGGCGCAAGATCTCCCAGCTTTCAATGAGGCCAAAGCCGCGCGTCGCCTCCACACCGCCTGTTTCCA
>ERZ1740067.627-NODE-627-length-27585-cov-6.408028_pt1 | contig 27585 bp, 20 predicted proteins | sample MGYA00581736_ERZ1740067 | MGnify/ENA primary metagenome ERZ1740067 (study PRJEB43018, sample SAMN04849236) | marine metagenome | isolation source: floating plastic debris | place: Pacific Ocean | collected 2008-08-27 | study: EMG produced TPA metagenomics assembly... | reverse complement strand
CCGCAACTGCACGAGGTGCCGCATGACGACGTTCTCTCCGATCGGGGCGAATCTGCTGCCCGCCGAGGTCTTCGCGGATCGCCAGCAATCGCGCCGGCGCCGGCGCTGGGTGGCGGTCTTGGCGTCGGCCACGGCCGGCGCGGGGATGTTCATCTCACTGCCCACGACGGCAACGCAGGACATGGCTGTGCTCGAGTCGTCGCGCGATGCGCTGGCCGCGGATCTCGCGTCGCTGCGCGAGGCTGTGATGACCCAGAACGCGGCGGCGGCGGAGCTCCAGCGCGACCTTGCCGTTCGCACGCGTGTGAGCTCACGCCTGGACTGGACGGGACTGCTGGCGTCGATCGCCGGCGCAGCGTCGGAGCATGCTCGGCTCGACTCGCTCACGATCAGCCCGGCTTCGGGCGGCGGTGAGTCGGCGGCCCACTTCCAGGTCACGATGTCCGGCGAGGTCGCATCACTCGATGACGCCTCGCGGTTCATCATCTCGCTTGAAGAGCTGCCGGTCTTTAGCCGCATCGAGCTCGTGTCGACCAGCCGGTCTCCCGAGCCGGGGGCTCCGGCCCGCTTCGCGATCGCGGGGGAGATTCGGCCGAGTGCTGCACCTGCAACTGCGGAGGACGCGCCATGAGGCCTGGCACGATGGATCATGCGGTGGGTATCGCACTGCTCGGCGTGCTCGGTGTCGCTGTCGCGATGCTGCGGGTGGTGCCCGATCTTGAGGCTGCTCGCGAGTTCGACACGCTGCGTGGCGAAACCGCGGGGCTTGAGGCGCAGCTCACGTCGCTCGGGGACCACCTTCGGAAGCAGTCGGCGGCGACTGCCGAGATCGAGTCGGCACTTGCGGCTCCCGGAAACTCCGCCGCGGCCGAGCAGGGGCTCAACGCGCGGTTGGCAGCGCTCAACGACTATGCACAGACGCACAGCGTCTCGGTGAACAGCATCCGAACCGGCGCGGAGACCACCGCGGGCCCGCTGCGCCGACGCGCGATCGACGCGACGTACACATCGTCCGGCGGCGCGCTGCTCGAGTTTCTCACCGCGATCCGGACCGATTTCCCGGACTTCGCCGTCGAGGGCGTCACGGTTCAGCGGTCGGGCCAGGTGCAGGCTGCCCCGACGGGCGGGTCGTCCGAAAACGTCCAGGCTGTGCGCTTTGACCTGCGACTGGTCTGGACATCCGCGCGAGAGGGATGACCCGAGTAACTCTGTCGCCAAATGCGTTTGCTTGCCCGCGGCCCGTTTCGCACGGTTTCGGGCATGAGGCACAACAACAGCAACACGGCAGCTGGCTCGTCCGGGCTGAGCAAGAAGTACAAGGTGTATGGAAGCGTGCTGGGTGTCGCGGTGGCGGCGCTCGCGATCGACCAGATACTGCCCGGCCCGGCAGCGGCGACCGCTTCGACGCCGGCGCTGACTGCGACAGCCGCGGTGCTGCCCGCGCTGATCACGAAGGTTCAGGAGAATGGCGCTTCGTCGGATCGCATCGCGCTCTCGACATCGCTCGCGACGCTCGCTGATGCGGCTCACACTCCGGCCTGCGTGAACACGCTCTTTCGATCACTCGATGCGGAAGTTGTGGAGGTCGAGGTATCGGACGTGGCTCTGGAAGACTCGCCGCCGGAGGTGCCTGAGCTTGCAGTCGCTTCGGTGCTCGTGGCTTCCGGCACGGCAGTCGCGACCATCAACGGCGAGCCCGCACAGGTTGGCACGCGAGTCCAAGGGTGGCGCGTCGCTGCGATCACGCGCGAAACCGTCACGCTCTCCCACGGCTTGCACACCGTCGAGCTGCCCGTGCAGGCGCTCACCACGAACTAGCACCCAGCCCGCACAACCCGCAAGGTCGGGACACAAGACAGCCCACGCGGTCAATCGCGTCCCCCCGCCTGCCGATATTTCCACTACGCAAGCCCGCCTCGCGGCGGATCGAGACAGACTACTTGGAGCACACCATGCATCGCCGCACACGCGCCTTCAGCCTCGTCGAACTGGTCATTGTTGTGACCATTCTTGGAATCATCGCTGCCATTGCTGTTCCGCGGATGAGCCGTGGCGCGAAGGGTGCGGCGGACTCGAAGATCAAGGCCGACCTCGCGATCATGCGCTCGGCGATCAACATGTACGCCGCGGAGCACGATGGCGCGTTCCCCACGGCTGCGAAGTTCGTCGAGCAGATGACGACCTACACCAACCTCGCCGGCGGCGACAACGCCACGGCGGCAACGACGCACCCCTTCGGCCCCTATCTCGAGGCGATCCCGACGATCCGTATCGGTGCGCAGGCTGGCAACAACGGCGTTGCCGCGGCAGACGCGGCCGGCGTGGCTTGGCTCTACACCGAGGCGACCGGCGTCATCAAGGCGAACGTCGCTGGCACGATCAAGGACGGTTCCGGCGTCGCGTATTCCGATTATTGATGGCGACCTCGCCGGTTCTGGTCGCCCACTCCCGGGGAGCACGGCCTTGGCCCAGAAGCTCTGTCCAACACGAAGCCGCGTCCGCCAAGGGCGCGGCTTTTCCATTCTTGAGTTGGTGATGGTCACGAGCATCATCGCGGTCGTTGCCGCGATCACGCTCCCGCGTCTGCAGAACGTGGCAGCGACCTCGCGGCTCGCAGCCGTCGAGCGGCTTGTGCAGGCCGAAGTCCAGCAGCTCCTTGATGCGGCGTTTGCAAACGACCAGCTGCTGACCATTGTGTTCGATACAGCAAACGACACGATCACGATCACCGACTCCGACGCGGGCACCCCGGATGCCGTGATCGATCTCCGATCCGATGCGTACCGGGTCGACATGACGGCCGCGGATGCCGATGGCTCGGGCGCGAACAAGACGACCCTTGATCCGCGATCAGACAGCTTCCCAGGCCCCATCAGCTTCACGATCAGCGCTGGATCAGCGAGCCGGGTGGTTGCCAGCTCAAACCAGACGAGCCCCACAACTGCCGAGCGCTCCAGGCTTCTCGGAGATCGCTCGCCGGCGGCGATGGATCCGATCGCGGCCGGCGGCTCGGTCGCGGGGGATGGACGATGAGGCGTGCTCGATCGGGTTTCACGCTTGTTGAGATGGTCGTCTCGATGGCACTGCTCACCGTCGTGATGGGTGCGTGTGTGTCCATCACATCCCTGGCTGCGCGAGCGATGCCGGGCGCGAGCGATCCGACGACGGAGACGCTCGACGTGCGCCGGGCCCTCATGCGGGTTGCCGAGGAGCTTGCGACGGCCGTCGAGATCACGGAGGCGACGTCGACCAGCCTGATCGCGTCGGTGCCCGATCCGAACAACGATGGTCGTGTGTATCAGGTCATGGTCGCGCAGCGTGATGGGCCGCCGATCTCGCTTGTGCGCGTGGCGCGGATTTCGGCCGACGTGCTTGCTGACGACGTCGCGGCAATCAAGATCACGTATGCGGCGGACCAGACCGATAGCACGCGCATCGCGTCGGCGATGATCACGCTTACACCATCCAACGGGAAGGGCCGGCCGATCCGGCATCCGATCGTGTTTCTCGCAAGGCCGATGGCGCCATGAGTGCCGTGCGTCGCCCATGCCGTGGTTTCACGCTGATCGAGACGGTGATCTGTGCTGCGATCATCGCCGGGCTTGGTGTTGCGCTGCTTGCCTCGATGGGGCACGCAACGGGGGCGGCTCAGGTCGCGCGTGAGCGTGACACGACCAACGCGATCGCGGCGATGGTGCTTGCTGACATCTTCAGCACGCCGCACGTTGACCCGGCTGGAAATCCGCTCGCGGTTGACAACATCACGAACCTTGGCGCGACCATCTTCGGGCCCATTCGGCCGGTGCCGCCGCGTAAGGATGTCATGCGCGTCAGTGATTACCAGGGTCGTATCGAGTCGCCGCCGCAGGACAGAGATGGGAACGCGCTTGCTGATCTCGCGGGGTGGGTCTATCGCGTGCATATCCAGCACGTCGATCCTGTGACGCTTGCCGCGGATGTGACGCACACGGGGCTTGTGCGTGTCACGGTCAATATCGCCTACGGCAGCCAACTGATGGACACGCGGGTCATCTATCGGGCCACGGCGTGGGATGCGTTCGCACCCACCGCGGAGGCGATGCCGTGACGCTGACCAAACCGTGCTCGGCATCCCGGAGAGGCAGCGCGTATGTGCTCGTGCTCGGCGTTGTTGCGATCGCGACCGCTGCGGGTGTGCTGGGCGTGCAACTCCGCGGCATGCAGATCGATGCCGCGACGACTATGGAGCGGCAGGCGAGGACGGCCAGCCTGGCACGCTCGGCGCTCGAGATTGCCATCGCGCGTATCGCCGCGGACGACGACTGGCGTGAGACGTACGACGGCGTATCGGTGCTGCCGGCGACCACGATCGGCGACGCAACGATGTTGGCGACCATTGCGCCTGTCTCCGGCAACCTCAAGGACGGACCTGCAACACTCACGGCACGGGCCCGGACTGCGGGATCGATCCAAGAGGCGTCGGTCGTGATCAACGAGGAAGAGGGCGTCCTCAATAGCCTTTGGGCCTCGCTCGTCGCGGGAAACCTCCTCACCGTCGACCGCGCGACCGTCAACGCCACGCAACCCATCCGCGGGCAGTGGACGGCCGGCTCCTTCGCAACGGTCAATCCGCCCGCCGAGGCGACCACGAGCAACACCGGCTTCACGTACGTCGGCGGGCGCACGATCGGCATCGCCCCCCAGCTGCCCGACCCGATCATCATCGAGACCTGCTCGGACAAGGCGAAGGAGGTCTTCAAGAACTCGCCCAAAGACGAGGACGGCTTCCTGCTCGGGCCCCACACGAACACGATCGGCAACAAGAAGTCCAACCAAGGCGTCTACATCCTCGACTGCGAGGACACCGAGCTGGAGCTGTCAAACTTCCGCCTGCTCGGCACGCTGATCCTCGTCAACAACACGCGGGGCGTGACGTTCTCCGGCGCGGTGCGGATGGACCCCACAGCGCCGAACATGCCCGTGCTGCTCTCCGACGGGCGCGTGACCATCAACATCGCCGGCGACCTCAGCGAGGACGACGAGAAGGAGAACTTCAACCCGAACAAGGTCCCCTGGCAGGGCGCGACGGACAACGACGAGAACGACACCTATGCCTCGGCGATCAACGGCCTCGTCTATGTGGACGGCGGCGTGACGATCTTCAACGACCTCACGCTCGGCGGGCCCGTGATCGCGTCGGACTCGATCTGGGTCGGGCCCTCGACCTTCATGGGCAGCTCGGAGGTGACGATCGCGGACAACCCGGACCTGCGCGACGACCCGCCCGAGGAGTTCTACCTGCCGGCGGTGACGACGTTCGATCCGTTCTCGTTCCGCAACTGATGCCGTCTTGGTTCGACCGCCGTACACCTTGCGCGGCCTGGCTGCCTCTTAGGCGGCCTCGCGGTACGCCTCTTGCGTGGCGGCCCGCGCGACGAGTGTGTCGTACTCGGAGAAGTCGAGGCCGACGAAGATCGGTGCGAGCTCGGGGTCGAACTGCGAACCGCCGCACTTGGTGATTTCGGCGAGCACCTTAGCGCGGTCCATGCCTGGGCGGTAGGCGCGGTTGCTGCTCATCGCGTCGAAGGTGTCGGCGAGCCCGAGCACGCGGGCGATGAGGGGGATGTCGTCGCCGGCGAGGTTCTGCGGGTAGCCCCGGCCGTCCCAGCGTTCGTGGTGGCTGAGCACGCCGGGCAGGACGTCGTCGAGCCCGGGCACGCCCTGGAGGATCTTGTGGCCGATGCCCGGGTGCTTCTTGATCTCGTCGAACTCCTTGTCGGTGAGTCGGCCGGCCTTGCGGAGCACGCGCTCGGGCACGCCGATCTTGCCGATGTCGTGGAGCATGCCCGCGAGGCGGACGCGTTCGATGCGGTTCGCGTCCCACCCGAGCGCCTCGGCGAGCAGACAGCTCAGATGCGCGACGCGCTCGGAATGGCCTCGCGTGTACGGGTCCTTGGCGTCGACGGTGCCGGTGAGTGCCTGGACGGTGCCGAAGAAGAGCCGCTGCTGGGCCTCGAAGAGCTCGGCGACGCGCATCATGGGGCCGATGTACGACGCGACGGACTGGAGCATGCGCTGATCGAAGCTCGAGACCTCCGGTGCGCCCGGCAACTTCCCGCCAGCAATGACGACGCCGACGGGCGTGCCATCGACGCGCAAGGGCTCGACGACGCCGAACGTGCCGAGAAGGTCTCTTTCATCTTCTTCCCACGTTCGCACGCCGCCTGCCTCGGGCCACGCGGCAAATTCATCACGCGCTCGCAAGCACTCGAGCACGCGCTCGCCCTGGATGCCGGCCGCGAGTGAGAACATGATCGGCTCGGGCAAGCCCACGCCCGGCGCGCGATCCTCATCGAGAGCGACGAGCACCCAGCCGAAACCGAGCGTTTCGCGGATGTCGTCGGCAGCTTGGGAGACGAGGTCCTGCTGGCGCGTCGGATCACCGACGACGCTGCCGAGGCCGTGGAGCAGGTCGATCATCTCGTACGCTTGGTCGACCGCCTCGGTGGCGGCATCGAAGCTCAGGCTGTCCTCGGTGGTTGTCGCGACGTGCTCGACCACGCTGGCGAAGAACGACGTCAGGCGAGCGGTGTCGGACCACGGCTTGGCCGCGGCACCCTCGAGCTGTGTGCGAATGGCATCCGCTGCGAGCCCGCAAGATGCGGCCGCGGCGTTGGCGACTGCCTCGATCGAGGCGTCGGACACGAGCGCGATTCCAAAGCGTGGCGATCCCGGCTCGCTCGCAGCCTCGTACCAGACGAGTGCAGCGCCGTCCCAGATGATCGCTGCTCCGGAACGCCCGCTGACATCGATCTCGTGCTGTGCTGCTCGCAGCAGCGCACCGTTGTGCTCGTCGTCTGCGGTCACCACGCCGGCGGGGCGGGCGATCGCTGCGATCTGTGATTCGATGGACATCGCGTTTCCTCGTTCTCGAGCGAGGCTCAGGCCGCGGCACGACCGGATGATGATGACGCCTCGCCATGGTCGCTCGCGAGCATCGCGGCGATCGCTTCGACGAGCTTGCGCGCGCTGAAGGGCTTGGCAAAGACCTGGACGTCATCGGGCACGCCGTCTTTGCCGGCGAGATGGCCACGGGCGGTGAGCATCATGGTTGGAATGGTCGCGAGCGCTGGATCGTCGTGGAGCTTCGCGAGCAGTTCGAGACCGTTCATTCGCGGCATCTCGAGGTCGGTCACGATCGCGTCGGGCGTGCGATCGGCGGCGAATTCGAGGGCCTGTACGCCGTCGCGTGCGACCACAACCTCGAAGCCCGCGGCGACCAACCGACGCTCAACGACCTGCGAAATATGACGCTCGTCTTCCACGAGCATGACGAGTTGGGTCACGGTTCACCTCCGGCGCGGATATCAACAGCGCGGTCTTACGACATCGGCTCGCTGTCCTATCGCCATGACCGCCGGTCCGGGAGCGTTGCCGGTGCTCGGATTCTCGGACGCGACCAGCCGCATCCGGACCCTTCCAGCACCCGAATGCACATCCAATGACACGCGATTTCTTCCGCACGCTCCCATCGCTCCCGCCGCATCTCGATGAACGTGCTCGGCCCGTCGCCGCGGGCGAGCCGCCGACAGCCCTCCAAGGCGGCTTCGTGTTGTATTGGACGCATCACGCTGCCCGGGCGCACGAGAACCCCGCGTTTGACGCGGCGACGCTCATCGCCCGCGGGTTGGATGTGCCGTTGCTCGTCTACGCGGGGCTTGGCGGCAACCACCCGTACAACAGCGATCGGCACCACACGTTCATTCTGGAAGGCCTTCGCGACCTGCAGCGGCAATACGCAGAACACGATCACGCTCTGCGTGTGCACGTGCCGACGGACCCGAACCAATCTTCGCCCTTGCATGCACTCGCACGTGACGCGGCGGTGGTGGTCACCGAGGATTTCCCCGCCCCACCGCTGCCCGCATGGACGGCTCGGCTTGCAAAGGTGACGGGCACGCCGGTGCTGGCGGTGGACACCGCCTGCTGCGTGCCGATGCAATCGGTGGAGAAGGCGCACGGGCGGGCGTTTGAGTTTCGCAAGGCGGCTGGTGCTACGTTCGCTGATCGTGTAGGCGAGCCGTACCCAATCATGGATCACGGCGCGACCGACTACGCGGGAGCGCTGCCCTTCGAGCCGGTTGATCTGGCGCAGCAAGATATCGCTGAGCTCGTTGCACGCTGCCCAATCGACCACACGATCCCGGCTGTGCCGCACACGCTCGGCGGATCGAAGGCTGGCTATGCCCGCTGGGAAGTGTTCAAGCGAGATCGCCTAACCGCGTATCACGAGACGCGAAACGACGCGAGCGATCTCGAGGGTGTGAGCCGGATGTCGGCATACTTGCACCACGGCATGGTTTCGCCGATGCGCCTCGCCCGCGAGGCTCACGCACTTGGCGGGTCGGGTGCGGAGAAGTACCTCGACGAACTCTTCGTGTGGCGCGAGCTCGCGCACAACCTTGCGTTCCATCGAAGCCATGTGCTGCACTCGCTCGACGTGCTCCCGAAGTGGGCACAAAGAGCGCTTGATGCGCATCGCGACGACGATCGCCCAGCCTTGTACACGCACGAGCGGCTCATGCGTGCCCGCACCGGCGATGGGCTTTGGGACCTCGCGCAGCGTTCGCTGCTTCAGCAGGGGGAACTGCACAACAACCTGCGGATGACGTGGGCGAAGATGCTGCCGATGTGGACCGATTCGCCCGAGCAAGCGCTGCGCGAACTCATCGATCTCAACCACCGGTTTGCGCTCGATGGCAGCGATCCGAACTCGTATGGCGGGCTGCTCTGGGCGCTCGGGCTCTTTGATCGGCCATTTTCGCCCGAGGTGCCGATCCTCGGCTCGATTCGGCCGCGGGACACCAAGACGCACGCGCGTCGGCTTGACGTTGGTGCGTTTCGTCGCGTTGTGACCAGACAAGAATCAGAACTGCGTGTGTGCGTGATCGGCGCTGGCATCGCCGGGCTCGCCGCTGCGCGCGCGATGGCGGATCAGGGACACCACGTCACGGTGCTGGAGAAGGGACGCGGCCCGGGCGGGCGGACGGCGACTCGCCGGGCCGAGCCTTACACCTTCGATCATGGTGCGCAGTACTTCACGGTGCGTGACCAGCGTGTGCGGCACGTGCTCGAGTCGTGGGTTGAAGCCGGAGTTGTCGCGCCATATTCGCCCCGACTCGTCGAGATCGACGAAGCCGGCGTGAAACCAAAGGCCGACGGCTCGGCAGAACGGTACGTCGGCGTGGGTGGCATGAACGCCCTGGCCAAGCATCTCGCGAAAGACGTGCACGTGCGATATAGGGCTGCGGTCACCGCGATCGAACGCACAGGCGATGCGTGGCGCGTGGCTCTCGATGGTGATGAAGCCGTCGGCCCTTGCGACGCGGTCGTGTGCACGGCACCGCCCGTGCAGGCCGCTCGACTGCTTCAAGGCGTCGATACGCCATTGCTGGGAACGCTTGGCACGATGGAGATGTCGCCGTGCTGGGCGGCGATGCTCGGGTTCGACCAGCCTGTTGATGTCGACTTTGATGCTGCGTTTGTCAACGCGGGGCCGTTTTCATGGATCGCCCGGCACCACCCCGCCAAGCCCGGCCGCGAGCCGGTCGAGGCGTGGACCGTGCACGCCAGCCCCGCGTGGTCGCAAGAAAACCTCGAGCGATCGGCGGAGGAAGTCTTGCCTAATCTGGTCGCCGAATTCATGCGATTGACAGGCAGCAAGCAGCCACCTCACGTGACAGCCCACCGCTGGCGATATGCCTTGCCAACGAGCGATGCGATGCCGACCGACTGCCTTTGGGACTCCACGTGCTCGCTTGCGCTCGCGGGCGATTGGGCCGCGGGCGGGCGCGTGGAGGGCGCGTACTTATCGGGATGCGCAGCCGCTGGACGCGTGATGGTGCTCGCGACATAGAAACTTCGAGCCAGCGTCGGGGACTACGAAGACCGCTGGCGGCGGAGCCCCGCGTCGACGGCGGATGCCATTGCGCTTGCATCGAGGCTGCCATCGACGAACTCGTTGACGCGTGCTGCGGCGCCGGCGGGGTCGGCGGTTGCGTCGTCGTAGGCAATGCACAGCACCTTGGCGTTGCTGTTGCCCGCGAGCCAGGCGCCGACGGTCTCGACTTGCTTCGCGAGCGTGCGCATGAGTCGTTGCTCTTCGAGTGCTGCACCCTTTTTGCCGAGACGGTCGAGCATGACGCGTTGGCTCGCGATGATCTCGCGGAGGTCGCGCGTCATGAAAATGATGCGGAGCTTCTCGCTTGGCGGGATGAAGGGGAGCAGCTGCGCGACGATCTTCACGACTTGGCCGCGTGCCTCGGGGAGCCAGGTCGTATCGCGTGCGAGGGCTGTCGCGTTGGCGTGCTCGAGATAGCCGCGGGGGTTGTCTTCGTCGGCGGCGCGGAGGTTGTCGGTGTATGGGCTCAGGCCGCCCGCGGCGAGCATCTGCATCATCATCGAGGTGCCGCTGCGGGGCAGGCCGGCGACGATGGTGATGACATCACTCGCGTCGGCCCACGTCGCATTGTCACCGCCGCCGCTGAGTGCGGGGAGGGTTGTTGTCGGCTCATCTGCGGTTTCCAGCCGTTGCTGGCCAGCACGGAGCTCGGCGTCTTCGCGGGCCTCGCGCGCGAGGCGTTCGTGTTTGTCGGCCCGGGCAGCGTCATCGAGGTGCTCGCGGCAGAGTGATGCCAAGCCTTCGTGTGCCAGCGCGAGTCGCGGCGCTTGAGAGAGGGCGACACCGAATGCGGCTTCGGCTTCAGCGATTCGGTTCCACCGCATGAGAGCGGTCGCTAGTGTCGCATGGGCCCGGGGCTGGAAGTAGACGAGCTCGGTGCTGGTCAGTGCGTGCTCGACCGCCCGCTCGATATCGCCAAGTTCGAGGGCGGCGGTCGCGATACCGAGGTGTGCGCCCGCGTGATCGGGATCGCCCTTGAGCGTGCGCTCGAACTCCGCCATGGCATCGGCGTGCCGGCCTGCCTTTGCGAGTGCCGAGCCGAGTTGCACGCGGAAGCCGGGCGCCTCGCCGCCGTGGGTGCTGAGCTGCTCGAGCAAGTTCAGCGCCTGATCCAGATTGCCCTCCATCAGCGATTGCGTGGCGTGCAGCCAGCGTGTGACCGACTGCTTGGGCTGGGCGAGCGCGCCGAGCTTGCGCAGGTCGGCCTGCATCTTCTTGGGCATCTCCTCGCCTGCCTTTTCGCCGCCTTCTCGATAGGCATCGAGCTCGGGACGCATCGCTTCGAGCTTCTCGCGCGCATCGACGCCGTACTTCGCGGCGCGTTGCTCGAAGGTCTCGACGGCCTCGCGCCGGCGCGAAAGATCGCCCATCGCGCCGAAACACTCGATGAGCAACATGCCGAAGCGGTGTTCCTCGGGCCAGTCGGCCCAGAGCTCGTCAAGCAGGTCCACCACCTCGGCGTACTTGCCGCCGTCGACATAGGCCTGGGCGAGGTTGTAGCGTTGCTCGCGCACACACTGGCGCACCGCCGCCTCTGCGTCTTCGCCGAGGTCTTCGACGTAGCCCAGCTCGATGAGCTGCTTCATCGCTTCGGCGCTGTCGGCGGTGCTCTCTCGGGCTTCGGGAGGGTGCATGCCGCACGGGCCTGCAACGTCTTCCCATGACGGGATGACCCCGGGCGGTCGCACGTCTTCGAGCACTGTCGTGAGCGCTTTGCCGTCCATGTCCGCACCGATGGGCAGGCCCATGAGGTGGAGGACCGTGGGGGTGATGTCGAGAACGGTCGCGCCGTAGACACGCTCGCCCGCGGGGATGCCGGGGCCCTTGGCGACGAAGATGCCGTAGTGGCGGTGTTCGGCGGCCGGACCCGCGGGCTCGGCGGGCAGCACGCGGGGGCGCAGGTGATCGGGGTGGAACCCGTGGTCGCTCATGAGGATGACGGTCGTGTCATCGCCGGCGAGCTTCATCATCGCGCCGAGCATCATGTCGTGATAGCGATAGCCCGCCTCGACGACGTGCTGGTAGCGCTCGAAGTCCTCGTCGGAGATGTGGTCCTGCTTGGGTGGGTGGAACTTCATGAACCCGTGGCAGAAGTGGTCGATCGCGTCGTGATAGACGGCCATGAAGTCCCAGGACTCGAGCTGCATGACCGCGGTCGCGGCGCCGTGGATGCTGGTTGCCTCGGCAAGGGTCTTGGCGCACATCTGCACGCGGCGGTCGGACTGGTCCATCTCGCCGAGCTTGGGGATGAAGGGGAGCATGTGCTCCATGCCGAGCTCGCCAGGATGGAAGCGGAACTCGCCGATGTCCTTGGCGCGCTCGGGCGGATGCACGGTGCCGTCGGCCATGGGCCAGGGCTGATCGACGGGCTTGACGGCCCGCTGGAAGAAGTTGCTGACCATGACACCGTCGATGGGCTCGGCCGGGTGACTCGGCCACCACCCGACGACGTTGCTCGTCTTGCCGACCTGCGTGAGGATGTTCCAGACTGCTTTGACGCTTCGGCTGAGGTTTGTGACGGGGCGGACGCCTCGGCCGTCGGGCGTGGGCTCGATGAACCCGTGGATGCCGTGCTTGTACGGGCGCTTGCCCGTCGCGATCGAAGTCCAGAGCATGGGGCTGTAGGCGGGGCGGAGCGTGGCGAGGTTGCCGCTGACGCCGGCGTCCATGAGGCGCTGGAGGGCGGGCATCTTGCCCTGCTCGATCATGGGCTCTATGACCCGCCAGTCGGCGGCATCCCAGCCGATGAGTAATACGCGACGATCATTTGCCTTATGCACGAATCAGTCCCCTCACGCGAAGCTCACCCGACCGGGCGGAGCGGCAAAAAACGCTCGCCCCCGGTGAATCGGGGGCGAGCGTGAGCATACAGAAATGTGTAACTGATTCAGGGTTGGCGTCAGGCAGGCTGCCGCGTGCGGCGGATGCCAGCGGCGCCCATGGCGAGCATCGCGAGACCGCCGACGCCCGGTGCGGGGATCGCGCCTGCGGTGATCGAGCTGTTGGGCGAGGTGTTGAGGCCCCAGCCGTGGATGGTCAGATCGATCAGGTCGTCCGACGTCTCGACATCGATCCAGCCGAAGATGTAGCTGCCCTCGCTGAGGAGCGGGTCGGCAACGGGCATGCGGAAGCCGATGAATCCCCGCGCTCCGCCGGCCCACGCGCCGTAGCTGTACGAGCCCGAGCTGAGGGTGCTGGTCGAGTTTCGGAAGAACGACGCGAACTGCGCGATATCGTGGCTGGTGCTAAACGACGTCGTCATCGGGCCCGACCAACCGAGCCCGTTGTCGATCGCGACGCCGAAGGCAAGGCGTGCGGGATCGTTGTCGTAGCTGTAGCCGCCGAGGCTGGAGTTGTTGACGAACGACGCGGCGTTCCAAAGCGTTTGGTTCGCGTTGAACTGGAAGAGCGGGTTGAAGCTCAGCCGCGCCGATGAGTAGGTCACGGTCGACGACACGGAGCCGCCGCTTGTGAACGATGTGAAGTAGTTGGTCGAGCGAACCTCGAAGCCGAAGACCTCGCCGAAGCCCGGGCCGAAGTCGAGGAGCATGGACTCACCGGTTGTGATGGTGAGGCCGAGATCGGTCGCGCCGATGATGTCGGCGTGTGCCGATGAGCCGATCGCTGCGCCCGCAGCGGCAAGGTAAAGGCCAAGACGTGCGTCGAATGTGCTTGCCATACACCAAACCCTCTCACCGGGTGGGTGAACCTCGAGCGGCTCACCTTGGACCCGAAGACAAACAAAGAGACCAACACCCCAGCGCCGGGGCGATCCGGACAGAAACTGCCATCAGGCACGGCGGTTTGCCACCCCGCTCACGACTTTGCCACGCGAAGATCACGTTCACCGCTGCCAAGCCCAAGAAAAACACCCGCCTCCGGGGATGGAGGCGGGTGCGGTGGACTCTCGGTTCACTGCGGGTGTCAGGCGGTGCGACGCTTGCGGCGGATGCCGGCGGCACCCATGGCGAGCATCGCCAAGCCGCCCACGCCTGGGGCGGGGACTTCGCCGGCGAAGAGGCCAGCGTTTGGGGTGGTGTTGACGCCCCAGCCGTAGATGGTCAGCGTGTTGAGGTCGTTGGAGAGACCGACATCGATCCAGCCGTAGAGGTAGTCGGCGCCACGGGCCTCGTCGGTGCCGTCGAGGCGGAAGCCGATGTAGCCGCGCTGGTCGTCGATCCATCCGCCGTAGGAGAACGAGAAGAAGTACGAGCCTTCGGCGGTGCTCAGGCCGTAGCTCGCGAACGCCAGATCGTGGAGCGTGCTGAAACTCGTCGACATCGGGCCTTCCCAGTTCTGGGTTGCGCCGATCGGCGCGCCAAAGCCAAGACGCGCGGGATCGTTGCCGAAGCTGTAGCTGTCGGCGCTGTTCATGAACGACGCGGCCGACCAGAGCGTCTGCGTCGGATTGAACTGGAAGAGGGCCCCGCTCGAAACGAAGTAGCTAGAGCCGTAGTACGAGCCGCCGCGGAACGTGGTGCCGCCGGTACCACTGGCGAAGTAGCTGTTGCGGAACATCTCGAACTGGAAGGCCTCGCCCAGGCCCGGCCCGAAGTCGAGAAGGACGGTCTCGCCGATGTCGATGCTGATCTCCAGATCGGTCTCGGCGACGATCTGGGCGTTGGCGGCACCGCCGACTGCGGCGGCACCAGCGGCGGCAACATAAAGCCCAAGACGACTATCTATTTTCTGTGCCATGGTGTTGGCCCCTCTCTTATGGTCTGATAGCGGCGTGGGCCAACACGGCCGATCGCCACGAATACACGCATACACACCCTCGCAGGAGGGGCCTGCTCTTGGCAGCGTGCCACCAATTGGGGCCAACGCCAGCGAATGTCAGGGCAAAAACCAGGTGTCCGTGCTCGCGCCGCGAGACGGCACCTTCGAAGCCGGCGCAGCTGCCGATAACACCTGTTCAGGGTGTATACATGTAAACACCGGTTCCCACGGGCTCAGGCGGCGGCTACCATCTGATTCTGCCCGTGGGGGGCCGGAATTCGGCGTGACCATTGGGCACCGACGACACCGCTGGAGACTCAAGAGATGACTGCCACCCGCTCGCTTGCCTGTATCAGTGCGCTCGCGCTCGCTGCCGCCGCCCATGCCGATCCCTTCGCGCCACCGGCCAACTACTACGCGGGCGTCTCGGGCACGGGTAGTGCGCTCAAGGCAACGCTGACGAGCGCGATGTCCTCGGGCCACATCCAGCGCACCTATGGCAACTTCCGCGACGCGTCCAAGCTCTTCGACACCGACCCGACCAACTCCTCGAACATCCTGCTCGCGTATAACCGGGTGTCGGTATCCGGGCAGTGGAACTCGGGCGTGACGTGGAATCGCGAGCACGTGTGGCCGCAGTCGCGTCAGCCTGGGTCGGCGAGCAACTCGGTGCGAGGCAACTTGGGCGATCCGCACGCGCTTCGGCCCTGCAACCCGAGCATCAATTCCTCGCGCGGCAACAAGCCGTTCGGTACCGCGACGACCACCGGCAACTTCGGATCGCTCGGCACCTTCTACTTCACCGGCGACACCGACAAGGGCGACATCGCACGCTCGCGCTTCTATTCCGACACGCGATGGACCTCGCTTGGGATCAATCTCGTCAACGGCACGCCGGGCAGCAACCAGATGGGCGACCTCTCGGCACTCGTCGCATGGCACTACCTCGACGCGCCCGACACTTTCGAGCGCCGGCGAAACCACATCATCGCGACCCAGTCAGAGAATCCGTTCTATTACACGAACAACCGAAACGCCTACGTCGACAATCCGGAGCTGGTCTGGTCGGTGTACGTCGATCAGGCGAACGACACGCAACTCACGCTCTCGGGCGGGGGCAACACGAACGGCACGTCGGCCCTGAACATCTCACTCGGCGCGGTGCTTGTGGGTGAGACGACGTTGCTGACGATGCCGGTGACGATCAACAAGGCGGGCAGCGATGGCACGTACTATGACGTGTCGCTCTCGGGCGACGCGAAGAGCGACGTGCTTGGCAAGTTCAACGCATTCGCGATGAACGCGACCGGCAGCCGAACGATCAACGTAGGCTTTGACGCGGCCGACACGGCGTCGGCGGGCATGAAGTCTGGCACGGTCACTGTCGACAACCTCGACGTGACCACGGCCGGCGGCGCGGGGCGAGGCGCGAACGACGGCGACGACACGGTCGGTGTGTCGCTGCTCGTGCTCGATCACGCGCAGGCGTCCCTCGAAGCACTCGCGGATGTCGACGCCGGCACGATCGACCTGGGCAGCATCGCGTTGGGCTCGGGCGACATGGTGACGAACGTCGACATCTTTAACCTTGAAACGACCATCGGCTTCACCGCGGGGCTCGACGTCGAGCTCGGCAGCGGGTCGGGCGACACATCGGTGATCACGCTCGGCGGCCTGCCGCTGGACAACATCGCGGCGGGTACGTCGGCCGCGATCACCGCAACCCTCGACGACGCATCGGCCGGCACGTATGAGGCGACCTACACGCTGCGCGTCTTCGACGACCGCACGTTGAGCGGCGCACAAGAAGGCCAACTCGTCACGCTCACGCTGAGCGGTGTCGTCAGCGCGGGCGGTTGCTCGCCGGCAGACGTGACGACCACGGGCAACGCGAGCGGCACGCCGGATGGCGTGGTCGACCTCTCGGACTTCTCCTACTACCTCACGCTCTGGTCGAACGCGGACGCGCGGGCGGACGTGACCACGACCGGCTCGGCCAACGGCATCGCCGACGGCACGGTCGATCTCTCGGACTTCTCGTACTACCTCACCCTGTGGTCGGCCGGCTGCCCCTGACCCGGACTGCTTCAACAGACGTTCTGACGTAACCACGGCCCGCGCCGACAGATTGGCGTGGGCCGTTTTCGTGGGCTGTGCGACGATCGGTCCGGCTTTACACTTGGCCCGCGGGGCTCGATCGCCGATGGGCGGTGCGATGCAACGCCAAGACGCCATCGCATGACCCCCCCACTCCGTCAGAACTTGGGCACCACCTCAACGACCGCAACGGCGCGGCCTCGTTGGCAGATGTGGCGTGACGAGCGGCTGCTCCGCCTGCCGATGCGCGAGCTCAAGCTCGGACTCGCGGGCACGGAAGTCGAAGCGAGGGTCAATCAGCTGCGTGATGAGCTTGCCGGGAATGGTGTCGCGTACCGGCCACCGGTCTGGCTGAGCGATGAGTGGTTCTCTTCGCCGGATTGCCCGGGCATCGCGGTGCCGTTCTATCTCGCGCACCCGCGGCTGAAGCGCCTCGAACGGCGGATGATGCTCGAGGTTGAGGGCGGCACGCGGCGGACGTGCATGCGGCTGCTCCGGCATGAGTGCGGGCACGCGATCCAGTTCGCGTATGGGCTGCACCGCATGAAGCTGTGGCGTGAGACGTTCGGCCGCCATTCGATGCCGTACCCGGAGGCATACCGGCCGAAGCCGTTCTCGCGCGACTTCGTGCTCCACCTGCCCGGCCACTATGCGCAAGCGCATCCCGACGAAGACTTCGCAGAGACGTTTGCCGTGTGGATCACGCCGGGGAGCGATTGGGAGCACCGGTACCGCAAGTGGCCCGCGTTCGACAAGCTTCGTGTTGTTGACGAGCTCATGCGGCGAGTGGGCGCGACGAAGCCGACGAGTGCCACGCGGCGGCGTGATCGCACGCTCGCGTCGCTCACGCACACGCTCGGCGATCACTACGCCGAGCGGCAGGCGCGATACGGGCTCGATCGGCCGGATATCTATGACCGCGACCTCAAGCGCATCTTTCCTGCACCGGTCGTAGGCGACGCGCGCGGCCCCGCATCCCGGGCGCTTCGGCGCTGGCGAGGCGACATGCTCAAGACCGTGGGCACTTGGACCGGGCAGTATGCGTACGCGATCAACAACACCTATGACCTGATGATCGGTCGGGCGAGTCGGCTTCGGCTTCGCGTGCCGGATGATCGCGCAGAGCACGACGTGAAACAGCAGGTCGCGGTGATGCTCACGGTCCAGACGATGCACCACATCCAGAGGGGCGGGCGATGGCTGGTCGTGTAAAACCGAAGCCGATGCGTGTGCTCGCGCTCACGCAGGAGGACACGCTCCCGCCCGAGGGCGTCGTGCCCGATGACGAGGTCGCGCGCGCACCCTATCGCACGGACTACGACGTGCGCGCGGCACTGTGCGAGCTTGGTCACGAGGTCGTGTTTGCTGCGCACGACACGCATCTTGAGGACGTGCGTGATGCGCTCGACGAGCATCGGCCGCATGTTGTCTTTAACCTGCTTGAGATGTTCGATCGTCAGCCCCGGCTGCTGCCGCACCTGCTCGGATACTTGGAGCTGGCGGGGCAGGCGTACACCGGCTGCAACCCCGTGGGCATGCTCTTCGCAAGCGACAAGGCGCTCCAGCGCAAGATCCTTCGGCATCATCGCATCGCAACGCCCGAGTACGCGACGGTACCGATCGGCAGGACGTTCAGGCGGCCGAAGCGGCTGGAGTTTCCGCTGATTGTCAAGAGCGCGACCGAGCACGGCTCGCAGGGCATCGCCCGCGCGTCGGTGGTCACGAGCGACGAGAAGCTCACCGACCGCATCCAGTACATGCACGACTCGATCGGGACGGCTGCGCTGGTCGAGGAGTTCATCGAGGGGCGGGAGCTCTACGTCGGCGTGCTCGGAAACAAACGGCTCGAGACCTTCCCGGTCTGGGAGATGCGTTTCACGAGCCTGCCCGAGGGAGCGCCGAACATCGCGACAGGCAAGCTCAAGTGGGACATCGCGCACCAGGAAGCGCTCGGGCTCGAGACCGGGCCCGCCCGCGGGCTGGGCGAGGAGATGACCACACGCATCCATCGGCGTTGCAAGCGGGCGTACCGGGCGCTCGAGCAGAGCGGGTACGCGAGGTTCGACCTGCGGGTCCGGCCCGACGGACGGGTGTATGTGATCGAATCGAACCCGAATCCCGAGCTCGCGTGGAACTCAGAGTTCCCGGCGTCGGCGAAGGCGGCGGGGTACGACTACCCGCGTCTATTGCAGCGCATCATGACACTCGGGCAGACATGGCACCGCACGCCCAAGGGGTGAGCGAGCGGCACTGCTGTTCACACCTGAGCGTCACGCGGCGGCTTCGATGCGTTTGCCCTTGAAGACGGTCCGGACGATGAGGTACATCACGGGGATGAAGAAAATGCCGACGAAGGTGGCGAGAACCATGCCGCCGAAGACGGCCGTGCCGATCGCGAGGCGGCTCGATGCGCCCGCGCCGGACGCGATGAGCAGCGGCGCGGTGCCGAGGACGAACGAGAGCGCGGTCATGAGGATCGGGCGATAGCGGAGGCTCGATGCCTCGAGCGTTGCCTCGCGGAGCGGCTTGCCTTGCTTGCGGAGCTGCTCTGCGAACTCGACGATGAGGATCGCGTTCTTACAGACCAGCGCGACGAGCAGGACCAGGCCGATCTGCGTGTAAACATTGTTGTCCATGCCTCGGGCGAGCGTCGCGAGCATGGCGCCGAGCACGCCGATCGGGATGGTCGCCATGATCGTGAGCGGCACAGACCACGACTCGTACTGGGCGGCGAGGAAGAAATACACGAACACGATGGCGAGGGCGAAGACGAGCGGCGCGAGATTGCCTGAGGCGATCTGTTGGTACGCGAGGCTCGTCCACTCGAAGCCGAAGCCCGGCGGGAGCGTCTGGTCAGCGATCTGCTGCATCTCGCTGAGGGCCTGGCCCGACGACACGCCGGGTGCGCCCGAGCCGGTGATGGTCGCAGCCGAGAAGAGGTTGTAGCGATAGACCACGGCTGGCCCCGCGGTCTCGCGGACGGTCGCGAGGGTGGAGATCGGAACCTCGGAGCCCTCTGCGTTGCGGACCTTGAGGTCGAGCAGGTCCTGCTGGGACATGCGGAACTCGCTCTCGGCCTGCGCCCGGACTTGGAAGGTTCGGCCGAAGAGGTTGAAGTCGTTGACGTACGCCGAGCCGAGATTGGTTTGCAGCGTGTCGAAGATCGTCGGCAGGGCGATGCCGAGCCGTTGGGCGCGGTCGCGGTTGATGTCAACGAAGATCTGGGGCGTCTCGGCGCTGAACGAGTTGTACGGCGAGACAATCTTGCCGGTCTCGCTGGCGGCGGCGACGATATCGTTGGCGACCGATTGCAAGAGCACCGATCCGGCGCTGCCCCGGTCCTGAATGCGCATGTCGAACCCGCCCGCAGAGCCAAGGCCTTGGATCGGTGGGGGAAGGAATGGGAAGACCGTTGCCTCGGTGATGGCGTAGAACTTGCGGCTCATCTCGGCAGCAATGACCGTATCAGGTCGATCGGGGCGAAGCTCCCAAGGGTCGAGCACGACGATGAGCGTGGCGCTGTTGGACTGCGCGGCGCCGGTAAGGATCGAGAAGCCGCCGATGGAGACGTACGACTCGACGCCCTCGGTGTTTGCGACAATCTCCTGGACCTCCTCCATGACCTTGATGGTTCGGCCGAGCTTCGCCGCGTCGGGCGCGCTGATGTTGACGAACATGTACGCCTGGTCTTCGTTGGGCAGGAAGCCGCCGGGGACTGCTTTGAACGACCAGACGACGCCCGCGACGACGAGGGCGAAGGCGAGCACGCCGAGGATCGCGACGCGGAGGAGGATGCGGACGGTGCCGCTGTAGACCCGACGTGTGCCATCGATGCCGACGTTGAGCGCGCGGAAGAGAATGTTGCGTTTCTCGGGGGTCTTGCGGAGGAGCAGGGCGCACAGGGCCGGGCTGAGCGTGAGTGCGTTGACGGAACTCAGGAGCGTGGCGACCGAGAGCGTGACGCCGAACTGGCGGTAGAGCTGGCCCGTGATGCCGGGCAGGACGGTCGTGGGCACGAAAACGGCGAGCAGCACGAGGCTGGTGGCGATGACCGGGCCGGTGATCTCCATCATCGACTTTTTGGCCGCCGACTTGGGGTCCAGGCCTTCCTCGTCGATCAGGCGGGCGGTGTTTTCGACGACGACGATCGCGTCATCGACGACGATACCGATCGCGAGGACCAGGCCGAAGAGCGTGAGCATGTTCATGCTGTAGCCCAGGGCGAGCAGGATCGCAAAGGTGCCGATGATCGAGACGGGGATCGCGACGCCCGGGACGAGCGTGGCACGCCAGTCTTGCAAGAAGACGAAGACGGTCGCGAAGACGAGCAGCGACGCGATGACGAGTGTTGTGATGACCTCCTTGATGGAGGCCGAGACGAAGATCGTCGAGTCGTAGACGACCGGGCACTCCATGCCGTCGGGGAAGTCCTCGCTGAGGTCCTGGACGGTGTGCTTGATGGTCTCGGCTACCGCGAGGGCGTTGGTGCCGGGGAGCTGGTAGATGCCGATCAGAGGGTTCCGTGCGCCGTTGTAGCCCGCGACCATGTCGTAGGAGGCGGCACCTCTCTCGATGCGGGCGACGTCGCTGAGGCGAACCGTGCGTTGGTCCTCACCGACCTTGACGACGATCGCGCCGAACTCCTCGGGCGTGGACAGCCTGCCCTGGGTCGAGACGGTGAACTGGAAGCCCGCAGGATCGTCGATGGGCTCGGCGCCGATTCGGCCCGCGGCGACCTGCACGTTCTGCGCCTGGATCGCATCGATGACGTCGAGCGTGGTGAGCCCGCGCGCCGCGAGCACGAGCGGGTCGAGCCAGACGCGCATGGAGAAATCTTGCACACCGAAGATGAAGACATCGCCGACGCCGTTGGTGCGGCTGATCGCGTCTTTCATGTAGATGTTGACGTAGTTCGAAAGGAACAGGTTGTCGTACTCGCCGCCGGGCGCGTAGGGCGCGAGGACCATGAGCAGCGAGGGAGACTTCTTTTTGGTCGTGATGCCCTGGGCGCGGACCTCGGAGGGGAGCTTTGCTTCAGCTGCGGACACGCGGTTCTGTGTCTGGACCGCGGCGATGTCGATGTCGGTGCCGAGCTCGAAGGAGACGGTCAGCGCATAAGTGCCGTCGTCGGCCGAGACGCTGGACATGTAGATCATGCCCTCGACGCCGTTGACCTCTTGCTCGATGGGTGCGGCGACGGTCTCGGCGACGGTCTGGGCGTTGGCGCCGGGATAGACCGCGTCGACCGACACGGTGGGCGGGGCGATCTCGGGGTACTGCTCGACGGAGATGACGTACGCGGACAGGCCGCCCGCGATGACCATGACGATCGCGAGGACGCTTGCGAAGATCGGACGGTCGATAAAGAACTTGCTGAGCATCGTTTAGTTCGCTCCGCCTTCGCGGAGCGAAGCTCGGTTGTTTGCACTGGCGAGGGTGCGTGTCGAGCCAACGCTGCCTGACGATGAACCGCGGGTCTGCTCGCCGGGCGTTTCCGGGGCGGGCGGCTCGTAGTCGGAGGGCGTGACGGGCATGCCGGGGCGGGCACGCTGGCCGCCCTGGACGATATAGGTCTCGCCCGCGTCGAGCCCTTCGAGCACGCGGATGGTGCCGTCGTCCTGGCGCTCGCCGAGCGTGACGGGGCGTTTGGCGACAATATTTTCGGTGTCGATCACATACACGAACTTGCCCGAGAGGTCGGTGTTGATCGCGGCCTCGTGGACGACCACCGCGTCCTTGGCTTCTTCCATCGGCAGGCGAACGCGGGCGAAGAGGCCCGGGTAGAGCTCGGCCGAGGGGTTGTCGAAGGTCGCTCGCAGGACGATCGTGCCGGTGTCGGAGTCGAGCGTGTTCTCGGCGTAATCGACGACGCCCTCGAAGGGATAGTCCTCACCCGTGAGCAGGCCCATGTACGCGGGGTGCGGCTCGATGCGGTGGGGCGCTTCGGGGTTGCCCTCGCGGCGCGCAAGCCCCCGGATCGCGACACGCTCGGAGATCTCGAAGTACGCCTGGATCGGGTCCATGCGGCGGACGGTGGTCAGCAGCGTGTTCTCGCCCGAGCCGACGAGGTTGCCCACGTCGAAGATCGACTCGTCGACCACGCCCGCGATGGGCGAGCGGACCTCGGTGTACGAGAGGTTGAGCTTCGCCTGCTCGACGTCGGCACGCGCGACGAGCACCTCGCCCCGCGCCTCGGCGACGGTCGCCTCCTGCTCGAGGATCTCCAGCTCGTTGGCGGCCTGGCGCTCGAAGGCGATGCGCAGGCGACGCAGGCGTGTGTCTTCCAGATCGGCCGACGCGGTGACGCGGGCGAGCGCCGCCTCGGCGGCTTGCAGCGCGATCTTGTAGGGCTCCTGCTCGATGATAAACAGCAGATCACCCGGCTCGACGAGGCTGGTCGGCTCGAACTCGATCGACTCGAGAAACCCCGGCACGCGCGCCCGGATGTCTGCAGACTCGACGCCTCGCAGCAGCCCCGGGATGCGCTGGAACTCGATGCGGTCGCGGGCCTCGGCCTGGGCGACATCGACCGGCGGGGGCGGGGGCGGCTCGGGCGCGGGGGCCTCGGCGCAGCCGGGCAACATGAGCGACAGGCCCGATGCGAGCAGTGCCACCGCGAAGAAGCCTCGCACGGAAAGGGGATGCGTGTGCATGGGCCCATAGTAGCGAGCGCGGATCGGCCGACGGGCGCTGCGGGCTCGGCGGGTCGTCTCCTCACCACGCCGGGGGCGGGGGTGACAAGCTGCGCTGGCCGGGTTGTGGTCGGCGGGTTGTGCTTGCCAGATCGTCTCCTCACCACCCCGGGCCCTGGGGTGGTGAGGAGACGAAGCGGGCGCACGGTGCGCACGAAGCGGGCTGTGCCCCGGGCGATTCCCGAGATTTTCTTGCCCGCCCAACGCGTGGCCGATGCGCGACTTACGGCATCGCGACGTGCCCGAGGTCATCGCTGGTGCGCACATGCGCGACCCGCGGCCCGCAGTACAGAGGCGCAACTCTTCGGCACACCCGCCCCGCTGCACGCAGAGGGGGATACGGGGGGGAGGGTCTTGCGCAGAACTGGCGTTCGCGCCCACTCTTTGGCGCTCGGCGTGCGCCGTGCGCTAGCGCAGGGCGCGGAGCGTCACGATCTCGAACGGCGCGACGCGAAGCATCGTGACGTTGTCGTCGTGGTCGACGATGTGCTGCTCGGTGTCGAGCGGGCGCTCGAGCCCGTCGGTCTCGATGACCTTCGGCGCGTCGATGCCCCAGCACACGGCGCACTCGCCGCCCCCGCCGTGCGTCTCGGCGAGGCGCAGGATCAGGTCGCCGCTGGCGTCGTCGGCGGGCTTGAGCGCGAGCACTTCCAATCGGGCCGCGTGGTCGGGCTCTTCGGGGTAGACCAGCTCGATGGGCGCCCAGGCTGTCATGGGCTCGCCGTCTGGGTCGACCTCGCCCGCTTGGCCGGGCTCGATGGGTACGGCTGTCAGTGGTTGGTTGAGCAGCGCCGCCTCGGCGATGACGCCGGCGGTGCGCCAGTCGCCCTCGTGGACCATGACCGAGAGCGTGCAGGTGTGCGAGCCGCGATCGGCGGTGGGGTCGGGGTGCGTGGGCGAGCGGAGGAGGCTGACGCCGAGCGTGTGGTCGTGGGCGGAGCCGCCGAACTTGCAATCGTTGAGCACCGCGACGCCCAGACCCGGCTCGGAGAGGTCCATCCAGCGTTGCATGGGCACCTCGAAGCGAGCGGCCTCGATCGGGCTGCTGCGATGCGTTGGGCGCTCGATGTGCCCCGCTTGGGTCTCGAAGGTCGCCGTGCGCGAGCGCACACTCGTCGGAAAGAGCGCTCGCACCAGCGTGTGCTCTTCGCGCCAGTCGAACTCGTAGGTGATGTCCACACGCGGGCGGCCCGCCTCGAGCGCGAGCGTGATGCGCACCGTGCTGCGCTCGCCCGCCTTCTCCGTACCGATCGGGCGCTCGCAGACCACGGCCGCACGCAGGGGCCCGGCCTCGACGACCTCGAACGCCTCGCACGCGTCGTCGAGCACGCGCTCGCTCTGCTCGTAGCCCGGGTCGATCTCCCAGGCGTCCCACATGTGCGGCAGGTCGTGGTAGAGCGCCAGCCCGCCCATGGGCTCGTGCTCGCAGGCGGCCTGGCGTGAGCAGCCGCTGCGACGCAGCGACGTGATGCGCCCGGTGCGGTCGATGACCGCCTCGATGATGCCGTTGTCGAAGACGATGTCTTCGCCGTCCGCCTCGACCGTCACGGGCACGCACTCGCTCGACGTGACCATGTCGCGCACCCTCGCGCCCAGCGCGGGCACCGCCTTGACGAACTTGCGGATGGGCTCGGGCTCGCCGGTTTGTCTCCTCACCACCCCAGGGCCCGGGGTGGTGAGGAGACGATCCGCACCGCTACCGCCCGCGAGCGTCAGCACCGCCGACTGCTCGAAGCCCGTCGCGTTGAAGACCAGCACGGGCTCCTCGTCCTCGCTCGCATCGAAGAAGGGCTTCCACGCACGCGCGGCCTTGTCCAGCAGCGAACGCACGATCGTCGCGACCTCCTCGTACTGCACGCGGGCGTCCTCGTACACCCCAGCGATCGACGAGCCCGGCAGTGTGTCGTGGAACTGATTCAGCAGCACCAGCTTCCACGCCTTGTCCAGCAGCGCCCGCGCTCGCTCGGCCTTGTCCGCCTCGATCGCGCCGGGACCCGCGAACAGCAGCGCCTCGGCACGCACCAGCGCTTCTTCTGCCCGGCGATTCGCTCGCTTGAGCCACGCCTGGGTCGTCAGCGTGCCCCGGTGCAGCTCCAGGTACAGCTCGTCGTCGACCACCGGCAGCTCGCCCACGCGTGCGTGCAACGCCTCGGCGAAGTCGGCCATCGTGCCAAAGCGCAGCCTGGCGAGCCCATCGCAGCTTGCCGACGCGATCACGCGCTCGGCCATCTCCATGGTCGGCCCGCCGCCGCCGTCGCCGTAGCCGAACGGGTGCAGGAAGACCACCGGCTCGGCGTCGGGCCGGGGCGTGCGGTGCTGGCGGAGCGCCTTGCGCTGCTCGCGTGCGGTGTTGGCGTTGTTGTAATCGCCCGAGGGCGTGTTGTGGGCCGCGACCTCCGAGCCGTCGAGCCCGCGCCAGACGAAGTCGGTGTGCGGGAAGGTGTTCGCGCCGTTCCAGTGCAGCTTGTTGGTGACAAACGTATCGAGCCCGCAGTGACGCATGAGCGTAGGAATCGTCGCCCCAAAGCCGAACGTGTCGGGCAGGAAGAGCACACGCTGCTCGGGCAGGTGCGGGAACGCCTCGCGCCAATACCCGCACCCGTGCAGCACCTGACGCACGAACGACTCGGCGCTGAGGCAGTGCATGTCCGGCTCGACCCACATCGCACCGGTCGGCTCGATCGCCCTACTAAACGTGTTCAAAAACACTTCCTCGAAGAGGTCTGGCTCGTCTTCGCTCATCCACACAAAGTGCTGTGCTTGCGACGCGACGAACGTCATTCCCTTCGTGCTTCGGAGCACATCCATAGCGTTGGTCCAGGAGCGCACGATCTTCTTGCGCGTGTGCTCGATCGTCCAGAGCCAGGCCGTGTCGATGTGCGCGTGCCCCACCGCGATGCCCACGGGCGTGCTCCCCGCCGCGGGCACGGCGAGCAGCCCATCGACAAGCGCCGCCTCCGACGCGAAATCGCCCACGCGCCCCAAGTCGGCCGCCCGCACAAGCCCCGCCTCGAGCTGACGCGCACGCGGGCTCGCCGGGCCGTCCTCACCCCGCAGCGTCGCGAGCAGGCCCAGCAGCAGCTCGAAGCGCGTGTGCAAGCGCCACGCGTCGTCGTCACGCGACGCCAACTCGGCAAGGTCGAGTCGGCCGGGCGTTTCGCTCGCCCATCGGCGGGCGGTGTCGGGCACATCCCAGTCGAACGCGACCACGCCCCACGGGTGGTTGCAGGCTGACTCGACATGCAGCGTGACCTCGTCGCCCGCGATTGCTGTGATGCGCACGGCCGGGTGGTTGACATCCATGCCGCGTGTCGGCTCGTCGCCCACGTACAGCACGCCCTCGGCATCGGTCGAAAAGCGAAGCCAGACGCGCTCGCCCGCGGTATCGGGCACGGTCGCCTTCACGCGAAACCACGCGGTCGACCACTTGGGCCCCCACTCGTGCCCGAGCGCGACGGGCGCGTACTCGGCGCGCAGCGCGTCGTCGATCGTGCTCGGCCCGTCAGGCTGCCAGATGCCGACCGCCGCGGGCGTGCGCTGCCGCCATATGCGGGGTGCGAGCACCTCCGAGGCGTGCCGCTGGAGGGCTTTGATCAGGATGTCGCTCGCGGGGTCGAGTGTCTGTGGCATACGGTCGCGAGTGTAGAGGCTCGCACGCCGATCAAGGCGTGCCGCTTCCCCAGAGCGTGAGGTAGAACGAGAAGTCGCTCAGCGTGACCACACCATCCGGTACGCCGTTGGACGTGCCGTCGGTCGTGTAGTCCGCAGCCAGATCGCCGGTGCCCCAGAGACTCAGGTAGTAGGAAAAGTCGCTGAGCGTGACCGCGCCGTCGGGGATGCCGTTGGACGTGCCGTCGGTCGTCAGATCGGCCCCGCGGATGGGCGGAACTAGGGTGACTGTCACCACACCGAGCCCGGGGAAGACGCAATGCTCGGGGTCCGACGGGGCGCCCGTGCACACATCGAGCTCGAAGGCAAAGGACGAGCCGTCGGCGAGCGTCGCGGTGAGCACGATGCCGGGCCCGCGATCCGTCACGGTCGTGGGCTGGCCCAAGGTCAGGTTCAGCGGCACGCCGTCGACGGCCGCCTCGGTCACCATGATGTCCCGCTCCCCGAAGACCTGGTGCGAAAAGGGCA
>ERZ1740067.626-NODE-626-length-27645-cov-18.037514_pt1 | contig 27645 bp, 27 predicted proteins | sample MGYA00581736_ERZ1740067 | MGnify/ENA primary metagenome ERZ1740067 (study PRJEB43018, sample SAMN04849236) | marine metagenome | isolation source: floating plastic debris | place: Pacific Ocean | collected 2008-08-27 | study: EMG produced TPA metagenomics... | reverse complement strand
TTCATTGGTGGCCTGCATAACTCTCAATTTGGGGTTGAAAAAGCGGATTTCGTATAATTATTCCCAAGACTTATACGCGACCCATGTCCTAGAAGGCGTTGCACCTGTTTCAAAGCATAAGCTTAGAGCTGTCGGTTGTAATAGGAAAATCAGAAATTTAGCGGATTGTAGCTTTTGCTTAAATGCCCGATTCAAGTGCCCGACTTGAAATATTTAACCAAGCTCGTTGAGGCGACATCTTACTGTTTATTTACCATCGACTTAAGATTTCGTCCGGTCTCCCCAGAACGTATCATCAGTTAAGTGCGAGAAGCCTTACACAGCGGGGAGTACGCGCCCTTCCAGAGTAAAGAATCTAGGCGCTTAAACCGTTACGGTCAGAGGCTTTGGAGTTTAAATGATGACAGCCCCCAGATTATTCATTTGATTTTTTGAGAATTGTGTTCTTAGAAATTTTGCAGTGAGCGTCATCAATTGAGTTCTGTGGACGTCTCGTGGTGGAGAGTCTGTGTCCTTTGAAATCAATGCTATCGGGGGCTGAAACCCTCACAGTCACTGATTCTGTGATTTGATTGACCATAGCCCTCAGTTGCTAAGGTTTCATTGCCTGTTTTATCAAGAACCTATAGTCTTGCTTTAGGCTGTTTTCTATTCTCACCCGGATTGATAGACTCTAACTGAGTTAAACGTAACAAGAGCAGGAACGGGTTTCCGTCACCCTGCGAATATAAAGAGCAGAACAGGAAGTAAAAGCTTCAAAGAACCTTGATCAGTAGCCGCCGCCCCCCCAAGCCAAAGATGTTGGTTGTTGACGATGAGCCCGACAACTTGGATTTGCTTTATCGTACTTTCCGCCGCCAGTTCAACGTGTACAAAGCGGAGAGCGGTATTGATGCTTTGGAGGTGCTGAAAGATCAGGGAGAAGTGGCGGTCATTATTTCTGACCAACGTATGCCGGAGATGAAAGGAACTGAGTTTCTGCGGCGTACGGTGCCTGACTATCCCGATACGGTGCGGATTATTTTGACGGGCTTTACGGATGTGGAGGACTTGGTTGACGCTATCAATGCGGGACAGGTTTATAAGTACATCACCAAGCCTTGGGATCCTGAAAAGTTAAAAGATGTGGTTGAGCATGCTGCCAGTAGTTATGAAGATCACAAGCAGCGATCGCTAGAGGTGCGGCGGTCTAAAGCGCAGGTGGCATTGACCACGGCAATTTTCGGAGCGCTGCAAGGGGAAGGAAGTTCTTTAACGGCGCTGTCTGATGCCTTTAGGGAGCGGTTCCTAAGCGACTCCTGTGGCGTAATTATGATTCAAGACGGTAAGGCGTCGGCAGTGGCTGCGGAAGGAGATTTATCTTGGCTCCAGGTAGATCCCATGGTGGAAAAGGCGATCGCCCAGGGAGAAACGGTGGCGGTGGACAACATTGGACGCAGTGAAGAGTGGAAAGACGTTGAGCAGTACGGAAGCGCTAACGTGGCAGCCCAGGTGATTGTGCCAGGATTTGTGGGGGGAGAATGCGCCATTGCGCTGGCCTTTCAGTGGGCAAATGCCGCATACTTTGAGCCCGAAGAGCTAAAACAGATGAACCTGAGTGCCAAGCAACTGGCGTTAGTGGTTTCTAGCGCATCCTAGGTTAGATCTCGACGCACTGAATTTGGTGTAAATGACTTGTTCGGTGTCGCTAGGGTGCAAAGAAAAAATATAGAAAATTTGTTACTGAAAGTGTCGATTATTTGAGGGCGATCGCTGCCAACAGGTAGTCTGTGTGGGCATTATTGAGCGCCGCTGCGTGATCTACTGCGAGCCTCCAAGCTACTTGTGCTAATTACCGCGCCCCTTTTTATGTCTGTAACCGCCACTGAAACCAGCACCCGTACTATTCGTATTGGCTCCCGCAAAAGCCAACTTGCCCTGGTACAAACCTATTGGGTTCGCGACACCTTGAAAGCGGCGTTTCCCGATATTGAATTTGAAGTGTGCACCTTGGAAACTCAAGGAGATAAGGTGCTCGATGTGGCTCTGTCCAAAATCGGCGACAAAGGGCTGTTTACCCAAGAGCTGGAAGACGGGATGCTGGATCGCACCTTTGACTTTGCGGTGCATTCTTTGAAAGACTTGCCCACCAACTTGCCGGAGGGGCTGATGCTTGGGTGCGTTACCGAGCGGGTGAACCCGGCGGACGCGGTGGTATTTAACGAAAAATTTAAGGGTGGCGAGCTAAAGGACCTGCCCGAGGGAGCCGTTGTGGGGACCTCCTCCCTACGTCGCCTCGCTCAGCTGCGTCACCACTACCCCCACCTCACCTTCAAGGATATTCGCGGCAATGTAAATACTCGCCTGAAAAAGCTGGACGCAGGCGAATATGACGCCACCATTTTGGCGGTGGCGGGCTTAGAGCGGTTGGATATGGGTAACCGTATTGACCAAATTTTGACCGCTGATGTATCTCTCCATGCGGTTGGCCAGGGCGCTTTAGGCATTGAATGCCGTGAAGGTGATCAGGAAATCCTTGATGTGCTAAAAGTGCTGGAGCATAAGCCGTCTAAATTCCGTTGTGTGGCAGAGCGGGCATTTTTACGCACTTTGGAAGGGGGCTGCCAAGTCCCCATTGGCGTTAACACCTCCATTGAAGACGACACCTTGACCCTGATTGGGTTGGTGGCTAGCGTTGATGGTCAGCGCCTTATCAAAGACACCATCTCTGGTCCCGTTGGCGATGCGGCAACCATGGGCGTAGAATTGGGCGATCGCGTTAAAGGGCAGGGGGCGAAAGAAATCCTCGACGAAATCAACGCTGCAAATCGTTCATAGGTTTGTTTCAAAACCGTTTCAAGATTGCATTAAAATCATTGCCCGTTGGTTGCCTGATAGTAGCCAACGGGCAAAGTGTACGGCACTGATCGCCTCGGCGCTTATTTTGGTTGGCTTACTGTTGGCTAAGTTCCATGCGTACTTCAGCCCGGCTAGTAATAACCTGATTCAAATGGGATGGACTGAGCTGAGTGGTGGAAATCAGATCAAACAGACCGCTAATGGGAACAGGGTAGCCAATATCCATCACCAGGTTACCGGTGCCGTTAGCGCTATAGTCCGTTAACTCAACCGCAAGACCAGATTGTCCAACGCTTTGGGGCTCAGCAGTTTGCTCCACATCCACAGAAACGGTGAACTGATCGCCCTCCCGTTTCACCAGTTCATAGGTAGCCGTTTGCTCAAAGGTGAGTCCCCCCGCCGTTACGGCGCCGGTAATGGACCATTGGGCGCCAATACCGATCGCCTCTTCCGGTAACGGCGCCGACACTTGCTTCATAGACTGGGACAGACTATCGAGCATTTGCACCAAAAAGGGATTTAATCCTTCCTGTGCTTCCACGTTTGCGGCCAGCACCCTGCCACGATCGTCTCCCACCAACACTAGCTTTAGCCCTTTGAGCTGTTGAAATACATCATCAATCATCTGCCGCGCCTCTGGGGGGAAAGAGGCGTCGGTGCCCATATTAATGTCGTCGTAGGTGATGTTGTAAGTAATTTGACCTGCGTCGTCTACGTCCATCACCTCAATGCCCAGCACCATACCAATGGATGGAAAGCCAGGATTTGGCGCTGTTTGTCCGTCAATTTCCGTGGTGACGTTAATGGAAATATCGGCTCCTAGCTGAGTGCGATTACCCACCTGTGGCGCCAAACGCAGCGGTGACTTAGGTCCCTGTCCCTCATCCAGCAGCACAATCTCGCCGGTGGTTACGGAAATAATTGAGCCCGGCGACGAGGTCGTTGGGGCTGGGGTCGCCGGGGCAGCATCTCCCGCTGTTGCCGGTTCCGCTGATGAATCGATTGATGAATCGGTGGACTGCTCAGCGCCCTCGTCCCCTTGGGCAATTTGAATGATGGCGGCGGGGTCGGTTTCCGTTGGGACCGGGCGGGCGATCGCCGGGGCAGTTCCCAGGGCACTGAAGGCAAGTCCCAAACAACCGGCACGGAAACGCTTGTAAATAGACATGGAAGATCGCTACAAATGAGGGCGGCGCGTGACGCTAGCGCTAACTAAGGCGTCGTCTGCATAATCTAGCCTATCTCGCTAGCCTGCTGCGATCGCCCAGTTTGTGCCACGCTGCCAATTGGGTTAGCTGTCAATTGGGTTGACAGAAAAGGCGGCTACTTTTTCGCCGTGTCCTCTTCCGCCTCCAGCTTTTCAATGCGCGATCGCAGGGTCTGGTTTAACTGCTTAAGCTGGTCCAGCTCGTCGCGCAACTGCTTTAAGCCCTGACTGGTTTTCACCTTCCCTTGGACCCGGCGCACCGCTTCTTCAGCCCGCCGCCGCACTCGCCCGTCGGGAGTCGACTCCGCCAGACCTTGAAGAATGGCGATCGCCTTCGGAGTTTCCATTGCCCCCAAGCCTCCAACAACGGCCATCTGGGTCAGGAAAAACTCTTCGCTGGTCAACTGACTTAGGGTGTCCAAAACCATACCCACCTGGTTTGCCTCCTGCCCCACAGAAATTACGCCGAGGGTACGAATTGCCGCTAACCGCAGCGCTTGGGGCGTTCCGGCAGCGGTGTAAGTCAACACCAGTTTCAGCGCTTCCGCCGAGTCGTTTAAGGCGGCCAACCCTTGAATAGCCCCAATACGCACCCGCTCATTCCAGCCGGAGCGTTCCTTAAGCGCCGATTTCAGAATTTTAAGGGCTCCATTGATTAGGGGTTTGGGAGCAGTGACCGCCGTTGCTTTTGCCAGGGTGCCAATCCCAGATAGCGCCGCCGCTTCCACTGAATAGCTGGCGTCCCCTTTCTTCGCAATGGGCTCGATCACCTGATAAGCGTTAGGGGTTTTAAGCTTGGCAATTCCCTGCACCACCGCCAGGCGCACCCGTGCATCTTTATCCTTCAAGCCAGGCTTTAGGGCATCCAAAACTCCGTCTAACGGAATTCCCGCCAACCCCTTTGCCACCTCAACTCGCACTCCCCAAAACGGATCATTGACCAAGCTGCTCGCCAGAACATTTAAGGCTTCCAAGGATCCCTTCTGGGCGATCGCCCCCGCCGCATAAATACGCCCCAACACATCGGGATCATGGTTTAGCTGCGCCTTCAGTTCTCCCAAGGGATACTCCAAGGTGACGGTTTTTAGCCAGTGATTCCCCACGTCGAAACTGACAAAATCTGGCTTTTGGGGCAGGGGAATATAAAAACTTTGCTGGCGATCGCTCACCCGCACTGTCATCGTATTCACCGTCACCGTGGGCGCAGCTTTCTTTTTCTTCTTCTTGCCTTTGCCCGTGTCTTCCCCGGCTCCAATCACCGTGCCAAAGCCGATGGGAATTTTTAAATCGAACAGGTTCTGGCGATCGTCATCATCCTTTGCCTGGGTTTGGGTAATCGTCAGCTTTGCCAGATTACTTTCCCCGTTCCACTGGTAAGCCGCTTTGTAGTCGGGATACCCTCCCCGGAACACATATTGGTCAAACAAAAATTCCAGATTGCGCCCTGTGGAGGTTTCGATCGCCCGCAATAAATCCACCGTTTCCACGCAACTGTGGGCATGGGTGTTTACAAAATGCTGAATCGCCCGCCAAAACAACTCATCCCCCAGCTCGGCGCGGATCATGTGATAGACACAGCCACCCTTCTCGTAAATGTGGCAATCGTAAAGCTCGATCGCCTCCCGATACACATGGGTCACCATGGGGCGTCGATAGCGTCCCTGGTCCTCTGCCAAATAGCTCCGCGCTTCCCCCAGTCGGTAGTAGGCTGCATCCTCAGCGCTGCGGGTATGCTCCAACCACAGCACCTCGCTGTAGGTGGCCATGCCCTCTTTCACCCAAGCCTGGGACCAGTGTTTAATCACCAGCAAATCCCCAAACCACTGATGAGTTAGCTCGTGCATCACCAAGCTTTCGCAGCGATAATCATCGATCGCCGCCCGCTCATCCAACACGCACCGATCCGTCAATAACGTCGCCGACGTATTTTCCATGCCCCCAAAAATAAAATCCGCCACCATCACCTGGGCGTACTTAGGAAACGGATACTCATAGCCAAAAATATCGCTTAGGTAAGTCAGCATTTCCGGCGTGCGTCCCATGGTCAGCCGCAGTCCATCCTTTTGCTCAGCAGTGCCGTAATAGGTCACCGGCTTACCTCGCCACTCATCCCGCTCCTCCACAAACTCACCGACGGCAAGGGTGATTAAATAGCTGGGATGAATTTCCGTTTGCTTCCAATGGAACGTGCACCACTTGCCCTTTGTTTTCTTCTCCGCTAGCTCCCCATTGGAAATCGCCGTCATGCCCTTAGGCACTTTCACCCGCAACTCCGAGCTAGATAGCTGACCGGGATAGTCCAAACATGGGAACCAATATCGAGAATCCTCATCCTCTCCCTGGGTCCACGCCTGCAATGGCTTATCGGGGTAATCCTTCGTTGGTCCCACAAAATACAGACCCCGCTTTGGATTATCCACGTAGTAGGCGATCGCGATCGTCGCAGCAGTGCCCACCACCAAGGGAGACTCCAAACCCGCCACATCCACGGTCAACTTTTCGCCGTCGTGGTCATAGGGCACATCCGCCCCGTCAATGTGCACCGACTCAATGGTCAAATCCACCCCGTCTAGCACCAGCGTCGTCAACCCCTCTCGCACCGGCGTCAAGGTAATGGTGCAAGTGCCCCCAAAGGATTGCTTATCAAAATCCAACGCCAGATCTAGGGCAATATGGTCCACCTGCCCAGGGCGATCAGGACGATAGTGGGGCTTAGCTCCAGGTAGTTCAAAAGTGCGCCGCCCTGAGGATGAATCGTCTTGCACCAAAGCGTCGATCAAACGTCGTGCGCGAAAACCAGAAAACCTAGAATTTGAACCAGCCATATATCCTTTACCTTGCCTCTAGCTCTGTCTCTTCTTCGGTTGTCACCAAGCCATCAGCCCCAAGCACTGGACCTATGGAGACTAATAAGACTGGTGCCATCAAGCCATCGTATTTGAAAACTTTTCCCAAGCTAACTTGGCTGCCCCGATTCTGCCCGCCTGATTGCCTAGTTGTGCTGGAATAATTTGCAGCCCTTCACGGGAGCTGGGCAAAACACGGGACTCAAGCTCAGCAATCATGCTGGGATAAAACAACTCTAAGCTAGCGCTAATGCCGCCGCCGATCACCACCGCTTCAGGGGTCAGTATATAAATTAAGCTAGCCAACCCCGCCGCCAGTTCTCGACCGTATTCCTCCCAAAAGGCGATCGCCTGTCCATCCCCCTGAGCCGCCAACTCTGCCAACTGATGAGGCTCCATGCCCATGCGTCGCCGCACCGCCTGCACCGAAATATGCTGCTCTAACGACCCACGGTTGCCGCTATTGCAGGGATGCCCATCGGGATTGAGGGTGATTAGCCCCAGCTCTGCGCCGGTGCCGTGTCGTCCCACAAAAAGCTGACCGTTGAGAATTACCGCACCACCAACGCCGGTGCCCAGGGTCAACATAATCGAGTCCGAAAAATTCCGCGCTGCCCCCAGCCACGCCTCCCCCAGCCCAGCGCAGTTGGCATCGTTCGCTATCACCACGGACCGCCCTGTCTTTTCCTCCAGCCAATCCGCCAGGGGCACGTTCTCCCACCCCGCCAAATTAATCGCCACGCGGGCAATGCGACCGTCAGCATCGGCAGGACCGGGGGTGCCCACCCCAATGGCGATCGCCTTCCGCTCCGGATCAACTTTTTGCACGGCTTCGGCGATCGCTGCCACCACTGCTTCCGGCGTCGATGGCTGGGGAGTGGGCGTCGTTAATTCCGCCAGAGCTGCCCCGTCTTTCCCGAACCGCCCCAGCTTAATCGCGGTTCCTCCCAAATCCACCCCAATTACCGACACCATAGGTTTCCTCTAAATACCGGCTGTTACTCCCGCAGCTTTTGTAATATAAAGTGTCCGTGCCCGTTGTCTAAATCCATCAAGCAACGTTTATATGAAAACCTTTGTGTCCGCCAAAATCCATGGAGTCCACGTCACCGCTGGAGACGTTAACTACAACGGCAGCGTTGGCATCGGGAAGGATTTAATGGCGGCGGCGGGACTGGATTCTTACGAACAAGTTCATTTGATTAATTTGCGTAACGGAGAGCGCTGGATTACCTACGCAATTCCGGCACCAAAAGGGGAATTTATTCTTAATGGCGGCTCGGCGCGACTGGGTACCGTGGGAGATCGCTGTCTAGTGATTGCCTATCAAAATAGCGATCGCCCCTTCAAAGCCCCAGTGGTTTTCTGCGATTCCCACAACCAAATCCAGCAGGAAGAAGCCTACGAAATTGAGCCCACTCCAACGGCATATAAAGTGCCCCAGCTTTAGCTACTGAGCCTCAACCAAAGACTGCACAATTTTTTCTAATCCCACTGAATGGGACGCTTTGAGCAGCAAGCGATCGCCCCCGGTCAGCTCTTTACGCAGCACAGCGATCGCCTCATCGTGGTTGGTCATCGTAGTGCAAGGAATGGGAGTGGCAGCGGTGGTGGCCCCTGTGGCGATCGCCTCAGCGGTGGGATCATCCGTCAGCACGTAAAGATGATCTAGCTTTAGTTCAGCGGCAAGACGACCGATTTGCTGGTGGAATTCTGGAGCGCGATTCCCCAGCTCCTTCATGGTGCCCAACAGCGCCAAACGTCGCCGCCCCGGAGTTTGCGCCAGTAAATGCAGCGCCGCCGTCATTGATTCCAAACCCGCATTGTAGGTTTCATCCAGCAGCACAATATCGCCGGGAAGCGTATGCTGCTTTGCCCGCCCCTCCGGCATATCAATAGCAATACCTTTTACTAACGGTGATTCGTCAATATCTAGGATTCTGGCTACAGCGATCGCCGCCAGAAAATTCCGCGCATTATGAGCCCCCGGTAGCGGCAGCGGTAAAGTCACCCCATCCAACACCACCTGGTCTAACCCAACCATCTCCCCGTGCACATCCCCCGCCGTCAAACCGTAGGTCACCGTCCGCCCCGACCACACCTTCGCCGCCGTCGCCATCAGCCGTTCGTCGTCCGCATTCAGCACCGCCACCCCGTCGGACCGCAATTCTGCCAGCAGCTCACACTTGGCATCAGCGATCGCCTGCTCTGATCCCAACAATCCAATATGAGCAGTGCCCACGTTGGTGATCACCGCGATCGTTGGCTCCGCCGTCACCGCCAGCTCCGCAATTTGCCCCGCCCCCCGCATGGCCATTTCCACCACCGCAAAATTATGATGCGACTCCAGCGCCAGCAACGTTTTTGGCACTCCAATTTCGTTATTAAAATTGGCGTAGGTTTTATGCACCTTGCCCGCCGTGCCTAACACTGCGGCGATCGTCTCTTTGGTACTGGTTTTCCCCGCCGACCCGGTAATACCAACTACGGGAATATCAAACCGCCGCCGCCATCCTCGGGCGATTCCCTGGTACGCCGCCAATGTGTCCTTCACCACCAACTGCATGCCAGTCGCATCAGGCACCGGCTTATCCACCACTGCAGCAACGGCTCCTTTTTTTAGGCATTGGGCCACGTAATCATGACCATCGAAGCGATCGCCCCGCAGCGCCACAAACACATCCCCTGCCTGAATCTGCCGCGAATCGGTAACCACCTGCCCAATGGTCTTCTTATCCTGTTCGCAGCGATCGCCCCCCCTCGCATAAACCTCCACCGGCAACTGGGTTTCGACCCACCGAATCAGGGTCTCCAAAATTAAGAAAGGACTTGAAGAAGACACAGAAACCTACAGAAAAATTTTGATGAAAAGTCTCGCAAAATCCCCTTAAGCGTATCTCGCCAAGGAAACCCCGAAACACCATTCCTTAACGGTTTACTTAATGACCGGAGATGATCTTTTGAAAAGCCTCTCTAATGCCAAGGCGTTCTCGGCAGAAAAATAAGCCGTCAGCAAAAAACACCGCTTGAACACCGCCAATAAGCCGCAAAGCCGCCAAAAATCCATTAAAGATCATCGAAACTGGCATCGCTTTTTCGCCACCAAGACTAAACTTCAGTGAATTAACCCAGAGAAGTACGCAACATTTCTATACTAAAAGACTCAAAAGTCAGCGAAAATATTGCGTTTTATTAAAAGAAATGGACGTAAATTAAACTCAACCTGACACCTTTATTAAGGTCCTCATATCTTGAAAAAGTTAGGTGATATCGTGCGAAGCATAACGATAAATATTTAGAAGGAACTAGCCATGGACAACCACAAGGAAAAGATTCTTGTTGTAGACGATGAAGCTAGCATTCGCCGCATTTTGGAAACCCGGTTGTCCATGATTGGCTACGAGGTGGTAACAGCTGCCGATGGTGAAGAGGCTTTGGACACTTTCCGCGGTAACACCCCAGACCTAGTGGTGCTGGATGTGATGATGCCTAAGCTGGACGGCTATGGAGTGTGCCAGGAGCTGCGTAAAGAATCTGATATTCCCATCATTATGTTGACGGCTTTGGGGGATGTGGCAGACCGTATCACCGGTTTGGAGCTAGGGGCAGATGATTACGTTGTAAAGCCCTTCTCTCCTAAAGAATTGGAGGCGCGCATTCGTTCTGTATTGCGCCGGGTGGATAAAGTGGGCGCGTCAGGCATTCCCAGCTCTGGCGTTATTCAAGTCAGCACCATCCGCATCGATACCAATAAGCGGCAAGTTTATAAAGGTGACGAGCGCATCCGGCTAACGGGGATGGAATTTAGCCTGTTGGAACTCTTGGTGTCGCGGTCTGGCGAGCCGTTTTCCCGATCCGAGATTCTTCAAGAAGTGTGGGGCTACACTCCCGAGCGCCATGTGGATACACGGGTTGTGGACGTCCATATTTCTCGCCTACGGGCCAAGCTGGAGGAAGACCCCAGCAATCCCGAGCTAATTTTGACGGCGCGAGGTACTGGTTATCTTTTCCAGCGAATTCTGGATGCAGGTGAATAGTCGAAGCTTGGCGCTCTGTGTTGAGAGGGTGCGTGCAAACGCACCGCAGGAAATTTAGCTTTTGATTGGGTGCATTGAGGTGCATTAACTAGGCACCCTAGGAAAAACTAAGGGGTTGGGATGGCGCAGCAGAGACCGGATCAAATTTTGCAGCGGCTGCCGATCGCCGTGGGAATATTGCTCGGGGTGGCGCTGCTGGTTAATCGCGGGGCAACGCCGGAGCTGTTTACGTCCCAGGCACGGTCCGATGTGCTGGGGGTCATTGCCTGTGCGGTGCTAATTTTGACTGGGCTGTTGTGGATGCGAATTCAGCCACGACTGCCGGATTCAGTGGATTTGGTGGGTGAAGAAGGGTTTGAGTTGGATCCTACCTTGCCGGAATCGGTGCGGCTGGAATTAGCCTGGGCATCCCATTTACTGCTGACCAATACTGCCACGCGATCCCTGGTGGTCTTCCTGAAGGATCCCGAATCCTCTGTCACAGCACCCACGGGAAAAACGGTGTTGCGCCGGGGGATTTTGGGACCGAAGGATTTGCAGAAGCCGGGGCAAATTGTGCGCCGGGCTTTGAAGAAAGAAAAGTCTGTGTATTTGGTAGGGCTAGCTACTTATCCGGGAAAAATTGAGTTTGATTATTTGCCGGAAAATACCCAGGGGGTTATTGTGCAGCCCATGGGCGATCGCGGTGTTTTAATTTTGGGAGCCAACGCCCCCCGTAGCTATACCAATCAAGACGAGCGTTGGGTGGCAGGTATTGCCGATAAGCTGGCTAACTCTTTCGATAATGCGTCGAACACTTCAGCTAATGATGCTCTAACTGTGGACACAGCTCAGGGCAGCTAAGGAACCCAGGGCGCTATCCTGGAAATCATGGAATTAATACTGCTCTACTGGTCTTTGGTCGGCGTAATGTTGTTTGGCGTCGTCGGCTCATTTTTACCTGCGTTGCCGGGATCCAGCTTGATTGTTGTGGCCGTGCTGGTGTGGGGAGCTGTGCAAGGGTTTAGCGCCGTTGGGTTGCCCTTGGCGGTGGCCGTTGTGGTGCTGTTATTCAGTGTAATCATTGATACCTTGGGCAGCGTTTGGGGAGCTAAGCAAGCCGGGGCCAGCTCCTGGGGACAAATTGGTGCTTTCGTGGGACTGGCGCTAGGATTTTTTGGGCTGTTGCCTGCGCTGCCGGTGGGTGGTCCCCTGATTGGAATTTTGCTCGGACCAGCGGTGGGAGCATTTTGCGGGGAATTCGCCTATCGATTGCGATCGCGTACGCCGGTTGTGTTGGGGGCCAAACGCTCTTTGAAAGCAACTGCGGGGATTGTATTGGGGTCAGTGGTTTCCAGCATTATCCAAGGAGTGCTGGCGTTGGTGGCGGTGATTGTATTTCTGGTGGCCACCTGGTCTCAAATTTTTATTTAGGGTGGGATTTGGCGCTCTCATGGGGAATCGCCAGTGGTAAATTTGGGTAGCTATTGCAGGTAAGACCCGCCCCCGCTTATGAAATTTGGCGTTATTGTTTTCCCCGGCTCCAATTGCGATCGCGACGTGCGCTGGGTGACGGAAGGAATTTTGCAGCAGCCGACACGGATGGTGTGGCACCAGGAATCAGACCTGTCGGATCTGGACACCATTGTGGTGCCCGGTGGCTTTAGCTATGGAGATTATTTACGGTGCGGGGCGATCGCCCAGTTTTCCCCAGCCATGCAAAGCACGGTGGAAGCTGCCAACGCAGGCAAGCTCGTGCTGGGCATTTGCAACGGGTTTCAGATCCTGACGGAAATTGGGCTATTGCCAGGCGCCCTAACCCGTAACCAAAACTTGCACTTTGTTTGCGATCACGTCGGCGTACAGGTAGAGGGCGGCTCTAGCCCTTGGATTCAAGGTTATAAACCGGGATCGGTACTTACACTGCCCATTGCCCATGGTGAAGGTCGTTATCAAGCCGATGAAAATACTTTAAAGGCCCTAGAAGATAACGGGCAGGTGCTGTTCCGCTACGTGCCTAACGGTGACGAAAGGGACTGGAAAAATCCCAATGGTTCCCTGAACAACATTGCCGGCATTTGCAATCAGCGCGGCAACGTTGTGGGAATGATGCCCCACCCAGAGCGCGCCACAGAGGCGGCGACCGGCGGCACCGATGGACTGGCAATGTTTGAGGGCGTCCTAAAGGCTTTGGTGCCCGCTGGATAAGTTAAGGGCTGGCACCAGAAGCTTATGTTCAGTTCGACTATGGTCAGCTCGATAGAAAACAGACCAAGTTTGAGGCGCATAAAAGCTGAATCCGCACTATGGGCTGCGCAAATGCTTCGCGAACAACGATGCCCTCTAGCGATCGCCGAGGACCCTATCCATTTAAGAGCCCACCATAAATTCAAACCGAATGGCGGCGAGAGTTACAGCCCCTAGTTTTCTTCCAGGAGTTCCCTAGCCCAGGCTTCGTCATCGCCCACTTGGGACCAATCCACCGATCCAATATCCGTCAAAGAGCTGCCCGCATTGGCGATCGCCTCTCCGTTGCTGCCGTTGCTTCCTTGACCGACAGCTTTACCGCTGCCATCCGGCTGAGCATCTTGGATTTCGGTATCGTCGCCAGCGCCCTCATCTCCAAGCTCCCCTTCATTTTCCAAATCCGCCCTAAGCTTTGACAAATCCATATTGGCGGTCAACTGACTAATATCCAGACCGTCACCGTCGCTATCGAGCTCAAACCCGCCGTTGCCGTTGGCGATCGCCCCTCCGTCACCATTGGTGGTTTGGGGCCGTCCTGCCTGGGCTAAATAATCCAACGCCGCATTACGATCACCCTCGCCACCGGGAGCCGTCACCTGGGGACGCTGTTCCGCCATCGTTGCCATCGCCTGGGCTTCCCGCAGTAGGGCTTCGCATTGGAGCCAGGGATTAGAGCTATCCGCTGCCGATAGGGTGCCGCTGCGTTGCTGAGCCAACGTCGCCAGGGCCCGCAGCACAGCTGACATTTGGATACCTTCTTGCTCAAAGGTGTCCAATATTGGGCGCAGTAAGCTGCACAGCAAAAGGTTGCGATGCTCTGTAATGATGGCACCCAGCTCGTTAGCATTAATGGCGTCGTAAAGGCGTTCGGGATGATGTTGCATGGGGCTCAATGAGTCGTGGTGTGGCTATTCCCGGTTCTATTACCCAAATCCAAGGCGTACCAATCCAAGGTGTGTAGAGTTGGGTCCGTTAACTCTTCCACCTCCTGGACGCTAATCGCCCGGACGGAAGGTTAGATTTTGATGGAAAATCGACTAAAAATAACCAAGAAACAATTAAACAAGCCGACTCAAACAGTTAAGACAACAGTTGAAGCAACAACTGCGCAATCTATTTATCGGATATTGTTTTGCCGAGGATCACACTCAGTATTTTGTCGAATTTCAAAGTTGCGATCGCAACCGATGCGCCCTACTTCCGATCATACCCAACTAGCGCTCCCTAGTGGATATATTTAAGCCCCATTAGGGAGCAAAATTAAGGGGTGTTTCAAGCAGAATAGAGCACGGTTTTTCGAGAACCTGTATCAATTTTGCCCATATAATGTGCGCTTTTTTATACTGATATCCCAGAACCCACGAACACTAATTTATGTCGGCCGCCGCTTCCAACTCGCCCCTTTCCGATGCCAATGACCAGCCCAGTGGTGGGCAGAATGATCCGCAAAATAATGGTCCACTGAACAAGGACATTATTTTTGTGGCGGGACTGCCGCGTTCCGGTTCAACGCTGCTGTGTCAGCTCCTGGGGGAGCATCCTCTGGTGGATCCCGCAATCCACAGTTCGCCGCTGTTTAACTGTTTAACGATGCTGCGGGAGCGCATTAGCGATAATGAATTTTTCCTGTCCCAGTTGGATCCTGACTTCGACACCGCCTATGAGCGACTGGACCAGGCATTTCGGGGGTTTGTTCACGGGTGGTTCGCCCACAGCGAATATCAGTGGGTGGTGGATAAAAATCGCGGCTGGTTAAGTCAGGTGGATTTGGTTAAGCTTCTCAATCCCCGCAACAAAATCCTAATTTGTGTGCGGGAGCTGGGGCAGATTTACGGTTCCATTGAAGCCCAGCACCAGAAAACCCTATGGATTGATTTTCCCGATAACTTGGCTCGGCTCTCTGCCTATGATCGGGGCGATCGCCTATTTGGCAATTCGGGGGTGGTGGGTTCTGCGCTGAACGCCCTTAAATCGGTGCAGGACCTGCCGCAGCCTATTCAAGCGGATTTGTTCTATGTGGTGTTCGAGCACCTAATGCTAGAGCCGATCGCCGTAATGAACAACATTTATCAGTGGCTAGGTTTGCCCCCCCACGCCATTAATCCCCAGGACTTAACGGTGCGCCCCCACGAAAGCGATAGTTATTACCGCTTTAAATATCGCCACCAAACCCGTCAGAAAATTTCGCCGCCGTCCCCCCACAGCGTTTCCCTGCGCATGGAAAAGGAACTGCGCAAAAGTTTCCCCTGGTACTACCAAGTGTTCTATCCAGGATTAGCGGCGGGCGGCGCAGGCGAAGCGGAAAACGCCTAGGAAGTAGATATGAATATGGCGAATATGGCGTACGAACCGTTTCACTTCAAATTAATATCACTCCAAATCAATGTCACTCTAAATTGTGCAGAGCATCGCGGGCCAGGATGACGGTGCGATCGCTGGTGCCCATAATCTGCTGGGGCAAATTACCGCGAATAGCCTGCTGCATAAAATTTTCTCGACTAATGCCCAATATCAACACCGATGCCCGCTGCTGTTCACTCACGGACAACATGGTGGATAGCACGTCCTTGCCAAAGGTTTGTCCCAGGGTAATGGGCACTGAGGTGCGCCCCTGGAGGTATCGCTGGGCATTAACCAGATCAATAGGGTCGGGCGCAGTGCGCTGGTTATCGGTGGAAATTTGACACAGGTGAATGCCCGCTGAATGGTTCGGACTGTGGCGGTCCAAAGACGTTAACCCCGGCAGTAGGCGTAGGGCACATTTGGCATTGGGACCACCCCCCAAAAAAACCACCCACTGGCGCAGCTGGCGCAAGATCTCCAACAGTGCCGGGTCGTAGGTGGACGGCACCGCCGTGGAAAATGCCGAGCTTTTGTAAGGATTGGAACGCCGCGTTAATTCCGCCAATGTTGATGACGACCAGCGCAGAATCGCCAGCTCACAGGGCACTTTTTCGCCTAACCGCTGAAGACCTCGCCCAAAGATACCGTCCGGTAGAGAATCCGTCGCCTCCAGCAGCACCAGGTCAATGTGGCGTTTTTCAATGGTTTCCAAAATCGCCTGGGACGGATCGTGGGTGGTGCGCACTTGCACATGCACATCCACTTGTACCTGTCGCCCCAGTTGGAACGCGTAGTCCAGCATGGTGCGCCGATCGCCCAAGTCAAATAAATCTACAGGGGTTTCCGAAGGAGATCGCCCCGCCGGCACCACCACCGTATGTAAGCATTCCAGTTCGTAATCACGCTCTTTGGCGATCGCCAACGCCAAGCGCACCAAAGCACTGGCAGTTTTCGGATTGCTGAGGGGCAACAGCAACCGACCACGACCGGTGTTGGGCGATCGTCGGGCATACACCAAATAGGATGGCTTGCGCACCGTGGACAGGGACGCTTCCCCTCCCAAACGATTTGCCTCCACCCGCAATAAGTCGCTGCGGGTCACAATGCCCACCACCCGTCGCCCTTCCATCACCGGCACCCGACTTAGGCGATAGCGACTAAACATGTAACGAATCTCCGCCACGCTATCGCTTAACGTCACCGTCACCGGACGGTGGGTCATAATATCTCGCAGCCGCGCGGATGGCGGCAGGTGCAGCTTACTCCAGTCGGCAATATCAGACTGGGTAACGATGCCCACCATATTTTTGCCGTCCCCTTTGCTGCCATCCACCACCGGAAAGCCGCGATGGTGAGACTTATTAAATGCCTGTAGCACCTGCTCCACCGTTAGCTGAGCATCAAGGGTTTCCACCGGCGAATGCATCACGTCTTCGGCGGTGAGCTTAGCCAATAAATCAGTGCTGTTGGTTTGGGACGGCAGGCGGATGCCCTGAAGCTCTAGCAACCGGCCGTACAGGGAACCAGGGTCCAGGCGATCCGCAATTAAATAGGAAATCACTACGCCGATCATTAAGGGCAGCACCACATTAAAATCGGCGGTCATTTCAAAGACGATCGCGATCGCCGTCATGGGCACCCGAGACACCGCCCCAAACAACGCCCCCATTCCTACCAGGGAATAGGTGGCGGTAATATCTACGCCAAAACATAATTCACCAAGCCACCCCACCCAGGAGCCCAACACCGCCCCCAGCACCAGAGACGGCGCAAACAATCCCCCCGGTGCACCGGAAGAAAAGGCAATGAGGGTTAAGGCAAAATTGCCGCCGAACACCACCAGCTTCAGCCATGCCGTAGTGTCCGTCAGCAACAGCCCTTCCCGCAGCCAGCTGTAATTCCAAAAGGCCTCCGGCAAAAACGACACCGTTAAACCGGAAATGGCTCCGGCGATCGCCATTTTTAAAGGCAGGGAAATAGCCCGGCGCTTAGTCCACCCCAGGCTAGCCAAAATCCCCCGGTTAAAAAATGCCCCCAATACCCCCGCCAAAATCCCCAGCAAAATATAGGCAGGAATTTCAATGGGACGAAATCCCGTAGCAATGCCCCACTCATTTAAATTCACCGGCAGCACCTCCCCCCCCAAGGTGCGCGCTACCACCGCCCCCACAAAAGACGCCAAAATCGCCGGTCCCAAGGTAACCCGGGACATATCCCCCCGCAGCAGCTCCTCCACCACAAACATCACCCCCGCCAACGGCGCATTAAACCCCGCCGCCAGCCCGGCCCCCGCCCCCGCCGCAATCATTTGTCGACGATAGTCCGGCGACGTGGGCAGCCATCGACACAACTGTGCCGCCACCGCCGCCCCCACTTGAACCGTGGGTCCCTGCCGTCCCAGGGGCAGCCCCGCCCCCAAAATCAAAGCATTGGCCACAAATTTGGTGGCTGCCAAAACGCCTCCCACCGGAGCCCGAACCAGCGCCAGCACCGCCTTCACATGGGGAATGCCGCTACCAATTCCTTCCGGGGCAAAGGTGCGTACAACCCAGCCCGCGATCCAACAGCCCACAAAGCCAAATATTGGCAACAAAAGCCAGGCCGGTAGGCTGCTATCTTGCACCCAATCCATACGCAAGGTGCCCAGCATCGCTGCTGATTCTTTAAGCGCCACCGCCGCCAGCCCAGAAATCAGCCCAATTAAACAGGATTCGGCCATCGCCAGGGAACGAGGTCGCACTAGCGATTGAAAAATGGTGACTCGACTAATTAACCGCTGGGCTCGGTAGCGGAACAGTTGAATTGCAGGTCGCCACGGCAGTCGCCCAATCATAGGTTTAGAAAGAGAGTTTCTTTAACTGCTAAAGAACCATTGAAAATAAATTCTTTCTAAAAATTTTGCATCCTGTAGCTTTGAAACTGTCGTAGCTTTAGATGCCAAACAAAGACTTTCTAGAAATTATCTAAAGTTTTTTTCATAAAAAGGAACACTCACAGCATATTCCATGGGTGATCTCGAATTCGCCCCGCGCAATCCCTCAAATCGGGAACCTCTGAACCCTCAAAGGGGTAAAGTTTCTAGCTTATTCGCCTGTATCGCACCTTCGTTGAGAGTGTTCACTCAATAGCTTTAAATATCTCTTTACACATGCCTTCGCGCTTATTGCAAGCTGCTTGCAATAGAAATATGGCCGTGATAGGCTCAATGCTCGTCCAGAGAATTTACTGACAGAATTCCATGAAGTCTAAAATCCGTTCCCTGGTGATCGGAGTGGTAGCGATGGTGACCGTGATTGGTCTCAACTTTACATCGTTGTCCTTCGCTGCCACCCCCGACCTGGCTGCTAATAAAGCCTTTAATGCGGAAGTTGAGGAAGGTCTTGACTATTTCCGTGGACTAGTTCGCGAGCAAATGCCTTTGGTTAAGGATTTGCGGGCGGCGATCGCCTCCGGAAATCTAGCCGCCGCCAAGCAGGCCTATGTAGACTCTCGTCCTCCCTATGAGCAAATCGAAGTATTTGCCGGTAGTTTCGAAGACGAAGATTCCGACATTGATGCCCGTCCCTACGGCTTCGACGACGGTGAAGAATCCCCTGATTTCAAGGGATTCCATCGCATTGAGGCTTACCTATACCGTGACGGCGACCTACGAGCTGCCCTTTCCTACGCTGACGGTCTCATCGATAGCATTGAAGCTTTGACCGCTAAGCTAGACGACTCCAGCAACTTCAGCGCTGAAAGCAACTTTGAAGGCATGGTTGCTTTGGTGACCGAGGTACCAGCCAAGAAGATTTCCAGCGAAGAAGAAACCTGGTCTGATCAAAGCATTTTGATCTTTGACAACAATTGGAAAGGTATTTACAGCCAGTACAAGCCTTTCGCATCTCGCCTGCCCAGCAAGGTGACTAACCGCGTTGACGCGGCTTATCAAGCTTGCATGGCGTCTATCAGCAAGTTTAAGATTCCTGGACAAGTTGGTATGACTCCCTACAGCCAGGTAAGTGTTGCTGATCGTGGTAAGATTTCTGCCTCTGCCTATGAATTCCGTTCTGCCATTTTGGAAGCTCGGGACGCATTAGGGTTAGGCTAATATTTGAGAATCTTTCTCAACAAAGTTTTTCAGCTCCCCAGGAATAATTTCGGATTTTATTCCTAGTGCTGTAATCGCCATGGTTTTAACGCTATGGCGATAATTAAAAGTCTTCCTTAGGCTCTCCACTGCACGGTAACGTTTGGTCACCCAAACCAATTTCCTTGCGGTGATATAAGCTAAGGCAAGAATGAGAACGATTATCATTCTCATTGAAAAGCTGTAAAAAGCTGCGATTGTCGCTGTTGGTGCTGTGGCGATCGCAAAAAAATTGGTTGTGAGGTTTAGTTTAATGACCGTTATTTCGCAAGCGCTTCGTTTGAAGATGTTGCTGGCTAGTTCTGTAATCGGCGCTGCCGTTATTGGCTCCGGTGCTGTGGCAGAAAATGCCTCCGCAAATGAGCCCACCGATGCGTCTAACGCAAGCAGCATCGACCTACAAACCCTGACCCAGTACGGTCATGAAGGTCGTGGGCGGGCTGCCACCCCTGGCTTGAACCAGGTAACGTCCGTTTCTCAGCTGTCTGATGTTCGCCCCACCGACTGGGCCTTCCAGGCGCTGCAATCTTTGGTTGAGCGTTACGGCTGTATTGCGGGTTATCCCGACGGCACCTATCGCGGCAACCGCGCCATGACTCGTTATGAGTTTGCCGCCGGTTTGAATGCTTGCTTGGAGCGGGTTAATGAGCTAATCGCTGCTGCAACCTCTCCTTTAGCCAGTAAAGCTGATCTACAGGTTCTACAGCGTCTGCAAGAAGAATTTTCTGCTGAGTTGGCTGAAATCCGTGGTCGCGTTGATGCTTTGGAAGCGCGTACCACTGAGCTAGAGGCTAACCAGTTCTCCACCACCACCAAGCTGGAAGGTTCGGTAATCTTCAGCGTCCACGGCGGTGGCATTGATGATGACGACGGTGACGAGCAAAGCGACCAAGAGGAGGTTGCCTTTGGTCAGCGGACTCGTTTGCTGTTTAACACCAGCTTCACCGGCGACGATATTCTAACCACTCGTCTTGAGTCCAACACCATCCAGAGCCCCTTTGCTGATGCAAATGGCTTGGGTGCTTTGAGCTATGGCGATGGCGATAGCACAGTTTTTGAACTGAGCTTCCTGGGCTACGCGTTCCCCATCAACGACCAGCTAGAGGCCATCATCGGTCCCGTTGGTATTGATATTGACGACGTACACCCTGTTCACAGCGGTCCCCTTTACGGTGACGGTTCTGGTGCAATCACCGTGTTCGCCGACCGTAACCCGGTTCTGCGTCAGCCCGCTGATGCTGGTTTTGGTTTGAGCTGGTCTCCTAGCGATAACTTCTCTTTCCACGCTGCTTACCACGCTGGTGAGCCTGCTAGCCCTAGCGAAGGCGAAGGCTTGTTCAACGGAAGCTACACTGCAAGCGCAAGTATCAACTACTACAGCAGCGACAGCCGGTTTAGCGCCGGCTTGTTCTACGCAAATTCCTACCAGTCTCGCGTCGGTAATGACTTGGCACTGTTGGGTGGCACCGGTACTGCGAATGTCAGTGATCCTTTTGATGGCGAGTCCATCGAGAGCGACAACATTGCTTTCCAAACCAACTTCACCTTCAACCCCAAGTTTGGTATCAACGGGTGGTTTGGTTATACCAACGCTCGCAACGCCAACGATAGCGATGATGAAGTTGATTTGATTACCTGGGCAGTAGCTCTAAACTTCTACGACCTGTTCTCTGAAGGCAGCTACGGTGCAATCTTGGTGGGTCAGCCTCCTACGGTCACCGATGCTGACGGCGCTGATGAGGATGACTTTACCCCCATCCACGTCGAGGCGCTGTATCGCTACGCGCTGAATGACTTTATCTCTATCACTCCTGGTGTTGCAGCTATCTTCAACGCTGATGATGATGGAGATACCGCGATTCTTGGTGTGCTTCGCACCGAGTTTTCGTTCTAAATCAGTGATGATTCACGACCAGTAGGACTACCTTCAGGGGAAGTACTACTGAATGTTCGCAATTATCTTCACCTCAATCCCTCCTTTGTTAATCTCAAGGGAGGGATTTTTTTACTGTTGTCTTTTTCCAAAGCGTCTTACTGATTCCTACAGGGCAATTACGTCCCAATTTTCACAGACCGATCTTCAATCAATTTTTTAGATGCTGTTTTACTGGTTATGAATTTTTTTCGACAACAGATTGCGCCGTTGTTAGTGGTTCTAGTATTCGGAATTGCCCTGGTGGCAGTTAGTGCGCGCATTTTTCTGCCTGATGACATGTTGGCGCCTGCACCAATTTCTGAGGAGGTTGGCGCTGATGCAGTGAGTGGGTTGGTGCCGTCAGAAGTTCCGCATGGACTGTTGGGATAGGGGTGATATTGGCAGAACTTTTGCCTGGTTATGAACTGCAGGTGGGATCGTCGTTGGAGCGATCGCGCCTTCTCCGCTGGCTAACCCGTACCTACCAGGAACTGTTCCCCCATCTCACCGACTTCAGCCATTTGGATAATCAAATCAGCAATCACTTTTCCCAAGAAACTCCGTTGTGGTGGGTGATTTCTCAGGGAGATGGTGATGCTGAAATTCAAAGTTTATTGCCATCTCAATCTGCCGCGATCGCCCCAGTAGCCGGACTGTGGTGGGGATGGGTGGTGGATCAGGCAGACAGTCAGCGGATTCCCCATGTGTTTTGGATTCACGTGTTGCCGGAACATCGCCGCAAAGGCATTGGGCGATCGCTCCTGAAGAAGCTAGAAAAAGAAGCCCAAGAATCCGGTGCAGCGGGAATTAGTTTGCAGGTTTATGGGCATAACGCTGGGGCGATCACCTTGTATCAATCCCTGGGTTATCAATCCCAAGCAGTTCTGATGCGTAAGTCGTTTTAGGGCGATCGCTATACTGGGATCATCAGCAGTAGTCGGCCCCATATTGGGTAGTTTGGATGAGCGATCGCGACGCAGTGAACAAAACCACCAATCAAACTCATACCGGCGGTGGGAATAACCCCAGTGGAGACAAGCGTAAGTTCAAGGTCAGGTTAAATTCATCACGGAAATACCTACTAACTTACTCACTCTTTCTGCGACTGCCACTCTATGACAACGACTCGACTTGAGTTCTGCACACAGCAGCAAAACATTACGTTTTCTCGAAATGGCCGCTACCTTATCTAGTGCTGCGTCCGCTCGGACTGCATCAGGCGGTATCCAGTTGCTCTTTCCTGAGGTATTGCCTAGTGCTGGAACCGACACATAACGAGTGGAATAAGATCGGCAAAACTTCATAATACTGTCCCCATACCAGAGCCGACTCCACGCACGCGGACGTAGACGTACATCAACAATCAACGCTATGTCGTATCGCTCTAAGTAAAAAGCTAGCGATTCATAGTCTCTGCGGTTGCCGTAGCCAAATGTGTAGATGTGCTTAACGTCAGGTACAGACATAAAGGTATAGAAGCTCAGAAAAGTGCCAGTTGTTCTGCCTCGACCCTCTGTTCTGCCTCGACCCTCGGTGGGTAGAACAGGCCAATAATCATGAACGTTTTAGGTCTTGTTTTCAGATTACCAACAATAAAGTACAAATCCTTGGTCGACAGAAACTCATCTTCCAGCTTTTGTCGAACCTTCTCCAAGGCTTCCCGCTCTCTCAGATCCTCACCAGCAGCGTTCGATGAATCTAAGCTTCTGCGATAGAGCTGAGCTATTTCCCAGTCGCTAATACTGTACCTGTGAGACTTCCCGCCACCATCTACGAATTCATATCCAAACTGGTATGGAATTTTGTCAAGGGGAATTTTTTCATCAAACAAATCTTCCTGATCTAGGATTGCTTGCTGTTTAGGAGACCAGTGACGCTCCGTGGGTTTTGAGTAGTAGCGGCGTATCTGTGGTTTTATGATGCCCAGTGATGCTCCACGATTCTGAATTTCATCTACTGAGTCAAAACGCAGAGGAAGAACCAGTTTTTTGCGTTGTTCCCAGTTATTTTGAGTTCCCACCTTTGAAACAATAGTGATTGACTCTTCGTTAACCCTGTAACTTTCCGGGCGATTGTCTTTCGGATTCCTGGTAATTTCAGCCTCGATGATTGACCATCTTGGGTACCGCTTGTCGAAATCTAGAGAGCGAAATCTTATGGGGTAAATGCGAATCCACTGCTCAGGTTCTTCATCGCGGCTAAGTAAAACTCCAGCAGTACAGACTGTCTCGCGATACTTCGTACTAATTGACGGGTATGTTTTTGTCGCGATCAAAATCTGTCTTAGCATTAGCCAGCAAAATCCCTTGAATCACCTCTGAGTATTGTACCAAACCCAAAAGACGATTAAGTGAGATAAAAATCTCCCCATTAATGGAGTGTATTGTCGCTGATCTTAAACATGAATGTCTAAACTAATCAGATTTTAGGGAAACTGCTGCTTGGGAAGGGGCACGCTGACTAGATGATGGTGATTGGGCGCAGGTTTTCCATAGCTTACGACCGTAGAAAATAGCATAGCCAATGCCATAGCTGCCGTTAATTAACACCAACACTAAACGCCCTGCCCAGGGCAAAATTCCACTCCATAAAAATGCGCTGGCAATCAATACCAATCCCCATTCTGCTAACGAGACCCAGCGACCATAATGGCGGGGATCCCAATAAGAGAGGGGGCTGATAAATCGGTAATCGCTGAGGGGGAAGAAGTGGCGGTGGGCGTCGTGGTTATGGACCGGTAAGTCTTCTAGGGAGTGGAGGATGGCGCTAATGCCAATCCAGATTAGGACCGGTTGATTGATGAAATAGCCGAGAAGAGCGATCGCCCCTGCCAGCGGCATTGAATGCCCGATCGCCACCATTGCTTGCCAAAAGGGTCGATAGTACGCTTCTCGCCAAATGGTGCGATCAGGCAGTTTTTCTATGAACTTGACCCAGGCGTAAAAGATGAAAATTGGGAGGTCCGGTAGCAGCGCTCCCCCTAGGATTGGGAGCCACAGCTTGGGACCAGCGATCGCCCCCAGCGCCGCCACATTTACCACCCCATGCCCTTGAGTATTCATCGCTAGAAACCGAAAGCTACCTAAAGAACATAACCAAAAAATAAAGGGCGTACTTCGAATCATCAGTACGCCCACAGCAAAGTCTAGGGGCAATGCCCAAAACTATTTACAATTACTTACCCAAAACCTTCTTCAAGGCTGCCAATAGGGTAACGACGGTTTCAGGACGGCTGTTGTGACCCATCAGCCCCACACGCCAAACCTTACCGCCCAATTCACCCAAACCGCCGCCAATTTCAATGTTGTAGTCTGCCAGCAACTGCTTGCACACTGCCTTGCCATCGACGCCCTCAGGAATTTTTACGGTGGTCAGGGTAGGCAACCGGAATTCCTTGGCAACGTGGCACTCAATGCCCATATCTGCCAGCCCTTCCCACAGCAGTTCGCCGGTGGACTGGTGGCGAGCCCAACGCTCTTCTAACCCCTCTTCCGCTACCAACCGCAGGCATTCGCGCATGGCGTAGTTCATATTAATGGGCGCGGTGTGGTGATAGGTGCGATCGCTCCCCCAATATTTACCCACCAGGGACAGGTCCAAATACCAGTTGGGCACCTTGCTCTTGCGGGCATTTAACTTAGCTAGGGCGCGATCGCTAAAGGACAACGGCGCAATACCCGGAGGGCAGCTCAACGCCTTCTGACCACCGGCATAGACCATATCGATGCCCCACTCATCCACAAACAGGGGCACACCGCCAATACTAGTCACCGTATCCGCCAGCAGCAAACAATCAAACTCGCGACATAAATCGCCCACCCCTTCAAAAGGCTGGCAAGCACCGGTGGACGTTTCCGCATGGACCAACGCCAACATTGCCGGGCGATGCTCTTCCATTGCCGCCCGCAATTCCTCAAGGGAGAACACCTCACCCCAAGGCTTAAAAATCTGCTTGACGTCGGCACCGTAACGTTCTGCCATATCCGTTAGTCGCAGGCCGAAGTAGCCGTTGATGCCAATAAGCACCTTGTCGCCCGGTTCAACGGTATTCGCCAAGGTCGCTTCCATCGCCGCGCTGCCGGTGCCGCTGACGGGAATGGTCACCTCGTTATCCGTCTGCCACACATACCGCAGTAACTCCTGAGTTTCGTTCATCAGCTCGATAAACGCCGGATCCAAATGTCCCACCTGGCGCATTCCTAACGCTTGCAGCACTCGGGGATGGGCGTTGGAGGGACCCGGTCCCAGCAGAAGGCGAGTGGGAACGTCCAATTGGGCAGCCTGGAGGCGATGGCGATCGCTCACCGCCGGACGGGACGCAGCAGAGGGGGGAGCAGTAGGAGTAGCAACCATAGGGATAAGCTCTAAGGGATTTCTAAAATGACCGGCGGTGGTGACAGCTTGGGATTAACCGGAGAAAACTGTCGTCACCACAACCATTCATAATAAGGTGTGGCGTTTCCGCCATGGCACTGCCTTCGGAGGATGACAGCATGAACACATCCATCATTGATGAAGTAATTCACGGACTTCAGCTTATGCCAGAGCATTTGCAATGGCGCGTTCTCGACTTGGTTCGACTCTTGTCAGGGACTACCCCCAGCGGTGTCCCAGAGCGAAAATTACTCCGATTCGCTGGCATTATCCCGGCAGAAGATCTCCAAATTATGAGCGACGCCATTCAACAGGGTTGTGCCCAAGTCGATTTTGATGAGTGGTAGATATTTACTCGACACTAATATCATCATTGCCCTCTTTGGAAATGAGACCGCTGTGGTTAATCAGCTCAGGGATGCCGATGCAGTGTTTGTCCCCAGCTTTGTAATTGGCGAGTTGTGCTACGGGGCTCGGAAGTCAGGGAGCGTGCAGTCAAATTTAGCCAAAATTGATGATTTCATTGGCGACAGTCAGATTCTAAGCTGCGATGCGGAGACCGCTAAGTGCTACGGAGACGTGAAAAATAAGTTGCGACTGAAGGGGCAACCCTGACCTGAAAATGATATTTGGATTGCATCCCTTGCCATCCAACATGGACTAGTTTTAGTGACGCGGGATGCCCACTTCAAAGAAGTCGAAGATCTACAGACCATTTCTGGGTAAACCCTGCTTGATCAACAGTTGAGTTTCTGGTCTGATGCTATGCCAATTACTTGCGGTCGCCTAACAGTTCTTCCCGGCGAGACTTTGATTATTGATGCGAACTGGGAAGAGTTCAACGAAATTTTAGAGGAGCTGGGGGAAAAACGATCTAGCCGCATCGCTTATCAGAATGGACAGCTTCACATTATGGTTCCCTGGTCTGACCACGAACACGCAAAAGAAAATCTAGGGGATTTTATCAAGGCGCTGCTAGAGGAGCTGGACATTGATTTTTGTCCCCTTGGCTCCACCACGTTTAAGAAAATGGCGGTTTTGAAAGGGGTTGAGCCGGATAACTGTTTTTATATTCAAAATGCTGATGCGGTGCGGGGTAAGGATCGTCTCGATTTAAGTATCGATCCACCGCCAGATCTGGTGATTGAGATTGATTTTAGATCCCGTAGCTATCGCGAAATTTATGCTGCTTTGGGTGTCCCTGAACTGTGGCAGTACACCAAACAAGGATTGCAGATTAAGCATTTGGATCGAGAAAGCGGCGTTTATCAGGCGAATCCCCGAAGTCAATATTTTCCCCCGTTAGACTTGATTGAAGTCATTCCGCAGTATCTACAATGCTCTAAAACAGAGCGGCGCAATGGTGTGATGCGGGCGTTTCGGGCTTGGGTACGCGAGCAGATGGGCGATTGCAACAAATAAGGTTTTGGCTTTTAAGGTTTTGGCTTTCCATCTTCGACGTTACAAAAGGTGCAGTCTCCCCAGTTGCCCGTGATATTATGCTTACTAGCTTGTACAGCTCAGCGTTGAACGAGTGATTAGGACATGTAGCTCAGTTGGATAGAGCATCAGATTCCGGTTCTGAGGGTCGGGGGTTCGAATCCCTCCATGTTCGTTGTCGGAAGTTTCCTGGTCGTAAACGAATCGCTCTAATGAAAAGCCCCTGCACCAATGGTCTATCCATTAGGCACAAGTCTGTGAAGGGTAGCCATAGAGCGGCTTTTAGAGTT
>ERZ1740067.625-NODE-625-length-27651-cov-10.673902_pt1 | contig 27651 bp, 15 predicted proteins | sample MGYA00581736_ERZ1740067 | MGnify/ENA primary metagenome ERZ1740067 (study PRJEB43018, sample SAMN04849236) | marine metagenome | isolation source: floating plastic debris | place: Pacific Ocean | collected 2008-08-27 | study: EMG produced TPA metagenomics... | reverse complement strand
GTGGTTTGACTCCTTCTGTTTCTTTGGGTGGTTTGACTCCTTCTGTTTCTTTGGGTGGTTTGACTCCTTCTGTTTCTTTGGGGAGTAGTTTCATCTTTTCTGTAGGTGGCTTAAACCGTCCTTTAATGCCACGAACTACAGCTGCTATAAGTTGGGATAGAAACATTAAAATAGCAACTAATAAAATAGCCATCGCCATTCCTATCAAGCTACCTGCCATTTGCAAATAATCTCGTTGCTTTTCTTCCTGAGTTTGTCGTGCACTTAACAGGTCAATAAGAGATTTGACTACAGATATGCCTTCTGCTAGCAGATAAGACTTTAATAATGCAATGCCAGCCTGACCTGCCAGTATTAGTCCTGCCTTTGCTCCTGCAATCGCTCCAGGAATAGCACCAACACCACCCGCACCTGCGCCCGCGATGCCGCCTGCAACTGCCCCAATAATTACTAGGGCAATAGTTATAACCCCAAGTAATACCATTAAGATGTTATTAAGCCTTCTCCATAAGGCCAATGGAAAATCAAGTAAGACTAATAGATTAGACCAAACATCATGAAAGAAACCTACTGGGTCCTTTAAAATATTGCGTGGTAGGAAAAGGCTGCTTACTGCATTTGCCCAATCAGTGGACCATAATTCGTGGAACTCTTTCCCAATAGCCCGAATAGTTGCCGGAGGCCAAAACATATTGATAAATGCATCTTTAAGCATTTGACCAATATTTAAGTTTGCCCAGGCAGTTTCTATGGCTGTGGAAAAACCAATTAAAATTTCACCTTTAGAAGCAGTACTTCTTTGTGGTGACACTTGATTAGATTGACGTTGAATAATACTGTTATCAGTAGCAGACGATTGATTTTCTTGTAAGTTTGCCTGTAGTTTTCTCTGCCCAATCGCTATAGCTTTGGATGGGGCTCCAGTATTCAACTTTGCCGCAAGTTTATTGATGGTTGGCTGAATGAAAGCTAAAGGATCAGAGGAAACTTTCTGTACAAATTTCCAAGCTCTTTTAATAGATCCAACTGTATCTATTACTTTCTTGACACCATAAGATACAACTCTTTGAGAAAAACTTTCAATTGATGTGAGAATACGACTAGTAAAAGTCTTTAATCTCGTCAAAGTATCTGTAATAAAATTGCGAATTTTGTACCATAAGGAACGAATGCCTTTAAATAATTTTCTTGCTCTTCGTTGTATAAATCCTGGAAGTTGCCTAAATGGCCAACTGTCAATTACAGAACCAATGCGATTAAAGAGAGAAGATACATACTTAGATGCATTACTCCATAATCCTGTGCCTACTTTCAATACATTATCAATGACAACTTTAATACCTTTCCATATGAAAGAAGTACCATTCTTTAAACTCTCCCATGCTGTTAAAAGTAAGTTTTCATCTAGATTATTGAATGCAGATGTAATGACATTTATAGGAGAAGTAATATATCCTAATAGGCTACTTAAAGAATTTCTTACTTCATCAAAAGATGCTGTTGCAAACTCCTTTATTTCTGAAAATATATTATTTAGCCAATCAATTCCAGATGAAACTAATCCTTTTATTTTCTCGAAAACCCATTCGAATCCTTCAGTAACTCTGTCTTTGACCCATCCTGCAGTATCGACTGCAGTATCCTTAGCAATATTTGCCGCATTTTTAATGCCTCGAATACTAGGGTCAAACTGATAATCAGTGAATGGAATATTAAAGTTATACCAAGCAGCTTGAATGTTAGGGGGTTGATTTCCTGAATATTCAGGATTAGGCTTACCAGCCTGCTTTTTATTAAGACTATTGCTATCTCCTTGCTGTATCACATGAGTCAATTCATGAGCTAACAATCGTTTTCCAGAATTAGATTCTGGACTATATTTCCCAGCACCAAAATATACATCTTGCTTGTGGGTAAATGCCTGAGCACCCAAATCTTTATTCATTTGCGCCGATTCAGAGCCTGTATGCACCCGTACAGTGCTAAAATCTTGCCCAAACCTATTTTCCATAAAGGTCCGAGTCTCTTTGGATAAAGGAGTACCTCTACCTTTGCTAGTATTCAACCGATTTTCTAAGGTAGGTGACTTCCCAGCACTATCGTTTTGACCTTTTGTCTGGAGTATATGCTTCCCATCCAAAGACTTTTGCTGTGAAGCTTCTGTAGAAGGGAAGTAGAAGCGCTGAATACTAACCTTGGACTGTGGTGTTTCGATCCTCTTGGCTCCTGGTTCTGGCATCGCCATTACCTGATCTGCCATCGAATCAGCTTCCTGCTCGTACTTATCCCCCGGTTGTCCAATCGTCAGCTTAGCCTGAACAGGTGCTTCATCACTTTCAAATGCAGGCATTGGCTGGATGACATTGGCATCTTCTCCACCATCATCACCAAAGGTAGACATTTTTTGTACCTTTGGCAGATCACCTGCCCCTTCTTCACGCTGACCGTGTTCTTCTTCAGCACAAGTAGCACATTTGGCCCGAATGGTAGGTACTCGACTTGGCTGGAAAAAAGGCTTACCAGAAGATTTAGCCTGAATGGCTGGAAACCCTCCTGATGGAAAGAAAGGCTTTGGATCGGGCGATCGCTCCGAGAAAAAGGCCTGCTCCTGTTCTGGGGCGGATGAGGTGGACTGCTCCGTCTGGTGTTGTTGGCTGTGGGTACGGCTAACGTCGGCTGTTTTCATGGGCTTATGTCCACTCCACCGTTAATAATTCATCCATCCACGGTAGTTTCACCATGCTAACTCCCCAGGGCAGTCGGGTCATCAGCACATCGATAGCCATTTGTTCTACCTGCAATTTCCATCCCTGCCCATCAATGCGGATTAATTTTCCATCCCGCTGCAAAAAGCCTTCCCGTAAACCATCAGGGCTGGTGTTCTTCAGGGCATCCCAATAGTTGATGACGGTTTGGAGCAGGTTGTCGGCTTCTGTGAGCGCTTCTTCTGTTAGGGGAATATTGGGTGCGATCGCATCCTCCAAACACCACCCACACAGCAGCTTAGGCAACACCAGCTCATATTCCGGCGCAGATCGCTGTCCTGTTGCCAAATAGTGCAGCAAATAGATAGCGGTTTGCTGAGCAACGTCATCCCCAAAGGCTTCGTCATCCACCAGCCCCATTTTCCGTAGGTAGGCGGCCAAAAATGGATGCAGGAGCACCAGACCTGCCTGACGGATATAAATGCCACTGGCTGCTTCTTCAGGGGAGAGTCTGGGACCAGCCTGGCGAGTGGCAGATGTGTTAGGAAAAATGAGATCTAAGGGATTGCCAGAAGCCTCTGTTTCTTGGGCTACCTGTCGATTTGCTACAGTCTCAGGGACCTCCGGCGCGCTAGTCTCTGATGCTAGTGAGTCTGATTCACGGGTGTCTGATTCATAGGTCTCCGGTGCAATTGTTCCTGTTTCGCCAGTTTCCGGTTTATGTGTTCTCGGTTCACTAGTGGCCGGTGCAATTGTTTCTGGTTCAGAAGTTTCCGTCGATGCTGTGGCCTCCAGGTTTCCAGCCTCCCCTGTCTCTGGAGAAACGAGAGGACCATTGCTTTCGTTCGGCAGAGGGTCATCGCCGTCCAGGGAAGGGGTGGCCGTTGGTCTACTATCCCTTGCAACAGCAGTAGAACTCTCGGTCACAAAGGCTTGTTCAATGGCCCTTTGCCAAAGGGTGCGTTCAGCTACGGGAATATTTTTTAGTTCAGCCCTCAGTTGGCGATGGGTAACATCCGTCAGGGCCGCCCCGGACGTGAGCGATCGCAGTTTCTGCCACCGCCGCATCCAGACCGATGGCGGCACCGGGGCAGACTTTAGCTGCTGCAGGGAGGCCAGCCATCGCTGCATCCACCGCAGCGCAGGAAAAGGCGTCGTTGGTGAGGAGATCGCTTTTAATTCGTCAAACGTGAGCTGGGTGGCCACCGTCTCTAAAATGGCTTGCACCGATGTGCTCAGCCCCAGGGCAGCGGCCAGTTGATGGGCCTGAGCCATTAGAGCCAGCGCCGTGATGCCGCTGGGGTGCAGCTGACGGATCAGCTGGTGGCAAAAGGTTGGGGGAAATTGGGCCAGCCGCTGGGCAACGGCATCGTCGGAGAGTTTTTGTAATAGGGGCTGCTGCCAGCTGGAGCTTTGGGCAATGACCGCCTGCCACCGGGTCAGCCAGGTGGGCCAGTGGGTTTCTGTTTGCCACCAGGGCAGGCGTCCGTATTGTAAAAAGTAGATCAGCACTTCCCAGTCAGCCCCGGTGCGAGGCTGACGGACGGGTGTGTGTTCAGAATCTCTTTGTAACTGAGCTTGGATCAATCGATCGCCCAGGGCTTCCTGCATTGCCTTGACCAAGGTGGGGACAAACTCGTCTTCTAGATCATGGGCGGAGATCGCACCCAAGTCTACGATCACCTGGTCAAATCGGATCACCTCATCAGACCCAGCCAAAGCATCAAACAGGGTTTCCAGATCAGCCATGGCCCGCTGTTGCAGCAGTTGCCCCATGGTTTCCTGCAACTCCCACACGTCCGCCAGGTTGCCGGAGTCCAGCTCCAGCACAGTGCGACCGATGATGTGGGGTTGATTGCCCATGACTCTCCTACTGTGTGCTAAATCCTATGCGACAAATCCTATTCAACAAATCTCACATAACCTACTGGCTTGAGGGTGAAATGGCATTAACCGGGGTGATTGTGCGGTTGTTAGCAGCGGTGCTAGCCCACACTAGGACGATTATGGTTGCGATCGCACCCACCGTTGTTGTCCAAATCATATCCGATGGTCCCCAACCCAGCAGACGTCGACCCAGGGAGGTTTTACCAGAGTCTGGGCTCTGATTCGCATCAGCTGGGGCCTCGTCGGGAGCAGTCGTTGCTGCAGCCTCCACCACAATCTGATGGGTATTATCCCGTCTAGAATCATCTGGCGAACTATCTGACGGATTGGGTGTGCCGTCTGAGGTCTCATCCGAAGTTCTGTCCACGATCGACTCATCCATCTCCGGATCAACGCCTGCGGCTTCCGGTTCATCGCCCCCCCCATCTGATTCCGTATCCTCATGAGGGGGCAAAGATGCAAAAGAACTTCTCAATTCTCGAATTAAGCTAACCACATCCTCAGGCTCTGACCGCCGCGACGGTTGATTAACCCTGGGGGGTGGTCCACTGGGCAAATCAAATCCTGCAAACGGGTTTGAGGCAGTAGGGGGAGCCTGATCGGTTGCATTCGGCGGCGGCTCCGATGTATTTTCAAAGAACGGCTCCTCTTCAGGGAATAGCTCCTCGGACCTGGTTTCAGGGGTAGGCACAGTAGGGAACGGGTCCTCAGACTTAGCTTCAGAGACAGGCACACTATTGACGGAGAGGTCAATTGGGAGGCTGTTTCGGGTTGGGAAGAAAGGCTCATTCCCAATGGAAGATGGCGGTGGGGAAGGGACCGATTCTTCAGGAGAAGATTCATCAACGGGGCTTTCGGCAGCGGGGGGAGGGGAGGTGCTTCCCAAATCAATCGGGTCTGGAAAATTTATGTCATTGCCAACCACGTCTTCAGCAATCGGACTATCCCCTGAAACCAGCTCCCCAAGAAGATCGCCGGGGAACAACTCATTAACGATGGGAATATCGATCGGGGAGGGATTCTCCAATATGTCGGTTCCCACCGGCAGATCCCCCGGATCCTCCGGATCATCGGAATTTTCTGAATCCCCTGAATCCCCTGGAGTATCTGGATCGCCATCAGAATCGGGTGGATTCCCGCCATCCTCCTCGGGCTCATCTGGCCTTACCTGGATGGTGACAATACTCTCAAACTCATTGCTACAACCATTCAGTGTAAGCTGGTATTTTAGAGTAATCTCCTTACTGTCGACATCGTCCATATCCACCGCTGCTGGTAGAAACCGATGGGGCTTCTGGGCAATGACATTCGCAGTTATCTCATCACCACCATCAAACGCGCTGAACCGTCCGCCATACATATGGGGAATGAGGGGGACAGACGGATCGTCGTTAAAAAAGTCAGTATTGTTTGATTCACCCACCTGAAACTCTGCATCGGGAAGGGCAATAACAATGACCGTCTGCTGGGAGCGTTGTTCACAGCCGTTACTGTTGCCAATGGTGTGGATTAGGGTGATACGGACCCGCTGCTGATTGTTTAAAGGAACGGCTGTTGGTAAAAAGCGAGTTTGATTATCCACTTGCTCAAATGCGACACCAGAAATATCGGTGGTGTCGTCCGCCATGGCCCTAAAGCTTCCCCCTGCTACGTTGGGAATCAGGGGCACGGGGCCATGATTTTGACAAAAGATACCTTCGCCTTCACCGATGCGAAAACCTGCATCGGGAAGGGCGAGAATTTCTAGTGGTTTGGTGATTGTATTCTTGCAACCCCTTTCATCAGTGATGCTGTACTCCACCGTGATGGTTTTTGTGGCTAATTCTCCCAGATTAGCCGCACTGGGGAGTATGCGATTGCCCTGTAACATTCTAGATGAAATGTCATGGTTGCCATCTAGCACCCGAAACAAACCATTGGCTGGTTCTGGGTTTAATGGCGCAAAAGCAACATCTGCACAGACGCTGGTGATGTCCTCTACCCCTGTACCTATTTGAAAATCAACCGCCGGTAACGCGTGCACCGTAATGATCTCGCTATGGCTATTGGTACAATTTTTCTGTTCATTTTCCACCGTATATTGGAGCGTGATCTTCAACTGGCTGGCCCCTGCCAGAACAACCTGTTCGGGCAGAAATAAGTTGTCTTCTAACACCTGAGCTGAAATATCGATTTTCTCATCACCAGCCAATGCCTTGAACGTGCCTCCAGGAATACAGGGTATTAGCGATATGGCCTCATCATTGGCACAAAAGACTGTTTTATTCCATTTGCCCACTTGAAAACTAGCATCCGGCAGCGGGTTAATGGTAACAATTAACGAACTCTCGCATCCATCAACGGCATAGGTGAAGGCAATGGCCACATCGTGCTGCAGATTAGGATAAACTCGACTGGGCTGAAAACAATATTTGCCATTGGCAAAAAAGCTGCCCTCCCCCTTAAGCTGTCCGTTGGGGGGATGGAGAATAAACTCATACAGGGTATCGTCATCTGCACAGAAGTTTGTTTTTTCCAACAGTACGATGGGATCTAGATCCAGATCCAGGTGGCCAGAGGGGGAGTGGATAATTTGACTGCTTAAACGGTAGGGCAAACAATAGTCGGCGACGACAATATTGGTCCAGTCGCTAAACTCGGTTTCAACCTGATCCAGTTCTTCCGGAATGCCCGCCGGTAAAACCGACTCCGCTTTCACATTGGCAAGGCGCGTTCGGTAGCGCGTACTGCTATGAACGGCCAGGAGGCTGGCGGTCAATGCGGCATCATCGGCATAGGCCAAAACAAATGTGCCGCCCTTGGGGACTCCCCCCAGATGTTCCAGGCCGGGGTGAATTTTGGTAAATTGATTGAACAGTTGGGGGCCTGTGATTTGTCCCGAGGTCAGGCGATAGGTCTCTAGACGTTCCGGTAGATGGAAGGGGCGGATGTAGTCCAGGGCCGCCTGACGATTGCCCTTGGGAAACAAGGATGCATCGTTGCTGGTGCTGTCGCTGGTGCTGTCGGCGGCATCGGTTTCATCCGTTTCAGTGTCACCGGTCTTATCGGTGACACGATCGGGACGATCCCGCAGCAACCCGTACAGGGTTTCATAATCCCGGAATGCGGACTGGGCGACCAAGGGACCACTGTCGGTATTGTCAATGGTGAAGGATTCCTGGGAGATAATAATCACCTGCACCGATCTGAGATTGTTACCGGGGGACTCAATGGGCAGCTCCAATCGATCAATCAGCGACAGGGTGACGAAGAATTTCCTGGTGGATTCATCGGCTGGGTCCGAACTGTCTGCCCCTGGCTCCTCCACTCCATAGGTGATCCGCTCAGCGAGTAAAGCGGTGGAGATTTCCGTTAGAATACGGGCCTTTTCATCCGCCGATCCCCCGGTGGAGGCCCCCGGTAGACGTAGGGCCTCCACGCGGGTGCCATCCTCTCGCTGAAAAACAACCCGAGCTATTGGGTCTCGATTGGGTTGAGCGATGGTCAGACGATAGTATTCCGTAGGCTGATTATTTGCATCAACCACGGGGTCAAAGAGATATATTTCACGGTCAGTATCGTTGCGGACAGCGGCCAGAACGGGGTTATACAGCTGGCTGAAGGCGATATCTGAAAATTTGGGTTGATCAAAAAAGACAAATTTTAGGGTGGAGAGAAATACATTTTGGGACCAGTCTGATTCATACAGGGTCCACAGGGTTTGGAAAACCTGTCGAATGCCTGCAAAGTCCTGGGTGATGGCGGCTAGGCGGTCCGCCTGTTCAGGGATATCCAGGGCACCCCGATCGTCGGGGTCGATGCGATCGCTAATTTTTAGGGTAACGATATCAAAAGCCAGATTCCACCGTTGTTTGTAGTCCCGCAGCTGCTTTAGCATGGTGTCTTTGTCTTTACCCAGGTGACCCTCGATGCGATAAAAGTTGTAGCGGTCTAACCGGTGGCGCAGCTCGTCGCGGACAGCAGGAATACCGGCGTTAGCAGTACTGTCCGCAGCAGTACTGACGTCAGTTTTTTGGGGCTGGGGTAGAAAATAGGCGGGCTGCTGGGCGCTGACACCTTTGCGAGCGGCGTCATAGTTCCACAGCGGATATAGGGCAGCGTAGCGCAGATAGTAGGGCAGGGCCTGTTGGCTTAGGGGGGCGGTGCGATCGCAGCTAGGGGTAATGTGCACCGGCGTCCCATAAAAGGGCAGGGGCTGAAAGCTATCCGCTGCACAAAGGCGCACCAGGCGGTCGTATAAATGGTGGACCTGTTGCCGTCGTTGCTGGTTTTGGTTATAGAGGGGGGGCTGAATAAAATGACTGCGGTACACACCGGAGGCTAACGACGACGGGCTTTCAGGGGCCTCTGTAGTGCCATCAGTAGTTTCTCCAGTAGCATCACCAGTGTCGATGGCCCCCAACATCAAAAATTTGGAAAACCGCCCCATCTCCGGCTGGCAATCATCCATCAGGTCAAAGGCCGCCTGGACCAGTTCGTCATAGGCCGCCGCCACCTGCACCAGATAATCGTAAAAATATTGAATGGCATATTGCGCCTCAAACGGATCGATGGTGGGCGATGACCCTGGGACGGGAAAATCGGCGACAATTTCTTGCAGCTTGGCCATCAGGCGTTCTTTGATTGCGGCCAAATCCCCAGGCTGGGGTTGGAATGAGGAAAAGAACGGGGAAAAAATTTTCACCACATGGGGAACAACGTGATCTATGTGGTCAATGGTTTGCTCACACAGAGCCCGGTAACGCTCTAAAAATGTAGAGTAGTTTTCAATGTCCACCAGCGGATTTTCGCCATTGTCACCTGGGGTGGCACCGCTGTCGTCTCCATAGCCAAACCGGGGTACCCGCAGGGTATGATCCTGAAAGAATAATTGACGCGATTGGAGAGCCTCTCGGGCTGTTGATATATCAGTATCTGGAGCGTAACCGGCTTGCAACAGGGCGTCTGCCGTCAGAGGATTAGTCTGTCCTGTAGTGGCTGCAGCGGCTTCAGAAACTTCGGCTTCTTTAGGTAAGAGCAAATAGCGCAGCTTAAATTCGCGATCGCGCCCTAGATCATCACAATCCAAAAGACAGGTATCCCGCGCGGTGTCTTTACAATCAATCAGGATTAGCAACGTATGCTTAGCTAAATAGTCCTTAAAACTAGTGGCATCCACATTGTCTGCGATTGTATGCAGTTCCTTACGCTCGGAATTGTCGTCGTTGCTCTCACTAAACTGTTCCTGTTCCTGACTGCTTGAGGTATTGCCGTTATCACAAAATAACTCGGTGACAACATACAGGACTGGAGCCTTGGAGGCCGCTGTATTATCGCCCTTAGGGGGCGTAACCTGGAATTTAGTCGAGAGAATCTCTACGCTTTTTCTGTAATGGGTTAACGTCACCGGTTCGAGCAAGGGGATGACATGCCCCTCTGAGGTGATGCCCGAGCCTGGGGAAATGATAATTTTTGCCGTTACCGTTGAACCAGGCTCAAAGCTGGCACTGGGCGCAAGACCACAGGCAATGCCCATGCCAATAAAATGGCGGTTGAGACGGTTCTGTCCCTCGAAGTAGGTGACTATGCCGTTAAGGTCATCATCCGAGAGAACTTGGTTGGGGGAGAACAGCGGGTAACGAGTGTTTATGGTGAGAGTATTATTCATTGGCATTTCCTATGGCAGTCCGATTCAACAGAATGGGAGAATCCCCAGGGCGGTTTTGAGCGCAGTTGTGCAATGTGGCTTTGGGATACACGTTGCGTAACTGAGGTAAAATCTCAAGCAGCTGGTTGAGGGCACGGGTCAAATCACAGGCGGTTCCCTGGCAGGTATATTGGGCGAACTGTTCTAACCAATAGCGATAGGCGGTTTGGACTTGGTGAAATTGGTGAACATTGACCCAGGCAATTTTTAGGGCGACATGGGCAGGGGCTTCCAGGCGGAGAGTACGTTCTACAAAGCGACGAAAGTCTATATTTCGAAATCGTTTGGGCCAGTAGGGTAAAACCACGGTGACCCAGAAGGAGTAGGGATCTTGACGGGCCAGGCGATCGGGATCGGTAAGGGGATATTGAGCATCGTCAGGTTTGACAATAATGGGGAGAAACTTATCTAACTCGTGATCATGGGATGTCCCAGGGGATGAGTCGGGCTCAGCCGATGGTGGAACGTTGGAGGCGATAGACTCCTCTTGTGAAGTCTCCCCTGGCGAAGTCTTCTCTGGCATCTGGGCCATGGCGATTTGCTGGCTGCGGGGGCGCAGCAAAATATGCTCGATTCCATAAAATCCCTCATCATTGGCCCAACGCCTTAGTTCATCCATGCTCTGGGTGCGTTCTTCCGCTGAGCAATGGTAGCGTCTGGCCCACACTTGATCTTTTTCGGGGTTTGTCAGTTCCCAGCCGTAGATGCCATCCCCTTCAACGGTGCGAAAATTTTGCGGTTCTTGGACCAGCTCCATCAGGGTATTGCCCTGCTCCCAGGCGGTGGTTTCATCGGTAAATCTCCAGCGTCCGTGGAGCAGGGGGGGACCATTGTGGGGACAAATCTTTCCCCGGAATTGGGTGGCTGAAGCCGATGAGGAGTCTGGCTTTCCAGGGTAAACCGGTAGCGCCTGGGCTAAGGGTTGGGTTGCGATCGCATATCGGGCAGTGCGCACCAATAAAAATAATTGATCAATCGCGTCATCTCGCTCTGCCTCCGTGGCATAGGGTTGAGGATTTTCAGCTACCTCGCTAAGCAGATCGCGGGGCTGGCTCAACAGCCGAAAGCCAAACCCGTCTTGATTCTCGGTTGGGGAAATCACCCCCGGTTCAAATAAAACGGCAACGACATCTTGATAAAAGCGGGTACGAGCCGTGGTTTCATCTGGATAGGTTTCCATACTTTGAAGTAAGGTAGCCCTTTGGCCATTGTCAGAGAGCCGGTCCACTAGACCATAACGATAGCGAATGGCGGCAGGCTCAGGAATCTCCACCGTCTCTAGTCGTAAAAAGTCATCTAGATTATTCAACTGCCGAAAAACGGTGTTTGCCCCCTGGGTTATTTTGGCAGTCATCAAGATTTCCCCTTCTCCATCAGTAATATGAACCGATGAAGTACCCACCGCCTCAAGGTAACGACTCCGATAGCGCAGGCTACCAGCAGCCAGGGTTGCATCAGCCCACGCCTCTTCTGGAGTAGGATATTCGCACTTACTGGTAAACGTCAGGGACGTGCTGTCTGACGTGCTATCTTCACCGGTATTGTTCTCTAGGGCTGATGTATTGCCACCTGGGGCCGTGGCCCCAGACTCACCCACAGTTGCCTTCAGTTCATTAGCCAAAGATGTAAGGTGAAATTTCCAGCAGTCATTCTCTGAGGTCAGTCTAAACTCAAAGTTGTTTTGGTTGGCTTCAAGATGACAGAACCATGCTTTCAGGGCAAGATCTCTCTCCGCTGCCGAGATAAACCGATCTGTTCCCTCTGACAATGCCTGACCGTCAGGAGCTACCAGCGAAGTCTCGCCAATAATAATGTCATCGACATCCTTCAGGGCATAGCCAAAGTGGGGTTCTGCCCCTTCAACAACACGGCTTACCTCCAAGCCATCCTGATGGCAAGGGGTGTAGGTGAGCCGCGCGTAAAAGCTAGGATGCAGTAAAAACAGCAGCAGGTAATCTCGGTGGTTGAGGGCCTCTGCTTCAGTGCCATAGGTGCTAGGCGTTACCAACGCCGGTGCTGAAGCATGACATTGAACAGATAGGACAAAATCCTTAATCTCTTCAATTCGATAGTGATTTAAATCGCGGCGACGGTTATCCCGAAATCCCAAGAGGCTGGCAACCCGCCGTTCAAATCCAGCTACATTTTCCGAATTCCACACCGCATCACAGTCGCAGTAGTTAAAGGCCCGAAAGCGATCGTGACTTAACAGCGGATAGTTTTGAACAAATCGAGCCTTATCTCGAAGGATCTGTTGTTCAAACTGCTCTCGACTTAAGCTTCGTTGCTGCTCAAACAGTTGGTAGTTGAGGAGAACATACTCATTAAACGATTCGGAAAACCGAGCCAAGAGATGATCTAAAAAGCGACCACGGCGATCGCGATAGGTAGCCGCATCTTCAGCAATTGCCTTTAAATAACTAGCTTCTGGTCCTGCCGGGGCATCTTCATCCATGCCTTTGATTATGTGTTCAATCCCTGGAAAATCAAGGGCCTGGGAAAAATAGGTTTGCTGTTTGCCCTCCGTCTCAGCAGCTCCCCCAGCGTTATCCCCAGGGGAGTTTCCATGGCTATCCTCGTCGTTCCCCAGCTCCCAGGAAAATAACTCCCGCACGTGGGAAAGCTGAGAGAGATAATTGGCGAGCAGCTGATCAAAAAAGACCAAATATCCTTTGAGTTGCTGTGCTTGCACCTTACGGAGAGCGGGAACAGAATCTGGCAGCCCGTCTTTGCCAATGCCGTAGGTTAGGGGAAATTCGTGGTGGATTGAGTAATAGTCCGCCAGATTATAATGCCGCCCCTTAGGAACCGCTAGGTCCAGTTCATAGGGATCCCGAATAGCTTTGATATAGGCAGCCTGTTGTTCGTAATAACGCCGCACCACCTCGTCAGTGTTAACGGGGGTGGGCAGGTCGTCCAGGTACAGCTTCACAATGGATTGTTGAATACCCAAAATCGGACGATAGCCCTCGGTGAGGTGGTGCGTCCAGGGATGACCTTGGGACTGTCTAAGACCGTTGATATAGTTGGCAATACTGAGTTTCTGCACCGCTGTCACCCCCGGCACATCCAAGATCACCTGATACAGATCCGATGTCTGTATCACCGTGGGGGGAGTAAGCGCCGCCAATTCTTCCGTATCAATAAATCCGTGGCTGTCATAGGCCCGATCAGTCTGCCCATAGGGACGATCGCCATGGTCCAATGCCATGGGCCGCCCAGCAAAAATATCAGCAGGACTTTTGCCCTTTTGCAGCAGTTCTTGCAGTGTATAAAAGCGCAGCCGTGGCGACAGAAACGCCTGAATCTTTACATAGATTTCCACCAGCACATCTTCTGCATCAGCACCGGATTCCAGCTGAATATCGGCACATAGCCCAATTTCTTCTTCCCCCAGCAGCTCAATGTCATAAATGTCTTCACACAGGCTACGGGTGCTGCACAAGACTTGCTTGACTTCATCAATGGTGCCCGACCAGTCACGGGTTAGCTGATTGCAGGAATTGGTGCGATATTGGGAGTCCAAATCGAGACAAACGGTATAAAGTCCTCGAGGGTGCAGCCGGGGTGCGGGGTGCTCAGAATCCTCAGGGGCATAGCGCAACTGACGGTTGGGTAAATCAATGGCAATGGCAGGTTCGTAGGGAATGGCCACATCACCAGTGGTGTCTTTCGGAACGCCTACTTTTTCAAAGTGAACATTCCGCACCCCAGGAATATCGATAATGCGTTTACGTAAATCCAGATCTGTCACTGGGTTACAGGTCAACAGCTCATCTGGGGTGAAAAAGTTGTTTTCTTTACTGTTTGAATCCTGAGGGTTGAGGGCCAGCAAGTCTTGAATCTCAAAATTGTTTCGATACCCTAAATCCGTAATGGCATAGCATAGGACTTCCAGTATCGTCACCCCTGGATCATGGAGATTATAATCGGTCCATAAATCGCTGGAGAGGGCCTGCAAACGCTTAATTCCAATGTCCCTCAATACTTGAAAATTCAAGTATTGAGGAAACGCTGGTTTTTGTTTCGAGATACTGAGGTAGTCCGGCATGGATTTAGAAGAAAAACCAAGGAGATTCAAATGGAAAAATGCGAGATCACATTTACCCGACACCAACCCAGAGATGGTAGAAATAGGACAGGAGCCACCCTAAGCAAAGTGTGCCGAGGGCAACGGTGAGCACCGTCAGCTGAAATTCTGTCCGCTGCCACCGCTTTTCCATCTGTTGCTTGTAGTCCGTGAATTCTTGAGTAAGCTGATTTAATTTCTGTTCCAGGGTATCGACCCGGTCTGATAAACCCTGAACTTTAGAGGTCCAATCCTTCCCTACACCGGGCTTGTTGTCGTCGCTACCACAGATGGCCTGTTCTGCAGTCATTTCCCACAGAACATCTTCGTAATACACTACATCGCCAGGTTGGTAGGTATGCCCCACTCGCCAATAGCCATGGAACTGATCGTCTCGCTTGTTGAGAGTGGAATGGATCAATAGGGCGAAATGACCTTCTGATAGACGCATCCTATTTTGAAACGTCCGTCCGAGGTATTCACGACTGGCGAGTTGATCGACTCTTATGTGGGTGTCAGTGGCATTCATTGGGGGGCCTCCTATTCATTGTTGGGGTCCTCAGGGTCGTCTGGTCCTAAGACCAGGTTATCTAAGGGTTCGTAGCCCAGAATCCCTGTTTCGAGAGGAGGATTGGGCGTGATAGCTGTTGGTTTTCTGTAGGGTTTGATGCTGTGGCCAGTGGGGTGGTTGGGGGCAACCGAAGTCAGAACCGAACGGGCGGTGGAGGCGAGCGCTTCGCGCACATCGTCCTGGCCGTTGTGAAACATTTTGAAATTAACCACATAGTCAACATAGTCTTGCTCTTCTACAAAATTAAGAATGGCGGAACGATACACTTTGCCGCCGAAGTGGATGTCGGCCTCTTGCCCCAGGGTCCAGGGGGTGAGGAAGCCGACAATCGCCTGCTCTAGCTCCCGGCAGTAATAGCCAAAGTTGGCATCAAAGGGGGCGCGAAACTGGACCTCAAAGGAGACGCGAATGGGTTCATATTGGGGGTTGACCACCTTGATTGTGGTCCAGGAACTGCTGCGGGATGTGAGGTAGGTTTCTATGGCCTGTAGACGATTGATATTGACCTTGGGCTGTAGGTCATCAATGGTGGCACGTTGGGAAAGGTCGGGCACAACGGCCAGGGTAACGGCACCGGGGGCCACTTCAAAAAGCTCGTTGGTGGCATCATCAAACTGACCGTGGTTAAGGCAGCGCACTTTATAGATATCTGGAAAATTTTCTAGCACCAGCCGTTCATAATCAAAAATAGCGACCGCCCGCCCTTTGTGTCGTAGGTGCTCACTCACGCGGGTATAAAACTGACTGGGCGGTTCTTGCACCCGGCCATCAATGGAAGGATAGGGTTGCTCAATGCCCTTGATGGCAGCTTGGGGTTTTTCTAATTTTGCGATGGTGCCAACAGGTAGGGCCGTGGCTAAATGGTTAGGATCGTTGTCTGCGTCGACAAAGGTGACCCGCGCCGCCTGGGGATGAATGCCAATAATGTGGCAGACCGTGGGGGTGCGGGCAGGCATGCTGACCTTTACCCAGTGGAGGGCGGGATCGAGAATGGTAGTGTTGGCTTTGCTAATGTCTTCAGGAATACCCAGGTTTATGATCCCAGAGCGAATCAGACCGTTGGTGGTGTCCGATGAGATGCGATCGCTTAAGGGCACCCAGGTGTTGTCCCTGAGATAAAACCACATGGGCCTAAAGTCTTCAGTCCGCCGTAGCCCAGTATCGGCAGTTTCTTCCGCTACTTGAATCAGTAAAGGCAACGCCGTCGGTGGATCTAGATCGGCAATGCCAATAAACAGTTCTCCTTCATGGATAAAGTGGGGCAACAGACGTTCAGAAGAGACATTAGAGATCTCTTTAAAGCCACCAAAGGGATAGAGCTGAAACAGATGACAGTCCGATAGACCGGCTTGGGCAGCGTAGCTAAGGGAAAGTGAACGGATAACGGGGGTATAGGGTTCTTTAGGAAACACGGCTTCAGCCTGAGGATCGACAGATCGTGTCTCTGCTAAAAAGGCAGGTTCCTCTCCTTTCTGATAGTAAGCGCCTTTGATAGCCAAACGCTTCCCTGCAACAAATGGACTGGGTTGAGTAGTAGCTGCTGCAAGCACCTGACGGGCTAGGACCGCAGGATATTCATCATGTAAGAAATTCCCCATCAGCTGAAGTCGCAAGAAACCATTTTGGCTATCGGAGGTAAACATTTCGACAGCTTCAGGCTTGGCAAAGGTATTAAGGGATAGATTAGCCAGCTCTTCTTTTAGGTCGATCGTCGATGAACTCAAAAAATTGGTATCTGTGGACGCAGAACGCCATATTCTTTGCCGGAGAGAGGCTATGGTAACGATTTCTGGGGAAAAATCAGTGGCTTCGTGAGCTGAATCATAAGAAAGATAATATTCAGCCCAATCAGAGGGTGGCGGAACTTCAGGTTCTAGATTGAGCGTGAGTGCGGTCAGGTGTTTTCCAAATACCTCCTGGCTGCCAATGTAGAGATTAGCCCCCTTTTTAGGGCGAGGTCCAAAGGGCTGAAACGGTTTGGTTATATCCTGAATCCCAGCATCAGTTTGCACCACCAGATTACGCACCTTAGGCACCTGGACGGTTAGCTTTATATCCTGGAGAGTAACGCTGCGAAAATAGTGATAGGCTGAGCGCCCTTCTGCATCGAGGGCATTCGTTGTTAACTGCAGCCGTAATACGGGCGTGGGCCGATCAAGCGTTAGGGGCAGATTGGGGGTGTCTGGATCAAACGGAATGGGATTATTGGTGTCGTAGGGAAGAACAGGATCCACTTCCGCCGCCAACGTGACAACAATCTCGAGGATGGCATCAATGCTCGTTTCATCCTCTTGCTCCCATGTGACGGATTTAATTACGGCAGGGGCAGCAGGCGATTCGGACGATGCCGAGGCCTTGGCGACAATCCATTCCTTTTCGCCACTGAGATACACCTCAAACGCATTTTTCAGGGTGTCTAAATTTTTCGGCGATTGAAAAACGCTGCCCAGGGTAAGCTCCAGTGTGATGGTGCGGGTGTCTTCCTGGAGCAGGAGTATGTCGGATGAGATCGCAACCCCCAACTGAGCCGCATTTCCCTGGGAAACAGCCGCTGCTTGACTTGGGGACACCCGAGGCCCTCCAAAGGGAAGCCATGCTTTCACCGCCTGTTCTTTTGGAAATTCTGCCCCGAGACCATCGGCAGAATTTGCCACCGGTGACGTTAGCAGTTTAACAACATTGGTGGGGATATTTTCTGGAAACTCCTTAGACTCCAAAAATAGACCCTTGAGGCTGGCAATGGTGGCCTTATGGATAACAATGTCTTGATCTAAACTATAAAAAAGCTCCACCCCGGTGGCATCTTTTCCTGCCTTAAAACGGGTGCCTGCGGCTAGCTTATAGTCCCGTTGCGGTTTGACCAGCTCAAACAGTAAATGGACATAGTCAGGGGTTGCTGGACGAGCCGGTAACGCTAAGACTCGACGATAGAAAAAATCTAAATGTCGTTGGGTCATGCGATTGAGATCATCCCTAGCTGGCTGTAGCACATCCAACATGGCTATGTACAGCGCCAGGTGGGGGGGATGATCGCGGCGAGCGCTTAAACTTGTTGCCAGGTAGGAGGGGGCCTGGTCGATGATTTGACGATAAACCTGAAACAGAGATTGAAAGATACCATCCAGGTCATCGCGAATGGTAGGGCTAAACAATGACGGTGCTAAAGGCGGCATGTTTACAGCCTCGGGGGTGAGGGGCAACCCGAAAGCATCAATGAAGGGAAGATAAAAGTCAACCTGACCCGACGGATGGGCCTGCTCAAAGGAGAGAATCAGGGCAATGGTCTCGGTTAAATTGGTATTGATCAACCCTTTGATAACTGAGCGCAGCGGAGTGTAGGATTCTAAGCCTTTGTACCATGTGTCAATGGGCTTTAAGATTTCGGTTTGCCACAGAAGCAGGATGTCCCTTAATCGTTCTTCTTTTTGCCCTTGAACATCTTCCTTTAAAAACAGTCCAAGTAAACCGTCATACTCCCGTTTAACGGTTCGGGTTTGGGTTTTACTAATGAGGGCGATTTGAACCGGCGTGTAAGCCTCGAAAAAACCTTGCCAATGATCGTCCGCGCTTGCAGGGGCCGCAGCACCGGGCAACCTATGGTAGCGAACCTGTGGGCTCAGCCGATGGGCCAACACCAAAAAATCGGCCAGATTACGCTCATCCACCTGAACCGCATTGGCTCCATTGGGGGAGAGCGCTGATGTTAGACGTTGACGCTGGCTAACACCGGCACGGCGCAAAGGATTTTTAGGTAGGTTTGGCCGTTGGCTCATGTTAATTCAGGGGCTGGCAATAAAGTACCGCTGCCTTCTTGGATATAGAAGGGATACACAGCGTTGAAGCGAGAATTGGTACTAATGATGGTGTAGTCCACTTCAATTAGCACCACGCCTTGCAATGAGTCATCCAGGCTAAGATCCAGCCGGTTCACCCGAATTCTGGGCTCGTGATACAAAATGGCGGTGCGCACCCGTTCTTTAATGCCGCTGGCAACGGTGGGGGTCAAGGTTTCAAATAACAGATCGCGCAGATCGCAGCCGTAGCTAGGTTGCATGACCCGTTCCCCCAAACTGGTGGAGAGAAGAATTTGTAAACTTTGACGAATATCCTCCTCCGCACTCACCAATCGTACCCGCTGAGCGGCTTGCTCAAAGGTGGGGGGAAACCCCCACCCTGTGCCTAAATAGGCTCTGCGATCCTCATCCATGGCTATCCTCCGTCACTCTCTTTTTCACACCCTCCCATGGCGTTTGTTGCCCACAGTCTAACTGCCAATCTCTCCCGATCACCCCCCGATCAACACCGTCGGTAACCCGGCAACCAATACTCCACCGTGGGCTGTGATATCCCCTAATCGGGCCGCTGGTTTGCCACCAATCAAGACGGTGGCCGATCCCAAAACAATGGAGTCCGGTGGCCCAACACAGGTGCAGCTATCCCCCATCACCGCCGCTGGCAATCCGCCAATCAACACCGTGGGTGCGCCGGGGCCTATCACCGGTCCCCCCACATGGGGGACTAGGGCGGTCACCATTGGACATACGTGCATATCAGTAATTCGAGCAGCGGGTTTTCCCATGGGTCATGTACCTGGTTTAGTTGATTTGGGGTTTAGTTGATCTGGACTAAAGAACCTTTGAGAACTGCGATCGCACCTGTCGACACTTCAGCGCCAGCGTTGCCAGTGGCCTTAAACTGGGCATTGGCTGCAGCCTTCACATTGAGACCTTGGATAGACACATCCTGGGTCGCCTTTAGGGTCAACTTGCCTGTGGCATCCAGGGTAATATCCTTAGGACTCTTGAGGCTGATGCCGCTGTCATTGAGGGTGATGCTGTTTTGATTTTGGTCCGATAGCACAATGCCTTTATCTTCATCGGAAATAACAATTTTGTTGCCCCCCGGTGTTTCTAAGGTGATACTGGGCTGCTTATCGTCAAACAACAGAGTCATCCCAGAGCGGGTAAAAATCCCCTTTTGAAAGTTATCTGCCGTGGCGGTTAAGGGTGCGGGTTTGGCACTGCTGTGCAACATACCGAGCACCACCGGATGTCGGGGATCGTCATTGAGAAACCCCAACACCACCTCATCATTCACCTCCGGTCGAAAGAAAGATCCCCGCGTATCTCCTGCATCCAAGGTAGCTACCCGCGCCCAGATCCCCTGGGCCTCCCCGTCCACAGTGGGCACTTTGACCCTAATGCGATGCTCTCCATTGGGGTCATCTTCAATTTGTTCGACCACCCCAATTTGTAACCCGTTTACCCCAGGCAATACCCCAGACGCAGTTTTTTCAACAATGTCGTCCTCTTTATAAAACCAGCTGGGGGGCAGCCCCAATTGCAGGTGGGTAAACCAGGCCCCATTAATCATTTCATGGCGAATACCAGACACATAGGCCTGGCCGTTAAAGCGAGTTCCCATGCCCCGCAGTTCCACCAGAACATCCGGCGTTGCGTCGGCATATCCCGTGGTTTTAACCCGCCCTTGAATCTTGCTTAAGCGGCTTTTTAGCAGCTGGGCATCGGCCCAGGCCTGCAGTTCCTGCGGGGCCAAATCGCCACCGTGGCGCAGTTCCCAGGTGGGTAGACCAATCACCTCCGCCAGCTTTTTACCCGACAAATTCCCCACGTCACTAACCGCAGGCTCAGCGGCTTCTGCCTCTACCAGTGCCTGGTTGGCATAGCTCCAGGCACTGGCTTTAACGGCGGCATACTGTAGTCGGGCATCCATCTCGGCTTCAAACTCAAGCAGGTTGGCACCAAAGGTAAAGGTAATTTGAGAAGCCCCGCTGCTGGTTGGCGGTTTTACCTTCAATTCACCACTGTCCGCCAGGGTGATATACCCATTTATCTCTGCCCGCGACACCATAAAATCCCAATCGGTGGCATAGTGCTGCACGATGCTGGGGTGCTGAAAACCTGAGGATTCCACGGTGCCCGATAAACCGTTGTCACCCAAAATTTGGGTAATGGCATCGCTATCTGAGGTGTCAATAAAGTGACGATTGTGTCGCCCCACCGTGAGCTTCACCGCCGTATCTTTGCAGTCCAACATCAGCACCGGGTTACCATCGCGGCCAACCTTGATGGACTGCTTCACAATGATGCCCCGAAACGCCCTTTGATCGCGGCTGTCATGGCCAAGGGCAATTTCAATCTCTTTTCCAGGAATTAGATCCTCACCTGAGCTGGCTTCAAAGGTTTCCTCCGAGGCCGAACCATCCCGGAGTACTAAGCGAGCTGTGGGGATACGGTTGACTTCGCGGGTGATCACAAACGACATTACCTGATAGTCATTGGAGATGTCCTGCTGTTCTGAAAGCAGTTTAAATGTGACCGTATCAGAGGTGGATTCGCGGGGAATGATACGTTCGCTCATAGCTCAGTCTTCTCCACGGGGGGGAACTGGATATTAGTGTTGGTGGCCAGGTTGCGAAAGTTGACCAGGCCATTAACCCGTGCCACCGCCAGATAATAGCTCGGGTCGCCATAGATATCGGCCACCATCAGCGGCAAGGTGTCGCCCGCCGTCACCTTGCGTTCGTGGGTGACATCTGGAGATTGTTTACCCTCTTCGCGAATCCGAAAGTCTTGTTCTACATAGCTACAGAACGTAGCACTTACCTTGGCGCGTAGGGGCTTGCCGTCCCCATCGAATAAGGTGTAGTTGATCTGTAAATCGGAGAGCAAACAATCAAAAATGTTGCGGTTGTTAAACGGGAAATTACCCCATGTGATTCGAATATAGTTGGGTTTGTGGGTGCTGCTATTCATGACATAGGTCAAATTCAGCAGTGTTTGTACCTGGGTGGTAACATCTTGGTGAAATCTGCCGGGTTGTTCATTAACCTGTACTACACCGGTTCCATCCAGGGTAAAGTCCAGTTTTAGCTCTTGAGGGGGCGTTAGCTTAAACTTAGGATCGGTCTGTTGGGAGCCCGCTGCCTGTTCTTTGTCATACTCTACTTTGAAAGATTGAGATAGCTGGTCTGGATTGATCGGCAAATCAAAGGGAGCCCCAAAAGGCTTTTCTAGCTTTTTATCCTCGTAAGCTCTTAATTGCACCTTAGTCAGAGACATGCTCTCTCGCTCCGCTGGGATCTACCGTTCCACTTTGTCTTTTAAGATGGCTAAAACCTGGTCGACGCAGGCGGCAATAATGGCAGCCGAATCTTTGGTTGACGAGGGCTCGCTTGGGGCTGATGCGCCATTGCCTTGGGTGCCCCCAGACACCGATGTTTTAATGACCAATTCTCTGATTTCAATGGGCATGGGCCGCTCCGCATTCGCTACGATTTGATTTTGAAATAGTTGTAGTTTAATTCCAGGGTTTCAATTGCGATCGCATTTTGCTCCGCATTAAAATCCGAAATAGACCACTTTTTAGGCCAGGCATTGATCACCTCCCAGGTCATTAACGGTTCAGATCTAATCGGGGGTAACTGGTCAATGGGCCGATTAACATGTAGCAGCCGCACCAACATATCCACGGGTTTGAACTCAAAATTCACCATGGCATCCATGCACCACTGCACCATGTTGGACTCTGTCACTAAACCTCGTTTGAGCACCAGTGGGCTGTACTTTGTACGCACCGGCAGAATATGTTCAAACCGATTTTCTCCCCCTTCTTTTAGGGTTTCAGTCTGCATATCTACGCTTAACCCAGTAACGCTTTGAAAGCGCGTTTCTACAGCATCACCGCTAAAGTCAGCACCGATAAATGCCACATCAAAAAAGAAACTAACAGGGGGATAACGGGTCATAATTTATCGGGTTAACACATACCAAATACTGCCGGCTCAAAAAACAAACCTCAACCAAAACACCCTAGCCATTTTCGATGGTGAGTCCCTCATGGGCAATCTCAATGCTTTCAATGGCCACCTCATTGCCATCACCCTTCAAATCCGTCGATTGCACCTTAGTGGGCCAGGCTCGATTTACTTTCCACACAACAACGGGCTCATGGGTTTCATTCAGGAGGCTAATGGTCAGATCTCGCCGCTCAATGGTGTTAAGGGCCACCGTATTCCACCAGTTATAAAAATCGTTATCCCCTTGGAATGTGCCTCGCTTCATGGTGATATTGCTATATTTCTGCATACCAGGCATTTTTAGCTTGTGGTATTGGGGCAAGTTCCCCTCACGATATTCAATGGCTTCGGTTTCAATATCTAATCCAGATACTTCTGTAAATCCAAGGCGAGAACCGCCCCATTCAACTTGAAAATGAAACTTCGGCAATGGATATTCAGACATTGTTACACTGACCTCTTGACGTATTAACTAATGAGAACATCAGACGTTGGGGCTTTAACTGAGCGACCCCTAACGCCCCTAACTTTCCTGCATCTTGTGGGAGAACCTGAGGATAATAAATTCGGCGGGACGCACCACCGCCATCCCAATCTCAACAATCATGCGCCCCTCCAAAATATCTAAGGCTGTCATCGTTTCATTCAGACCCACGTTGACGTAAAATGACTGCTCTGGCTTAGCTCCAGCCAATGCCCCGGCCCGCCACTGCAAGATCAAAAAGTTCTCAATCATGGCCTTTACCTTAGTCCAGGTGTTGGCATCATTGGGCTCAAATACAAAGGCTTCCGTTGCCTTTTTAATCGACTCTTCTGCCATATTGAAGAACCGCCGCACCGGCACATAGCGCCATTCATTGTCGTTACCAGCTAGGGTGCGGGCTCCCCAAATAAGGGTGCCTTTCCCAGTAAACGACCGTATAGCATTAATTGACTTACCGGTGGTATCAACGTTGAGATTTTCCTGTTCTGCAGCAGTGATCTTAATGGTTGGCTTGACCACCGATGTCAAACTGACATTTGCAGGGGCTTTCCAAACGCCTCGGGCGTTATCCACTGCTGCATAAACACCCACAACAAGAGGTGCGGCTGGCAGAATCACCGGAATGGCATTTACAGCCCGTTGAATACCAGGATAGAGCTCTCCATTGGCCGTATCGGGGGTGGTTACGGGGTTGACGTCTGCCATATTTGTCACCGTACCGTCCGCAAGGGTTACCTCTACCGCTGCTTCGTCATATAAATAATCAAAAATAGTTTCTAAACGAGGACCATAGGCAGCTCCATATTTGAGGCTGTTGGTGCTGATGCCATGGCTGCGAAATACGCGCATGGCTTTGTCAAGGCTGATCCCAGCTTCAGGGGGATCAAGACGGGCATCCATGACTACAAATCGATCCTGGAGGTCTTCACATTGCTCTAGAGCGGCATCGTATAGGGCCTTAAACTCTGCATAATCCCCAACAACCTCCGCGTCGTCATTAAAGTTTTCTGTTGGCACCAAGCTCAGGCTTTCAGGAAAGACGATTAATGTCACCTCGTCCTCTTGCCGAAGCGCGTCTAATCCTGCTAATAGCTGGGCTTGAACAGGTGCTTGTCCAGCTGTCATTTTCCCTACGGAAATAATGTAGCAGGGCCCTCCTCCATTCCTAAAAAATGCCTGGAGGCAGTAGTACATATTAAATGGAGACGGCTCTTCTATTTTGGCATCGATGTCCGTGTCGGTAACGGTGACTTTAATACCCGCTTCCCCTAGCCCAGTTCCAAAAAACCGCTCATACTCATTCATTGAAGTAATCCGAATAGGTCGAATAGTTGGGCTTGCCGGATCTTCAAGAAAATCTTCAGCACCGACTTTTGCAATTTCCGTATAGCCAATAAATGCCGGAATTGCAGTTTCAACTTGGGCAATAGATGGAGGAAATTTAGAGATCTCCTCAATATATACTCCAGGGGTCTTATAGGTAGGCATAGGTCATCAGTTACAGGTAATAGAACTAGTTAGAGGAAAACATCCGAAAAAATTTGAGAAACGGAGCGATTGGCATCGGTTTCTGGCTTAATTTGGCTCACCGTCGGACTGGGCAGGGGAGCATTCTGACAATCCACAAAAACCCGGTCAGGCTGTTTCTGGAGGCCAACCGGTCGGGTTGTAGCATAGGAGAGTTCATCAATCAGCGTAAACGTCTCTGGTAGATTAGTGCGATCGCATCCATGGGGTCGCTGATAGAGGTAGCGCCACCGGGTAGCTCGATTTTTAAATCGAATCACATAGGTTTGAGGCTGAAGTATGGTTTGTGGATTTTGCAGCCGAATGGGAGATAAATCAGGGTCAACATTATCAGAATTCAGAAAAATTTCAACCAGGGCCAAGGCGGTTTGAGCCTCCTGGACACCGGCAAAAACAAATTCATCGATCACTTCCTCCTGTTGCAAGAGCTGGTATCGACCTGGCGATAGGGATACCAGATCAATACTCACAGGCAAGGGCGCCCCGACCAAATGACCATCAGGGACAGCAATATCGGTGGCGATGGCAATGTGGCCATTGCCATCGCGCATCCGCAAGCGAACAGTTTCGCCAGGGCGAACCGACAAAACTTCCCCTTTCCAATAGCGTTTTTGGCGAGGTAAGCGATCTCCCCCAGATACATACTGACTGGCGGGTAATGTCTCCCAATCATCTGGATTAGGCTCATCGGGAACCGCGTCTAAGGACCTGAGCGCTTCTAGGGTGAGATCGCCATGACTCACCAACTGCCCTAGGGGATAACCCTCCCCGCTAGCATAGGTGGGCAGCGGCTGGGAGAGAAATACTGTGCCATTTTGCTGATTGTTCCTTTGATTGGAAAAATAATAAATCTGATGTTGGACATCTGCCAAAGGCAGATTTGTATAATTCAAAAAGTAACTATTCTTTACCGTTAACCAGAACGTCAGACGATACGGCTGACTTACGGATACAACAGGCTGAAACTGTTCATCCGATCCAGTTTCAGTAACATTCACAAATAAATTGGCTCCAGCAGGCTGAGGACGAAATACCCAACGAAGGTTACGCAGAAGGCGGACAGAATCCTCGCTAGGTATTAAATTGAGGCAATCAGCAATCGTGTAGTTATTGGGCAGTGCCAGTGGTGGTGGAGAAGGTTGCCCCAAATAAAAATCGTGCCATAGTTCTAAGGCCAAACCTTTTTTATAAAGGATTTTCATAACTCAAAAAACTGGATACCTGCTGCTATTCATTGATATAAACTTCAGTAATCACATTACCTTCGGCCCTCTGTTTTTCAGCTTCTAGGGCAATGACACGCATCCGATACAGGACAAACGGAACCTGTTTCCCCCCCAAAGCCCCCCATAGATGGTTAAGCTGCTCAAATGTGAGGCTGTAAAGATCCGGTCGAATCATAATCTCCCGCGAAATCGTCCCAGCCACGGGGGTTATGGAAAATGAGAATTCCTTTTGCCACTGAAAGAACTCAATTACCCTCGAAAGCAGGCGCAGGGAAGTGGCATATTGTTTATGTAATACAGAAAACAATATGAATAGGTTGAGATGCACAGGAGGATTTTTATAAATGGTGCGACTACCACTCACCCGGTAGGGAGGCGCATTCTTCAATGTTGATTCTTCTTGTACATTGACTAAGCTCATCACCACATGATCGCTTAGCGTGTTTGTTCCCCCAAGTTCTTCAGCTGTTGCAATGTTATCTATAATTACAACTTGATCCGGCCCAAGTTCCGGCTCAAATTCAAGAATATAACTTTGCAAGTTAACCTGTATAAGCCTGATTGCCTCTGAGATCATGGGTGCTAAGGGCTAAAAACAAAATCTAAAGAGCCACTAAACATACGAGGAATTATATCCACCATTTAGGTACCCAAGGAAGATAAAAACCTTAGGTCAAACTCATGAAGGAACTCTAACAAAGTCAATTTGGATATCCCCAACAATGCCCAGCAATGAAGGAATCACCTTATAATATCGCTCCTTTCAAAGCCTTCACCTCTTCACCACATATGAGCATGAAAGATATTATCAGACATAGGATAGATGCTACAACAATAATTACTTAATAGCCAATAAAACCCATTTCAAGAATGAATACATATGAATTTGGACATTAAACAACAAATTGAATTATTTTTTAATATCAAGAAGAATTTATGTAAACTATTTAACACTAAAAATAATCATTTTCTTGATCTAGGTGTTTTTGGGCTGGTTGACTAGTAGAAGTTAGTTCTTTGTTCCTAACTAGTGCTATATACTACTACACATACTCGCGTCAGAGAATTGTATCAAGATCCGCGAGCTTAAGAGTTTGTGTTATCTTCAGCGGTTGTTTGTGAAAATTCACTGCACTCATTGGTTTATAGGATTTTCACTGCCGGATATGAGACTGAGCAAAACTGAGGGAGATCTAATACTTTGTGCCTTACTACTTAATGACGTGTGGTACAGGGTTTAAGTAATAATGGATACTGTTGGTGCAGTCAAAACACGGTGTCTGTCCCAGAATCGAACTAACAATTCCCTGGTATTTAGTTCGCAACAGCTCTATTTTAGAGATCCACATCAGGGTACTAATCACGCCTCAAAGCGTATCATGGATTTGATTTGATTCCAGGCAACATAGCGTATAAATGAAACTCTACCAACCGATTTCACAATCAGTGCAGTCAGTTGGTAGAGTTTGAGGATTGGATTGCTATAGCTCTAAAGTTATGGTCGAAGAGGAATAAGCAGATTGCCAGGACCTGCGTAATACTCTGACAGAAAACTTAAACGCTGAACACAAGGTAGGCTGGTTATTAACCTGGTGATCAAACAGAAGCGATAAGATGGATGTAACATTTATCCTCTTATGGCATGAGTAAACTAGACGGCAGACATCTGAGTATCGA
>ERZ1740067.624-NODE-624-length-27660-cov-12.834631_pt1 | contig 27660 bp, 26 predicted proteins | sample MGYA00581736_ERZ1740067 | MGnify/ENA primary metagenome ERZ1740067 (study PRJEB43018, sample SAMN04849236) | marine metagenome | isolation source: floating plastic debris | place: Pacific Ocean | collected 2008-08-27 | study: EMG produced TPA metagenomics... | reverse complement strand
CTACGAGGGGCAACTCCTGATATTCTTTAATGATTTCTACGGTGTACTGACCGCCACATTCTTTTATGCGGCTGCCCAAAATTAGTAGCGTGCTGTCGATTCCTTCGCGAATATCAACCGCCTTGGTACCTTCTTCGTCTAAGCGAGAGAAATTACGAAGGGATAAAACAATATTGCGAATTCGCTCAGTGCCCATTCGCATTGAGGTCAGCATTTTTGGCAAATCTTCGAGGATGAAATCGAAGTCTACCGCCTCAATTTTGTCGTTGAACACTTTGACATCTGCTACTGCTGGAGAGACATGTTCTTGATAAGTCTCAATGAGGCTCATTAGCCCTGTGACATATTCACCAATGTGTTTGATATTGCCATGGATAAAGTTGACTGGGTTATTAATTTCATGGGCGACGCCTGCAACGAGTTGCCCGAGACTAGCCATTTTTTCATTCTGTATCTGCTGCATCTGAGCTTGCTGCAGGTCTTCTAAAGTCTGCTTAAGTTCTATCGACTGAGCTTTGATCTTTAAGAGCGATTCAGCTTGTTGAAGTGCTATTCCCAGCTGTTCACAAATCTGTATGAGCAGCCGGGTCTCCTCATCTGTCCACTGACGAGGTGCATCATTTTGAAATGCGGCAAAAAGCCCCCAAAGGCAATCACCTTGAAAAATAGGGGTAATCACATAAGCTTTTGCCTGAAACTCTTCTAGCAAAGCTATGTGACAGGCATCATGTCCTGCTGCATAAATATCGGCAACGGCAACGGTTTCATTATTTGTGTAGCGTCCGCCTTCGGTCTCCATCAGGTGTGTATCAGCAATTGTAGTAGTCACACCAACGAGAGGTTTCCAGCCTTCGGCTACGGACTCAAATCGGAAATCGCCACTCCAGTCTGAATTGAAACGGTAAATCGCAACCCGGTCAGCGCTTAGCAGATGACGCACTTCTGTTGTTGCCGCTTCGCAAATTGCCTCTAGGCCTAGAGATCGGCGAATCCGGTTGGTAATCTTGAATAGCGACTTTTCTTGAGCTTTTGCGCGTTCTAGCTGGTTGACTTTGTCCTGCAATGCTTCTAGGTATTCAGCCTGCTGAAGTGCGATCGCAAAATGACCCGCTATTTGTTTGACAAATTCTATTTCGCTCAGCTGCCAACGGCGAGGCTGCTCACACTGATGAATGCATAATAACCCCCATAGTTCACGACCCTTGAGCACTGGTACAATCAAATTCGCTCGAATTTGAAACTGCGCTAGTACTTGTATGTGGCAATCGCTCAGGCCAGCGGCGTGAATATCAGCTACCGATTGAATTCGGCCCTCAGTATAGTGAACCGCAAACTGTGAACCAAAGCAGTGGTCGTGAACTTTTTCAGCCATAGCCGACGAAAAATTGGCATCCACAGATTCGGAGACAAACTCTCCTTCATCCCATCCACTCCCAGGCGTAAAGCGGAAAACACCTACTCGATCCGCATTCAACAGCTCTCGAATTTCTGTTGCCGTTGTTTTTAGCAACGTGTTTAGGTCCTGCGATGACCTTATACCATCAACGATATGGTTTAAGGCTTGTTGCTGCTTGATTTGCAGAAAAATCTGGTCGGTACAGGAAGATAGCTGATACGCCGCTTGCTGAAGACTGTTAAATGATTGATCAGCGCCTAGATAATTAGCCATGAGACACGGACAGTATAGGAATGTCTTATCGTGCTCAGGATGCCCGAGTTCCATCAAGTTTGAACTATATAAGAGGCTTCGCACTGATGAAGCGGCTTGTAAAATGTGGCTATCCCTACAGTCTGTTTCAAAGGATTAAGCTAATCTGAAGGTGTAAGAGAAATGGATAATATTCAACCCTTGCAATTGAGACTACTGTTGTCTGAACGGAGACTATCCGAATGAACAATTCATCATCTACTAGCCCAAGTCACGCCGCAGAAAATGCTGAGCTTTGGCAGAGTTTGAAAAGTGCGATCGCCCAAAGTTCCGGCTTCCAAAGCTGGCAGGCCGAACAATCTTCATCCATCGCCGCTGATGCATCTGTGGAGCAGCTAGTGCGCCTTTACCTGCGTGAAACGTTGGAAACACTGGCTTATTGAGCTTGTTGTTAGCTCAATTCAAACCCAACAAAAAAGCGACCCTACAAACTGGGGTCGCTTTTTGTTGTCATTATCAGGAATCTAACTCTCGCCTACCTTCCAAAGCCCGCGCTAGTGTCACCTCGTCGGCATATTCCAAATCGCCACCCATTGGCAACCCAAACGCAATCCGCGTCACTTTCGTAAAAGGCTTAAGCAATTGCCCCACATACAGTGTCGTCGTATCACCCTCAATACTTGGGCTAATCGCCAGAATCACCTCTTTTGTGTCTTCCTTGTTCACGCGGTGCACTAGCTGCCCTACCTTAAGCTGCTCCGGTCCGATGCCATCCATCGGTGAAATCAATCCACCTAGCACGTGATATTTCCCTTTGTACTCACGGGTTTTCTCCAATGCGATTACATCTCGCGACTCCGCCACCACGCACAGTGTCGTTCCATCGCGAGACTGTGATCGGCAAATATTGCACACGGGCTCTGCCGATAGATGAAAACATTGAGAGCACTGGCCTACCTGCTGCTTCGCTTCTATCAGCGCATTGGCCAATGCCCGCACCTCAGCATCTGGACGCTTGAGCATATGCATCGCCAAGCGCTGCGCCGACTTAGGGCCAATGCCAGGGAGACGTTGAAATTCTTCGATGAGTTTGGCAAGGGGACGGGTGTAAATGGTCGTGCTCCTAGGTTTTTAGAAAGATGGTTGCTGGTTACTAAGTTTTAGACAGCATCGTCCAGCTCTTCGTCATTGCCACCAGTTGGCGGACCCACTTCTTCGCTCTTGCCACGTACCGGAGGCAGCGTTTCCACTAAGCCCATCTCAAAAGCGGCATCTGGTAGCTGACCCACGAGGTACTTTCCCGGTTCAAACAGGCCACTAGGCGTCATACAAACCTGCCGTAGCTCTACGATTTCGGTTTCTGCAAAGACCTCACGGGACAGGCGGCGTTCTAAAGCCATAGTGAATCTTTCTCCTTTTGATTTTGGGACTTATTCATCTAGCTGCCACAGCTCGCGGGTATAGTCTCGGTCAAATATTTTCTTGGGTCGCATAATCAGCGATACACCACCCAAAAGCTGGGTTTGAGGCTCCTCTTCAAACCACCTAATTTCTAACTGACCGCCCGCATCCACAACAAAGTAGCTGAACTCGCTCCAGGTTCGATTCGCCCGATCGACCACAATCAACACATCGTCATTAGCGATACCCTCTGGGGCATTAGGCAATTCCTTATATTTGGCGAGCAGTGCGATGGGGTCTTCTGCTTGCAAAATTACCTGCCAGCCTGGGACCGGAATCCATGCGCCTGTTCCAGAAAATTTCACCATGCCAAAGGGTTCTTCGGGGACGGCAGCGGGCACTTGCTTGTAGTCATCTGTCATCAGCGGCAGCTGACCAGCGACGGGCACAACGACGGGAGAGTCTGCCTCGTCTTCTAGGCGATAAATCGGCAGCCTAGGCGCTTTCTTGGCGGAGACAACGGTGAAGTCAGTCAGTAGCTTTTCGGCTTTGCTGCGGGCGGTATCCGAAGTGGCAAAGCGTAGGCACTGGGCGATGTGCTTGGAGCGGGTTTGCAGGTCGCTTTGCTGCCTGGCTAAGCGCCAATAGTAGTAGGCCGCCGCGTCACCCATCGTTTTTTCAAAACCAGGCGGGGGCGTTTCGCTGTAGTAAAAGTCTCGTAGCGCTTTGACGATTTCCTTTACCTGTTCGCTATCGAGCCCGTGGTGAAAGGCAAAGTCGGCAGCAGCAGCTCGGGTGTCCTGAGAAAGGATGCGGAATTCGTACAGGCTATCGCTGCCTCGGGTTTGGTAGTGAGCCTTGGTGGCATCGCTAACGCCGCCTGCTTCCATAGAGGCAAATACTTGAGAAGCAACGATGAGCTGGTTTTGCTGAATGGGTTCAAAACCGGTAGCTTCAAAGATTTCTTGGGCAGACATCTTTGCTTTCTGCAATGCCTGGCAAGAGCGTCCCCAAGTCACCCAGTTGCCTTCTTTACGGCGCAGCTGATGAATAATTTGGTCTGTGTCGGTACTGGGCTTTGTGTCGTCTGCCAGAGTATCCGACTCTATATTCGATTCTGCGTTGGACGGTGGGCTAGAAGAAGTAGCAGTCATATAGCTGGCGCAGGTCTTGGGTTGTCAGTAATTATATCGTTATCGTACGAATGTATTGGGACAGTGGTACGCCTTCAACCTAAGATCGCAACAAGACTTCAACCACCGTTCAGCGCTGATAGTTGCCGTCTTGTTTGATGATCAAAGTAAGCGAAGTTATAGTAGGGTATGAAAGCTAGAAATAGCGTTCGGGGCTATAGCGCAGCTGGTAGCGCACCTCAATGGCATTGAGGGGGTCAGGAGTTCGAATCTCCTTAGCTCCATATCTCGACTACGCTCGATAACCGGTACTGTGGCGAGTTCAGCAAACGGTTATGGGTTGTAATAGTCCTTGTACCAGGCAACGAACTTTTTGATGCCGACTGATAGCGGTGTTGAGGGTTTGAAGCCGACGTCATCCATAAGGTCTTGCACTTGTGCGTAGGTGGCCGGGACGTCTCCTGGCTGCATTGGCATCATGTTTTTCTCAGCTTTTTTACCCATGGCCTGCTCGATGGTGGTGATGAAGTCCATCAGGGTGACAGGGCTGTGATTGCCGATGTTGTAGATCTTGTAGGGCGCAGTGGTCTCTAGCCCTTTTTCTTCCATGTCGGCTGAGCTTACTTTTACTTGAGGACGATTCATCACGCGCACGATGCCTTCTACGACATCATCTATATAGGTGAAGTCGCGCTGCATTTGGCCGTGGTTGTAAACGTCGATGGGTTTACCGTGTGCGATCGCATCTACAAACTTAAAGTACGCCATATCTGGCCGACCCCAAGGACCATACACCGTAAAAAATCGCAGGCCCGTAATCGGTAAGTCGTACAGATGACTGTAAGAATGGGCCATTAGCTCATTGGCTTTTTTGGTGGCAGCGTATAGAGAAACAGGGTGATCAACGCGATCGCTCGTCTCAAAAGGCACCTTCTTATTCTTGCCATACACCGAGCTTGACGAGGCAAAGACAAGATGCTTGACACCGCTGTGGCGACAGCCTTCCAAAATATTCACGAACCCCAGCAGATTGCTGTCGGCGTAGGCCAAGGGGTTTTCAAGTGAGTAGCGGACACCAGCTTGGGCCGCTAGGTTAACGACACAGTCGAAAGAATTTTGGGCGAAGAGGTTGGCAATAGTGGTGCGATCGCCCAAATCCATCTGGGCAAACGTAAAGTTGTCAAACGCCTTGAGTTGCTCCAAACGGCCGTATTTCAGCTGAACGTCATAATAGCCATTCAGCGAATCTATGCCGTATACTTCCTCGCCAGCCTCCAGTAACCGCAGCGATAAGAAGTAGCCGATAAACCCGGCAGCGCCAGTAATAAGGATTGCCATAGTGCTGAATCAAGAGAAGTTGGGAGAAAGCCAAAGAGGCATGTTCACTATAGTATTGACAAAATCTATTGATATGAGACGTCACGCAGACGATATCTCAGCTGACAGAAACATGGACTCAGACATCGATAGGCTTTACCAAAGCTTTGTCATAGATTCGCAATAGAGCGAAGCAAAGCCGCTATCGAGGCGAGCACGCAAGGCTTCATCATCAGTGATACGATTGCGACATTAGCAAAATGAGAAAACTAAAAAGAGTAAGGACTCCTCAATGCAAGAAATTGATAAGTCGATTTCAATCGACGGTCGAGATATTCAGCTGAAGGTAGGGCTGTTTGCCCCTCAGGCTGGTGGCTCGGTACTTGTAAGTTCAGGCGATACGGCTGTATTGGTCACAGCTACTAGATCCAGCGGTAGAGATGGTATCGACTTCCTACCCCTCCTCATCGATTACGAAGAGCGCTTGTACGCTGCTGGCCGCATTCCCGGCGGCTTCCTGCGCCGAGAAGGTCGCCCCCCAGAGCGCGCCACCCTCACCAGTCGGCTAATCGACCGACCCATGCGCCCCCTATTCCCCAACTGGATTCGTGACGACATTCAAATCGTTGCCACCACCCTCTCCATGGATGAGGACGTTCCCCCTGATGTTTTGGCTGCAACCGGCGCGTCCATTGCCGTTCTGCTCGCTGAAATCCCTTTCAATGGACCCATGGCCGCCGTACGCGTTGGCCTCGTTGGCGATGACTTCATCATCAACCCCACCTACGCCGAAATAGAAGAGGGCGAGCTAGACTTGGTCGTCGCAGGCTCTCCCGACGGCGTCATCATGGTAGAAGCCGGGGCCAATCAGCTACCCGAGCAGGACGTTATCGAAGCAATTGACTTTGGCTACGAAGTCGTCCGCGACCTCATTCAGGCCCAGCTAGATCTTGTCAAAGAGCTTGGCCTAGAACGTCCTACAGAACCTGAGCCTACAGCAACTCCTGAGCTAGATAGCTTCCTCGCTGAAAAGTCCACCGACGCGATTAAGGAAGTGCTCAAGCAGTTTGAGCAGTCCAAGTCTGAGCGTGATGGCAAGCTAGACGAAATTAAAGCAAGCATGGCGGAAGCCATCGAAGCAAAAGATGAAGACGACGCGGTACGCGGTGCGGTCCTCGCTAACAAAAAGGCACTGGGCAAATCGTTTAAGTCACTGACCAAAAAGCTCATGCGAGCCCAGATTGTAGAAGAAGGCGTTCGCGTCGATGGCCGCAAGCTCGATGAAATTCGTAAAATCACCTGTCGAACAAGCGTACTGCCTAGCCGAGTACACGGAACAGGCCTATTCCGGCGTGGTCTGACTCAGGTGCTTTCTGTTGCCACACTAGGTACCCCTGGCGATGCACAAATGATGGATGACTTGCATCCTGGTGATGAGAAGAAGTATTTGCACCACTACAACTTCCCGCCTTTCTCTGTAGGTGAGACGAGACCAATGCGATCGCCTGGTCGCCGCGAAGTTGGCCACGGTGCCCTCGCCGAACGCGCCCTCCTCCCCGTACTCCCCTCCCAAGAAGACTTCCCCTACGTCATCCGGGTAGTCTCCGAGTGCCTTTCTTCCAACGGCTCTACTTCTATGGGCTCGGTCTGTGGCTCTACTCTCTCCCTCATGGACGCGGGTGTCCCTATCAGCCAACCGGTCAGTGGCGCAGCAATGGGCCTTATCAAAGAAGGCGACGAAGTCCGCATCCTATCAGATATTCAGGGCATTGAAGACTTCCTTGGCGACATGGACTTCAAGGTCGCAGGTACCGACAGCGGCATCACAGCCCTTCAGCTCGATATGAAGATCCACGGCCTGCCCATGGAAGTCATCAGCGAAGCGATTACTCAGGCTCGCCCAGCGCGTTTGCATATCTTGGAGAAAATGCTAGAGGCCCTAGACAAGCCTCGCGAAGAAGTATCGCCTTACGCACCACGCTTGCTCACCATGTACGTGAAGCCTGACCAAATCGGCATGGTCATCGGGCCTGGCGGTAAGCAAATCAAGGCTATTACCGAAGCCACAGGTGCCAAAGTCGATATTCAAGACGATGGCCTTGTGACGATCTCTGCGGTCGATTCTGAGAAGGCCAAGCAAGCTCAGAAGATGATCGAAGGCATTACCCACGTACCCGAAGCCGGCAACGTCTACATGGGCAAAGTCACTCGGGTGATTCCGATTGGTGCCTTTGTAGAAATTATGCCGGGCAAAGAAGGCATGATTCACATCTCACAGCTTGCCGACTACCGAGTAAATAAGGTAGAAGACGAAGTAAATGTAGATGACGAAGTGCTGGTGAAGGTACGCGAGATTGACAATCGCGGTCGCGTAAACCTAACGCGTTTGGGCATTCACCCTGACGAGGCGGAGAAGGCAAAAGCGGCGGCTGGCGTTGAGTAAGCTTGACAGCTTTGCATAGTTTGAGAAAAGGGAGGCATCTACAGATGCCTCCCTTTTTAGTGCTTTCCCTGGTAGATATAAATACGCCATAACATGAGTACCAAGTTGTGCCGTTATGTAATTTGAGTGAGACGAGTCAATTGGATACAAGGCCAGAGATTGAGTCCATACGCAGCTACCAAGCGCTGCAACGCTGGTACTGGCTGAAGTCAGAGCTAGTGACCTATGCCAAGCAGCGTGGTATCGGGACTGCATGTCAGAAGCCTGAACTGGTTCGTCGTATTGGGCACTGGCTGGAGACAGGTGAGGCAATCAAGAATAGCGCTAAGAGAGCAACTTCTAGTTTTGACTGGCGAACTGAAACCCTGTCGGAAGAGACAGTGATTACCGATAGCTATCGCAATACCAAAAACGTCAGGGCGTTTATGAAAAGGTATGCAAGCGATCGCTTCAAATTCTCAAATGAGTTCATGCAGTGGATGAGACTCAACCAGGGAAAAACGCTAGGTGATGCCGCGCAGTATTGGATAGAGCTCGACCGCAGAAAACGAGAAGCAGGCTACCGAGAAACAGCACTTCCGCAGAATCAATACAATCAGTTCACTCGGGCGATATCTCAAGCAAGGCCAGGCATTTCAGCCAAGGAAATCAGAAGGATTTGGGCTGTGAAGCGACGAGAGCCAGGGCCACATATATACAAAGAAGGTGACGAAAATAAATAGCCCATTTTCTTTCTCCTAGCTCGCTTTGCACTTCTCATTGCATGGCGAGGGCGATTACCTGTACGATTCAGAGTGCTGCGCCTATATAAGAAACCCCGTGCGAAAAGTTGTAATTGCTGGTAATTGGAAAATGCACAAAACCCAGGCAGAGGCCTCGGAGTTTGTGCAACAGTTGATGCCTCAGCTCGAAGGCGTCCCTACCGAGAGAGAGCTAGTGCTGTGTGCCCCCTTTACCGCATTAGGACTGCTGGCCAACAAGCTAGAGCGCAGCCGCGTACAGGTTGGTGCTCAAAATATTCACTGGGAAAAAGAAGGCGCATACACAGGCGAGATCTCGGGCGCAATGCTCAAGGAAATCGGCGTACGCTACGTTACAGTCGGTCACAGCGAGCGGCGGCAGTACTTCGGGGAAACCGATAAAACAGTAAACGCCAGACTTAAGGCTGCGCAGCTTGCTGGGATTACCCCAATTCTGTGCGTGGGTGAAACCAAGCAGCAACGCGATGCCAACGAAACAGAAGGCATTATCGCTAATCAGGTTCGGAACGCACTTGTCGACGTAAATCAGTTCAATTTGGTGATTGCCTACGAACCGATCTGGGCGATTGGGACAGGCGATACCTGCGCCGCTCATGAAGCTAATCGTGTGATCGGCCACATTCGCGCACTGCTAGATAATAAAGAAGTGTCTATTCAGTACGGCGGCTCTGTAAAACCTGCCAATGTAGATGAAATCATGGCACAAAGCGATATCGATGGTGCATTGGTAGGTGGCGCTAGCCTTACCGCTGATAGCTTTGCGAAGCTGGCTGGCTATAGAGCGTAGCCCCTCAGCATAGATTTTCCTACAACAACTTTCAAAAAAGAGGCAGTGCTAAACTGGCGAGATAGTTTGAGCGTGTGATTTATGTATCTTCCTAATCGTTCACTACCTCAAGATCCGCCACTGCCTCCAGCAGAAACGTTGCCAACGATGTACGATCTCCCGAGCGAAGATCCGGAGGATCCTGGTGTGCCAGACGAGTTTCATATTTTTCAACCGCAGCTGTTGCGTGAAACCTGTAAGCCACCCACTTATGAAGCTGATAGGGTTTTCGTTGCTACTGACTTAAACCTCTACTATGACGTGCGTCATACGGGTTGGCACAAGCGTCCAGACTGGTTCATGGTGTTAGACGTGGAGTGCGCCACACAACAAGAAGATTTGCGTCGAAGCTATGTTGTGTGGCAGGAGGGAGTCAACCCCTTCCTGGTTGTAGAACTGCTCTCTCCGGGCACAGAAGCCGACGACTTGGGGCAAACCCTTAGAGAGATCAATCGCCCGCCGACGAAATGGCAAGTTTATGAGCAGCTGTTGCACATCCCTTACTATGCTGTCTTTGACCGCTACGAAAATCATTTTCGTCTGTTTCAAATGGTAGGTAACCGTTATCAGGAACTAGATTTACCTGAATCTAGCTACTGGTTTGAGGAGCTAGATTTGGGTCTGTGCGTATGGCAAGGCGACTATAAAGGAATACAAGGCCGCTGGCTGCGCTGGCAGACTGCAGAAGGCGAATGGGTTCCAACTGATGAGCAGGAAAAAGAGCAGGCGCAGCAGGAAAAAGAGCAGGCGCAGCAGCGAGCTGAGAAATTAGCTGAAAAGCTGCGATCGCTAGGCATCAATCCTGAAGACGTATAGCGCCTCTACAAACTACTCACCCGCTTCTACAGGCATCACATCCAACTGGTTCGGCCCTTCTGTTTGCTTACCCATGACTTGATCTTCACTGACGGTATTGTAGTGACCATTGACATAGGTGCGGTTTCGACCCTGCTGCTTAGCATGATAAAGCGCTAAGTCTGACGCCTGTACCAGCATCTGAGCTGTGTTGTCATGACCTGGAATCACGGTAGAAACACCCATAGTGACAGTGACATATGACTCTTCATTATCCGGCGCGTGTTTGATTTGAAGCGCGCGAATGCTCTCATGAATCTTTTGGGCGATGCGCCAGGCTCCATGAGTATCAGTATTTGGCAGGACGATAGCAAACTCTTCTCCACCGTAGCGAGCGACGAGGTCGGCAGGACGCTGGGGACCACTTAGCAAAGCCCTGGCAACACGAATGAGGCAGCGATCGCCTGCCGGATGACCAAAAGTATCGTTGTACCGCTTGAAATGGTCTAAGTCACACAAGATTAACGAGAGCGGCTGTTTCTCTCTGGCTAGACGCTGCCATTCATCGGTCAAGTGCTCATCGAAGCGGCGGCGATTGGCCAGACAGGTCAATCCGTCGGAGAGCGCCAGCTTTTGGAGCTCTTGATTAGCAACCGTAAGCTCGTGATATTGCTGAGCGTGCTGTATTGCTGCCGTAAAAGTGACAGTAATACTATGGGCCACACTAGCGGCCGTGTCAGTCCAGCTTTCTCGCTTGGGTAAGGCCAGTGCCATAAACCCCCAAGAATCGAAAGCCTCTGCCTCAGTAGACCTATCGTCGTCTATTGGGTGGTGTTCTGTGAGTGAAGACTGCGTTGGCTGGACGCTTGGCGATTTTTTAATAGGAATGAGAAGCCAGCTGCCTGGCCAACGAGCTAGCCACTGCTGTATCTCGTGCTCTGGAACACCACTTTCTGAAACACTACTCTCTGAAGCACTACTTTCTAGGACATTATCAACATCACTATCGACGGTAGCTTGTGTTTGGGCGTCGTTTGCTGTGAGGACTGAGGATGAGGTTTCCAATTGTCCGGGTAGAATTCGCAACATTTTGCCTTGCCACAGCTGATGAAGCAATGCTGGAAACTCTGTTTCACTGATGTTGCAAGCAGGCTGCCAGGCTAGGCGTTGGTTTTGGCAATATCGAACAACTTGCTGACAGGATTGAGTGGCTCTGTCGTAGCGTACAAGAGTGACTTGCTTAGCATTGAAGATCCCAGCTGTTTCAACCACCGCTGTTCCGGCAATGGTTGAGAAGTTTAATGTTTGGCGTAGCTTGCACTCTACTTGACGTAGCTGCTGTTGCTGCCGGATGTGCTGCTTGAGCTGCTCAACTTGTAAAGTCTCACTGCTTGCCATAGGCGCAGACGAGGTGAAGTGCTGTGAACATGACCAGTCGGAGACACACACTTTATCCTGAGGATCGGAAAGCTTAATCAGTCGCTGTTTATCTGCGGCTTTTATAGGTTGAGGAAAGTTCGTAGGGGAGTGACTACTCGCAGAGCTACCGGGGGGTAGGTGGGTCGTAGATAAGGGAACTTGAAAAAGGCGTTTGAGCATATCGGATTCTCCGCTAAGCGGGGAAGACTTGCCGTGACATGAATACATGAAGAAAACAGCACCTACACACCGCTCTTGAGGATGATCCCCGCTGAATTCGGGGGGTTGCACTTAAGTAGATACTCAGGAGTTGTGCCATCTTAACGCGCTCCGTATTTTCGTAGATCCGTGTATACCCTGACACTCCTCCGAAGAATCACCTGATCCGGACAAAAAGTTGCCAATGTATCATTTGCAACTTTGGTCCATACATTTTGTATTCCTTGCGGCTACAGCAACTCAGCGATTTTCAAGCATCAGCTAGAGGTGTAAGAAATGGTCTAATGCCGCTACCATTTTGGGCGGCCATCGCCTCACATTGGCCACCCAGTTGAGATCTTTATACCGAGTGTCGAGGCCTACAACCGCAACCCAATTACTTTCTGCTTCGCCCTGCTGGCCTGCTTCCCAGAGCACTGCGGTGAGTGCTGCGCGCATATCTGCAAAGCTGGGATATTTACGAACAAGGCTCTTCATTATCCGTAATGATTGCTGCTGCTCACCAGCTTGATACAGGGCTAAAGCGTAGTTTCCATAGGCTAAAGAGAAGCTTGGCTGTAGCGTAATAGCTGCCTGATAATCGGCGATCGCAAGCTCCCAATCTCCTTGTCCAGCTTCCGCATTTCCACGGTTGTTATACGCAGCAGGATCGTCTGGGTCAAGTTGCAAAACGCGGTTATAGTCATCTATTGCACTTTCCCACTGCCCCATTGCCTCCCACACAGCTCCCCGGTTCAAGTAAGGGTCGGGTTCATCTGGTGCGAGTGCGATCGCTTTCGTATAGTCATCCATCGCCCCGTCCAAATCATTCTGGCGAACCCGCACATTGCCCCGGTTGCTCCACACAGCTGCTTCCTCTGGCAGCTGCTCAATTAGCTCAGACCACTGAGTTTCAGCAATATCAAACTGACCGGCCTGCGTTGCTTCAAAGGCCGCTTGTCTTAGCTTGCCAATTTGGTTCCAGTCTTGACCGTTGGCAGTAGAGAGTCCAGGAATGCTTATACCAATGACAGTGGGTATGTTTTTTCCTGGGAAAGGCGCAGCAATCCTCTCTGGAAAAGGCGCTGCCATCGCAGTAGCCGAACTGCTAAGTACGATGAGTACACTCAACAGCAGCGCTGCTAGACAAAACCGTAGATTTGCGAGTCGCTGAGAGAAGGGTTGAACGAGAGAAAAAAGGCGGCTGCACTGAATCAAGCTATCTAAATCCAATTGGCGGCGGGACTAGACTCTAGTCTATCGCTTCACTGCTTTTTGATGTTTGGATAGTGTTCTGAGACTCATCCTGAGGACTATCCTCAGGACTTAACAAGTTAAAGAGAGGTGCATCTGGCATAAAGAAGCGATTGTGCGGAACTTCGTAACCAAGGTGACGACAGGCCGCAGGGGTAACGACTCGGCCCCTAGGCGTTCGCTGCAAGTAGCCAATTTGTAGCAAGTACGGTTCGTAGACTTCTTCAATAGTCTGAGAGTCTTCACCGGTAGAGGCTGCCATGGTGTCGAGGCCTACCGGACCACCGTTGAAGTTTTCGATCATGAGGGTGAGTAGGCGGCGATCGGTCCAGTCGAGGCCACAGGGATCGACGTTGAATAGTTCTAGGGCTTCGGCAGCGATCGCGCCACTAATCGCCCCTAGTTTCTTCACCTGCACATAGTCCCGCACCCGCTTCAGCAACCTATTAGCAATACGCGGTGTGCCTCTAGCTCTGCGAGCGATTTCTTCTGCACCGTCTGGCAGGACTTCCGTTTTGAGGACGTCTGCTGTTCTGAGTACAATTTGAGTCAGCTCATCAATTTCGTAGAAGCGGAGGCGCTGGACTAGGCCAAAGCGATCGCGCAGCGGTGAGGCCAAAGCACCCACCTTAGTCGTTGCCCCTACCAAGGTAAACGGCTGTAGCGGAATGCTACGAGTGCGAGCGCTCTGACCTTTGCCGATGGTGATGTCAAGCCGTGCATCCTCCATCGCCGGGTACAAAATTTCTTCAGTTACTCGCGAGAGCCGATGAATTTCATCAATAAAGAGGACATCGCCCGCTTTCATATTCACCAGTAAACCTGCAATGTCTCTGGGACGCTCCAAAGCCGGTGCCGTCGTGATCTTGCAATCGACCTCCATCTCCTGCGCTAGAATCAGCGCCATTGTCGTTTTCCCCAGGCCTGGTGGACCGTACAGCAGCAGATGGTCCAAGGGCTCTTGGCGAGATTTGGCAGCTTGAATAGCAATGCTCAAGACTTCTTTAAGTGCTTTTTGACCGATGTAGTCGTTAATGGCTTCAGGGCGAATGCCGTCTTCATGACGAGCTAATTCGGTTGGCCTAGCCTCACCCTTAAGGAGATCGGTTTTAGTTGGGTCAGATTTGGCAGAGTCGGTTTTGCCGCCCTTTTCCTCACCTATCTTTGCTTTTACTTTTGCACTAATCTTTGCCTTTCGCACTTTCTGCTGTTCAGCCCTAGAAGGCATTGCAATGCCATCCGCTAATGCCTGGCTAGATAAAGCTTTACCGGCTTGGTCATCCGGCTTTTTCTTATTTGCGCCATCGCCAGCAGATTTTTTTGAGGAGATAATCGCCATGAGCAAGGCCGCAAAGATATCGACACGTCAAGTATAGACAAATGTACTACAGCGTCTGTACGCTTGGTTGCTAGAACTGAATTAGAGCTTTGAGAGATCTGCTGTCACTGCTTTGAGCAGCAGCTCCAGCCAAAGTTTTGCTTAATTTGGAGCGCATCCTGTGAAGCTGCTACAATCTGTCTGCTCGGTTCTAGCGGGAAACAGCCGCTAGAGGTAACGGGGAAAGTTCGGTTAGAATCCGGCGCTGTCCCGCAACTGTGAAAGAGGCTAAATACCTCTGAAGTCAGAATGCCCGCCGATAGATAGTCATGGTTCCACAACATCTGCGAGGCACGGATGATGATTCAATATTTTTTCCGTTGCTGCCAGAAGGCAGCGACCTATTGTTTTTGGTCTACGGTGTTACAAAGGCATTGTGCTTGTTTCCATAGCTCATTGATGAGTCGAGAGAGGCTTTGCAATGACACCTAAATCACCTTCCCAAATTGCATCATTTGAAGCGGCTGAAACGGCTAGTTTTTCTCAGGCATGGCGATCGCTTGCCCACGGTCGGCTTCTGCCGTTTTTACTGTTAGCGCTCGGAACAGTCAGTAGTGGTGTCTATGCTCACGCCCCCCTAGTCTCCTTTGCGGCTATGAGCGGCATCACTTTACCTAGACGCCGGGCGATCGCAACTGCCTTATCTATCTGGCTAGTCAATCAAATCATTGGCTTTATCTTTCGCGATTACCCACTCACCGGGACAGCTTTTATGTGGGGCGTGTTGATGGGCGCTGGCACTCTACTAGCGGTGCTCTGGGCAAGCCTGCGTCCCGCGTTTAGCCGATCTTCCTGGCCGGGGCATTTCTCATGGGAGATTATTGCCATCACAGTTGGGTTTGCTCTTTATCAAGGGTTGATTTTGCTGGTTTATCCGCTAATGGCGGACGGACACCAGATGGGTTGGGATATAGTAGCCAGCATTTTTAGTAAGCAAGTGATGTGGGCTGGGGCGATCACGCTCGGACACACCGCACTGCTCTGGCGTCAGATGACCTTACTAAGCCTGACTCAAGACTAAAACTCTGTTTTATCCAATCAGCGAAAAAGTAATGTCTCCAGCGTTCAACTCTTTACGAACGTTGGGGAACAACAGGAACTACACAACGCCTCAACCATTTCTCAACAATCCTTAGAAACAATAGAAAACTTTTGGTATGACGATTCAAACCATGACCCTGGGCTATACCCGTATGGGCAAACACCTCGAGATTAAGAAAGCGTTGATTGCTACTGCCAAAACAGTGCGAGAAGAAACTCATGCGACCCCCCAGTAGTGACTGGCAAAGCTGCTCAAACGACTGGCAGTTCGCCTTTATTCGAGAAAATATAATGCCTCTGGGCTATGTGGGCTGGAAGGGCTATGTGGCTCACGGACGAGGCTTGGTGATCTGCAAAGTAGCCGTCATCAAATCGGTTTCTCCCAATATGGGCAGTGATGTTACGAGAGATAACGCCAGCTATGTCCCGGCTTCTGATGTGGTGGCTTACTTGAATCGGCATAATCTACTGGCTGATATCCCGACCGGCTTGATGAGCAAGATGCAGACCTACTGCCCTGATCGGGAAATCATTATTTTCATTGAACACAAAGGAGAGATCAACATCAGCCTATTGACAAATTTAGCCATTGTCCCCCCTGATTGCTATCAGCAAGTGTGCAACCGCTGGGAAGAGTTTTATCTAGAGCCGAGGACGGCGGGATGATTCTCACTAACCATATTCTCCAGGCGGTTGATGACTATACACCTGACAGCTACGACCGACCAGATTTGCAACGATTGGGATAACTTCAAACCGATCAAATCAGACTTTTCCACGATGCGATTAATTTAGATGGATTTTAATGCTTAAGTCAACCTCAATCGACGCCCCTAACATTGCCACCAACACAACTGCTGCTGAAGCCCCTATCTTTCAAGCACAACCGCTAAAATGGCGCTGGGAAGTAGTCACCGTCACCCTTATGCTGCATCTAGCAGCACTGCTCGCCCTTTTACCGCAGTTCTTTAGCTGGAAAGCCGTCGCTGTTGCAGTACTCCTTCACTGCATCACCTTAGGACTAGGTGTTTCGCTGGGCTTTCACCGCCTCGCCAGCCATCGCAGCTTTAAGCTGCCAAAACTATTAGAGTACTTCTTCATTCTATGCGGGACATTAGCCGCCCAAGGCTCCGTAAAGGGTTGGGTAGGCTACCATCGCATGCACCACCTCTATACCGATGAATCCAAAGACCCACACAATTCTACCGAAGGATTTCTGTGGAGTCATCTCACCTGGATAATGCACGATATCCCTGAAGAACCAGAGCGCCTTCGGCTTACTAAAGACATTGCTAACGATCCGTTTTACACCTTTTGCTGCAAATACCATACGCTTTTGCAGGTCGCTTTAGGTCTGGTTTTATACGCTATCGGCGGTATGCCGTTTGTCGTGTGGGGTATCTTTGTCCGCGTTGTTTTCGGATTTCACAGTACGTTTTTCGTCAATAGCGTTTGCCATATGTTTGGCTATCGAAACCACAACACTTCAGATACATCTACCAACAACTGGTGGGTTGCTCTACTTACCTTTGGTGAAGGCTGGCACAACAATCACCATGCCGCTCAGTTTTCTGCTCGCTTCAGCGAGCGCTGGTGGGAAGTGGATATGGTGTGGTGGGTAATCAGTGGCTTAGAATCGCTAGGACTAGCAACGCAGGTAAAGCGAGCAAAATGAACCCGCGACAGATGGTTCAAATAGATCTCAAGGCTTAACCTCACTAAAGTGTCACTCTCGAGGCTCAGCCCCTACTAAACTCAGGTCTAAAACTACGTTATTCGTTTGCTTCTGCCTGTCGCTTTTTCACCCATGAAGCTAGTCGAAATGGCGTTTCTGGATGACAGTATTTGACTAAGCAGCTGCACCAAGCGCTAACAGATCGCGCTCTACAAGAGGCTGTTCGTTTAGAACCCGTTCGCTGTATGGCGGGGTGTCAGCAGCCCTGCAATATGAGTAGCTTCATTCTCACTTTGGCACAACACCTGCTGAGCGGCAGACCTCTGCCAAAGTAGGATAGTTATCTTCTAGCCCGAAGCTAGAAGGCGTGACTGGATTTTGATAGGTGAAGTGGCGATACTCCATGCAGAACCTATCCCACTCAGCCATTTTGATGTTGAACGTTTTGATGATGACTTTAGCAAGACCGGCAGAAAGCGGTACGCGAAAGAGAATGTTTTTACCCAGATAGCCGCTGATTTCTTCCACCACTTCATCAGCTGTTTTCGATGGGTTGCCAATAACGATTTCGCGAGAGTTTTCTGGGCCGGGTGGATTGTCAACTAGGTGGCGGACGACTTCGGCGATGTCTTTAGCATGAATGTAGTGAAGGGCTCCATCGGCGCTGATGAAGCGGATGATGCCGATGTATTTAGCGATTTCGGGGAGGCCGCCGGAGATGTGGGAGTAGGGTTTATCTTCGCTGCCGCCGAAAACGAGGGTGGGAAAGACTGTCGTGATGCGAGGTGCGATCGCTAATTCCTGCATCTTTTCATGGCAAATATACTTCGTGCGCACATAGTCCGTACCAATCTCACCTGCTTCCTTCAGCGGCGAATTATCTCGATCGAGAATGCTAGCCGTCGAAAAATAAATCACCTGCCCACAGCGCTCAGCATCTAGCAGCGACATCGTTTCTAGCGTCTTCTCTACGTTAATTTCATAACTTTCTTTCGGGTCACCCCAAGAAGTCGCCACCAAAATCGCCGTGTCTATCGTCTTCAGCAAGTCAGCAAACTGACCAATCTCTTTCATGTCACCTTCCAGCACATGAACGCCAGGACGACTGTCTGTCGACACCTTTAGCTTGGCAGGATTACGCATCATCAAAAACAGCTCATGATCCGTGTTTTCGATGAGGGTTTCTACTAGGTAGTGGCCAATACAGCCACTCGCGCCAGTGATGAAGATACGCATGGTGCTCGCTTACAGGAGAAGACTTAGTCATTTTGACACTGAAAAGCCCAAGGCAGTAGGTCGCCTTGGGCCAGTTGATGGAATTCAAAGAAGCTTACAGAAGCTCATTAACCTGCTTACCAATTTCAAAGAAGTAAGCTCCATTCTCTTCAGGTGTACCAGGCAAGATACCGTGGCCGAGGTTGAGAATGTGGCCTTTGGGACCAGCTTTGCGAACGGTTTCGATAATGCGATCGCGTATCACATCCTTAGACCCAAACAACACACCAGGGTCCATATTTCCCTGCACCTTCATATCCGCACCGAGCCTACGCCGAGCATCCACCATATCCACCGTCCAGTCCACGCTGATGATATCCACGCCGGACTCCTTCATAATCTCCAGCGAGCCCGCACTTCCGCTCACCAGCAAAATCAACGGCGTATCGGGGTGAGTTGCTTTCACCTGCCGCACAATCTGCTGCTGATACGGCAGCGCAAACGTGCGGAAATCCTGAGGGCTTAGCTGACCGGCCCATGAGTCAAACAGCTGCACTACCTGAGCGCCACAGTCGATTTGATGCCGTACATAAATCGCGATATTATCAGCAATTTTGCTCAGCAAAGTATGCAGCATCTTAGGCTCAGAGAAAGCCATATTCTTAATCACAGAATAGGTCTTAGATCCCTTACCTTCTACGATATAAGCAGCCAGCGTCCAAGGCGCACCCACAAAACCAAGTACTGTCGACTGATTGCCTACTTCCTCTCGCAGTGCACCCAAAATCTTACGAATGTAGGGCATCGACTCATCAGGGCTGAGTGTCGTGAGCGCGTCAATTTGCGCTTGAGTACGAATAGGCGCATCAATTACAGGGCCTTTACCTTCAGCCACATCCATCGCCACACCCATTCCTGGCAGAGGCGTCACAATATCCGAAAAAAGAATAACACCGTCGGGCTTGAACGCCTTCCAAGGCTGCAAAGAAACTTCGATCGCAACTTCTGGAATCTCTGATCTGTCGCGGAAGGAAGGATACTTTTCTCGCAGATCGCGGTAGGCCTTCATGTACCGACCCGCTTGCCGCATCATCCAAACCGGCGGGCGCTCGACCGCTTCGCCTAAGGCCGCACGTAGCAAAAGAGGGGTTTGGCTGGATTCGGTCATGGGATAAGCGCTCTTAATATCTGCTTTATTTTCATTGGCTAGCTTATCATTCACTGAGGTCGCAGCTTTGCGGTAGGCCTTAGTAGATTGGGATTTGACCCTTTTTTCCATTCTTTTTTTGGCCGGGCGGTAGGCCACTTAGGCGTAAAATTAAAGGAAGTAAAGAACTGTAGACTTATTTTCGGTGCGCTCATGGAAATTGTGAACTTTTTTGAAAAAATGGCCGGACGATGGTTTTCTCAGCGCACCACCCACGCACTGTCGACCCAGCAATCCAAAGCCGGTAAGTCTGACCTCGAAGTGGCTTTTCTCTCGGCAGATGCTAGCGAAGTTCAGCAACTGTGCAAAACCGCAACCGTTGGCAACACTCCCCTATGCGGGCTTAAAATCCAGCAAAGTAGCACTATTGAGGGAGACACAAAGCCTACTAGCCTAACGACGCTACTCGTTCCATTCAGTGGGCAAAATGGCGACATTCCCTACAGCGGCACCTTCGTTCGCAGCGGCAAGCCTGGTCAACCTTCTCAGCAGGGCACCTACAACCTAGACGATGAAGTCCTCACTATCACCACAGAAAACGAAGAAGCAACCTCTACCGAACGCCTGTGGTTTATCAATGACAACCTGCGTATGAGAACAGGCATCACAGAGCTGGCTAGCGGCCTGAGAATTGCTTCGTTTTGTTCTGAGATTCGCATGGGTGTAAAGCCACCAAAGGCGGATTAACTACTCCACGGTTACAGACTTCGCTAAGTTCCTGGGCTGGTCTACATCCAAGCCGCGCCGCGCTGCAATGTGATACGACAGCAACTGCACAGGAATGACCGTTAGCATTGGTGATAGTAGCTCATCGACATCTGGCACCGGCAGAAGCGCGTCAAATGTCTCCTCCGCATCCACGTCGTTCATTGGTACCACACCGATTAAGCGGGCATCGCGGGCTTTGGCTTCTTGAGCGTTCGAGAGTACTTTTTCGTACACTGTGCCACGGGTTGCGATCGCAACAACCGGAACCTTCTCATCGAGCAGCGCAATCGGCCCATGCTTCATCTCACCCGCCGGGTACCCCTCCGCATGAATATAGCTAATCTCCTTAAGCTTCAAAGCACCTTCTAGCGCAATCGGGTAGTTAATCCCCCGCCCAATAAAGATAAAGTCCTGCGTCTCCGAAAAATCGTGAGATAGCTCCTCCACATAGCGCTCCTGAGCTTCCAGCACCTGCTCTAGCTGAGCCGGTAGCTGCCGCATCCCTTCAATAATCTCCGCCATTCGCGCCAGCGAAATCGCCTTCCGACGATACGCCAACTCCAAAGACAAAAAGTAAAACGCCATCAGCTGCGCCACAAACGTCTTCGTCGCCGCTACACCGATTTCAATGCCAGCCATCGTGCCCACCACATGAGGAATCAGCCGCCCCAGCGAGCTATCCACCCGATTCGTAATTCCCAACATTCGAGGCGCATACTCTTCATCGCCCCCATTAGAACGGCCGCTCCGCTCAATTCGGCGATTCTGCTCCATCTCCAATGCAGCCAAAGTATCTGCCGTCTCACCAGACTGTGTGACCCCAATCGTCATCGTATTTGGCATCATCGGCGCAGGCGCATAGCGAAACTCCGACGCATACTGCACCACCGTCGGAATTCCTGACACCTGCTCCAGCAAATACTTGCCCACTAGGCTTGCATGCCAACTAGTACCACAGGCCAGAATCTGAATCTGCTGCAAGTTATCCAGCAACGTATCTGGTAGCTCCAACTTGATAGGCGACGTCCCAGACTGTGCATCCCACTCCGTATCTAAGTAAGTCTCTAAGCAAGTGCGAACCACACCTGGTTGCTCATAAATCTCCTTGAGCATAAAGTGCTTGAACCCTTGCTTCTCCACCATGATGGGGTTCCAGTTCAGCGTACGCGGGTACTTCTTCAGCTTGTGCCCGCCAAACTCATACACCTCCACACCCATCGGCGTTAGCCGTGCAATCTCACCATTCTCCAGCGTCAGTACCGCCTGCGTGTACGGCATAATTGCAGGCGTATCCGAAGCACAGAAAAACTCACCCTGGCCAAAGCCAATCGCTAGCGGAGCCTGTTGCCGCACCACAATTAGCTCATCCGGGAAATCTACCGACACAATCGCCAGCGCAAAAGCACCTGTCAATCGATTCACCGCCTGCCGTACCGCTTCTAGCAGCGCAGATTGCCCAGAAAGCACCTTGTCCTCAAGCGGATTCTTCAAATACTCATCAATCAAATGAGGAATCACTTCCGTATCTGTCGCCGAGCAAAACGTATAGCCTTTCTCTTTCAGCTCTTCACGCAGCTCACGGTAATTTTCAATAATGCCGTTCTGCACCACTGCTAGCCGCTCATTCTCATCCGTATGCGGGTGCGCATTATGCTCCTCTGGTTTGCCATGCGTCGCCCAGCGCGTATGTCCAATGCCCACCTTAGCCGGGTCTTCTAACCCTTCCAGCTTCGTCTGCAAATTGATCAGCTTTCCCTTAGCCCGTGTCCGCTGCAACGCTCCTTCCGAAATCGTCGCCACACCCGCAGAGTCGTAACCGCGATACTCCAGCGTCTTCAAGCCTTCAATCAAAATACCGCTAGCCGCGCGCGTGCCAATATAGCCAACAATTCCACACATAACGGAGACTCCTACCTAAAACCTATGTTTTCCAACGCCCTTCATCAGCCAGGGCACGAAGCAATTCCACACACACTAACCCACAAACATAATTTGATATTTCCCAGATAGACACTCCGATAACGCAGCACAATTCCAAGCTGATAATCACGCTTATCAACTGGCATAGACAGAGAAGCAGTATCTACTGAGAAATAAACCCAGTCAGCAAAAGCGTCCCCAAAAGCACCGCGACTATAATCGCAAACAGCGTCTCTGGCGGCGTCTTAATCAAATTCGGATCAGGCTTATTCGGATCTCGCATCCATAACCTCGTTAATGTTTTACAGCTGGCAACACAGGCCTTTTAGGCACCAGCGCCGACAACACCTCGTCAGCCGTACATCGCGCCCTACTCTGCAAATACTCCATCGCCCTCAGCGAAGCCTCATGCGCCATCTCACTAGAGCCCGCCACACAGTCTTCTACGACTCGGCAGTAATAATCGTGCTGATGGCCATCGGCAAAGGTGTAATGCACACACACATCTGTTAGCCCACCAATCAAAATCAGTGTGCTCGCCTTTAGCCCTTTCAGTAAAATCTCTAAATCTGTTCCAAAAAAGCAAGAGTACCGACGCTTCCGAATGAAATAATCATCCGATCGCATCTCTACTTCCTTAGCGATTTGAGTACTCGCATCCGTCTCTATGCAATGAACACTCTCTTGCCCATCTAGCTCCCGGCCAAAATCAACAAGATCAGGCCGATGCGCTTCTTGCACAAACACAATTGGAATATCAAACCCACGAGCTGCTTTCACCAAGTTAGCTGCTGCTTGCATTCGAGCAGAATATTCTGGCATGCCAGGAATGCCAGGCATCGCTGGAGCGAAAGCGCTCTGCTGAATATCAATCACCAACAGCACCGGACACCCTTCAATCAAACCAATCTCAGACGGTTGTTTCATTTTCTAGCGTGAAAACAGCTCACAACCATTAAAGCCTTACAAATAGCTCGTCACTGTCTCACTAAATACCGAGTAAGGCTTTACGCCTACCATGGTATCTACCAACTCACCATTCTTGAACACCATCACAGCTGGAATGCTCTTGATGTTAAAGCGCTTTGCTACGGCCTTATTGCTATCTAGGTCTAGCTTAGAAACAGTTGCCTTGCCTGCAAATTCGTCAGCTAGTTGGTCAATTAATGGTGCAACTATTTTGCACGGGCCACACCAGCTAGCAGTGCAGTCTACTACCACGACCGAGTCGTCTTTGATTAGCGTGTCAAAAGCGGCTTCGTCTGCAACGTATTCTGCGGGCATAGTGCGATCGCTCCAAAAATAATCTTAGGTATACCTACTTAGATCATACACCTACTCGCCAGCCAGAAACGGAATCACCAAAATCCACAAAAGGCATCAATAGCTGTCATTCCTTCAAAAGCAAAAGCTCCCCCAATCAAAATCAGGAGAGCTTCTATGATGATCGCAACAGGATAGGCAGGTAACCGTCAGCTAACCCACCAGAACAACCTACTTACCAGCAAGCTTCTTCACCTTTTGCATAATGCTCTCAGGATCCAAACCCTGGTGATAGAACTGCTCCCAGAGACCGCCGCCCCCTTCTTCATGCGTACCCGCATGCGCAAATTTAGGCGTATAGCCGCGCTCTAGCAACCAAGTACCATAGCGAGCACCCAAGCCAGTCTTCTCGTTGAAAGATTCAACCACCATGACCAAAGGTGACTTACCCACCTTCTCCATCATCTGCTCGTCCACAACATTGAGCGTAGACTTGTTGATCAGGCCAATGTTCAAGCCTTCCTTCTTCAAGCGCTCAACCGCATCCAAAGCACGATACAGGCCATCGCCAAAACTCACGATGTAGCCATCGGTGCCTTCACGAACCACGTCATCTTTACCAGAGATAAACTCATAGCCGCTTTCATACAGCGCTTTACCGTCCGCATCTTGCAACATAGGCACCTTGGCACGAGTCGAGAAGATGAATCGTAGACCGGGGTCATGGAAAATCTTCTCAACGCAGGCCTTCATCTGATGCGCATCAGCAGGGAAGTACAGGCGAGTTTCATAGCCGTCATCCAAACCATTGTCGGCAAACATGTTGTTGATGCCGAAGTGGCAGGTGTTGTCCGCCATGTCGTCAATTCCAGAGTGGGAGAAGTGACACAGCAAGTTCGCCTTGTTCAAACGCGCCATCGTGATCTCAGAAATACACATCTCTAGGAATGCGCTAAAGGTCGCAAAGATACCCTGCTTCCCTTTCTCCATGCCAAAGCCCGCAGCCGCAGAGAGGTTACCCCGCTCCATAATGCCACCACTGACAAAGATTTCAGGATACGCCTTGTGAATGTGATTCAGGCCGCAAGATCCTTCTAGGTCACAGTCAACTACCAGCACTTTCTCTTTGCGCTCAGCGTCGCTCATTTTGCCCATGACTTCTACCGCAGCCTGACCAAAGACGTTACGATTAGAGCCGACTTCATCACTAGAACCGAGGAAATCGTAGCTGTGCTTAGGTTTCTCAATTGCCTTGAGGTAGTCAGCCGCTTCCTGTCGACCGTGCTTTTCTAGATACTTAATCGCAAGGTCAGTAGGGATAACGTCGTGACCGTGGCAGCTGCCTTCTAGGCCTTCGATGCCAACAGTCATTGGGCGCTTGCAGATTACAGCAATAGGGCCGTCAGTGGCGATCGCCTCACAAATATTCGCATACAGCGCATCAATATCTTCACCATCATTCACCAGCGTCTTAATGCCGTGCCCTTCCAGCGTCTTCTGCACGCTGTACCCACCGAGATACTCAGAAGGGTGACCCGCAATCGTCACATCATTGTCATCGATGATCAGCTTCACATTGATACCTTGAGCCGCTGCCAAACGAGCCGCCTCAGCGTCATCACCTTCCTGCTGCGCACCGTCAGAACCGAGGAGGAAAGTCGTCTTTCCAGGGTTCGCCAGCGCCACACCATTCACAAAAGGCCACATGTGACCTAACCGGCCAGAGCTAAACTTCACACCCGGCGTCAAACCCAGCTCAGGGTGACCAGGAAGCTTAGAGCCCGCAGCGCGATACTGCATCAGCTGCTCAGCAGGCAAATCACCATTGAGCGTGCTCATCAGATACTGAGTGCCTACCCGGTGGCCCGCTTCATCAAAGAATGTAGGAACGAACTTATCAGGATTGCCTCGGAACAGCGCATCCATAATCATCACTTCAGGCACCGTATCGTAAGGGCCACCCGTATGACCACCCACACCCCGAGCACCGCCCGTCGCGGTGAAAAACACAATCGCCTCACGGCAGAGCTGAATATTTGCCTTCAGGGCATCGCGCTGCTCATCAGTCAGCTTGCTATTGGAAGGATCTAGGGAGATGCGCTTGTAGGCGCTTAGGTCGATGGGGAAACTGGTTTGGGGCTTAGCTTGGGTGGCTGTCATTGAGCTATGTCCTAATACGTCTATATTTTTCAAAGTCTAGAAATTGAAATGAGCCACAGAGCATCATCTCTCATCAACTTTGGTAAAAATTAATATTTCCATTCTCCCTGATCATGCCGCTAGGGTTAAGACCCCAAGCAAAATTTGTGCCCTACGATACTGATACGCATACGCTACAAGCCTCACAGCTCAAGGACTATCAGTTCTACAAGAACATCTAAAGTTATCTAAAATATCAGGCCGTTCTGACCACGACATCACACAGGACGCTCAAACGCCTTTCTCAATTTCTCAATGCGATCGCGCCACTCACACCCCTCCAGGTGATCATTCACCATCCCCATCGACTGCATAAACGCATACGCTGTCGTCGGCCCCACAAAAGACCACCCTCGCTTTTTCAAATCCTTACTCATCGCCGTCGACTCAGCTGTCTTGCCAAGCAACTTCAGCGTTTCGTAGTCGCAGACCTTGGGCCGGGCTGCTTCACTGGGCTCGTACCGCCAAAAGTAAGTCGCCAGTGAACCGAACTCCTCTACTAGCTCGCAAGCCCGCCCCGCATTATTAATCACAGACTCAATCTTCTTCCGATGTCGCACAATCCCCGCATCCTGTAATAACCGCTCTACATCCTCATCTGTAAATTGCGCCACCTTCTTAAAATCAAACTCAGCAAAAGCCGCTCTAAAGTTCTCGCGCTTACGCAAAATCGTCAGCCAGCTCAGCCCAGACTGGAACCCTTCCAGGCAAACCTTCTCAAATAACCTCTGGTCATCCGCCGTTGGTACACCCCACTCATCATCGTGATAAGCCACATAATCGGCCTTATCGCCCACCCACCAGCAGCGACAACAACCATCCTCACCTTTTACTAATCCATCATCAACCACAGTCTCCTTAGCCACCCTTTCACCCCCAAATAACAACTCAATCAGCCCAAAGCAACCCTAGCAGTAGTTACGGCCTATATCTCTCTTTCGCCGCAGCGTTTCATAGCAAAGTCAAGTATCACGGACACAACCATAACGCCCAACTGGCACACTAAAAATCAACGTGTTTACGGCCTTATAGGTAGATATTTGCTAGTCCAGCCAAGCAAAGTGTCCACACTCATCACGCACCGTCTAGTCACCAAAGATACAACTTAAACATGCGAAACAAAGCAAACCCGGCAAGACAAAACAGTCAAGCCAAAAACACTTTCTTTCGCACTCTTCTCAACCTTGCCTTTTTGAGTGTTGCCCCCAGAAAATCATCTAAGGAAAGCCACTAGAAAAGAGCACAGGCCACAGAAGTTCCAAATCACTCCATCAACGTTTCCACGTTGTTATTCCCACCCACCTTTTGAGGATAATTCCATGAAACTCTCTCGTATTTGGGCTCCCCTTGGTCTTGCTGCCGCTGCCCTTCTCTCCTTTTCTTCCAGTGCATTCGCTCAAGAAGCCCCTAGCTACAACTACGTCGGCATCGGCGGCGGCGACGACGGCTTCGTTATCAACGGCAAACTCTCCGTCGCTGACAACGTCTCTATCCGTCCTGAAGTCGCCACTGATTTTGACTTTGATGATTCTGAAGATGTCTCCTACCTCGTTCCTGTTACCTACGACTTCAACTCTGTTGAATTTGGCAATCAAGCGCTAAATCCCTTCTTCGGGGCTGGCGTCTCTGGTGACATCGGTGACGACAGCGACATCGAATTCGCGCTCGTAGCCGGTACTGACTACCGCTTCGCTGAAAAGTACGTCGCCAACGCTTCTGTCAACTACGCTCCCTTTGCCGATAACGACGAACTTGGCTTCACGGTTGGACTTGGCTACCTCTTCTAAACCAAAATAGACTCTTTCAAAGTTGGCTCACGTAAGAAAGTGCAACTAGCTCCAAAATATCAAAAGCCCCCC
>ERZ1740067.623-NODE-623-length-27851-cov-5.930853_pt1 | contig 27851 bp, 25 predicted proteins | sample MGYA00581736_ERZ1740067 | MGnify/ENA primary metagenome ERZ1740067 (study PRJEB43018, sample SAMN04849236) | marine metagenome | isolation source: floating plastic debris | place: Pacific Ocean | collected 2008-08-27 | study: EMG produced TPA metagenomics assembly... | reverse complement strand
CTGCAGGATGGCCCCAGTTTTTCCGACGGCTCTTTATGTATGGACGCCGCAATCGCGGGCCAGGGGGTTTTTCTCGCCTGGGAAACACTTGCCGTTTACGCCGTAAATTCCGGGCAAGTGATCGCACCGTTTCCCGAAAGGCCAGCCACAGGTCTCGGCTATTGGCTGATCAGTGGCAAGAATGTGCCTCGAACACGAGCAAAGGATGCATTCGGCTCCTGGCTCACGAGCGAATTACAGCGATCGATCGGCCGTCCCAAGGGAAGCGATGTGGCCCCGGCGCAACGCAATGGCCCCAACTGATCCTCCGCTTACGTTTCTTCTTGTTTTGATCAAGCATCCGCCTATTCTGACCGTATGATTTATCTGGTTCACACAGGCATGGCTGCTTGCCATTTGTGCGCTCCCGTTGCCGATGCATCGGGGAGGCGGCAGTTTGCCGAGTGCCAGGGTCCCGCTTGCGGGCGATTTATGCGCTGACGCGCCTGATTTCTCCAGCGCGAACATCATCCTTGGGGCTCCCGCAATAATGCGTTTGAAGCCGTGGCATTGTGCGCCATTATTCGCTAAAAGACCCCGACTTTCTGTTTCGAAGACACCGCGCACCGCGCGCGAACCGACCTGAGCACGCATGTCCAATCTCGATACTCTTGAATCCGAACTCCTCACAGCCATTGAAAACGCCGGCTCCGAATCCGCCTTGGAAGACGTGCGGGTCGCCGCACTTGGCAAGAAGGGCAGCATCTCCGAGCAAATGAAGACGCTCGGTAAGATGACGGCTGAAGAACGCCAGGTGATGGGCCCGGCGCTGAATGGCCTCAAGGCGAAAATCACTACTGCCATCGCGGCCCGCAAAGACGTCCTGGCGGACGCCGCGCTGGAAGCCCGGCTTGCAAGCGAGACAGTCGATGTCACGCTGCCGATGCGGCCGTCCCCGACCGACACCGGACGCATTCACCCGGTCAGCCAGGTCATCGACGAACTGACTGCAATTTTCGCCGATATGGGCTTTTCGATTGCGGAAGGTCCGGACATTGAGACCGATGAACTCAACTTCACCGCTCTCAATTTTCCGGAAGGCCACCCTGCAAGGGAAATGCACGACACCTTCTTCTTCAATGAAAAGGAAGACGGTGAGCGCCTGCTTTTGAGAACCCACACTTCCCCGGTTCAGATCCGCACCATGCGTACAGAGGAACCGCCGATCCGTGTGATCATTCCCGGCCGGACCTACCGCTGCGACAGCGACCAGACCCATACGCCGATGTTCCACCAGGTCGAAGGCCTCGTGATCGACAAGGAAAGCCACCTCGGTCACCTGAAGTGGATTCTGGAAGAATTCTGCAAGGCGTTCTTCGAAGTCGACGACATCAAAATGCGCTTGCGCCCGAGTTTCTTCCCGTTCACCGCACCGTCCATGGAGATCGACATCCAGTGCGACCGGTCCGGCGGCGAAGTCAAAATCGGTCAGGGTGACGATTGGCTGGAAATCCTCGGCTGCGGAATGGTGCATCCGAACGTGATCCGCAACTGCGGACTGGATCCGGACGTCTACCAGGGTTTTGCCTGGGGCATGGGCATCGACCGGATCGCCATGCTGAAATACGGCATGCCGGATCTGCGCGCGTTCTTTGATGCAGATGTCCGCTGGATCCAGCACTATGGTTTCCGGCCGCTCGACTTGCCGACCCTGTTCGGCGGGCTGTCCAGCTAACTTGGGATCTTTAAAGGGGCATTCTTCATGTCAGTCCTGACCCGTCTTTGTGTCGCAACTGTTTTGATTGTCGCAAGCCTTCTGCCGGCGGCCGCACAAACAGCAAGCCAGACGTCTGATCGTGACGCGCGCGTTGCTGCACCCACGTCGTTCCTGGAGGCCTGTGCCGAGAAGATCGAAGAACGTGGCAGACTTCGTTTCTGTGACACCTATTTTCGCGACAAGCTTGGAACCGAAGCTGACGCGCTGCTGTATCTCAGAGACCGGATCACACGTCTGCGGGCTTCTCACGAAACCAGTTCTGCCGATAAGTACGAGAGCTTTCTGCAGGCGATCTATATTGTGGCGTTCCTGACGATTGCCTCGATCGTGCTGATCGCGAGTGAACGCCGTATTGGCGGCACAGCAAAGTGGGCGAGCCTGACCAGTACAGCGGCTTTGCTTGTGATGGTGATCATCGTTGCAATGGGCTGGCTCGGCAAGTACCGGGCCGAATACGCTGCGCAAGTCGAGCTTGGCATCTTGCGCGACCGGATCGAAACGGAAGCAGCTCAATCGATCGCAACTGGTCAGCAAATCACACCGGCAATGGTAACCGACTGGACACGCGACCTGTCCGCGATCGGGCGTCGGTTTGCAGAGAACTACGGCGAAGCAACGGTAATCCCCGAAGTGGATCGCTTTAGCCAGTAAGCGCTTCTTGAACAAAATTCGCGGCCCACGCCGCCTGATTGATAAAGAGACTTGTTATGAAATTCACTCTGTCCTGGCTCAAGGACTATCTGGACACGGATGCCAGCCTTGAGGACATCTTGGACCGCTTGAACATGATCGGTCTTGAGGTGGAAGAGGTCACGAACCGTGCCGACCGCCTCAAGCCTTTCAAGATCGCGAAAGTCCTTGAAGCCGAACAACATCCGAACGCAGACCGTCTGCGCGTATTGAAGGTCGACACCGGGGACGGCGAGCCGGTTCAGGTTGTCTGCGGTGCGCCCAATGCCCGTGCAGGCCTCGTCGGTGTTCTTGGAAAACCTGGTGACTACGTGCCCGGCCTGGATGTAACGCTGTCTGTCGGCAAGATCCGCGATGTGGAAAGCTTCGGCATGATGTGCTCGGAGCGCGAGTTGGAGCTGTCCGACGAGCATGACGGCATCATCGACCTGCCGGACGACGCTCCTGTTGGTGTGAACTATGCCGAATGGGCCGGCCTGGACGAACCTGTGATCGAGATCGGCCTAACACCTAACCGTCCGTAGTGCACCGGCGTTTATGGCATAGCTCGCGATCTGGCGGCAGCCGGGCTCGGAAAACTTAAAGAACGGTCTCACGAGCAGATCCGCGGCGCTTACCCCTGCCCTGTCGACGTGGCATTCGACTTCGGCGACACCAAGCCAATGTGCAGGGCTTTCGGCCTGCGAATGGTCAAGGGCGTCAAAAACGGCCCGTCACCACAGTGGCTTCAGGACCGCCTGGTGGCCATCGGCTTGCGGCCGATCAATATCCTGGTCGACATTACCAACTACATCACCTTCGACCAGGGCCGCCCGCTTCACGTTTTCGATGCGGACAAAGTGCACGGCAATCTCGTTGTGCGCCGGGGCAAAACCGGCGAGAAGATCGACGGCCTTAATGCAAAATCCTATGACGTCGATGACACAGTTTGCGTGATTGCGGATGACAATGGCGTGGAAAGCCTTGGCGGCATCCTTGGCGGCGAGCCGTCCGGCTGTACCGAGGAGACGGTCAACGTACTGATCGAGTCTGCGCTTTGGGACGAGGATGATATTGCGGCCACCGGCCGGAAACTGGGCGTCAATACGGATGCTCGCTACCGCTTTGAGCGCGGTGTCGATCCGGATTACATGATGCCTGGCCTCGAGTACGCGACCCGTATGGTGCTGGACCTGTGCGGCGGTGAGCCGTCCGAAGCCATTCGCACCGGAGACATCCCGGACAGCACAAACATCATCGATTTCCCGTATTCCGAGATCAGGCGGCTGTCTGGCATCGACCTGACACCGGCTGAGGCAAATGTCACACTGAAGGCGCTTGGTTTCTGGATTTCCGGATCCGGAGACACCGTCAAGGTGGCTGCACCCAGCTGGCGCCCGGATATTGAAGGCAAGGCCGATCTGGTCGAAGAAGTGACCCGGATCGTCGGCCTGGACCGTGTCCCGTCAACGCCTCTGCCACGCCTGGGCACAGTCGCCAAAACCGTGCTGACACCAAGCCAGATCCGCCGCAACAAGGCACGCCGTGCACTGGCCGCACGCGGGTTCAACGAATCTGTCACCTGGTCCTTTATTCCAAAGGAGCATGCTGTTCTTTTCGGTGGTGGTAACGAAACGCTCGCTTTGGCCAATCCGATCTCACCGGAGATGTCGGACATGCGCCCAAGCTTGCTGCCAGGTCTTTTCATGGCAGCGCAGCGCAATGCCGATCGCGGCTATGGTGATGTGGCTCTCTTCGAAATCGGCCAGGTCTTCGAGTCCGATGCCCCAGAGGGACAGAAGATCGTGGCTGCTGGCGTGCGCCGTGGAACAGCGAAGATGTCCGGAAGCGGACGCCATTGGTCCGGCACATCAGCCGCAGTTGATGTCTTTGATGCCAAAGCGGACGCAGAAGCGGCGTTGGCTGCAATTGGCGCGCCGGTCGACAAGCTCCAGGTGTTCACCGATGCTCCGGATACATTTCATCCTGGCCGCTCCGGCTGTTTGAAGCTTGGTCCGAAGAACACCCTTGCCGTGTTTGGCGAAGTCCATCCGCGCATTTTGCAAAAGATGGACATCGAGGGGCCGCTCGTTGCTTTCGAAATCCATCTTGATGCTTTGCCGCAGCCAAAGGCCAAGGCAGGCCGCTCAAAGGGATCCCTGAACGCATCTGATCTGATGCCGGTTCGCCGCGATTTTGCGTTCCTCGTTGATCGCGCGGTCACAGCCGACAAGATCCTCAAGGCTGCCCGCGGGGCCGACAAGAACCTCATCGAAGACATGACCCTCTTCGACATCTACGAGGGAACCGGAATTCCAGAAGGCCAAAAGTCGATTGCGATCGACGTGGTTCTTCAGCCGCGTAAAAAGACACTGACCGATGAAGAAATCGATGCGGTTGCCAAGAAGGTGATCGCCAATGTCGAGAAAGCTACCGGCGGCACGTTGCGCGGCTAACATGTAAATGCGCTGCCGCACGATTGTTGTAGCGGCAGCGCAAATCGTTTGGCTCCGGTCTTACGGGACCGAAAACGGTGTAATGCTCTCGCAGCGTTTCACCGCGCACTTCTTTTTGTCCTTCGTGGGAATGAAATCGGTTTTCGCGTATTCGTTGACTTGGCAAGATCCACGATCATTGACGTAACGGTCAAATGTGTTCGGACCGGTGTTCATCAAGACAGCGCCGCGCTGAGCAATCAAAGATTGGGCTTGCGCGCAAGTCAATGATGTGGAATTTGCGCGCCGGCTCTGTGCATCTGCCGGAAGGGTCAGAATTGCTGTTGCGACCAACGCTGTAACCGCGGGAACGGCCCGGGACCAAAACCGCTTAGATGTACTTCTGAAATGCCGTGCCATAGGCGCCTCCTCAAAATCACGATTAAACAACAATGGTGCCGTGGCAAATCAGATCAAGTTGAAACCCCGCGTCAATTTTAACCGCTCCTCCACTGAGCGGAAGCATGTTTGATCGCTGGCGCGCACAAGCCTGTGTGAAGACAGGCAGGCGAGAATCGCTTAACGGTAGGTGCCTTTCCCGGGTAAGGACATCACATGCTCGCTGCCAAAACCTGCACCAAGGACTTCCGTCTTCTTGCGGATATTGCTGAAACAACGGAGTTCGAACGCGTCCAAGCCTTGGTTGATATTCTTCAGGAAATACCGCGTGTTATGGATATTCTCCAATGCATTCGGGACCTCCAGATCCGCGACGTCTGGCTTGTGTCGGGCGGCATTTACCAGACCATCTGGAACGTCATCACAGACCGACCTTTAGATCACGGTATAAAGGACTACGACGTCATCTATTTTGATGGACGCGACCTTTCTTACGAAGGCGAGGATGCGGTGATCCAACAAGTGCAGTCCGCACTTCCGGACCTTGGAGAGCTCGTGGAAGTCCGCAATCAGGCCCGCGTCCACATTTGGTATGAACAGAGATTCGGAAGGCCTTACAGGCCGCTTGACTGTGCCATGGATTCGCTCACGACTTACGCCGCGCGGACCCATGCGGTTGCTGCGCAACTCGGTGAGGACGGTCAGATCTGCATTCACGCGCCATTTGGACTTGCAAACATTTTCGCGATGCGGCTTGTCCCAAACTACAGCCAGCCCAACCCTGAAACCTACACGGAGAAAGCGGCACGAATGAAGGCGCTATGGCCTGAACTCGAAATTATCCCATGGGATGTATCAGCAGCATCAGGCTGACAACAGAGTTATCCCAAGCGCCGCGTTTCTTGCACCGGAATGCCCTCAAGTGCCGGCGATGACGGTTCGACTTTCTCGGCCACAATCATGCGAGCTTTGACCAAACCGCGGACAGAGTTTCCGACAAACACAGCCTCGGCTCTTTCCAAGTCTTCCGGTGTCAGATCGGCCTCAACCGCATAACCGGCCTCCAGCAGCCCCTCACGAAACGTTCCCGGTAATACGCCGTGTTCCAGCGCTGGTGTCAGCAGCTTGCCGTCCAGCTTGAGGAACAGTGTTGTATAGGACCCTTCCGTGAGATAGCCGCTTTCATTCAAGAAAATAACTTCCTGGCACCCTGTTTCGGCTTGATACCGGGTGCGGGTCTCGTCGTAGAAGGACCGGTTGGTCGTCTTGTGATAGAGGAAACGATCACTGGATCGCGTGGTTTCGGCTGCGAGCACCAGATTAAAAACAGAACCGCGGTCCGCCGGCGGCAACTCCGTCGAAGAGATGGAAATGTCACCTGAACGGCTCAACAACAGCCGGACACGCTGCGGGCCGCGATAGGTTTCGCCGACAGTCTCCAGACGGTTCAGAACGGTTTGCAGGTCAAACTGAAATCCAAAGTATTCTGCGGACTTTTGCAGCCGCTGCATATGACGCTCAAGCAGCAGGTACCCGGCATCTGGATCATACGCCATGGTCTCGATGAGATCGAACTCGGGCAGATCTTCCGTCATGAATTTCAGTTTCAAAGCACATTCGTCGTATTCGTGATGTGCCGTAGAATCAAAAACAACGCCGGAGCCGGTGCCAATTTCTCCCGTCCCGTTTGGCCGCAAAACCAGTGTGCGGATTGCAACGTTCAGGCAAAAGTCTCCAGTTGGTGCCAGAAACCCGATCGAGCCTGTGTAAACCCCGCGCGGTGCCGTTTCGAGGTCATGAGCAATCTGCATGGCGCTTAGTTTGGGCGCGCCTGTGATCGAACCACAAGGAAACAGATGCCGGACGATGTCCGCAAATCCGGTTGTTGCCGGAACTTGAGCCTCGATGGTCGACGTCATCTGCTGGACGCTCTGATACCGCTCAACATCGCACAGTTTCGTGACCTTGACGGATCCTGTTTCTGCAATTCTGGAAAGATCATTGCGCATCAGATCAACGATCATGATGTTCTCTGATCGCTGTTTGGGATCCTGAGCCAGGTCTCGTGCAATGCGGGCATCTTCAGATGCGAACCTGCCGCGTGGCTCCGTGCCTTTCATAGGCCGTGTCCGTAGCGTCGTTCCGGCGCGCTCCAAGAAGAGCTCCGGTGACAATGACAAAACGGCCCGGTCTTCCAACTTTAAAAAAGCTGCAAACTCCACCGGCTGGCGTTTCAAAAGGTCCTGAAACAAGAGCGCCGGGGCGCCTTGATGGCCGAATTTGGCCCGAAGCGTCAGATTGACCTGATAGATATCCCCTTTTGAAAGGTGATCCTGGACCTGTGCAAACGCACGTTCGTAGTCTTCGATCGCCATATCAAAAGATGGCTTGCTGAAGCTTCGCGGAGCATCCGCGGTGTCCGCGTTCAGGACGTCAAAAGCCTCATCGAGAGTGAGATCCTGGCGCTCTTTGTACAGCCCGAACCAAAGAAGCAGTTCGCCGGTTTCTTTAAAGCGCGTTTTGAGTTTTTCCTCAAAGGCAAAACCGAGTTCATACGCCAGATAACCTGCACAGTGGTATCCGTTCTGTTGCGCACGCTCCATCTGCCTTAGGCAGCCGTCGACCTCTTCCAAACGGGTGCAGGTCACCACGTCGACCGGCGCTTCGAACAAGGTCGCGGTCCGGCGCTTTAAAACGTCGAGCAGCAAAACTGATCCGGTTTTTATAGTGCGCGTTGACATCCGCTAACGCCGAGGTTCGAGAGGGTGGTTTATGCCGTAAATTAGACCGAACTGAGCGAATGCTGACGGTCCATAAGAGGCGGCAGATTGCACTCATGCGTCATGTGGTCAAGTCTTTCGTCCCGGAAATACGAAAATGACCGGCAAAACTCTTTGCCAGCCATCTAATTGTGTCACGCGCAACTGGATATAAGCCGCTGCAGTCAGATCAAAATAGTCCGATGCGGTTTAAGCCGCGGCAACGTCCTTCAGGAAAGTATCAATCGCCTGCTTCACGTCATCAGCTTCTTCATTGAGCATCTGGGTTGCATCCACCATCAAGCGCGCCGAGGCGCCCGTGCGTTCTGCCGATTCCCGAACATCGCCAATGTTGGTCGCCACCCGACCGGTGCCGTCCGCAGCCTCCGCAACATTGCGGGAGATCTCCTGTGTGGCGCCACCTTGCTGCTCAACCGCCGCTGCGATTGCCGCCGTATAGCTGTTGACCTCATCCATGGTGGACGCGATGGCCCCGATGGACTCAACGGCACCTTTGGTTTCCTCCTGGATGGCGGAAATCTGAGCGCCGATTTCTTCCGTTGCTTTGGACGTCTGAGTTGCCAGTTCCTTGACTTCAGCCGCAACAACAGCAAAGCCTTTGCCCGCTTCGCCGGCTCGTGCGGCCTCGATCGTGGCATTGAGCGCCAGCAAGTTTGTTTGCTCAGCGATTGCCTGAATGAGGGTCACAACCTCGCCAATCCGGTTCGCAGCTTCCGCCAGCCCGGCAACTTTCTGGTTGCTGGTCTGTGCGTTTTCAGTCGCTTTCATCACAATGCCGGTTGTTTGTTCAACCTGTCGCGAAATCTCACTGATTGAACTGCTCAGCTCTTCAGCAGCTGAGGCAACCGTCTGAACATTGGACGAAGCCGTCTCGGAAGCATCAGAGACAGAAGTGGCGCGAACCGTCGTGTCTTCGGCAATTTGGCCAAGCTCCTGAGCTGAGCCCCGCATCTCTTCGACTTTTGCTGTTACACCACTCAGTTTGGCAGCAATCTCGGACTGGAACTGTCCAATACGCTCGGTTACAGCCACCTGCTTGGCACGCTCAATTTCGGCGCGTTCCTCGTCCTGCATTTGCAGCGACTTTGTTTCAGCTTGCGCGGCCTCGGCCTCCTCACGAGCTTCATCCGATGCTGCGAATGCCTTTGCGATGAAATCTGTGATCCACCAGAGCGCCGCCACTTCGGCAACAACGATGATGGCATGGAAGACCACCCGGCCGAAGTCAGCCCCCGCCGGAAACACCGCCCAAGGCATTGCAAAATTCAAACCCAGGTGATGCACGGCGACCACGCCCGCGTATGCCACCAGAGCGCGCCAATCAACCCAACCCGTCAACACCGCCAGAACGGCAAAAAAGTACATGTGCCCGTCAAGTTGGTAGGAGGCTTCGATATTCGGTGTGTGAAGTGCTGCAACGAACAGGGCCGCCAACCCAGCAAGCGACATGGCGGTTGCCAGCCGCGTTTCCACGCCAATGCCAAACCGGACCCAGGTGGCTGTTGCTGCAACGCCCAGCAAAAGTGCGCCGCCGCACATGGTCACGAAAGAGACATTCCCCACGACCCATGCTGTTCCGATGACCAGAAAGACGTTAAACCATGTGAAGAAAATCACGATCCGGGCGAACTTTTCCCGCAAGACGTCCAGGCCTGATGCGGCCGATACCATGTTATTCATTACTGGGTCTCCATGGGTGTGCCAGTTATTCGTGCACAGGCATAGGCAACGGCAGAGGACGCGACAAATCCGGCGCCCGACTGATAGAGGCGCTGAACAAAATCACTGTCTGCGCTTTGGCTCAAAGCAAACCAGGTTGCAGTCGGCGCCGCCATGATCCGACCCTCCGCGTTCGCGACAACCTCAAGGGCAGATGCCCCCCATGGCTTCGCAAACACGACAACCGGGCCGTTTCCTGATGGCACCAAAGTCCCGAGCAGCACGATCAAAGAGCTTCCCAGGAAGTAAAGGGCCACAAAGCGTTTTGTGGAGTTGCTCAACTTTTTGCCAAATCACCAATCTGTTGTGACCTAATTATCGTTGCGTCAATTTAATAAAATCTGAAATTTCGGATTTTTATGTTTGGGTACACACGCCGGATTCTCGCCGCTTCCAAGCGCTTTGTCACAATTGAAAACGGCCTGACAAATTCGTCAGGCCGTCTAAGTAGCACGCATTTTAGAACCGGACTGCGGTTCGCCGAGACCAATCCTATTCAGCCGAGGTGAGCCCAACTGGACACGCGACGCCGGTCCCACCGATCTCACAATATCCTCCCGGGTTTTTCGCAAGATACTGCTGATGATAGTCTTCTGCGAAATAAAACTCATCGAGTTTTTTAGTTTCAGTCGTGATCGCGTTCTTGATACCGCTTTCATGAAGCGCTTGCTGATACGCTACCATGGACTCATTGGCTTCACTCAAAGCCGCGTCTGTCGGCACATAAATCGCCGAGCGATACTGGGTGCCAGTATCATTGCCCTGCCTCATGCCTTGTGTCGGGTCGTGATTTTCCCAGAAAACCCTCAAGAGATCATCAAGGCTGACTTGAGCGGGATCATAGACGACCAGTACAGCCTCCGTGTGGCCCGTTCGGCCGGTACAGGTTTCATGGTAGGTTGGGTTTGGTGTGATCCCGCCTGCATAGCCGACGGCTGTCACGTGGACACCGGGCATCGTCCAAAACACGCGTTCAGCGCCCCAGAAACACCCCATTCCGAAAAGAACTGTTTCCAACCCTTCCGGATACGGCCCCGTCATCGAGTTTCCATTCACAAAATGCGCCTCACCCGGCACGATGGCTTCTGCGCGGCCTGGAAGTGCCTCTGCAGAGGTCGGAAGTGAGAACTTTTTGCTCAACATTGTCATGAAAGACATGATCGCGCTCCAGGTTTTTGACTATAGGAATATGCACCTGCGATCCAGTGCAGATGAATACCGATTGACGGATTATGTGGATCTATTTTGCAGCTTGTCTACGGTCAGAGGCCAATGCCCACTGAAGCTCACAATGCTTTACACTCTATGCATAGCGAAAACGGCGCTTTTCCCTCCTGGCACCAATAAGCAGGAACAGCACCCCGACCCCAGCAAAGACGCCCCATGCCGGCCAGGTCAAAACCGTTTGAAGCATCGGATCCCAAACAGTTGGATGGACATACCGCTGAATCACGGCTTGAGATAGATTAAGCGTTTCCGGTGACATTTCGAACCAAAGCTGCCCGAGTGGCTTGAACATAATTTGCGATTCTGCGATCGAACGGCTGGCGTCTGCAATGCCAACCACGATAGCAATTGCAAGCAATCCGAAACCGAACATGCGTAATAAAAACTTCACAATACTTATCATTGCCGTACCGTCATATTTTATATTTTGCTGTGTTATTTCAAAATTCCAGACTTGATCTTGCTCCTTGCGCATATGCAATACAGCTGGAGACCGACAGATCTCAAATAATATCGTTAATTTCTTGATCAAGTATTGTCAGTTAACACTTTTGTGTTTTCGGCTTTCGCACTGTAAACACGCTCTGCCCTAACGTTAAAATGGGCATGGTTATTGGGACACCGAAATTCCATCGACCAAATGAGTTCGATTAATTTAGCCAAGTCACATTCAAAGGAGATCCTGCATTCACCGAAAATCCCCGACTTCATTGCTTCAAAAGCCAGATAATCAAACCCACATTTTTCGGCATAAATTCAGACATTTCACTATGTTCAAATCAGCTATCCCCAAGCTCCAACCAATTGGATAAAAAAAACTTCATGAGGTGCTTGCCTTCATCCTCCGCATCAGTATATTGCGCCCACTCAAGCGGGACACTGCTTGCAACGGACAGGTGGCCGAGTGGCTGAAGGCGCACGCCTGGAACGCGTGTATACGGGCAACCGTATCGAGGGTTCGAATCCCTCTCTGTCCGCCATTATCTTTAAAAAACTGAATTCTGAAAATGCCGCTGGTTACGCTGGTTAACACAGGCAGTGGTATTTGGCATAGCTTGTGAACCGCCTGAAGATGGGACCGGTGCCAAAGCTTCGTTCAAGATTTTCCAAAAAGAATTGCCCGCCAGGTTATGGAGACCCGACGGGCAATGATCTTACGCTTAGTCGAACATCAACGAGTTCGCTGCGAAGTTGGCATAGTCTACTGCGGTCATACCAACACTTGCGATCGTATTGACGGTGTCAGTGGCGTCCAGAAGGTTGTTGCCCCCCAGATCGTCGACATATCCGATAATCGCGGCACCAGCATCCGAATCGAAGTACGTGACAAGAACCGCGGTGTCAGCGGCCAAGGCTCCACCATCATTGACATCTACAGTGCCGGCACCGATCGCGTCCGCGAAGCTTGTGGCACTGGTATCAGTGAAGTTGATGATATGATGCTCTGCGGCATCGTCGACATCAGCGCCCGCAGCAACATCCAGAACAGACACGGAGCCGCGATCGATCAATGCCGATATGTCGGTATTGGCTCCATCGCCGTGAATTGTCGAGAAGGTGAGTTCTGTCGTATCACCAAAGTCCACATCGTCTCTAGAGAACGAGATTGTATCGCCGGAACTTGGATCAACTCCAACCGTAAACCCGTTGATCGTGTCTGCTCCGAAGACAAGCGTGCCGTTTTCGACTTCAACGATCTGTACCACATCATCACCGCTGCCCAGCGTCGCGGTATCCGCGCCTGCACCGAGGATGATGAAGTCCCCGAAGTTCGAGCCAAGTACTTCAAGAGTTCCATCAAGCTCATCGCACCCGCAGAAGAAAAATCCACCGGTAAGACCAGAAGCATCAAATACCGTTGTTGCGCCAGATGCAGTGGTATCGTCGGAAATGATCAGTCCCTGATCACCACCCGTCAATTGGATGGTTTCAAAGTTTCGAACGGCATCCAGATCAAACGGATCCTCAAGTTCATCCGCCATTATCAGTGTGTCAGCACCGTCGCCGCCATCGATCAAGCCGCCATCGTCAGCGACATAGAAGGCATTCTCTGCATTCAAGGTCAGCGTGTCGTTCCCGGAGGACAACAACACCCCGCCTGCGCCTCCAAAGCCCAAACCGGAGAGATCAACATCGTACCTTGAAAAGTCAATGCTCCCTTCTGCCGTTAGGACAAGGGTTTTCGCAGCGCCAGTGTCTTCGAAGTTGGTTTCAAAGATGTTGTTCCATTGGTCCGCGGTACCGTAGATCCAACTGTCCTGGCGCCCACTTCCCTCAAACACGCCGACAAACCGAATACCATCAAAAAGATCGACCGATGTCGTGTGCGAATCGTCTTCATATATGTCCAGGTATTCAATACCGCTTGCATCGGTGAAGACATAATGCGTGTCCTCAGTGATATCAGCGTCAATGATTAACGCATCCTCGCTGCCATCACCGCCGATTATCGTCGCAGTTTCAGCAGCTTCTGCACTCACGACAATCAAATCGTCTCCGCCACCAGCATCAATGTAGGCATCTCCAGTCTGGAGGTAGATGATAAAATCATCACTTGCCCCGAGCGTCACGGACAGGTTGGAATGGTCTGACAGAAAAATCTCGGAATAAAAACTCCCACTTGTGTTCTCGACAACCAAAGTCTGGCCATCGGCTTTCGTAAGAGCTTCCAAGGCACCGGATTCGCCCTGAACTTCTATGTTTTCACCGTTGTGTTTATCCTCGATGTCGACCTCACCGACCGCATCCTCAAAAATGATGTTTTCAACGGAGGTCAGGCTCATATCAAGTTGGTCGGACACATCTGTTGCGTCGTCCGTCCGGACATCGTCGGTTACAAAGGTGTTGAAGCCGGTAATAATGAGCGTGTACTCACCATCTCCGGCGTCGAGAACACTCAAATCCTCGTTGTCGAAAGTGCTGTAAATCGTGTCGTTCAAATCCGTTGCGGAGTTTGTTGCATTCACCGGCACGCCGCCGACCAACACTTCAGATGCCCCGGCTTCGAGAATGATCGTATTGCCGGTCGGGCTGCTTCCGCCACCGCCACTGCCGGTACTGCCACCAGAATCGCCATCGTCGGGATCGCCATCGCTCCCCAAAGGCGTATCCAGCACTACGGACGACAGATCCGTCCCGCTTAAGGTTTGTGCGCCATCCCGGTTCTCGAACTGACCGTAAAGCACCCAATGCTGATAGGCTGTGAACGATCCGGCATCGACAGCAGCCTGGACGTCCGGATTGGCGGCAAGATATGTCGCAAAATCGAAGGCTTCGTCGCCACCACCAATGTCCGGTTGGCCCAAAAGCGTATCAATTGTTTGGTTCGGGATACGTCCTTCAGCCGCGCCGTAAGCCCAAAAGTGGTCCAGCGGATTGACACCCGCGGCTGCAACGTCCGGATTTTCTGACAGGTAGAACGATGTATCGAAATTCTCGTTTGGGTCACGCCCTTCTGACCAACCGAACAAGCTGTAATGTTCTTCTGCGGATTGGAACAGGCCCGCATCAATTGCAGCAGCTACATCCGGATTGTTCGCGAGGTAATACTCTTCGTTGAACGCGATAGACATTTTATTCCTTTGTTATTCGACACGACTTCCCCCTGCCGGGTTTCGTTTAGTCCCAATGAGAGCCGCATCGTCCCTATGCGGTTAGGGCTTTTATAACCTTAACAAGACCTTAAGTGTCTAAAAATTTAAATTAATGCGATATATTTTGAACAACTTCGTAAACGCGCCTTAACAACAACTGTCTTTTGATCCATTAACCATAAATTTTGGCGAGTTTTCTTCTTAAGGTTTTGAATTAGAAACGCACTTTATTTCAAAAGTTCGAAATTATTTATCTTTGTTACGCTGCAATTTCGCTTTGAAGTTCCTGTCGCATTGAAATCCAATAAGATGGATCGCCGAGGACGAGGCAGATGGCTGTCACTGCGAGACGAGCATTCGAGGTGTTAACGCCCCGCTTGCCTTTCGCATCAAACAAGCGTACTCCGCACGCCCCACATCACTGACACGAAGACTGCGCAACTGATCGCCATTATCGCAATCGGTCTTTTATATGCATTTCAGAAGGAAACCGTTTTCATGCAAACCATTGGACTTGATTTCGGCACATCGAACACTGTGGCGATGACAGCTTCCATGTCTGGGACTGCAGAAGCGGTCACTTTTCTCGGCGACCGGGAAACCGTGACCTCGTTGCCCTCCGTCCTGAGCTTTCTCGACAAGGGGGCCGCAAAAGCGCCTCACCCTGAAGTCGGCCCCTGGGCCATCCGTCAGTTCCTTGAAAGTTTCGGTGATGTTCGTTTCATTCAGTCCCTGAAAACCTTTGCGGCGAGCGCGGCCTTTAAAGGAACGGGCATTTTTGGTGTTCCGTTTGATTTTCAGAACCTGATGGCGACGTTCTTGACGGCTGCCTTTGAGCGCGCCCATCCGCAGATCAATCCCTCTCAAACCCGATTGGTGGTGGGCCGGCCCGTTAAATTTGCCGGCCACAATCCGGATGAGCCGCTCGCGATGAAGCGTTATCGGTCAGCATTCCGGAAACTCGGATACGACGATATTCTTTTTGTCATGGAACCTGTTGGCGCTGCATTTTCCTACGCTCAGTCCCTCAAGCAAGACACGACCATCCTTGTGGCGGACCTCGGCGGCGGCACCACCGACTATTCGCTCATGCGGTTTGAAACCTCAGCGGGTCACATGCACGCGCACCCTCTGGGGCGTGGCGGCATAGGCATCGCGGGAGACACCTTTGACTACCGGATCATTGACAATGTCGTTCTACCGAAGCTCGGGAAAGGGTCCCAATACAAAAGCATGGGCAAGACACTGGATATCCCGCCCTACCTTTTCTCATATTTTGCTCGCTGGCACATGCTGTCCATCTTCAAGACATCCGATGATTTCAAGGAGATGAAAAAGCTCCTCCGCTGGTGCCTCGATCCGGACCAGATTGAGTTGTTCATCGAGCTTGTCGAGGAAGATCAAGGCTATCCGCTCTATAAATCGGTTTCGGAGACAAAGGCACTTCTTTCAGCGAACGAAGAGGCCGAACTTACCTTCAAACCACTTGGCCCTGACTTTAAAGCAAGCGTTTCTCGGCACGACTTTGAGAGCTGGATCGCTCCGGATCTTTTGAAGATGAATCGCGCACTCGACAGCGCACTGGAACGCGCCAAGCTGAGCGAAGACGACATTGACCGGGTGTTCATGACCGGTGGCACGTCGTTCGTGCCGGCGGTGCGGAAGATGTTCGCAGACCGTTTTGGTACTGAGCGGATTTCAGGCGGCAATGAACTAACATCAGTGGCCAACGGGCTTGCTCTTATCGGCGCCCGCCAAGACGCGGCAGATTGGTCGGTGGCCGCATAAAACGGTGTGATCAAGACAGACCGGGCTCTCAGAAGAAAGCCCGGTCCATCAATTAGCCAAAGGCCTTTCTGAGGACCGGTATGCGCTTGACCAGCACATAATCCAGCGCCAGTACCGTCAAAAGGGTCACTCCGGCAAGCGGGAACGCCAGCGACAGGAACAGCATCAAGATCATGGCACCACGCCAATGCGGCATGTTTTCCGGTGTCTTCGGCGCGATGATCCGGAGCGCAGCACCTTTCGGGCGGCGCATCCACCACATGACAACACCGCTCACACACAAGAAGACCACGGACAGGCACGCAAGTGTATTGAGCACCAGATTCCAAAGCCCAACCAACCCCATATGCAGCGGGATGCCAACAGCCATGGCTTTGGCGGCAAGCGAATAGTCGGCAAATCCAACAGACGCCAGGATCTTCCCGGTATACTGATCAATGTGGACTGTGCGATCGGAGAATGGATCTTCCGCATCTGAACTCATTGTGTCCTGATTGATGGTCCACACACCCGTGTCTCCTTGGGGATAGGAAACACGGTATCGGGCGTTAAAGCCGATTGCCGCCGCCAAATCCGAAATACTGTCGATTGTTACCGGCGCCCCCTCAGGCGTCCCAGAAACACCGGATACGGAGCCGGAAGCCGGCATTGGTGTCTGCTCCAGAGCCCAGGGCACTTCGCCAACCGGACCGTGGTTCATTGCAGCGTGTGTGCTGTCGGACAAGGGAACATTGTTCCATTTTTCTGCAGGAAATGTGTTCCAAGCTTGAACGATCTTACTTCCCCAAATACCGGTCCAGGCCATGCCGGTGATCAAGAACGCCAGCAGAATGACAGAAACATAGATCCCGATACTGGAATGCAGCCCCTTCCAGAAGTCCCGTCCCCTGGCTTTCATATTTGGCACAACGGACTGGAAAAAGGTCCGGTCACGCGGCCACCAAAGATAAAGCCCCGTAACCACCAACACGATCGACAATCCGGCCGCGATCTCCAAAAGGCGGTCACCGGGTGTTCCAAGCAAGAGATCGCTGTGGATGCCGTCGGCAAAATCGTACCAACCCTTTCGCCGTTCCCAGCTCTCAACCACGTCTCCAGTGTAAGGATCGACAGCGACCATCGACTGAACACCGTCGGCTTTAACGCGAAAAATAGAAACGTTGTTTTCAGCGCGCCCCTTGAGCCACTCCACAACAACCCCGTTTGGGTGTTGCTCCAGGGCTTGATCTGCCTGTTCGGACACACTCAGCATTTGAGCATTTTGCGGTACAGACACGGTAATTTTCTCGCCGTCACGGCCATCTATATAACCGATGAACATCATCATCATGCCTGTGACCGCGAGGATCATCAGGAAGGGCACGACAAACAATCCGGCATAAAAGTGCCAGCGCCAGGCAGCACGATAGAACGCGTTCGGTGCGGATGCACTTCGAACGTCTTGTGGGATATCACTCATGGGATCTCCATACCGGATGCCCCTCCACTCAAAAGCAGCGGGAGGCGGTCCGGTTTATATCAATTTCAATTGGATTTTCGGAAAGATCAGATCCCAAGAGGTGGAGCACGTGCTCCATTTTGGCCGCGATCCAACGAGCTTGGACGCGGCGCCTCGGCAAAAAACGGACTTGCCAGTGAGGCGAAGTTCGGCAAGACGCTGACCGATGCCAAGCCCGGCACCACCACCGCTCCGACACCGGCGAATACACAGTGATTTGATACTTTGCCTTCATCACCACCCATCGGGCCAGACGGCAGCTCTTTGCCGTCAGCATCTAGGGTGATGGTTTTCATGCCGTCCGGTGTACAAAGGACGACCGTAAAGCCCTGATCCTTTTGCAGCGACGGCATGAAGCCCTGCGGCAATAGGGCGGACAGCAGGAATGGCAGCAACAGTATAAACACTGCTGCATTCAGTTTCCGGATATTTTGCCGGAGTTCGCCCAAAATCCTGATGCCCCTCACTTCAGAACGGCTGAGGCTTAAGGTAATTCCTCTACAAACACAATTCTAAAAGTCCGGTATTCCGGCGCGGCCAAGAAGCTGCGCCCTTAGTCCGCAAGACTGATATCGGCCATCAGATCCGCCGCTGTTGCTTGCAGCGCATCGCTCAATTGAGCAGGTGTCAGTCCACTTGGGAGTCTCAAATCCGCCGAGGCCTTAAACAGGAAGCCGCCCTGCATCGATCCCGCTTCAACAGACGTTTCCAGATGCTCGATGCTGACCTTATGCTCGCTGAGAATGTGGGTGATGTCGCGCAAAATACCCGGGTGATCCTGCGACACCAGATCCAGATGTGCGGACGCTCCAAGCGTTTCATTGTCGTTGCCCTGGCCGGACCGCAGCGTGATATCTATCCCGTCTAATCCCAGCGCCTCCAAGGCCGCAGTCAACTGGCTGGAGTTTTCTGCAGGAACAGAGATGCGCACGATGCCGGCAAACTCGCCACCAAGCCGGGCCATTGAACTTTCAATCCAGTTCCCGCCTGCACCCGCGATGACGTCAGCGATCTTCTCGACAAGCCCAGAGCGGTCTTCGGCAATGACGGTGAACACGAGATGGTCTTGCATGATACGGCACCCGTTTGATCGAGGTTGTTACAGTTCTTGTTGACATTTCAGGATTGAGAAAACAAGTGACTGCGCAAAATAGGGAAGGACACCGTGCGTCTCTATGCGGTACCGGATACGCCCCGTAACCCGAGTTCAACCGTGGTCATTTAGAATTTACCGGTGCACCCCTATATTTATTTTCCGTCTAGGGAACGTACGGACCAACCCGTCCCCAATGGCACTTCAGAAAGCGGTAAACGCAGAATGCAGACCCACAACAGCTTGAAAACACTGGATCGCTTCTGGCTTAAATTCATGGATCGCCCGCTTGTCTTCGCGGCGGTTGTGCTGCTGGCACTTGCTTTGCTGCCGGTCGCCGTCTGGATGGACCTGCGCACGATTTCCGACCAGTCTCTCCGCTCTCAAGCCATTGATCTCGACAAGGCCATCACCGAGATCCGGACGTACTACGCTCGCAATGTCGTAGGCCGCGTGCAAAGCGCGAGTGGTGACATTCAACCAACCCACGAATACCACGAACGGGATGGCGGGATTCCCATTCCGGCGACGCTGTCGATTGAGCTCGGAGACGTTATTGGAGATCAGGGAACACTGGAATACCGTTTCGTCTCCGATCTGCCGTTCACAGAACGCGAACCCTACGAACTCAACGATTTTGAGCAAAAGGCCTTGGCTGACTTCCGGGAGACCCGGGATCCCAAAGACCTGGAGATTGGCTTCACGGGTTCCTTGTTCGACCGTCAGGTTCAAATTGCCTCGCCTGTCTACATGGGAGCTTCGTGTGTCGCCTGCCACAACACGCATCCTGAGAGCCCAAAGACGGACTGGGTGGTTGGCGATATCCGCGGAATTCAAGCGATCACGATCGACCAGCCCATCGCGGAGAATCTTTGGTCCTTCAAATACCTGCTGACCTATTTCGCGGGCGCTGGTGCCTTCGGGATTGCATTTGCAGGTTTGCAATGGCGTCAGGCATATCGCTTCCACAAGATGAACGGCGACCTGGAAGCGGCGAATTCTGAAATCAGCCACCTGAACAAACAGCTGGCTTCTGAAAATGTCCGCCTCGGAGCTGAAATTGAAGTTGCGCGGCAGATCCAGATGATGGTCCTGCCAACGCAAAACGAGTTGGGTGAGATAGATCAGCTGGAAGTCGCCGCCTTCATGGAACCCGCCGATGAAGTTGGCGGAGACTACTACGACGTTCTGCAACTTGGGGACCGCGTCAAAATCGGCATCGGCGATGTCACCGGGCATGGCCTTGAAAGCGGCGTCCTTATGCTAATGGTGCAGTCGGTTGCCGTCGCTCTTCAAGCACAGGGCCCAAGCGATCCCAAACAATTTCTTGTTGCGCTCAATAGTGCGATCTGCCGCAACATCAAGCGCACAAAGACCGACAAGCACCTGACCTTGTGTTTCCTGGATATTGAGCACGACAAACTGACGCTGACTGGTCAACATGAAGAGTTGATATTGTTGCGGCGCTCAGGTGCCGTGGAAACGGTCGACACGCTGGATCTTGGTTTTCCAGTTGGATTGGAAGACAACATCTCGGAATTCGTGCGCCCACTGCCCATGCCCTTTGAGAGTGGAGACACGGTTGTTCTCTATACGGATGGTGTGACAGAGGCGGAAAATTCCAAGGGCGAAATGTACGGCTTGGACAGGTTGATCGCGAGCACCAAGGACCACGGGCACAAGGACGCCGCAAGGATGTTGGAGGCGATGATTGCCGATCTTAGATCGCATATTGGGTCGGCAGCAGTGTTTGACGACATCACTCTACTCGTTGCCCGCCGCAGATAAGGAAAATGTCGGAAGATTTAGGAGCGGCGGATGACCAAAACAGCCACCCGCCGCTTCCGAACGCATTTCAGCGCCAGAAACACCGGCAAGTCGCCGGCCTGAGCCCCTCCACAGGCTACGTAAAAACCCCTACCGCCTTTAACTGGCGTTGTAAATTGGCTGATTGACGCAACCGAATTTAGGGCTCGGTTATTTCACCAAGTAGGTATGGCGGTGCCCGTCAATAACGTGTCGTATTGATGCTTGATCCCCACATGCCCCTCCCGTACTGTGCGCCGATCTGACGGCGTCCTTTTGGGGACTGAAAGAGATTCTGGATGCGGCTGACCCATACCGGGGGCCAACGCCGGAGCTGTTGAAGGCACATTTCTTCGCATGCTGTAGAAGCTGCAGCTTGCGGCGCGTGCCATTCTTTCTTCCTTATGCGCCGGTCACTTATTGTTTGCCTGAACGGCACTATGATTGGAAGAGACCATGACCCACAGGATAATCCTGTCTGCCGTGTTCGCGTTATCAGCACCTTCAGCCGCATTTGCGCACGCGGGCCACTTGGGCGAACTTGCAGGGCACGCTCATTGGGCCGGTGCCGCAGCGCTTGCAGGTGCAGCGCTCATTGCTGGTGTCGTTGCTTGGGCTGGCAGAAAAGACAAGGACAGTGCAGCCGACAGCGACGAAGCTGATGCTGAGCCTGGTGAAACAGCGAAAAATCCGGCGTCATAATCCAGAACCAAGCACCTACGAATTGCTGTTTTATCTGCACCCGTAGTCAGCCTTACACTTACCGCGTAACCCGATAACACGGACACCTAAGTGACACTTTTGCCAGCCGATGACACGCCGCAATATGCATATGAGAGGGACCCGGCCGCAATCTACCGCCAATCCTTTTCTATTGTGCGGCAAGAAGCAGACCTTTCGCATTTGCCTAAGGCCTTGCATCCAACGGCCGTCCGGTTGATCCATTCCTGCGGCATGACCGATCTACCACGAGACCTGATGTGGTCGGATGAAGTTGTAGAAGCGGCGCGAGCAGCTTTCGCAAAAGGAGCTCCGGTGTTTTGTGATGTGGAGATGGTTGCCTATGGCATCATAAAGAACCGCCTCCCGAAAGGCTCCGAAGTCATCTGCACATTGAATGACCCGCTTGTACCCGGCCTTGCATCTGAGCTCAAAACGACCCGGTCCGCTGCGGCCGTCGAGCTCTGGCGCGATCGGCTGGACGGGGCAATTGTTGCTATTGGCAATGCCCCAACAGCGGTATTTCATCTTCTTGAGATGATTGCTGCGGGCGGGCCGAAGCCTGCGGTCATTCTTGGCTTTCCAGTGGGCTTTGTCGGCGCTGCAGAATCCAAGGACGCGCTGGCCAGCAATCCGTTCAGCGTTCCCTATCTTGCCGTCAAGGGCCGCCGGGGCGGCTCGGCCATGGCAGCCGCTGCCGTAAATGCCCTTGCCGCCGGTTTGCCGGAAGAGGGTTGATATGACGGCCGATGATCGCAAGCCTGCAATGAAATCCGTCAGCAAACCAAACGCCTTGCGTTCCCGTGGATTTCTTTCCCAGCCGGGCGCTCACGCCCCGTCCGGCGATGGTTCTTCGGGCAAACCGAACATGTCTCGCGGCAAACGACAGCCGGTTGTGTCAGATGATGGAAGACCGGCAAACTTGACCACCAAAGTCTCCATCCGACCCTACAAACTGGGGGACACATGAACGCCCCCTGGCTGACCCTGATCGGACTGGGCGAAGACGGCTCCTTCTCGGCCGCCGCGCAAACTGCGCTGGACGAAGCAAACATCGTCTACGGCAGCAACCGGCATTTTGAGTTGGTTCCGGGAGTATCCGGCGAAAAACGCCTGTGGCCGTCGCCGCTTTCCAAGGTTTTCGAGGATTTGGCTGCTCTGAAAGGCCGCTCTGTCGCCGTGCTCGCGACCGGTGACCCGCAGTGGTACGGAATTGGCTCCAGCCTCGCGCGGTATTTCCAATCCAGTGAAATGGCCGTTTTCCCGGCACCTTCTGCGTTCCAGCTGGCTGCAGCGCGCCTGGGCTGGGCAGTTCAGGAGTGCGAGTGTCTTTCGGTTCACGGGCGGCCGGTTGACCGGCTGCGCTGTCATCTCTACCCAGGAGCGCGTTTATTGGTTCTGACCAGCAATGGCCATGCACCGCGCGACGTTGCCAAGCTTTTGCAAGACGCAGGCTATGGCGCAAGCCGCATGACCGTCCTGGAGCATCTTGGCGGTGAAAAAGAGCAGACTGTTTCGGGCATCGCCACGGAGTGGTCAAAAGACGTCGCGGATTTTCACACACTTGGTATTGAAGTTGTTGCCGCACCCGGCACCCCCATCCGCTCCCGCGTTCCCGGCTTACCGGATGAGGCCTTCAGGCACGATGGCAAGATGACCAAACAGGAAGTGCGCGCGGTGACCCTCGCAGCGCTCAAACCTTATTCCGGCGCGTTGTTGTGGGATATTGGCTCCGGGTGCGGGTCCGTGGCGATCGAGTGGCTGCGTGCTGCGGATCGCACGAAAGCGGTTGGCCTCGAGCCCCTTAAAAAACGGCGATTGATGGCGGCGGAAAACGCGAGTTCCCTTGGCGTCCCGCATCTTGACCTGATTGATGCGACCGCGCCGGATGGATTGAGCGACCTGCCTAAGCCAGATGCGATCTTCATAGGCGGAGGCCTGACTGCGAACAACATGGTTGAAATCTGCCTATCAGCGCTGAAACCTGGGGGAACCTTGGTCGCCAACGCTGTCACGCTTGAAAGCGAAGCGGTTCTGCTGGAAGCCTATCAGCAACATGGCGGCGATTTGAAAAGGTTGTCCGTTCAACGGGCCAGCGCGGTTGGCGGACTAACCGGATGGCGACCGGCGATGCCAGTCACCCAATGGAGTTTAGTGAAGTCATGAACGGCACGCTCTATGGAATTGGTCTTGGACCGGGTGACCCGGAACTGATGACGTTGAAAGCACATCGGTTGATTTCATCGGCCAAGGTGATTGCCTATCCAGCTCCAGATACCGGCGAAAGTTTTGCGCGGTCGAGCGCAGCTACCACGATCCCGATTAGAGCTCGGGAAATTCCGATTGTTGTGCCGATGCGTGTCGACCGCTTTCCCGCGCAGGAAATCTACGACAAGGCCGCTGAAGAAATCGCAGAGGTTCTGGAAAGCGGTGAAAATGTGGTCGTACTGTGTGAAGGCGATCCATTTTTCTTCGGGTCCTTCATGTATCTGTTCGATCGCCTATCCAGGCGTTTCCCGTGTGAAGTTGTGCCCGGCGTCACCTCGTTAACTGCCTGCGCGGCACAACTGATGCGGCCACTCACGTCCCGCAACGACGTTCTGACTGTCATTCCTGGCCCGCTGCCTGATGTTGATATCCGCGCCAAGATCGAAGAAGCCCAGGCCGTCGCCATCATGAAGGTTGGCCGGAATTTGCCACGGCTGAAAGCACTTCTGGAAGACATAAACCTTCTCGCCCGCGACGGATACGACGACCTGGCAAGCCTGCCAGAGCAGAAGGTCTTCCGGCTTCAAGATCTTGATACGGACAAAGCCCCGTATTTTTCCATGATCCTTATCTACAAGGGAGACGAAGCGTGGACGCTTCCCCCATCCTTCTCGTCCTGAACCAAGCTGGCCTCGACACGGCCGAAGACATCGCCAAGCGGTTTTCGACGGCTCGAATCCATGGCCTAGCCGGCCGAGTGCCGACCGCCGACACGCAGTTCAACGAGACGATTGAACACATTCAGATGCTGTTTAAAGCCGGGCATCCGGTTATCGGTTTTTGCGCCAGCGGCATTTTGATCCGGGCCCTGGCTCCGATCCTTTCGGACAAGCGGACCGAGCCGCCGGTTGTTGCCGTGTCCGAAGATGGCTCCAGCATCGTCCCGCTGCTTGGCGGGCATCGCGGGGCCAACGAATTGGCGCGCCTTCTCGCAAAAGCCCTTGGCGGCCATGCGGCGATCACCACCGCAGGTGACACCGCCCTCGGTATTGCGCTGGATGCACCACCAAAGGGCTGGAAGCTTGGCAACCCGGAAGACGCCAAACCGGTCATGGCTGAGCTCCTGTCCGGCGCACCGGTCCAGGTGTTGGGCTCCGCCGACTGGCTAAAGCGGGACAAGCTGACCATTTCCGAGGATGCCGAACTGACACTTTTGGCCACTGATGAACCTGTCGACGGGACACCGACACGGCTTGTCTATCATCCGCAGCGGTATGTGGTTGGCGTCGGCTGTGCCCGCGGCTGCGATCCGCAAGAATTGATCGACCTGGTCGACACACATCTTGCGGTTCAGGGCGTAGCAAAGGGCGCTGTCGCCTGTGTCGCAACCATCGACTTGAAAGCCGATGAAGCTGCCATGAATGCGTTGGCCACCCATTTGGATGCCCCCTTACGTCTCTTCCCGGCTGAAACGCTGGAGCTGGAGAAACCGCGCCTCAAGAACCCGTCAGAAGTCGTCTACTCTGAAGTGCGCTGCCATGGTGTCGCCGAAGGCGCAGCACTTGCTGCCGTTGGCCGCGAAGGCCGATTGGTGGTCGAGAAACAAAAGACCGCAAATGCCACATGCGCCATCACACGCGCGCTGGAACCGCTTGACGGAATGACAGTTGGCCGTGGCCGTGGCCACTTGTCGGTAATCGGCATTGGCCCAGGAAAGGACGACTGGCGCACGCCGCAGGCAACACACCTTCTTGCCGCAGCAAGCGATGTCGTTGGGTACTCGCTTTACCTTGAAATCGTCGCCTCTCACATCACCGGCAAGACTCACCACAATTTTCCACTTGGCGCAGAAGAAGACCGCGTACGTTTTGCTCTAGAAGAGGCAGGCAAAGGCAAGAACGTTGCGCTGATTTCATCTGGTGATGCCGGTATCTACGCGATGGGAGCCCTTGTTTACGAACTTCTGGACCGCGACGCAGACAATGGCGGTGTGTCCGCCGCCGCTAAACGGGTCAGCATCACCAACGCTCCCGGCATCTCTGCCCTTCAGGCGTGTTCAGCACAGATCGGCGCACCCCTCGGCCATGACTTCTGCGCGATCTCGCTGTCGGATCTGCTCACCCCATGGGAAGCGATCGAAAAGCGTCTCAACGCTGCGGCTGAAGGGGACTTTGTGATTGCTTTCTACAATCCGGTGTCAAAGCGCAGAAGGACACAGCTGGCCGCTGCCAAAGACATCCTACTGAAACATAGGCCGCCGGAAACGCCGGTTGTGCTCGGTGTAAATCTTGGCCGTCCGGAAGAAACACTACGGGTGATGACACTGGCCGAACTTGAAGTGGATGATGTCGACATGCTGACGACAGTCATGGTCGGATCGTCCAACTCGAAGGCAGTCAAACGCGGAGACGGCCACAAGTTTGTCTATACACCGCGCGGTTACGCAAAACGTATCGACGCCCCAAAAGATCAGAAATCGGAAGAAACCGCATGACAGTTCACTTCATTGGCGCCGGTCCTGGCGACCCGGATCTCATCACTGTTCGTGGCTTGAGGCTTATTCAGAACTGCCAGGTTTGCCTTTATGCAGGCTCGTTGGTGCCGGAACAGATTGTCGCCGCAGCGCCGGAAGGCGCACGCGTGATAGACACGGCCCCCATGACCCTCGACGAGATCGTTGCCGAGATCCAGAGCGCCCATGAAAACGGCCAGGATGTGGCCCGTGTCCATTCAGGTGATCCATCAATCTATGGCGCGACGGCTGAACAGATGCGCCGTCTTGAAGCGCTCGGCATCGGCTACGACGTCACGCCAGGCGTCCCGGCATTCGCAGCTGCAGCGGCCGCCCTGAAAACCGAACTCACCATTCCTGAAGTCGCCCAGACCGTAATCGTAACCCGAACGGCCATGCAATCCTCGGCGATGCCGAACAATGAGAACCTCGACACGCTTGGCAAAAGCGGCGCGACGCTCGCAATCCACCTCTCAATCCGAAACCTGCGCGAGGTCGAGCGGCAGCTCACACCGCATTACGGTGCTGATTGTCCGGTGATTGTCGCTTACCGGGTCGGATGGCCGGACGAGGCCTTCATTCACGGCACACTGTCTACAATTGCCGAAAAAGTCCGTGCTGCAAAGATCACACGCACAGCGCTAATCTTCGTCGGTCACGCCTTGAAGCCCGGTCAGGATTTCAGAGACAGCGCGCTTTATGATGCAGATCACGTGCATGTCCTCAGACCGAAGAAAAAGGCCAAAGGCTAGGTGCGTCGCCAATTGCCTTTCACCTGGCTGATCCCGTAGGTTTCTTTAAGAACATCTGACGGGAGACGCCGCGTGGCTGAACGAAATCCGCTTCTGGAACATGCGCTGTCGTTGAACGGCGATCCTTTTGCGGTCCGGGAGTTCTATGCCAACTGGGTACAGACCTATGACACGGATCTCTTACTTGCGATCGGGTATGTCGCTCCGCAAGTTGCTGCTGAGGCACTGATCCGCCATCTCAGTGACGGGAAATTGGTCCTGGATGCAGGTTGCGGCACCGGGCTCGTCGGGTTGGAGCTTTTAAAGCTCGACTATGAGCTCACCATCGACGGGATCGATCTCACACCGGAAATGCTGGCTGCATCGCGCAAAAGTGGCGCTTATCGGAAACTGAATGAAGCCGACATGTGCGGCCCGCTGCATGAGATCGACGACAACAGTTATGATGGCATTGTCAGCGCAGGCGTGTTTACCAGCGGCCATGTCGGGCCAGACGGCCTCGATGCACTGATCCGGATTGCCAAGCCCAGTGCTCCAATCGTTTTCACGGTGCGGGACACCACATGGGACACTGACGGCTTTGCGCAGAAGATCGAGAAGCTGGAATCTGAAGGCGTGGTGCGGATTGTCGATATTAAGCTCAGCCCGTATCACACAAAGGAAGATGTTTTCTGTCAGCTCTGCGTGCTGGACGTCGTTTGATAGCGTGAAATCACATGTGCAAACGACCCCATCACGTTGTTTACGCGCAGCCCCATATCGGGCAAGCCGTTCCCGGAAGCATCACTTGCCGAAAACAGCCCATCGACGGTGCCCTCACTCACAATACTGGCATAGTGAAACTCGTGTGCCGCCAGCTCCCCTGACCATGGCGCTCCGGTTTTTGCAGTCACAAT
>ERZ1740067.622-NODE-622-length-27868-cov-21.688060_pt1 | contig 27868 bp, 27 predicted proteins | sample MGYA00581736_ERZ1740067 | MGnify/ENA primary metagenome ERZ1740067 (study PRJEB43018, sample SAMN04849236) | marine metagenome | isolation source: floating plastic debris | place: Pacific Ocean | collected 2008-08-27 | study: EMG produced TPA metagenomics... | reverse complement strand
AGTTTGGATTCGATGGCTGATCACTTCCCATCATCTCTCAATCCTGCAACGCCAGTGATTGCTCTGCCCATTTAGGATTTCAACATTTAGTGCACTTAAGAATTGACATTCCCCCGGATTTATCTGTGGGGAGTGTCAAACAAAAGTCGTTATTCCTGCCGCGATCAGGGCAATGGGAACGCCAATAGTTGAACAGCCAGTAATTGCCCCTTCAACATGAGGCCGGTACTTATGCAGTGGCTCAACGCCTTCGATCCTCATCCATGAGGGGTAAATCCACATGTATATAACAATGTCAATCACGATTAAGTCCATGATATTAATCATGACCATTACGAGCCAAGCTGCCAGCAGTCGCTCGTAGAAACTAGCGTCATAGGCTGAGGCTACCCACCAAGCTGTGGCTATCGGTCCCGCAATAATGATGCTCAGGATACTAAAAAGCGCTGTGTAGGTTTTCCAGTTTTTTGGTGACTTAATTTTGCCTTCCGTTACCTCTGATAAGTAGGCTTCTGGGACAACAGCCCACGAAAATACAACGGAAACTAACAGGATGAGCGATGTAACAAGTCCGCCAATGGTAATTGCGATCGCCATAGGTTTACCTTTGAAAATATCGTGATAGTTAAAAATCAAGTGAGTCCGAACTTATCAAGCCTATGCAGCTTACTTTGCCGATAAATTTGGGACCTACATCTGGGCAAGAGCTTCAGCGATCGCCGAACTCACTAAAAAATGGATTCAATTTGGCATGCTATGGCAGCTTTAAAAGCTAGCTCGGAACTGTACTCCAACCACTCTGCCGTCGCCAGGAGTCGTTATAAAGGATCCATCGCCGTTATTTGAACCACTGGCGAAATAATCTTGATCAAATAGATTATTGGCGTAGGCGTAGAGGGCAAAATCATCGAACTCATAGCCGATGCGAGCATTAACCAAAACAAAGGGATCCTGTTTTCTCGTATTACTTTGGTCAAAGAAATAGGTGCCAAATCCACTCAGTTCTACCCGCCCAAAAAAGCCGCCAGGATCTCGATATTGGGCTGCCAGAGCGTAAGTGTATTCAGGCGAGCTTGGTAACTGATTCCCGGACAAGTCTTCCCCAGTAAGGGTGTCGGTAAAGTCCTGAAATTCGGTGTTGAGATAACCGAAGCTAGCGATTAAATCAATGCGGTCAGTGGGTTTAGCCCTTAGCTCTAGCTCGACTCCCCAAATGTCAGCATCGGTAGCGTTCAAAACCGTTACGATTTGATTGGCTCCTTCACCAACAAAGCCAACCACTTGATATTCGCTAACGTCAGTTTTAAACAGGGCAAGGTTAGCGGTCAGGCGATCGTCTAACCAGGATGTCTTGAGACCAACTTCATAGTTGACGCTGGTTTCCGACTCAAACTCTGATTCGTCGGGGGAATCAGAAACGGTATTAAAGCCACCAGGCTTGTAACCACGGCTGATATTGCCATAGGCAAGAATGTGGGGCTGGAAGCGGTATTCAATAGCGACTTTCGGCAACAGGATACTATCGCTTGAGGTGAGCGAATAATCCGGTACCGGAGCCATAGAATTACCCTCAAACGTGAGTCTGGAACGTCGATCAATGCTGAAGTCACGATGCTCAAATCGAAGTCCAGCGGTTAACGTTAATCGCTCGGTTACGTCGTAACTGCTTTGGGTAAATATGGCGTACGTGTTTTCCGTCAAGTCGCCAAGAGTTGTGTTGGCGGTGCCAGGAAAAATCCCAAAGTCAGGCACGGCTCCGGCTTCTCCAAACTCGGCGCCTGCCCTCAGCTCAGTATCCTCATGCTCAAAGAAGCCTCCCACCAGCCAGCGCCAGCGTCCGTTGTCCTTCGGCGACTGGACGCGCAATTCTTGGCTGTATTGCACAATATCAATATCAGTGAAGCCAATGAAGACGTCTGCACTGGTAAAGTCAGCATCCCCTCTGCTGTCTTGATCCCACTCTCGCCTTCCTGAGATGGAGGTTATGACTAAGTCCGGACCTGTGTATTGCACTCGGGCAAACTGTGCATTTCTATCAACTTCGAAGAACCCCCCCGGAAAATCGTCCCGCACCTCATCAAAATTGCTATTGTCAGTGTCTCTAACGAAGACACGATCATCGTCAAATTTTTCATAGTCTGCGCCGATACGTATATCCCACTCATCGGAAGGAATCCAACGCAGTTGTCCACGAAATCCGTAGTCTTGTCGCTCTGCCGCATCTGTGTCTTGGAGCGTATTGCGGATGAATCCATCAGTTTCAAAGTAGGATCCTCCGAGAGATAAAAAGAGGTTGTCCGTCAGAGGAGTGCTGATACCTAGCTGGACTTCGCGCAAGGCATCGGTGCCGAGGTTAACTAGGCCATTGAAGCGAGTGGAGTTGTCGGGCGGGGCGGTGATGATGTTAATAACGCCCCCTTGAGAGTTCCGACCATACAGGGTGCCTTGGGGTCCTCGTAAAACTTCAATGCGTTCAATGTCGTATAAAGCTGTTGCGGAAGTGGCGATGTCGACGGGAACGTCATCAATGTAGATGCCCACCGATGATTGTGGGCTTCCCACAAGTGCAGGGTCGTTAGCTAGCCCACGAATGTTGACAATCGGATTGTTGGAGCGGGGACCGCTGCCAAAGAAGGAGAAGTTGGGCACTAGACGCGCTATTTCTTGGAGCGATCGAATGCCGGAGTCTTTAAACTCCTGGGCAGTGATTACGCTAATACTGCCAGCAACTTCTTGAATGTCATCTTCAAATTTTTCCCCGGTAACGTTAATTCGTAGGGTTGAGCCATCGCCGCTAATGACGTCTTCATTGGATATTGGTTCGCTTTCAGCTATGTCTTCCTGTGGTGTCTCACCTGGTGCTTCACTTGTCTCAGCCTGCGATTGGGCGCTGTCATCAACTTGGGCCTGTAGTGCTGCTGCTGATGGTATCTGTTCATCCTTAGGGGCTTCTTCTAATTGGGGTCTGAGTTCAGGCACATCATCCGGTTGGGGATTTGCTTGGGCGGAGGGGATGGCGATCGCGTTGATACTGAAGCCAATGGCGATCGCGGGGAGGGTTAGCACGTAAGGTTTCATCTCATCACACCGTCGGTTTTTATAAAGCGTTGTCCCTCAAGCCCTACGCTGTGGATTACAGCTTGCGAATCTCGTATTTTGCCCAGGACAAATTGATAAAGATATTGAGGCTGATGCCGCTATCTTTAAGCGCTTGACCGTAATCCAGACTAAGGAGACTGAGGCGAAAGAAATATTTCCTGTGATGCTACTGGTGTGCAAGAAAAAAAGGGCGCTCCAAACACATTTTTTGGAATGAGGCGCCGTAGGCGTTGATCCGTTGAGCTGCACGCGCGTAGTAGATAAAGAAAACTTAAATTGAGAAATTAGGCTGGCATGAACCCTGGTTTGATAAGGTTCTCTTGCCTGTCCTGGGGAGCTTGGTTGTGTTCCTCAAGTTTGTTCCTACGACCAGCAGGGCTGATGTGGAATGAGCCCTGCCGAAAATGTCCACGGCGGAGCAACAGGGTGGCTATCCCTTATTCAGCAAGACTTGGGGGCTTGAAGCGATGCAATTCCCTAGCTGGCATATTGGCGATCGCGAAGAGCGTGGTCCCAGGTGGACATTTGAATTTGAAAAGTTTTTGGATTCAGACCAAACTCCTTGCGGAACGCAGCTGCAAAACGACTTCGATTGTTGTACCCCACGCGGTAGGCAATCATGTCAACGGTTTCCCGTGAAGTTAAAAGCAGGTGACTAGCAAGCTCTAACCGACAGGTGCGCAAGTACCGAAAAGGAGTTGTGCCAAATATATGGTGGAAGCCGTGATTGAGCTTGAAGCGATTGAGACCGACCCGTCGCGCCAGTTGTTCTACAGAGGGTGGGGCTTGTAGTTGGCTGGCTAAAATTTTGCTTGCTTCACGGATATTATCCAACTCCTCAAACCTTAGGGGATAGGAAGGGGCGCTCCATTGCTCTAGCTGATTTAGCTTTAAATCCACTAACTCCAAAGCCTTTTTCTCCAAGTAGGTGCGTCGCGATCGCCCCCCGTAAGGGCAGCCTAGGATCTGATGAATGATCCGATTCATTGCTGGGGTCATCGTTCGTTCTGTTGTGAGGCGATGCCCTAAAAACTGTGGGTTAGAGCAAATGATCTCCGTAATTTTTTCCATTGGGGGTGGCGAAACACTAGACCGATGGAGAATTTGATCTAACGCTTTTTGAGGAGATGAGGCATAACTGCCAAAGAAGCCGTAGTGAGAAATTTCAATAAAGTAATTACACGACTTTAATGCTTGAGGAGACAGATGCTCAGCAGTGCGCTGGTAGTAGGTCATTAATGCCGAGGGACCGACAGATACCTCAATCCTGAACTTACGCTGTTGACCGTGGCGCATATCTAGAGATGCAGGTGCGATTTGCGGGGTAAAGCTACTTGTTTGGGGCTTATTTCCTACGAGTTGAAATTCAAATTTTAGAGACGCTTCTGTATGTACGGGCTGATTGATCAACAGTGGACTATGCAGCCTGTCGTCAAAAATTATGAGGGATAAATCATCTTGCAGCGGAATTGTTTGCTGATATCCCTGACCAAATTTTGGATTCCAAACAGAAATCTGATCGGATCGATCAGCATGACAAAGTTTGGGGTTATCTATGTTGCCAGAGTGAAAATAGTCGGACTTGCGCTGGAGAAGGTGCATTGCCATGTTGCTATCTAGCGAATTTAGCTTCGATTGAGGAGTTCAAATTTGTATAGTCTTGCACTGTGGCAAAATGCCGTGATCCCTTATTCAGCGGGACTTAGAAGATTGAATTGATGCCATATATTAGCTGGCATATTGGCGATCGCGAAAAATATCATCACAGGTAGACATTTGGAGCTGAAACACTTTTGGATTCAGACCAAACTCTTTTCGGAAAGCTGCGGCAAAACGACTCCGATTCTCGTATCCCACCCGATAAGCAATTTCTTCTACGGGCTCTTGCGAGGTAAAAAGCAAGTGAAAAGCAAGCTCTAAACGACAGGTGCGCAAATAGCGAAAAGGCGTTGTACCAAAAACATGGTGAAAACCTTGGTTCAGTTTGAAGCGATTGAGACCCACCTGCCGCGCTAGTTTTTCTATGGGGGGAGGATCCTGAAGCTGAGTGGCCAGAATCTTGCTGGCGGCATGGATGCTGTCCAAATCCTCAAACCGTAAGGGATAAGCAGGGGTGCTCCATTGTTCCAGCCCGTGCAGCTTGAGAGACACCAACTCAAGGGCTTTTTTCTCCAAATAAGTTCGTCGCGATCGCCCCCCATAAGGACAGCTCAGAATCTGGTTAATCACCTCATTCATTTCCACAGTCATATCCTGCTCCGTAGTAAGGCGCGATCCTAAAAGGCCGGGCGTGGAACAAAAATCCTCCATAATCTGTTCCATCGAAGGCGGCGAAATATTAGACGGAGTCAGCATTTGCTCCAGTGCCTGACGTGGGGAATCGGGGCGACCGCCAAACAAGCCGTAGTGGGCTAGCTCAATAAATTGATTCAGCGACGTCAGCGCCTGGGGAGATAGGCGATCCGTGATGCGTTGGTAATAGGTCATAAATGCAGAGGGACCCACCAGCACCTCAATGCGAAAGGTGCGCTGTTGCGCGTGCCGCATATCTAGCGCCATGGGTCCCAACTGAGGCGAAAAGCTACTTTGTTGGGAGGCAGCGCCTGAAAGCTGAAATTCGAAGTTTAAAGCAGCATCCTTTCGCCCTGGTGAGCTGATAACAAGGGGATTGTTGATTTTATCGTCACCAATAACAAGGGACAGATCATCTCGCAGAGGGATGGTTTGTTTATACCCCTGACCAAATGCCGAATTCCAAACCTGGATTTGATCCGATAAATCTGCGTGGGATAGTCTTGGATCGTCTGCGCTGCCAGAGTGCAAATAGTCGGACTTGTTCTGGAGAAGGGGCACTGCCATGTTGCTACCTACTGAATATAAAAGTCCGCTTTTTAATAGGAAATATTTGCATTAATACACGGTGATGAGGTTGTTGCAACTACGAACATCATTGACCAGCCGTCAACGTAGCTGTTGCACTTGTCCTTGCATTCGTCGGAGATAGGGTTGGGGATTTTGGGCAATCCAGCCGACGGGGGAGTTATAGCGCACTTCGAAAATTAAATAGGATGCGCTGGAGGGACCGATCGCCGGAGCTAATTGCCCCAAACGACTTCCCGCCTGAATGCGCTGACCTGCTTTTACGGCCGCCTGCTCCAAATTTCCATAGCGGGTTTGTAGGCCGTTGCTGTGGTTGATCACGACCAAAGTGCCATAGCCTTCCTGTTCCCCTGCAAATGCCACAACCCCGTCGCCGGTGCTAGACACGCCCACCCGATTTCCTGCCGACAGCACAATGCCGCTATTGAACTGTCGCCGCCCGGTTTGGATATTAAATCGCCAGCCGTAGCCCACCACTAGCTGACCCGCTTCGGGCAAAGGGTAGCGGGTTAGGGGATTGGCGGCATCGCTGGCGCTGGGAATGGTGCCGTTGGCGGCGGGAGGGGACCAGGTAATACCGGGAATAAAAATATGGCTGGGGAGGTTTTGCGCTGTGGGACAGCCGTTCAGGTCATAGATAACGTCGGCGCGGGCGCGATATTGTTGGGCGATTTCTTGCCAGGTTTGCCCACTGGGGAAAGGGATTTTAATGCCGTCAAAGGGGGGAATTTGTAGGGAGTCACCTAGTTGCACCTGCCCATCTTGGGCTACCGAATTCAGCCCCATAATCGTTGCTGGCTGCACCTGATATTGTTGGGCGATCGCCTCCAGGGTTTCGCCACGCATGACCCGGTGGGTGACCAACCGCTCCAGCACAGGCACAGAGCACAGAGGGTCGCCGCTGTGGGGTGTTTGGGCGGGGGCAGGATTGGCGGGGAAGGCGTTAATGCCGAAAACTAGCAGGGTGGAAGCAAAGCGAAGCAGGGTCATAGGGGCCGACGGGGGCAAAATTTGGGAAAATTAGTAGAGGCAGCTGTAGACGGACAAATTCAAGTCAGACAAAATTCAGCCGGTAAAGCAGTCTACGCTGATGGATCGGCGCAGGACGGACAATACTTGAATTCTAAGGCGTAATTTTTTGATGAACCCCTAGACGGCGTTGAGTCCCCATTGGCGATCGCCCCCGTGCCGCTCGATTTACTGGATCTTTCCATGGGCAAAGTTCCGGTGATCGCGCCACAATTTGAGTAAGTTTTAATAACTGCTCGTTACAGTCTGTCCGTCGCGCCCACCGTATCCTTTTTTACGTAGACGTCGCCCCAAATCTTCCCGTCCCGCCATGCACGCCCCCTCCCAGTCTTACAACCGCAATCCTTTATTTGTTCGCGCTGCCAATCACGCCAACATTGGCGGTGTGAAAAATTTCTGCCGGCGATCGCTGGCGTATTTGGGCGTAGGTGCTGGGGCGATCGCCATGGCGTTGATGCCTACGGCTGGGCATTGTGCTGAGGAAGTGCGCCTACACTACAGCATTTTTTCCGTCACCGTAGATGTGGCAGATTTAGAAACTTTGGCGGAAACGGGAGAGGCGAGACCCTTGCTAGAAACCTACCTAAACTTGGGTGGACAATCTCCGGCGACGGCGCGTCAATGGTTAAATCGCCCGGTGGATATTGATGCTAATTTGCTGAATGCGGCCCTTGCGGGACCATGGGGAGATGCACTATTGGGACGCTTTAGCCACGCGATTTCCCCTTCCCAAGATCCGTCCAACTACCGTGATCAGGGGCTGCGCGGTGATGATCGACAGTGGGCGATCGCTGCATTGCGAGAGGCAGCAAAAACGTCGGTTAAGGACGACAATCAGCTGACGCTGCTGGAATTTATCCAAAACTATCCGGCGGATACGATGCATGTGCGGGTGGAGCGTATCCAGGAAATTCAGCGCGATGCGGCGGCGATTCAGCGCCAGGCTAGCGAAGTGCAAGATAACGTGGAAAATCTGGGCGATCGCCTCCGCCAAACCGTAGACCGGGTTTTGTACTAGAAAGCAATCCAGCGCGGCTAGCTCAAGTCACCCAGGAACTCCAGCGGATTCGCCATATTTTCCGCGAACCCCAAGATGCCGTGATCGCGATATTCATAAACCGGCTGACCGCCGGTATCAAACAGGAACGTTCCACCTCGCTGGGTCATATAGCTGGCGTCAGGGACGTATTGACTCCACTTGCTCAGCACTTCCACCATATTTTTGAGCCGCACCGTTGCCAGCTCGAAGGGACGCTGAAATCCGCTGCCCCCCGCTGCGCCGAAAAACTTACCCTTCAACGGCGGCAAGAAATTGGTCTCGATGGTTTCATCGTCGGCAATTAGCTGCGGTGCTTTGCGATCGCCTCGATACCCACGAAATACTTCCGCTAACGTCCCCGGACTGGCAATCCCAGCACACATCAACATCAAATTCACCCAAGCCTGCTGGGACGACGACAGCACCGGCCAATTCGTCGTCAATCCCTCGTACAATCCCAACTCCCGATGCAGTTCCCCGGTGGCATCCATCCACAGCCGGTCCGTGGGAAACCCAGTAAACTCGCAAAACACCTCACCAGACTGGCGATCGCCAATCCCCACCGCCCGCACATCAATATCCAGCTCGCTGAGGCGATCGCGCTCCCGCCGAATCCACCAGGCATATTCCAAACTGTCAAAATCCCCCAGCTGCGGCCACATCAACACCAATGTCCGCTGACTAATCGCCCCAGGCAAAACCGGCGTCATCTCCCCACCACCAACCCGCAACCGCTGCGATCGCTGCAAAATGCTGTAGGTGGAATCCGTTGAAACTGTGCTGGTCATGGCAATTGGGATAATGCAGTTTCAGTGATTTTAATGGGATTTACGGGATGGAAGCGAGGCCAATATTTTTCTGACGGGCTTCCAGAATTTTTGGGAGGAGAGCCTGATTGCTCTCCCACAGTTCAAACTCTTGCTGAGTCATACCTAAAACTTCTCGTAGGGAGCGATAGTGGGGGAGATGGGTTTCACTCCAGGCATCAATAAAGATTGTGATGTCCTTGGGTAAAACGGTTTCTGCCACATAGGCATCGACAAAATTTTGTCTTCGAACTTCCAAACTTTGGAATGCTTTTTTCAGCGCTGCAGAGAAATCCTTGAGTATCCAAGTCTGATCGCTGTCTCTCCATTCCAAAACTGCGTTGCGGAGCGTAATCACCGTTGTCAGAGTTGGTACTCCAGCATCATCGGAGAATTCTACTTCGTAAGCTTCCTCCCCATGGCACTCAATAATCGTCCCCATGCTGGATTGTTCCAGGCTCAGTTCAGGGAAGTCGCGATCACACACGATAGTGTCAAAAAGCTGAGGCAGTTTCTGGTCCATACCGTCATTTTTGTACAACGTAGGCGGTGGTTAATCTACCAATGTCAGAGTTCTGGGGAACAACAATCCAGCCAGTCAAAACCAACGCTCGTTGGTTAATGTCAATTCCTTCAATTTCCAGTGTAACGGTGTAGCGCTGTCCGTACTGGTCTTGCTTACCAGGAATGGCTTCTGCATCCAGTGCTTTTTCTTGGATTTGGTCGATTAAAGGCTGACAGTTCTCTCGCGTGTAACCCAGGGCGCTGTAAAACACTCTTGCTTTATTGGCTCCGCGTTTGTGATTGGGATTTAAAGAATATTCGGTGATTTTCTCTGGGTTGACTTCGATATGGTTAACGATTTCTCGAAATTTCACGCTGGTTGATAAATTCAGCTTCCACAGTCTAAGAGATTGCTCTCTCTACCCAATCGCAATTCCGCAAACAGATTCCCAGCAATGGTCACATGGGCATCCGTCGCCCCAGCCATTGCAAACACTTCTCCATCAAAATATTCATACTTGACAGAGCTTTCCGCCTCTAGGGCGAGGTATTCTTTAGGGCTGAGTTTAGGAGATTGGGCAAGCATGTTAGTCATGACCATAACTACATTCTTTCTCATCATAGGTAGAGACTGACCCAAGAGCGCAATATGTTAGCATTTTCTCGTCAATCTCACTTTTGAGCCGAATTTATGACATCTCCTTCCAGTATTGCCAGCTCTGCTTTGGAACTTTTAATTGGAGGTGCGCTCCGGCAAGTCGGGGGAAATTTGGCAAACTGCTTAGGGCAAGTTGCAGCAGACTTGATCCCATTAAAGACTCTGATCCTCTCTAAAATTCCTGATACAACCTCTACTACCGAAGTTGAAAAGCTGTTGATTAAGCTGATTGAGGAAGATACTGACTTTAGATATGCGCTGGAAAAAGAATTGAAGCAGATTGCGCAGGCGACGAGCCCCGTTTTCGGATCACAGAGTGTGTCGGGGGTCGGGGCTATTGGTCAGAACTTAGGTACTGTGAATCAGGATTTTAGGGGCGCTCAATTTTTTCGTCCTCCGGAACCCCCCAAAACTTAGTGCATTACGGCATCTTAAGCTTTTACTGCTTTACCAGTTTACTTACCTTGTTTGGACGTTAGTAGGAAAGCTTACGGGACACCCATTTCCTACCAAGAAACTCGCATCCTTGATCAAGGCTCTATTAAGAAGCCTACGGCGAGATATCCAAGATAGAAAAGTATCTTCAGGCTTTCTAGAGCGTCTTTCAAGCTGCATAGAAGATGTTAATGATCTTGAACATGTAGCGGATCGTGAGATATCAGACAGAAATTTCGGTGTAGGGAATAGAAGGCACTTTAGGCTACTTAACTCTCTTGATTCCGAAGCGTGGCTGATTAGTCAAACATTGAGGGCAATGCTAGGTGGCTTTTCAGTAGAGAATCGGGACTACATAGCCAAAAAGATCTTAGACGTTGAGGAAATACGGAAAAGTCATGAATCTGAGTTGAGAAGACTGAAGGAGAAGTACTCACGACTACAAAGTGCCTATGAGCAAGTTTCTCATCGTGTCCGCAAGTCTTCAGTCGATGACGAACTCATAAAACTTTTTCAAGGCTATGTGCAAGGTAAGTTTCCAGACGAAGTTTATGTCAAAGCTCTTTTACAAAAAATCGATTCAAGGATTGCCATTCTAGGTACAGACTCTAACAACTTATATAAGTTAAAAAAAGTAATTTCTTGGGTTGTCGATTCATATTCTGATCCTTCCTACTACCCACGAATAAGGGCTTACAAGAATAAAGAGGTTTTTCATATTCCTGAAGGCTGTGCTAGCTACCCTGATACTGTTCAGATTGCAACGAGAGGCGAGGAGTCCATAGCTTTTTTTGAGTCGATTGAGCTTGAGAATGGAACATACGTAGCTACTAACAATGACGGGAAGCGTTATCGTCTTTGTCAAGCTTGCGCCAGGAATACATCAGTTGACGAACGAGTATTAGAAAAATACCTAAAAAAGAAGAAGCGCGGATAGTGGGGCACGAACTGCCTCTATCCGCATTTTGCGTTAACTACCTGAGCCTATTGCGCACCAACAGGCATGCCTAGGAGCTCTTCAATCTTGGGCATGTCTTCGATCGCGATAACCCGACCTTCATCTTCAAAGCCTTCGATCTCATCGAAGTTGAGATAACGGTATAGATCACTTTCGAAGGGCGCGATTTTCTCCTGAACGATCGCCATATACTCCTCAACGGTGGGAATCTTACCGAGAAGGGCACACACTACTGCCAGCTCAGCGGAACCCAAGAACACCTGAGCGCCTTTACCCATGCGGTTATTGAAGTTACGGGTGGAGGTAGAAAATACCGTGGCATTGTCCTCTACGCGGGCTTGGTTACCCATACATAGGGAACAACCGGGCATTTCCGTCCGCGCACCAGCCGCCTCAAACACCTCATAGATGCCTTCCTTGCGCAACTGCTGCTCATCCATCCGGGTCGGCGGGCAAATCCACAGGCGACCTTTCACCTGCCCAGCCCCTTCCAACACCTTCGCCGCCGCCCGATAGTGACCAATATTGGTCATACAAGAACCAATAAACACCTCGTCCACGGAGTCGCCCGAGCACTCAGACATCAGCTTGATATTGTCCGGGTCGTTCGGCGCAGCCACGATGGGCTCAGTGATTTCATCCAGATTGACAATCACAGTGTCGGCATATTCCGCATTCTCATCACCAGACATCAACTGAGGATTCGCCAGCCACTCTTCCATCTTGGCCACCCGGCGCAAAATAGTCTTGGCATCGGAATAACCCCGCGCCGCCATATTTTTCAGCAGGGACACATTGGAGCGCAAATACTCCGCAACGGTCTCCTCGCTCAGCTTAATGGTGCTACCGGAACAGGACCGCTCCGCCGTAGCATCCGTCAGCTCAAACGCCTGCTCCACCTTCAGATCCGGCAGACCCTCCATTTCCATCACCCGACCAGAGAACACATTGATTTTGTTCTCCTTCGGCACCGTCAACTTGCCCTCTTGAATCGCCACCCAAGGAATCGCATTCACAATATCCCGCAGGGTAATCCCCGGCTGTAGCTTACCGGTAAATTTCACCAAAACCGACTCCGGCATATCCAACGGCATTACACCCAGCGCCGCCGCAAACGCCACCAAACCAGAACCCGCCGGGAAGGAAATTCCAAGGGGGAAACGGGTGTGGGAGTCACCACCGGTACCAACGGTGTCCGGCAACAACATCCGGTTTAGCCAGGAATGGATAATGCCATCGCCAGGACGCAGGGAAACGCCGCCACGGTTGGAGAAAAAGTCCGGCAAGGTTTTGTGGGTTTCAACATCCACCGGCTTGGGATAAGCAGCGGTGTGGCAGAAGGTTTGCAGCGTCAGGTCAGCGTTAAAACCAAGACATGCCAATTCCTTCAGCTCATCACGGGTCATAGGACCAGTGGTGTCCTGGGATCCCACAGTGGTCATCCGGGGTTCAACGGAAGTGCCGGGATGAACGCCAGGCAAACCGCAAGCTTTACCCACCATCTTCTGCGCCAATGTAAATCCACGACCGTTGTCCGCCGGAGGCGTAGGACGCACAAACAGCTCCGATACCGGCAGCCCCAGCGCCTCACGGGTTTTATCCGTCAACGCCCGACCAATCAACAGGGGAATCCGACCGCCAGCACGAACCTCATCAGTAATCGTCTCCGGCTTCAGGCTAAAGGTAGAAACCACCTCGCCCGCTTCGTTAGTGATTTCACCCTTGTAGGGATGGATGGTAATCACATCGCCAGTTTGCAGTTTCTCCACATCGCACTCAATGGGCAATGCACCAGAATCCTCAGCAGTATTGAAGAAAATCGGCGCAATCTTGCCGCCCAAAATAAAACCGCCGCCCCGCTTGTTCGGCACATTGGGAATATCATCACCCAACTGCCACAGCACCGAGTTAATCGCAGACTTACGGGAAGAACCGGTACCCACCACATCGCCCACATAGGCAACGGGATGTCCCTTTTTCTTCAGCTCCGCAATGGTATCCAAACCCTCGGGCATTTTCGATTCCAACATCGCCAGGGAGTGGAGAGGAATATCCGGGCGAGTGGTGGCGTGAGGGGCGGGGGATAGGTCGTCGGTGTTCGTTTCACCAGGCACCTGGAAGACGGTGACGGTAACGGCTTCCGGTAGCTCGGGACGGTTAGTAAACCATTCACCGTTTGCCCAAGAGTCAATCACCTGCTTGGCATAGTGATTGGTTTCCGACAGCGCCATCACATCGTTAAACGCATCGAATACCAGCAAGGTTTTGCTCAGCGCATCGGCGGCAGTTTGGGCGATCGCCGCACGCTTATCACTTAAGAACTCCACCAGGGACTGCACGTTATAGCCCCCCATCATGGTGCCCAAAATTTCCACCGCTTTATTGGGGGTAATTAGGGGACTAGAAACGGTTTCTTTCGCGATCGCCGCCAAAAAATCCGCCTTCACATAAGAGGCATCATCCACCCCAGGAGGAATGCGATCCACCAGCAAATGCATCAAAAATTCTTCTTCACCGCCCGGGGGATTTTCCAGCAGCTTACACAAATCGCTAGTTTGCTGAGCATTAAGGGGCAGTGCAGGAACGCCTAACGCTTCCCGCTCGGCGGCGTGCTGACGATACGCTTTCAACATGGGATGGACTCTCTTCTTACTGAAAGGACAAATTGCGATGAATAGCGTTGAGGTCGTGCTGAAAAGCAGCGCCAATTCAACGCAATTTTGATCAATAGTCTAGGACTTTGAGGACGGTCCGCTAACTACGCAATTGCCGATCATTTCGGCGATACCTGCCGATCGCTCTGGATAAAGACAGAACATTAGCGGCAGAAATGTAGATAAATACGCAGTGAACACGCAGATAATTTAACCAAGTCTGTTCACGGTGGACCATTTTTAAGTCACCACTTAATAACAGACTTGGATCGATCAATCTGGTCAGGGCGAATACTTGGTTTCTCTGTCCCGGTACCAGGGTGATGATAAAGAAATCATCGGTAAATTTTGGGTATCGATGCTACGAACTCGCCGCGGGAGAGAAACACACAGTGGACCTGCCGCCTTCCCTAATCCCTGAGTCTGCCGATGGCGAGGAGCGTTGAATGGTTAGATGGCAATAACTCGAACGCCAAACACTTTAAATAGGCACTGCGTCAGCACTTTGCTCCATTCGCTGTGATAATTCTGATGCTTGCAGGCGATCGCTATAGTCAATGGGCAACTGAATTAAAAATTTGGTGCCTTGTCCTTCCTGAGACAAACATTCAAACCGTCCGCCATGCTTCTCCGTCACAATTTGCTGGCTGATTGACATACCCATGCCAGTACCTTTTCCCTCCGATTTTGTGGTGAAAAAAGGATCAAAAATCTTTTGCTTCACCGATTCGGGAATGCCAGGACCGTTGTCGGCGATCGCAATTTCTACCCATCGATTGTCTTCGATGAGTCGGCTGGCGATCACAATTCGATAGTCCCTGTTTCCTTCACCGTTCAAATTTATATTGTCGCCTCGCTCAGACTTATTTTGCGGTAAGTTTTCTGGCTGAGACTGTTTTACCTGGGTTCTATAAACCTCTTCAAGAGCATCAATGGCATTGGCCAAAATATTCATAAAGACCTGGTTTAATAGCCCTGGATAACACTCCACCTCAGGTATATTGCCGTATTTCTTACTAATTTGAATGCTGGGGGTATCGGGGCTGGACTTTAGACGATGCTTCAAAATTAGCAGCGTATTGTCAATGCCTTCGTGGAGATCGCTAATGACCACCTGGCTATCATCAATGCGGGAAAAATTGCGCAAAGAGTTAACGATTTCCCGTATTCTTTTGCTCCCCAAAGACATGGAATCAATAATCTGAGTTAAATCTTCTTGAACAAACTCTAGATCTAAATCTTCTGCTTTATCTTGGATCGCTTCTACTGGTTGAGGATAGTGTTGCTGATACAACTCGAGTATTTCAAGAATATCTTCAGAGTGCCCGCGGAGATAATTTAAATTGCTGGAAATAAAGCCTAAAGGATTATTGATTTCATGGGAAATCCCCGCCATCATCCCCCCTAGACTGGACATTTTTTCACTTTGAACGAGCTGAAATTGATTCCGTCTTAGCTCTGCTAACGTTGAATTAAGAACAGCGTTATTGGCGATTTTTTCTTGCAGTAATTGGGATGTAAATACGGTGTAAGCGTTGAAGGTTTCCCCCAGCACTCCCACTTCATCGGAACCAGAAGCAGGAATCTTAACGTTGAAATCGCCAGCTTCAACGGACTTTTTCGTCAGATTAGTCATCTCTTTGAGGGGACGCATCAAAGAGCGGGTGATCCAAAAAATAAGCGCAAATCCCAACAAGCCCGACACACCAGCGCTGCCGTAAATAATCCCTAATTGAATTCGACTGGCAGACGAGTAAAGTTCGTTCGCTTCCTCTTGCTCTTCTTCTGTGGCGTCAATTAGAGCGCTTACCGTATCGGTAAAGCTATCGATGCGTACCAGCAATGGAGCCTGGTTCAATTTTGATAGACGCTCGACCAGATAAGAGGTGTCAGGCTCTAAAAGGTTTTTGTCTAACTCTTCAAAGAAGCCGCTAACGTCCTGCAAATATCTTTCCACCAAGGGTTGATAGTCTGTGCTCAGTCGAGTAGCAATACGGGCTTCGTCTTCTGTGGGCACAAAGCCCTGAACCCTTTTATCTTGCTCCTTTTCTCCGAATTCATCTGACGCCAGCAGAATATTCCATTGCGTCTGAAATTCTACGAAGTCTTGACGCAGGTCACTTAAGGTCATCAGAAGTGAGCCTTTGGACTCTTCTGACGGGGACCGTAGCCAATTTGAAATGGCCAGGTGATGAATCAGTAGGCGATCAATCCTACTTTGCACGTGATGAACGTCTTCCAGATCCTCAATTACCTCTAGCTGGGCGCCTTGGGCTTTACTTTCAACTTGCCGCGCCCAGGAAAATCCGACGGCGACTCCGGCAAAGCTGATTCCCAGGGCTACACCATAAGCCGCCATCATTTTTGTGCTGAGCGATCGCCCCACTGGACGAATTTTCCACGGGCTAAACCATCCCTGGTTCGCTTTGGACCAGGGACCAGAATTCAAATGCGGCTTTGATTGCTTAGGGAAAGGAACCATAAAAAAAGCTATCTAATAGGAGCGAGGTGACGCAATTCCACAGGTCTTTTGTGACTGAACTCACTCGCCTAAGCACACTTATTGATTGAGATTGAATAAATGCGCTCTGTTGTTATGCGATTTTTATTTAGAGCTTTCTAGGTTTGGAGTCTCAAACCCTCGGGGTTTCAAACTCTTTACCTTCTAGAGTTCCCAAAATGATGCCAGGAAATTCGCCAGCTTTATATTTCTAGCGAAGTATTTCGTCTTTCACAACTCTTGGTCGGTGATCGCAATAAGGTACGCTGCCGTTCCAGCGCCCACCAACGTGACAAAAGCGCTGGCAAACAGCGTTGTAATTTGTAAACTGACGGCGATCAGTGGAGGAATCGTTCCTAACAGTTGACCGCTCAAAAATAGGGGAATGGTGGCAATTCCTGCGGTGAGGAGTCCGTTGAGAATGGGGGTAACGCCCTGACGGATTGCTTGGCGGCGGCGATCGCCCCAGGTCAATTGAGGGGGCGCCGTGGCGGGCTGGGCAGAGGGTGAATCTGCGACATCATCATTTCCCCAATCCCAGTCACTGACCCAGTCCCCATCGGCGACATCGTCATAGGACTGAGTTGATGATTGGTCTATTGCTGAACGGGGCTGGAATTTTTTCTGACGGCGTTGGCGAGCCAAGGACTGGTTGAGAATAAGGGCGGTTTGGGCTGTGCCATGGCTGGCGGGTGTGGCGATCGCCGCTGAAATGGCAAACCACAGCAATGGCAAATCCCACTGGGGTGGTCCCAAAATCAGTCCCACAATAACGGCGGTGCTAAGGGTTACAGCACTTCCCAGTCCCAAGGCGATCGCTCCATAAACCCAGCGCGGTAAGCCCTGAACCTGTTTGTAGATATTGAAACTGCCCAGGGCAATAACGGCGGCGGTTACGCCCAGAGCCCATAGAATATTGTTTCCGTCTCCGGCGATCGCTAGCAAATAGCCCAATCCCCCAAGCTGCAAGAGAGTTCGTGCCCCCGCCGTCAGCCATTGGCGGGTAAGCCCAAGTCCCAGCGCCGTGGATAGGGCAATTGTTAACCCAAAAAATCCCAAGGTGATCACCAAATCAAATGGGGTTAAAGTCATGGGCGATTTCCGCGCTTATTTTGCTTACGGCATACCGTTGGAAAATGGGAAGCACCGTGGGACCCAAAGAATTGTGGATGACCTTTAACGCCTTTAAAGAAAAATTGCTGTAGGATACAGGCACAGAAATCCATGGCTCGATGCGATTGTTTCCGGTGGTTATGATGACTTTCCAGAACTGTCCTCGACGCTTTTTATTGCACACCCTGTCCCGTAGGTGGCCATGACTCAACCCCCCATCCCAGCCTTTAACTTAACCCGTCAGTTTGCCGAGACGCTTCAGACGGAGGTCACTGCCGCCGTTAGTGAAGTGCTGGCATCGGGGGGGTATATCGGTGGTCCAGCGGTTACTTCGTTCGAAGCTGATTTTGCGAAATACCACGGCACTGCCCACGCCTTGGGCTGTAATTCAGGCACTGACGCGCTGTACTTAGCCTTTCGCGCGTTGGAAATTGGCCCCGGCGACGAGGTCATCACAACGCCCTTTAGCTTTATTGCCACCGCTGAAACCATTGTGGCTGCTGGTGCAACGCCGGTGTTTGTGGATATTGACCCGGCTACGTTTAATTTTGATTTGGACCAGGTAGCGGCGGCGATTTCTCCGCGCACCAAGGGGATTGTGCCGGTGCATTTATTTGGGCAGCCGGTGGATATGACTCGGCTGATGACTATCGCCGAAGCTGGTAGCAAAGATATTGGTCAAAAAATCTGGGTGATTGAAGATTGTGCCCAGGCTACCGGTGCCCAGTGGAATGGGCGCAAGGTGGGAAGCTGGGGGGCGATCGGCTGCTTTAGCTTTTATCCCACTAAGAACCTTGGGGGCTGCGGCGACGGCGGTGCGATGACCTTTAATGCGGCAGAGTGGGTTCCGGAGCTAAAAATGTTCCGGGAGCACGGTATGCGGCGGCGTTATTATCATGACGAAATTGGTTTGAATAGTCGTCTTGATGCTATCCAGGCCACGGTGCTAAAAATTAAGCTGCGGTATTTGGATCAGTGGAACCAGGCGCGAACAGCGATCGCCAATCGATACCAAACCCTATTGGGAGATACCGACGGTATTCAGCTCCCCCAAGCGACGCCGGGATCTACACCAGTGTGGAACCAGTACAGTATCCGCGTTGGGGAGGGGCGATCGCCAGAGTTGCGAGATAAGCTGCGATCAGCGCTGCAAGAGGATGGTATCGGTACCGGACTGTACTATCCGTTGCCCTTGCATCTGCAGCCAGTATTCAGCAATTTGGGCTACCAACCGGGGTCGCTACCTCAGGTGGAGCAGGTCTCTAGCCAGGTGATGGCGCTGCCCATGTTCCCAGAGTTGGAAGCAGCAGAGCAGGAGCGAATTGCAGAGCGGTTGAAGCATCATTGGGCAGCCTTCGCCGTTCCTCAGTTGCAGTTGACTTAGGGAGTTTCACTTGACTGTGTTCGAGGCCCCGCAGCCCGATTTGCCAGCGATCGCCTCCGATGCTACGCCGCCGCGATATTCCTTAATCGTTCCTATTTACAACGAAGAGGAAAATTTGCTGGAGTTATACCGGCGCATATCGGAGTTGGCGGACCAGTTGGATGGTCCTCTGGAGTTGATTCTGGTGGATGATGGCAGCCGGGATGCCTCGTTGGACATCATGCGATCGCTCCACGGTCAGGATAAGCGGGTGAGCTACCTATCCCTGGCGCGTAATTTTGGGCATCAAATTGCAGTCAGCGCAGGGATGGACGTGGCACGGGGAGCGGCGGCGGTGATTATGGACGCCGACTTGCAGGATCCGCCGGAGTTGATTGTGGAAATGGCGGAACGGTGGCAGGCAGGCTATCACGTGGTGTATGCCCAGCGAGTCAGCCGCTACAAGGAAAGTAAGGTCAAGCGGCTGTTGGCGTATGGGTTTTATCGGGTGCTGAAGTGGCTGGCGGATATTGAGATTCCCACGGACACGGGGGATTTTTGCTTAATGGATCGCTCGGTGTTGGACGTGCTGGTGCAAATGCCAGAGCGGAATCGGTATTTGCGCGGGCTACGATCCTGGGTGGGCTTTAATCAAACGGCGGTGCAGTTCCATCGGGCTCCGCGCCATGCGGGGGAGGTGAAATACACGTTTCGCAAGTCCCTAAATTTGGCGATCGATGGGCTGGTGTCGTTTTCCAAGGTGCCGTTGCGGTTGTCCACCTATTTGGGGTTATTTTCGGCGGTGATTGCGTTGGCGATGGCGGCGCTGGTGTTTTATTGGCGGGTGACCCAGGTGAATTCGCCGGTGACGGGGTTTGCCGCGATCGCGATCGCGATCTTTTTCCTAGGCGCAGTGCAACTGGTGAGTATCGGTATCCTGGGCGAATATATCGGTCGAATTTACGAAGAGGTGAAAGGACGTCCTCTCTACACAATAAAAGAGAGAGGACTGCCTAATTCTTAAACCAGATCTAAAAAACTGTAGCCTTAACTCTCTGAGGCTGAGTCGCTTCTACTCACACTTAACCTTTGACAGGTATTTATCCAGTGTGGTTGCCTGGCAAAGGCTAAAACATTAGGGAATTACTATTCTCTTCCGGTTGATAACTGCTGCACTGTACCTGCTGTGCACCATATTGCAGAAGATATCGTGCATCGTTATAAGCGCCTAGAATATTTCTTTCAGAACTTAATGCTTCTGGTACTAGGTAAAGATCAAACCAAGAGTCGTAAGTCAGATTTTTCCAACTGTCAAATATTCCAATCAATACTCTTTTATCTATGGGGCAAATTAATCCTTGAGTAGTCATGAATGGAACATAATTGTTGTCTGAGATGAACTCTAAAAATCAGTAAAAACTATTTTTAGTATGGTGCCAACGAGAAGGCATGAACTCTAACTGAATCACAGGTTTGACTGGCTGATGGCTGATTGTTTCTTCTATTCCTTTAAGGACATTGATCTCGATTCCTTCTACATCGACTTTGATATAGGAAACATCAAGATTAGATTTCTCTAAAACAGAGTCAAGCGTTACAACTTCAATCTCAATTTTCTCGGTAGAGTTTGGAATTTTTAAGAGAGAACTCCTGCCTGCATTTAAAGTGTTCTCAATGTGAAAATAACTGACACCACAATAATCTGAAACTGCCTTGCTAATGACTTCAATGTTTTTGATGTTATTAATTTGGGTGTTCTGTTTGAGAATCGATGAGCTACGTGGATCTGGCTCAAAAGCTAATACTTTTCCAAACAGGTAGGATGCAAAGACTGAGGCTGTTCCTATGTGGGCGCCAATATCTAGGAAATACCCTTTTCGCTTGGTTAAAAAGTAGGGATAGATATTGAGGGCGTTTGGGGGATTAAATAAGGTTGAAACCACATCGCCTGAGGTGTATAAAAATATCTTTAGTTTCTGATTAAACCACTCAAACTGAATTTCCCTAACCTGAATTCTCATAGTTTCAAAATCACAATATTAATGATGTGGATATATGTCAGCGATATGGGGCTCTATTGCTGTTCAAATTAATCATGACAGCGCTTATTCTATATCGGCAGCTTCTTTCTATAAATCGACTAGCCCTTGGCTACGATACGCTGTCATCATAATCTTCTTTTCAGTCACAATAGCAAGTGATCAATGTTGTGATTATGACTGGAGGATACGCTTTTTCAATTCATAAAAATAACCATGGTCTGTGGTTGAGGAGCAAGGAAGATTAAAGAGCTCAGTTTAATAAATGATTCGTTGATGAAGTTCAGAGTTGGCAATAATAGGGAAGCGAATAGCTTTTATGATGCCAGTAACTCAGTCCTATTGCGTCCGTTATTTTTGGCAATGTACAGGGCTTGGTCGGCTCTTTTTAGCAGGTCCTCGATGGAATCTGACTGCTGAAAGGTGGTGACCCCGACGCTGATGGTGCACTGCTCAATGGCGCCAAACTTTTTTGAGGCCACATATTCTCGAATCTGTTCCGCTATTTTTACCGCAGTGTTGGTATTCGTTTCTGGCAGGAGAACTGCAAATTCTTCGCCGCCATATCTAGCGACCATATCCTCTTGACGAATATTGGTTTCAATGGACGAAACAACGCTTTTGATCGCGAAGTCTCCCACGTCATGTCCATAGGTGTCGTTGATCTTTTTGAAATAGTCAATATCCATAAACAGCAAGGAAAAGACACCTTGATGGCGACGGTATCGGTCAATTTCCCGCTGTAAAAAGTAGTTGAATTTTCGGCGATTGTAAATTTGAGTCAGCGGATCCCGCTCAGAGGCATGCTTCAGATGCCTCATCATTGTTTTCAACGTCTTTTCCAGTCCAATACTGAGACACAGGGTGTAACCCATGGCGATCGCCGACCCAACCAATATTTCAGGATTCACCGGCCAGTTTTGCTTCACCCAGTAATATCGGGTCAGTGAGATGCTGGCGATCGCGATATATAGCAATGTCCACGACAGCCCTCTTCTAATACCTGAAATGCCAATTAAAGACAGGACTGTAATGGGGGCAAAAATATACAGGGTGACGTCTTCAAGGTGGGCCGTCGCTAGACCAACGCCGGTACATAAAAAATAGAGAAGAATTGTATTGGCGGTTTTGTGGATATCCTTGATCTGGTGTTTGAGCGCCAGGATAAGAAGAACAGTGCAGGTGATTACAAGGGAAAAATAGCGAAAGTCTTGGTAGTACAGCGAGACAATGGATTCTACGCTTCCCGACACGATCGCAAAATAATTCATCAATCTGATGATGGAAATTCGATACTCGTCGTAGTCGGGATCCAGCTTCCTAAGGAAAAACAGCTCGTAAACAGACCTTAAGATTTGTTTTCCCTTACCCATGGCTCTTGTGGCACTATCATCGGTTTTTCTGGACTAAAGCATTATTCTGTCTCAATGCTCGTCAGGCTCAGTGGAAACATTCTAAGGAAGAGTGTGTGCCGATGGGCAGGCAGCAGCAATGTGAAGTGAATTGCGGAATTTACTGAGGCTGGTGAACATGAACTGCGCTCAGTTAAACTTCAAACCCAACACTGACCGAGGTTACAGTCCCTAACCTGTTTGATTGGAGAGGGGGTGTATTCCCCACTGTGTACAGCTTCTGGCGCCTACCTGGGTGCACGCTGGCCAGTTTGATAAAAAACAAAACAGGGCAATTTTGAGCCATGCAACGAAGCTGCATCTGCACGATTGGCTTTGCTAACCCTTCGCGAACGATGACCCTCAGGAGCGCGGACTGTGCTACCAGTTCAAGAGCCGACCATAAACCATTGATGGCTAGGGCCAGGCTGTAAAAATAAGGCCATAAAAAATGGCGATCGCCACTGCCTTCAGCCCATCGCGATCGCCATATATCCAAAAACCAACCCATTAGAGTCCGTCATCACGTGCCCTTTAAAGCCTTTAACGACAAGGACGTCAGCCCCCAGACCGTCTTGTGTTGAAAGGGCGGCGTGTAATTGGCACTGTGAAAGGCTTTTGATGCTTAATTGATGACATGCCCCAGGGAGTCAGTCACCCAAGAGATAACGCTCGATGTGGCACATCCTTACTTCGCAAATCGAATATCCAAAGTGCCCATATAGGTTTGCATCCCCGCATCTTGTACCGGAAAAACAAACGCATCTTCGTCAGAGTCATTGTGGTGAGAATGCCATAGCCCAGGCGGCGTCACAAATACCCCGTGGGATTCCCACATCATCTTGACGGGATTAACAATATTGCCATTTTTGTCTAAAGACTTCCCGATCAACGTGTAAGTGCTGCCCTTGGCAAAGACCCCCAAATCCAGCGCCACCGAATTATGGCGATGGGGTTTTTGGGCGGAGTGGGGAGGCACTAGGTTGTAAAGGGACCACATGGTGTGGGTTACGGTGCGGGTTTCGGCGCTGTCGCGATTGCCGAGGATAACGCCGTTACGGTTGAGCTTGCGGCGGATGCCCTCTTCTCGAATGCGATTAATTTCATTGTTTAGATACTCGCCAGAGTAAAAAGCTGGCTTAAAACGGGGAGCGCTAGGCTGCACGCCCAGGTAAGCCAACATGGGAGCGTCGTGGACCCAATAAATTGCGCTGTCCTCGTCCGCCCGATGGGTTGCGCCACTGTTAGCTGGCAAGGTGAAAGAGTCGCCCGCTGTCCACTGAACGGTGCCGTATTCAGTTTCCGTGGAGCCGCTGCCCCGCATTATGTAGAACACTTCAGAGCTGCTGGTGGCGTGGGAGCGGATGGTGCCGCCCGGGGTGATGGAAATGTAGTTGGCGAGCAGATTAGGCGTCGTCGCGGCGTAGGAAGTTCTCAGGTCTGCGGATAGGTCCAGAGGCACGATCGCCGTTTCTCCCGTTTGGTGGAGGCTGGCGGGAAACGCACGAATGGGCACGTCGGGAATACTGGGATTAGCCGCTTTGTGATATTCCCAACTGAGGGCAGAGGCTTCCCAACTTTGGTTGCTGACAGTGGCTGCTTGACGGATCGGATTGACGAGTTGCATACCAGGGGCTCCCCACGTGAAGGTCGGACTGTTACCAGTAATCGTGTCTCTTATTTACTTATTATGGATGGAGATGTGGAAACATGAAGTATTGAACTTCACCAGACAATAAACCTGTTCCTTTGGGATGACATTCCGCTGGAAATGGGGATTTATGGCATATGTGTTCAGCCCATGGGCACAGAGAGAATCCATGGCGCGAATGTATTGGGCGCGTTAATTTCAGCGGCTAGTGGGGCTGGGGCGATCGCAACTAAAATGATCGCCACTAAAGCCATTACTGAACTGGGATGCGGATACGAAACGTGGTGCCCTTGCCCCATTGGGATTCACAGGTAATGGACCCATTGTGTTGCTGGGTAATAATTTGATAGCTGATAGACATGCCCAGCCCCGTGCCCTGACCGACGGGTTTGGTGGTGAAAAAGGGGTCAAAAATTCGAGACTGTAGCTCCGGCTGTATGCCCTGTCCCCGATCAGCGATCGCGATTTCAACGTAGTCTTTTCCATCCTTTTCCTGTAGCTGCTGAGTGGCGATCGCGATGTGATAAACACTGGGTTCGTCCCCATCCTGTGCGCCCTCATTTTGGTCCTCTGTTCCCTTGAATGACCCGTTGCCATCCACAGGGCACGTGGAGTTTAATGCGTTTGTTCGATCCTGAATCGCGTCGAGGGCATTAGACAAAACATTCATAAATACCTGATTGAGCCGCCCAGGGTAACAATTCACCGCCGGCAATTCCCCAAAACTTCGATCAATAACAATTTCTGGCTGAGTGCGATCGCCCTTCAAGCGATGCCCCAAAATCCCTAAAGTGCTTTGCAAGCCCTCGTGGATATCCACCGTTTTCCGCTCCGCCTCGTCCTTCCGCGAAAAATTTCGTAGGGACAACACAATGTCCTGAATGCGCCCAGTGCCCACTCGCATTGATTGCAAAATTTTTGGCAAATCTTCCCGGATAAAAGTCAGCTCTAGGGACTCTAAAGCCTCCTTCTCCTGCGCATTCAACGTCACCTGATGGCGATCGCAAACCCCCTAAAATAAATCAATCATCTGGAACAAACCCGCCGTTTGATCCTCCACATGGACCAAATTGCCGTGGATAAAACTCACCGGATTATTAATTTCGTGGGCCACCCCAGCCACCAACTGTCCCAAAGAAGACATCTTTTCACTTTGCAGCATGTGCGCCTGAGTTTGCCTCAATTCCCGCAACGTTTGCTTCAACACCGTCGCTTGGGTCTTCAACTTACTTTCCGCCGTCTCCCGCTCCCGAATTTGCTCTTGCAAACGATTAACCACCGTTTCCAGATCCCGAGTACGCTGCTCAACTTTCTGCTCTAACGACTCATTCGCCAATTTCAATTCCATTTCTGTAATCTGGCGCTCGATCGCAATTCGGGCCAAATAAGTAGCCTTATCCACCAATTCATGATCACGGGACGTGGGCTTGTAGGGACAAGGATGGTACATCGCAAAGGTGGCTAACACCTGACCGTGGCGGTCTAAAATCGGCGTTGACCAACAGGACCGCAGCCCAAACTTTAGGGCCAAACCACAGAAATCTTTCCACAGCGGATCCGTCGCAACGTCTTCTACCACCACCGGCTTTTTACTGTAAGCTGCGGATCCGCAAGATCCTTCCCCAGGACCAATCAACATACCGTGGATGGCATCACAATATTCCTTGGGCAAGCTGGGGGCAGCCCCATGGAGCAGTCGCTTTTCCTGCGCTTCAAATAACAAAAATGAGCAGTACAGCTCTTGATCAGAGTGAGCTTCGATCACTAAAGCTAATTTACTAAGCACCGTTTCCAAGGATTTTCCCTGGGCAATGCCCTCCAGAACCTGATTTTGCCCTTCCATCAGGGAGGTAATCCACCGCACATTTTCCAAAGTTGTGGCATCGTCTTTCAGCAGCTCAGCCAGTGCCTCCGGTGTTAAATTTCCGACACTTATTGGGGTGGTTTTTTCAGGAGCTTGCATAACAAGGGGTGGAAAATGGTGGAGATAAACGGTGCTAGATCAACTTGAGAACAACCAATTAGACAAAACTAATAAGCCGACGTTAAACGGGGTGATTGTAATTTTGTGGCGATCGTTTGATACAGAGCCTTTCAAAATCAAAATGTAATATATCATTCACCCTCTAACCCGTACTGGTTTTTGTGTACAGCTTTTTGATGAATGGGGTCTGGATGAGTGAACGTAATATGAACCGGTCGTTTAGATAGCTTTTTGGATAGACCTTTCGAGGGCGTTTTTGACAGTGACCTTTTTGACGGGCTTTTTTTTGACGAGCTTTTTTAAATAGCAACGTACCCAAAAAACATAAGAACCCGAGCAAGGGGACAGTTTTCGTGGCGATTCCTTGACAACGGGTATCAATTGACAACGGGTATCAATTCGATCACTGAGCTTTCGTAAGGGAGATGGGGTTTTTCGGCACTTTGGATCAGGTTTAAACGGTGGTAGCTATATTTACCCCCGATTCAGAAATTTGCTGCGATCGCCCCCCAATGACTCAGCGGTGGTGGTTCTGCTGAGGTTCTGTTGAGAGGGAAGCTTAATAAATGCCGTGGGGATGCGGCGGCGATCGCCGCTAAAATGATTGCCGCTAAAGCCATTACTGAACTGGGATGCGGATACGAAACGTGGTGCCCTTGCCCCATTGGGATTCACAGGTAATGGACCCATTGTGTTGCTGGGTAATAATTTGATAGCTGATAGACATGCCCAGCCCCGTGCCCTGACCGACGGGTTTGGTGGTGAAAAAGGGGTCAAAAATTCGAGACTGTAGCTCCGGCTGTATGCCCTGTCCCCGATCAGCGATCACGATTTCAACGCAATCTTCTCCATCTTTGCCCTGTAGCTGCTGAGTGGCGATCGCGATGTGATAAATATCCTGATCGCCCTCTCGATTTATGGGCTGACCACCCGCCACCACCGGCACAGCACTCAAGGCCTCCGCCCGTTCGCGAATTGCGTCAATGGCATTGGACAAAACATTCATAAACACCTGGTTGAGCAGTCCGGGATAACAACTTACCGCCGGTAGCTGTCCATAATTCCGTTCAACGGTAATTGCCGGTTGCGTAGAAGTGGCCTTAAATCGATGGGACAGAATTGAAAGGGTGCTCTGCAGCCCATCGTGAATATCAACAGTTTTTTGTTCCGCTTCATCTTGTCTAGAGAAATTCCGTAGGGACAGAACAATTTCTTGAATGCGCTCCGTTCCCATGCGCATTGATTGCAATACTTTTGGTAAATCAGCTTGAATAAAATCGAGTTCTAGATCTTCTAATTCTTCCTTTTCGTCATTGTTTAATGCTAGTTGGTGGCGATTGCAAACTCCCCCATAAAGGCTGACAATTTGAAATAGGCTGTCAGTTTGATCTTCCACATGGCTAAGGTTGCCGTGGATAAAACTCACTGGATTATTGATCTCAGAGGACGTCTGAAAAGTAAGAAAGCTAACGGAGGTTAATCTGTAATTACGAAAAAACACAGTTCCCATTAGCTATGAACCAAGCCTATCCCAGCGACCTTACTGACGACCAATGGAGTTTACTAGAAGCTCTTCTGCCCCCAGCTAAACTAGGCGGACGCCCTCGAAGTGTGGATTTGAGACAGGTGATTAACGCCATTCTCTACGTGTTGGTGGGTGGTTGCCCCTGGAGCTATCTGCCCCACGATTACCCCAAGTACAAAACCGTCTATAGCGGCGACGGAGTGACTTAGGACAACAGTCTAAGACTTTGAGCAATGGCAT
>ERZ1740067.620-NODE-620-length-27917-cov-7.537147_pt1 | contig 27917 bp, 21 predicted proteins | sample MGYA00581736_ERZ1740067 | MGnify/ENA primary metagenome ERZ1740067 (study PRJEB43018, sample SAMN04849236) | marine metagenome | isolation source: floating plastic debris | place: Pacific Ocean | collected 2008-08-27 | study: EMG produced TPA metagenomics assembly... | reverse complement strand
CAACCGCTACGTGAATACACATCCTGAAGCCCCCAATCCTATCGAACTCACTACCGTTCGCCAGACGTTGCAAACTGCGCAAGCAACCTTGCAGGCAAGTTAAAGATCACTCTCTTCGAAATGTATATCATTCCTTCTTCTACCACCCGTGTCATTCTCGTCCGCCACGGACGCAGCACCTTTAATCAGCAGGGTCGATATCAGGGCAGTTCCAACAGCTCTGTTCTCACTGCAAAGGGTCTAGAAACCGCTCGGCTAGTCGGCACTTATCTCAATCGTCGGTTCTACCAGAACAATACTGAGCCACCGATTGATCTCATCTACACCAGCCCCTTACGCCGAGTGCAGCAGACTGCAAAGACGATCAGCGATGAAATTTCGTCTTCAGTACGCCCACCTGTTGTTGTTAATCATGATCTTAAGGAAATCTCGCTTTCTCTCTGGGAGGGACTTTCTTACGACCATGTAAAACAAGCATATTCAGAAGCGTATCGCACTTGGCAACATCAGCCTGAGATGTTTGAGCTGCCAATCTCTCTCGATAATAAAAGAGATTCTTTAGTAGAGAGCAGTTTAGTGAAATCGGCGGGTACTGCGATTCTCTTACAGAGCGGCTACGCCAACGCAACCCAAACCTACTTCCCCGTTCGAGAGCTCTATCAGGCCGCACAGCAGTTTTGGTGCACAGTTCTACCCCAGTATCCAGGTCGTACACTCCTTGTTGTCAGTCACAGCGGGACTATTCACGCACTCATCAGCACCGCGTTGGGACTCTCCCCACAGCATCATCACAGCCTTCAACAGTCGAACTGCGGCATTAGTGAACTCACGTTTCGTCCAAACTCTGTTACCTGCCTGGCTGACCAAAAAGAACAACCCTTAAGCCTTAACTACAACGTTCAACTGCATCAACTCAACCAGACCTCTGCCTTGGGAGAAATGCTGCCTAAAATTAAAACCAATAAAAAAGGCCTGCGTTTGTTGCTTTTGCCCAGCGACAGTCATAGCAGCAGTCCTAATAGCAGCCTGACTGTAGAAGACTGTGAGCGACTAGCTGAGCGGATACAAAGCTTACCGCTGGACTTTTGCATAGCTGCGAATATGACATCTGCAAAGCTAGCCATGCTGATGCAGCACCGTCCTCATACGATGTATTTAGAAGCCCAAACAGCTGATTTTTTGAAAAGCTGGCAACAGCAGTTGGTCACTTCGCCTCGGCCTGCAGAGCCGCTGATGACGGCACTTGTCATTGCCCCCGCTGCCAGCATTCAAGAAACACTGCTGCAAACGCTAGGTGCCTACTCGCCGTCCTCTAGTTCTGCTTCTTTAAGCAAAGACTGTATTCAGCTGCGACCTCATCATCTCAGCATCATTCACTATCCTTATCAGTATCGGCCCGTCGTCCAAGCGATCAACACGTTTGCTGAGAATGCTGTTTGAAGAACTATGCGTTTAAACGCTTAATGACAGTGCTCGCAATGGTCTCTCTTCCGGTTTTGTCCAGCTTTTGTGTTTTCCTAGGCGGCAGTAACTCATCGGTTAAAAAAGACCAGTCGCCATTGAAAAAAGTCTGCGCTTCAACAATGCGGTGGGGCGCATAGTCCTGAATGCCGTTAATGAGAATCTCGGCTTCGGCAAAACCTTCTCGGGTAATGGTGATGACGCCCTTGTCGAGTAGGCAGGCTTCGGCAAAAGTGCTGTATCCGGGTTTGGAGAAAATGCGATCGCACATGATCATCCAGTCCACAGGGCGCATTGCCGGATCATTCACCCGATACAGATTGGGTAACTCCGGCGCGGTGCGATCAAAGGTGACAAACTGCCAGTCGGGAAACTGATGGATCGCGTCATAGGGAATCGTCGCAAGCCCAAGTCCCCCAAAGGTAAGAAGAACCGTATGCTCGGTATCTGGCAGCGCATCGATATCTGCCTGGGAAAGAGACTGTCCCTTACTATATCTGTCTTTCTGGATGAGCTGGCGCAAGTGCGTCTCACTGTAAGCAGGCGTGCCACCTGTCAGGCCAATATCAGTAATGTTTGGCATGGCCGACATCTCTTCATGAAAAGGCATTCGAAAAGTCCGTTCGGCGTGACCGCAGCAATCACCAATCCAGTCTGCAACCGTCCAAAACGCCGGATCTTCTTCTCCCCAATGCCGATAGATAAAATCCCAGCCAAAATTGCCCATCATCCAGCAAGGCACCTTCGCCTCATAGGCGATTTTGGCCATCAGCGGTGGAATATCTGCCAGTACCAAATCAACATCTGCTGAGATTAAGAACGCGGCTTCTTCCGCGATTAGCTTGTCTTCTTTGGATTGAATGTCCTGTACGGCCTTGAGCGTAGCGGGTTTATCCATTGTCAGGCTATCGCTTTGAAGGACGCCCACGTCGAAGCTGACAGGTCTATGGATATACTCACCTTTCAGGTAACTGTCGAGTAGCCACTTAGGTGCAGTAGTCGCCATGATTAAGGTAAGTGGAATGCCTTCTGCTTTACAGCCTCGACAAATCTCAGCGGCAATAGAGGCCGCACGGGTTGCGTGGCCAAAGCCGTGATTAGTGACTGCAACGTACAGAGTGGGCATAGAACCTTGAACTGACTACACATAAAATATTCCCCAAATAATATACTTTTCTGACCAGTCTTTGGGCTCTACAACGTTTCTTACTTGGCCTTGGTATAGCGTGTTGACTGACAGCCTCACTTGACAACAGGCCAAGTGAGGCGCGGGACCCGTTGGAGTAGCCTCGGCTTGGCGTTATGCCTCTGGGTACTGCGATAACACCTGAGTTGAGCCTGTCATTACAAGTTGGTTTAACTGTGTAATATCGAGCGCATTAAAAAAGAGCCTGACCAATTTGGTCAGGCTCTTCCACTATCTATCCATTAACGTTGGCTAATCGTTAGCACTGGCTACGTTTAGTAGCTAGCACTTGCTAAGAACTTATAGCTGAGGTACAAAGCGCTCCTTCTCAGGAACGGTAGCGTACTCACCGATAATCCGACGAAACTCGTCGCCATCAATCGATTCTTTCTCAATCAGCAGGTCAACTACTCGATCAACCACGTTGCGATTTTCGCGAACAATCTTGCACGTTTCTTCGTAGCAAGTCTTCACAATCTCGCGAACGGCAACATCAATCTTGGAGGCAATTTCCTCAGAGTACTCGTTACGGTTCCAGCTACCTCCGAGGAAGACCTCACCCTGCTCGCTCTCAAGTGCTAGCTGACCGAGATCTTCTGACATACCAAACTTGGTGACCATCTGACGGGCCATGTTAGTGACCTGCTGCAAGTCGTTACCTGCGCCAGTTGTAATCTCATCATCACCGAAGATGACATCTTCAGCTGCGCGGCCACCTAGTGCACCACAGATTCGAGCTTTGAGCTGAGCGCGAGACACCAGCATTTGGTCTTCGTCTGGGGTAAACCAAGTCAAACCTTGAGCCTGGCCACGGGGAATAAGGGTTACCTTCTGAACCGGATCATGCGCCTTAATCATGGTGCCAATCAACGCGTGACCAACCTCATGATAAGCAATGAGACGCTTGCTCTTCCCGTCTGTGAGCGGCGTACCTTCCATACCAGCAACTACCCGATCGATGGCATCGTCGATTTCGAGCATGGTGACCGCTTCCTTGCGGCGACGTGCTGTCAAAATTGCAGCTTCATTTAGCAAGTTTGCTAGGTCCGCACCAGTGAAGCCAGGCGTGCGGCGAGCAATGGTATCTAGGGAGATATCATCCGCTACCTTCTTGTCACGGGCGTGAACTTCAAGTACTTCGCGGCGGCCTTTAATATCCGGTGGATCTACCGATACCTGACGGTCGAAACGGCCGGGACGTAGTAGCGCAGAGTCAAGTACATCAGCGCGGTTGGTAGCCGCAATTACGATGATGCCTGTGTTGCCTTCAAAGCCGTCCATTTCGGTGAGCAGCTGGTTAAGCGTTTGCTCGCGTTCGTCGTTGCCACCGCCAATGCCAGCACCACGGGAGCGGCCTACGGCGTCAATCTCGTCAATAAAGATGATGCAAGGGGCATTATCTTTGGCTTTCTTAAACAGATCGCGGACGCGGGAAGCACCCACACCTACAAACATTTCAACGAATTCAGAGCCAGAGATAGAGAAGAAGGGTGTGCCAGCTTCACCTGCGATCGCCTTGGCCAGAAGTGTCTTACCCGTACCTGGAGGACCCACCAGCAGCACGCCCTTAGGAATGCGTGCACCAATGGCAGTAAAGCGTTCAGGCTTTTTCAGGAACGTCACAACCTCTTGTAACTCTTCCTTGGCTTCTTCAATGCCAGCCACATCATCAAACATGACGCCTGTGTTTGCTTCCATCATGAAGCGGGCTTTGGACTTACCAAAGTTCATGGCTTGGCCGGGGCCACCTGCGCCTCCATTGGAGCGGCGGAATAAGAAGAACAGTCCTCCAATCAAGAGCACGGGGAACAGGAGATTGCCCAAGATCCCAATCAGTGCGCCATCGTTGCGAGGCTGATGGGAGTCGATGCTAATATCCGACGCACGTAGGCGTTCTACTAGCTCAGGCGCATTGCCCGGCAGATCTACGCGCCAGCGCTGTACTTTATTGTCGATTTGAGGATCTACTGCTTCAACAATGGCTGTCGTGCCATTCTCATAAAAGTCGACGGAGGTAACTCTGCCAGCTTCTAAGTAGTCCAAAAATCGTCCGTAGGTCATGCTAGTGCTAGCAGTGTTACGGCCCATGTCGTCGGGGTTGGCGCTACCGAAGGAACCCTGCCAGATAAAAAATCCGACTACAAGAAGGGGCATGGTCCACAGTAGGGCAGTTCTCCAAGAAAATTTCATAACTCGGTGGCCTCTGTTAAATAGATAGGTCAACTGCTTTTTATTAAAAAATTGAAGCAGCCGATGCTCAAGAGCAAATAACGATCTGTCTTGTGTAAAAGATCTCAAGCTTTATGAGACTTGTCTTTACTAAATTTAACGTAAATACTTCAAATGCAGCAATCAAATATTCGTGACAGGTGATATTTTTTGATGCAGAAAGTCAAATAAAGTATCGCCAGCAAAGGTGTTGAGGCCCTTCTCACCGAGAGCGAGTACGGCGATACGATGCCACAGACAGATTTTTTATGCACCAGTACTTTCGTTACATTCTGCCCTTAGAGAGATGATGACTGAGTCATTTTTTATGTGACTTCACATAGCGGTACTCAAGAATCGCCCTGCAATGTAGAGAAAATCTCAGCGGCATGAATCAATCTCAAAGCAGAATGAGAAATCTGTGAAGTGGCACTATTCAAGGACGATAACTGCCAGGACGATGACTGGCAGCACAAAAAAATCACACAGCCGCACTGTGCAATAAATTGCCATCACAAAGCATCATCCAGCATTGCTGAGTCACTATTGCACCATCGCCTAGCCTAATTTCTGTGCTGATGGTTGCTTAGCTCATAACTGCTTGTGACTAAGAAGACTTGGCGATTTTGAGTGCCTCTGTCAGTCGCTTCGTATCAAACCCGCGCTGATGCAAAATTATCCAGGACTCCACTAAGTCAGGGCCTTGCATGTCTCCCATTAGAGCAGCTCTAAGCGATCGCATAATCAGCCCCTTCTTCACTCCCAGTGCCTTTGTCACCTGCTTGATGACATCCTTTGCATTTTCGGGCGTTGCAATCTGCGTATCCTCCAGTGCATTCGCAACTGCCTGAATCGCCTCATCCACGCCGTCTTTTTTCAGCTGCTCAGTTGCTTTCTCGCTGAAAGTCATCGTCGGCGTCGCAAAGAAATGTCCCAGCTCCACACAATCCTTCAGTCGGGTGAGGCTAGGGCCAATCATTGCTGTCAGCGGGAGCAGCCAGTCTTTGTCGTTTTCTGCATCAAATCCGTATTCGGCGGCTTCCCAATAGGGTATCAGCATCGGCAACAGCTCTTCGGCAGGCTTCTCATGCAAGTACTGACTGTTGATCCAGTCGAGCTTGTCCCAGTCAAATTTTGCGCCGGCCTTGTTCACCCGCTCAAAACTAAAGAGCTTAGCGGCGTCTTCCAGCGTGAAAATTTCCTGTGCATCAGGTGCAGACCAGCCTAGCAGCGTCATGTAGTTTGCTAGTGCCTCGGCGGTGAAGCCCATCTCTTTAAAGTCTTCTACCGAGGTCACTCCGTCTCGCTTAGAAAGCTTGGCGCCCTTTTCATTCAAAATCAGTGGCGTATGCGCAAACACAGGCACATCAAATCCCAGCGCCTCGTACAGCAAAATCTGCTTCGGCGTATTGCCCACATGGTCTTCACCGCGAATCACATGGCTAATGGCCATATCCGCATCGTCTACTACCACCACAAAGTTGTACAGTGGTTGGCCCACATCCGAGCCAGAAGATGCCCTTGCAATCACCATGTCGCCACCCAAGTCCTGACCTTTCCAGCGCACCGGTCCGCGCACTAGGTCGTTCCATGTAATTTCCCGGTTGTCATCTATTTTGAAGCGAATTACTGCTGGGCGACTCTCCGCTTCAAAGGCTGCAACTTGCTCGGGGGTCAGATTGCGATGTTGATTGTTATATCGAGGGGCTTTTTTGCTTGCCTGCTGCGCTTCGCGCATGGCATTGAGTTCCTCGGGCGTTTCATAAGCACGATAGGCCAGCCCTTTGTCTAGCAACTCCTGTACCTTCTCTCGGTACATCTCCAGCCGTTTTGACTGGTAGAAAGGCCCTTCATCCCAATCCATGCCGAGCCACTTGAGCCCTCCTACAATATTGTCTGTATATTCTGGTTTGGAGCGCTCCAGGTCAGTATCTTCGATCCTGAGCAGAAACTTACCGCCTTGATTGCGGGCAAAGAGCCAGTTGAAAACGGCTGTGCGGGCCGTGCCAATGTGAAGATTGCCGGTGGGGCTTGGCGCAATGCGGACGCGAACTGACATAGGATACTTACCAGAGAAAAAAGGAGGGATAGCGCTACAAAGCAGCATTATATTGTATAGCAATCAGCCAAAGGCATGGTCTATCCTTCCATTCTCTCGTTAGAGTGTAGTTACCCCTTTTAGGTATGTGCTAGTACCAGTGAAACAACTGAAAAGTCAGCACTGAATGTAACCAAAGACTGCTGCTCGTTTTTTCACGTCCATATGAGTTACTTGTTCTCTGCGATCGCCAATTTATTTCGTCGCCTGTTCCGACCGACCCGTCGTGCTGAAGAGAGCACTCTGCGCCAGTGGCAGACGTCAGAGGCTGAGGGGCGTAGTTTGCCTGCGGGTCGCCATCGCACATCGTCTTCATCGCAGCCTCTATCTGACTTGGCCTCTGAGCACGATTCAATCCCTGCTGAGCTTCGACAGCTGGTGTATCAGGCCACTTGCAATATGCCAAAGCAAAGGATGCATGCAGGGCAGTTTGGCTCGCTGCTGCGTCAGAAAGATCCTACATTTAGCTACGAAAAATACGATTTCACAAAGCTCATCTATCTGCTTGAAGCTGTCCCCGATATTGTTAGCCTTGAGCGCGTGGACAATCCAGGTGCTGCGCCGGCCTACTATGTGCGCCCAGTCATTGATATTCGGTCGCGACTGACTCAGGCGCTAGAACGCTTCGACAGCGAAGATGGCTGGGTCCACGTCGATAGCGTCATGGAATCGCTGGCAAACCCTGAAATCGCTTCTTCAGAAGAAAACAATCAGACTGTTGCCTCGGCTGCGGTTTCTATTCGCACATATGGATTCTCGCAATTTTCCACCTTTCTCAAAACTCGAAGTGACCTCGTCGAGTTTAATACCGGTAATCCTGCCTACATTCGCCTGCGGCACAAACGCGCAAAAACGACAAAACCGAAACGGCCAATTCTCTCCAAGCGACCTCGGCCTGTGTCTGCTCCCGTGGTGCCTAAGCCTAAAAATCGACCTATCGTGCATCTGTCAAAATTTGCAGGGTTTTCGCCGCAGGTGCTGAACCAAAAGGTGAGTGAGCTAGCTGCGATCGCTCTCCCCGAACGCTGGTACTTTGGCCCCCAGCCCCCCGACAACTTCGCTTATCCCATCCTCAAAAGCTACCTGCGTTACACCTTCATCCGTCTTCAGCACGAGTGCAAAGTTGCTACGAGCGCCAATCAAAAATACCGCGCATTTAACACTGGCCTCCTAGACCAGCTGCTAAGACCCATCTATGCACTCCTCAGCCCATCCTCCTCTCCTGATCAGCAATGGGATCTTGAATTTGGTGTTCCTGGCGAAGGCCCGGTGGGTAAAAAGCTTGTTGCTAGTTTCACCGAACTTCCCACCGCTGCCAACTATCTGAGCGACCCTGCTAAAGTCTTCTATCACCTTGCTGCAGGTCCTCCAGAAGTCGATTGGCACCATATCATTAAAGACAATATGGAGCGCCTGCCCGTCGATTTCTTAGCCCAGTATGCCCCTGCAAACTTCACCCACCGAAATACACAAGCTCTCAACGGTAGTGAATTCCACACCTATAAAAGGGACTTTGCTGCCGCCCTAGATGCAGATCCTGTTGCCTACCGCAACATTGTCAACCGCCTAGAAGAAGCACTCTCCCGCACATTGCTCAAGACACAAATAAACTACAAAACCGCTGTCCCCACCTACTACCCAAATATCAACAGTATCGATCTGTTGTTGCCTATTTGCCTCGTCACAGAAGACGTTGCCGACTGTGCTATCGTTGCCCGCCAGTCCAGTTCGGGCAAATATATCGGTCACACCATCCTCACCATGCGTCAGGCGTACAACAATGCACGCCTCATCTGCAAGCTAGATAAGCACTGGCTTAGCCGTGCTATGACCCTGAGCCAAGAAGACTTTGAAGACGATGATGACGACTCAGAAGAGTTTGAGGCAGACGATGAGGATATAGACGAAAATGATAGCTCTGTGTCTTCGAGGGCAGTGGAACATACGCTGATGTAGCGTAGTGTCTGAATCGGACATACGCTTATGGCCATCTATATAGTAGTTCTACAGACAGCATGTTTATAGAACTACGAAGTGTCTAACCAGCTCTCTCTAGTCCTAGTTGGATAAGCTTGTCTACTAGGTCAGGAAAAGCGATGCCCGAAGCTTCCCACATTTTGGGATACATGCTGGTCGCGGTAAAGCCAGGCATTGTGTTGATTTCATTGATCAATATCTCGCCTGTTGCTTCGATGTAGAAGAAGTCCACACGGGATATGCCAGAGCCGTCGATAGCTTTGAAGGCTTTGATGGCCATTTCTTGAATGCGATCGCGCACCGCATCCGGCACAGGCGAAGGAATCAATAGCTTCGCCCCTCCATCTGTATACTTCGTCTCATAGTCATAAAAATCTGTTGTAAACTGCGTTTCGCCCAGTACCGATGCTTTGGGATCATCATTGCCCAAAATAGAGCACTCCACTTCACGCGCCACTACACCTGCTTCAACAATCACCCGACGATCGTAGCTGGCCGCATTGTCCAAGGCTTCTTCCAGTTCCTTGCGATTCGTCGCTTTAGAAATACCTACAGAAGACCCCAAGTTGGCAGGTTTAACAAAGCAGGGGTAGCCCAACGCGGCTTCAAGGTCATCACAGACTTTAGGAAAAATACAAGGGTTGGAGTAAATTTCTGAGCGGGTGACGCCACGATATTTGACTTGCGGAATACTCGCTTGGGCAAAAGCACTCTTGGAGGCCAGTTTGTCCATGCCAAGGGAAGAGCCCAGTACGCCACAGCCTACGTACGGCATTTCTAACACTTCAAATAGACCCTGAATAGTGCCATCTTCTCCGTTGGGTCCGTGAATGATAGGGAACCAAATGTCGATGTTGCTGACAAGCTCCGTATCTGGTAAACGCTTGGGTGCAGGTGCAGCGGGTGGGAGCACGCCAATATCACCTTCGTCTTGGGCAGCGGGTTTGCCTTGCTCCAAGGTTTGTGCGGCGGTAGTGCTGTTGGCCCATGTGCCGTCTTTATGGATAAGGACAGGGATAATGTCGTATTTGTTGGCATTTTCGCCGGTTTTTAGTCCTTGGGCGATCGCACCTGCCGACCGAATCGACACCTCGTGCTCACCCGAACGTCCCCCAAATAGCAAGCCCACCCGCATAGCCATTAGCCTTTAACCTTATTCAAAATGCTTTCGCGTCAGCCTATCACGGGAAACGGTTCCAAATCACGGAGTAGGGGCCAGAAAAAATCAAAAAAAAACGCTTTGAATTCAGCTGTAAAAGCGAATCAAAGCGTCTTGTCAGGGTGCATCTACCACTTATTACTTCTCAGAAGAGGTCCTCCGTCCGGGTAATTTTGAGTTTGAATTTGAGTTATGGCAGTTCCTGGATGCATAACGTCAAGCCGAGGCTACCGCGCCTCACTTGGCCTAATGGTACGTAAGGCTTTCTGTCGACAAGATGTACCTAAGCCAAGTGAAAAACGCTATAGAGTTTGGGCTTGAATATGCGCTCGAATGTGACAAACGGTATCGAACAATGTGAAATCTGTTTGGAGGACGTTCCAGAGGACTGAGGTTTCATGCATAATAATCCGACCACTAGAAAATAGAAGTTGATGTTTTCAAGTTGGATATTTTTGCATTGATGCGTTTGTGTGCTCAATGTTCTCAGTTCAGCGCTTTCGATTTGCCCCCTGAAAATGGTGACATGATGAAATACTTTTTCCTGTCCGATAGTTGGACAACTGGCCGAGTTTGGGAGTTTGGCGGGCTTTGGAATGAGCAAGCTTGGAACCGCAAGCCCTATCTACAAAAGCAGCCCCTTTATATTCAAGAAAACGACGAAAATCTCTGGCTCTACAAAACAGAGGAAGCAGTGCTCATGGTCGAAGTCATGCCAAAGGCGATGACTCAGCCCACCATTGGCCAAGTTGTGCTCAAGCGGTTACTGAGTGCTGAGCAAGTCGTTGATATGCTCTGCAAAGAAGACGTTTTTCATCCACGCGACCTAAAGGCAGCCGTTCCTAGCCTCAATGAATCAGAAGCGATATCGGTATAGCGGGCAGCTGAGGTATGCCCCGGCAAGATTGTTTAGAAGGGCGTTGCCACATTGCTGATAGCCCGCTCAATTGAAACAAGGGCACGGTTATAGCCCAAAATAGCGGCAACATTGTTTCCCTCAGCCTCGGTGAGCTCACTCTGTGCAGTGAGCACGTCTAGCTGGGTGCCTACACCTGCTTGCAGTCGCAGGTTTGCCAATGCCAGTGCCTCTTCAGCTTGGGCAACGGCGACCTGCGATGTCAAAATATTTTCCTGGTTGGTTTCCAGGTTGAAGTAGGCTTGCTCTACATCAAAGCGGACTTGATCGAGGGTCTCGCTAAACTGCTCTTCTGCGATCGCGCCTGCCAGTTCCTGCTGGCGTGCCTGTGCCCGGGCGGCTCCCCCATCATAAATTTGCCAGTTGAACCGAGCCCCAAACGATACGCTGTCTTGAAAATCATCCTCAAAAGCGGTGGCCCCGTCCAGAATGGCTTGGGGAGAGTAGTTCGCAAAGATGCTGAGCTGGGGACGAACAGCTGCTAGGGCTATACGTCTTTGCTGCTCTGAAATATCTGCTTCTAGCAGCTGCTGCTCTAGCTCAGCCCGATTTTGGAACGCGCGTAGAATACTCTCTTCTAGCGTGAGCGGCCAGGTGTCGCCCACTTCAACAGGAGTTGCCGTTAGGCCTGATGAAGGTGGCAGATTGAGTAGCCGAGAAATATCACGGCGGGCAATTCTCTGGCTCCCTTGTGATTGGATGAGTGCCTGACGAGCATTGGCGAACTGCACTTCGGCCCTGAGGGTATCGAACCGGGTGCCAACACCGACTTCCTGTCGCAGCTGTGCGTCTCTCAAATTGCGAGCAGCTTCATCTAGAAATGATTGGTTAATTCGAATTTGTTCGCCTGCATCCTGTAAGTCGTAGTATGCGATGGCTGTGGCTAGGCGAATCTGCTCTTGTTGCGATTCGACAACGAGGGTACTGACGTCCCGCTGCAGTTCTGCGCTGCGAATGCTGGCGTTCCGTGAGCCCCCTGTAAAAACATCGTATTCCACCTCTATTGTGCCTCCGAGGGTGGTTCGCGAGCCTTCGTTTTGGGTGTTAGTGAGGTTTGCAGCTGCCCCCAAAGTTGGGAGATTGGCGGCTCTAGCTGCTCTTACGCCTGCTTCTGCCTGCTCTAACGAAAGTAGGGATGCCTGTAGGGTCTGATTATTTTGGTAGGCAATTGCAATAGCTTCTTCGAGCGTAACCAATGGGTTTTGATCAACGTCTATTTCGCTTTCCTGGGTTGGAAAGCTGAGTGGATTAGGGTCTGCAAATAGGCTGTCGGGTAACCCCTCTAGTTCTGTAGCGGCTTCAGCTTCTGGCGTTGCATCTGTTTCTTCTGCCTGTGTGTCTTCACTCGCCTCTGCTTCTGACGGCTCTGTTTCCTCTGCTTGTGCTTCCTCTGGCTGTTCTTCTGCGGGATCTGCGTCCGCTTCTTCTGTGCCAGGCTCAGCGGGAAGATTACCGCTGTCCACTGGTTCAGATTCTTCTGGCTCAGATTCTTCTTCAACGGTTTCCGCTTCGGGAGATTCCATAGATGAATCTGTTTCTTCTAAAACGGGCAGTGACTCGTCATCTGATTGTGCTAGTTCGGTACTGCTATCACTCGGAGCTTGGTCTGCTGCTTCGACTAGGTTTCTGAAGTCGTCTAGCGTAAAGGTGGGTGCTTCTATGAAGCTCTCTGGCTGCGGTTCAACGCCAGGAAGTTCCGTATTGTCGATGACTTCGACTGCGACTATGGGAGCCTCTGTCGTTTCTACTACTGTACTGCTACTCGCTGTCTCTGCTAGCTCCGTACTTTTTGAGGCCGCGGCATACCTGGTGGCAACTTCTTCAGGGAGTGGCTGTGCATTCTCACTCAGCAGTCGAGCACGCAGCAGGTCAAATCGTGGAGCCTGCATGTTGTCGACAGCAGGTGTCATAATGCCCTTCGCCTGCCCCCCTTTGCCGTTGATGGCGTCGCTTTCAATTGCGTTTCCGTCAATTTCAGTATCCGCTGCGATAGGGTCCCCGGTTTCAGCCCCAACCGCCGAGGACGAATCTGCGAGAGAGGGATCGATGCGCTCTTGAGTGTCACTGTCTTGAAGGCCTTGCTCTGCTTCGGCAGCGGCCGACAGCAAGGAGACCGAACTACTGGCTGTGAGTAGTAAGAGAGCAGCTGATTTTAGATATCGCATAGGGCTGATGACTTCAATGGATTTTTAATGAATGTCTAAAAAAAGACCGTTGGCGGGTAAAAAATGACCCATTTTGAGGAGTTGAGGTGTCCTAAATAAGCCGGGTCGTTGATTCAGCAGCCAGAACCAAGCTTAGCCGACAGTGCGGTTCAGCTCAATGTCTGACGTTCATACTCACCGGTATATGTAACCGGCCTGTTCGAGGAGTCACACGTCACCTGCTATGTTCCCCTGTTTTCCAAGTAAAACAGACTTCTTTAGCGGCAGTTGGGACTGAGTGCACAGTTCAACTAGTTGAGGCAGACCGTCTACTGATAATACTAAACAGTTTAGTTTATCTTCAAGATCTGCTAAAGACATGTCGTCAAGAAAAAAAGTGTCCTCTGGCCGCTGCGTGTCGCTTTGTTTGAGCATAAGAGACGGCAAGAGAACGCAATCTCCTAGGGGCTGGCTTCGGGCGCTGTCAGCTAGCTGTGTGGCAATATCTTGCCCAGTGAGTAACCCCGTCACAGTGATAGCTTGCCCCCAGTAGTCACTGTGAATGGCTGCCATGTGAATGGTGAGGTCATCGATTTGATTGAGTCGGTCTACAAGAGGTGCAAATGCATGCTCAACGGCATTGCCGACTACCCACGTAACCGTACGGGGACTTTGCACTTTTTCCGGTAAGTTGTCGGCAATCTCATCGAACTCTTTTAGAAATAGACGAATGGAGCCGACGCCATTGCCAATTTGGGGATAGTTTTCGTAGTGGCTTTCGGAAGGAAGATCCTGCCGGCCAATCAAAAACCATTCGTCGGCCAGCCAGGCGAATGTTGTGCCAAGTTGGGCTTGGAACTCAGCTTGCAGTGCCTGCACTTGGGCGATGACTTCCTGTGCTTTGTCGGTAGTTACGGGGACTAACTCGTCTGCCTCAGGGCGAAAGCGCGTCAGCCCAACTGGCACCACTGCGGCCGAAATAACCGCAGGAATATCCCCTGTGTGAAATTGGGCTAAGTCTCTCAGCGTTTGCTCTAAATGAGGGCCGTCGTTAATGCCTGGGCATACGACTACCTGCGCGTGAATCTGGAGTCTATGCTGTTGGAACCAAGCAATGTGGTCTAGTATTTTGGCCGCGCGATCATTCTTGAGAAGCCGTGATCGCACATTACTTTCTGTGGCATGGACTGACACATACAGCGGTGATAGTCTTAGCTTGGCAATGCGCTCCCATTCTGCGGGCGGAATATTTGTCAGCGTCAGGTAGCTGCCATACAAAAAGCTCAGCCGGTAGTCGTCGTCTTTGAGATAGAGCGTTTCTCGCTTACCCGGTGGTTGCTGGTCGATAAAGCAAAAAGGGCAGCGGTTTACGCACTGAATGAGGCCATCAAATAGCGCCGTTTCAAATTCTAGCCCTAGTTCTTCATCGGGCTCCTTTTCGATATCTACGCTGTGCGAAACGCCCTTAGCGTCTAGCACGTCAAGCGTCAAAAATTCGTCCGAGCATAGAAAGCGGTAGTCAATTAGGTCGCGGGGACGTTCTCCGTTGACTGCTACCAATCGATCACCTGCTTCAAAACCAATTTCTTCTGCAATAGAGCCGGGTTCTACGCGAGTGATCTTAGCCGGAGCGATGGTGGTCGTTTTCATGCTTAACAGATGACGGGCAGGTAGATGTGGCGATGCGCTGTGATCGCTAGATATTCTTTATTGTATTCGTTGCGATCGCAATCAACAGCACCGCGCCAAATGCCAGCCGATACCATACGAACACCCAGGTGCTGTGCTTTTTCAAAAACTCAATGAGCCATGCGATCGCCGCGTAGGATGAAACAACCGCTGCCGCGAGCCCAGCCAACAGGGGCAACAAGGCCACTGAGCTGCCCTCCCCCACCACACCCCTAATAGAGACCAGCCCTGAGATCAAAATCGCTGGCATCCCGAGCAGAAAAGAAAATCGAGCTGCGGTTTCCCGCTCCAGCCCGATGAAAAGACCTGCCGTGAGGGTTGAGCCCGAGCGAGATGACCCTGGAACCAGTGCAAAAGCCTGCGCAATGCCGACTAGAATGCCGTCGCTAAGCCCTAAATTGGTAAAGTCGCGCTTACGACGACCGATGAGTTCTGCGATCGCCAGCAAAATGGCCATGACAATCGAGGTGATTGCGATTGCGGCCGTTGTTCGCACCACAGAATCTTCGTAGCCCGGCACAAACAGTTTGAGATATAGCCCAATGACAACGATTGGTAGTGTCCCGAGAAGAATTCCTAAGCCCAATCGAAAATCGGGTGAGCTAAATTGCTGAGCTATTCCAGCCTTAAGAAACTTCATCGTTACCGAAGACAGATCATCCCAGAAATACCAAAGAATGGCTGCTACACTGCCTAGCTGAATGACGGCTGTAAACGCAACGCCCGGATCTCCCCAGCCCAGTACAACGGGCACAACCTTGACGTGTGCCGTACTGCTAATAGGCAAAAATTCTGTCAGCCCTTGCACAATGCCAATCACAATCGCTCGAAAAATAGTGATAACTTGTTCGTCGGGTGCGGTGACCACCATCACGCTCGCCGTAACGTTTGATAGCGTGATGCTCGGTAGCATGAGTTCATAACCCATCATGAGCATGGCACCTCATTGGTTTTCATATTGCTTTGCATAGTGTTTGCTTTGCGGGGTGGTTGCTTTGCGGGGTGTAGTCCTTGGGGCATCGTGATGATCCTTGCAGGTAATTATTCCTATAGTCGTCAATCCGCCACGGCGCTATTCTATACAACCGAGGTCACCCCCTTTAGGTAAGTGTCCTATTGCTCTATGAAGAGTGCGTTAAGTTCCGCCGCACATTCTCTCGTTTACCCGTTAAACTCTATCCAGATAAAACATCCGATTAAAACCATCAAGACTTTGAGCATGACTTATGTCGAAAGCAGGCCGTAGCCCTGTGAATCGTGCTATGTTAAGAACAATTAAGCTATCTCAGAAAAGCATTGCAGGTTCTTCAGCACACCACAGCACAAGTAAAGGATGTTGAGACTTTGCAGATTTCTAATGAAGTGCCCCCTCAGCAAGATATGTCTGCTGTAACAGGGTTCGACTTGAGTTCAGGTGCTAACGCCAATGTTGGTTTTGCTCCTGAAGCTAATAGTTTTATTGTTCGACTCCTTGCTCGCCGTTTCCGTACGACTCACTCAAAAGCACTAGCCGCTTCTGCCTTTCTGGTTGCGGTACCTGTTTTTGTTCAAGCACCTTTGGTGCGTGCTTTTCCCACGCTTAGCTTATTGCTGACAACGCTGTGGCTTTCGATTGGCTGGAAGCTGTTACAGAAAGCGCAGACAAAGCTATGGGGTGATTTGACGATTGGCTTCAGCTGGACATGGCTTGCAGGCGCTGTCTACTGGGGATGGTTTCGTTGGGATCCCTACGTCCATCTGCCCATTGAGGCATTGGGATTGCCGATTGTGTTGATTTTGCTACGTTATGGCAAGGCTAAAATCGGTAATTACTTTTACTTGGGGTCGCTTTTAGGAACAGCCATTACTGACTTGTACTTCTACTGTGTTGGCCTCATCCCTTACTGGAGGGCATTGATGATTCAGCCGCCGTCCGAAGCGGGAAGCATTTTACACAGCGCGTTGCTGCGAATGGAGACCTACCAAGGTGTAGGCTGTGCAATCGTGTTGCTGTCGCTGTTAGTTTTGCTAGGTACGGTTCCTTTACGCTTCCCCGATGCCAAGTGGTGGGCTTTTAGTGGTGCTGTTTTGAGCACGATTCTCGTCGATAGCTTGTTTTTTGTAGCGGCAATTTTGGCTTGAAGATGTTAGCCGAAATGCGCTTTGGAAACGTGCATTAAATGCATAATGGCTTATCTTCTGGTGCCATGACAGTCTCTGATGGAGGCTTATGCCTCCTATATGCGTCCTTGGTATGTATCTGAGATTCGTTATGTCCAGTCGTATAGTTGGGCGGTTTTAATCTTTGGAAGAAATTTCTGCCGGAAGGGGTTAGTAGCGGAGCGTAATGGTTACCATGTCGGCCAAGCAGTAGTTATACGGTGCTTAAAGCTACTCCGTATAATCACGTTGGTATAAACGCATATGTCCCTGTAGGCTGTAGCCATAATGATTTGGGGCACACTGCTTGATAGGTCCCATTTGGTATATCCGGGACTGCAAGAGATGATACTGGCTGATTGGCTTTCCTGCTGCCATGGAAAGTGTCTTCAATTTCCATTTCTGTATTTGACAGCTTGAGTGCTCTTAAGCAACAAGGGTCCATCTTTATACGTATCGCATATCTTTTTAAAATCATCCATTGGTAGCTGTGGCAATTTCTGAGACCACTCCACAACTTGGTCCCTGTTTGGTTTTGAAGACAGAGACCAGTCAGCGATATTTGCCGCTTGCTGGCAATAACTGCTGGACCGTAGGACGCAGTGACGATAACAACTTTGTACTGGGTGACCGCTGGATTTCTCGTAATCACGCCATGCTGCAGTACATGGATACAGGTGAGTACTATCTCATTGACTTGGGCAGTCGCAACGGCTCATTTATTAATGGCCGCCGTGTAAGCGTTCCTGTCACCCTGCACAATGGTGATGCCATTACCTTTGGGCAAACGGAACTCAAGTTTTACTGCCCGGCGCTGGAAACAGCTAGCAGCGGTGAATACACTCCCAATCACAACTTTACTGCAACCGCAGCGCTGCACGTACGCCGTTTAATTTCCGTGTTGGTGGTGGATATCCGTGATTACACCGTTATGACCCGTCAGCTGGATGAAAAGGTCCTTTCTGAAGCGATTGGGACTTGGTTTCGCTATGCCGGAGAAATTATTAATGAGTATGGTAGCTGGGTCGATAAGTACATCGGTGATGCAGTGATGGCCGTATGGATTCATGGCACTCAAGAAGTGACGCCTGATTCCATGCTGCAAATCTCAAAAGCTTTGAGTGAGTTAAACCGAATGACAACAAAGCTCCACGAAGAGTTTCCGCTACCGTTTCCGCTACGAATTGGGGCTGGTCTAAATACGGGATATGCGATGGTGGGCAATGCAGGCAGTAACGATCGCCCCGACTATACACCGCTGGGCGATACGGTCAACGCGGCTTTTCGCTTCGAAAGCTCTACCAAACATCTTGGGTTAGATATTTCTGTCGGGGAAATGACCTACGCTGCCTTAGAGCAGCTGGGCGTGAGTGACCAAACCTTCAAGCGTTATTCTGTTAACTTCAAGGGCTATGAGCAGCCATTGGTGACGCACTGCTGTGCGTTTTCTGATCTGGATCGATTTTTGGCAGCCTACAGCCGCAGAACGAAGAACTCACTGCCTATCTAGAGTTGCTTTATTGTTGAGCATGATGGAATGGGTGTTATTAAGCTGAGCATTGTGGATATTACGTATAACCTCGGCCCAACCTACCGACAAAAATGATATTCTCTATGAATATGCTGAGAGTAGATTAATAAGAGGTTTTGAGCGGATGAAACGAGGCATGAAGCAGGCACTTGGCGTACTCGCCGCAGTAAGTATTTTTGTGGGCTCTTTGCTCTTTGGGGCTGTGCAGCCAGTATCGGCGCTATCTTTGAATAGTATGAGCAGTACTGTGAATGCTGGAGCGCTGGTTGCCAATGCAGGTGGTAAAGATCTCCGTAATGCTGTAGATGACAAGCTGGCTACTGAGTACGGCAATAAAATTGATGTGAATAACACCAACATTGCTTCTTTTAGAAAGTACCGAGGTCTGTATCCTACTATCGCTGGCAAAGTGGTTTCGAACGCACCCTACGATGCTGTCGAAGACATCTTGGATATTGATGGGCTTAGCTCAGTAGAGCGCGATCGCTTAGAGGAGAATATGGATATCTTTACCATTTCAGATCCCGATCCCGCTTTGGTAGAGGGCGCAGATAGATTCAATAACGGTGTTTATAAATAATGGATACATGATGTCAATAGGTTGCACTGAGCTCACCGACAATTGATTTACAACGACACGCAGGTAAGCCGTTAGCTATTTCAGCTAGCGGCTTGATTTTTGGGAGCTTGGGTTAGGTTCTTTGGGCCTGCTAGAGTAAAGAACCCCTGTATAGTGTTCGCCACTTAGCTCACTACATTGGTGAGCTCTGAACTCGTTCATTTCTGCGGGCTAAGTGGCGCGCAAGTATGTGTAACGCCAGAGGCGTGGCAAGCCCAAGACGCAGTCTCGCCTTGGCGTTGTGCATCCGTATGCTTGCTATATCCCCAGGCTTGCCACTTTTCATAGGAGCGTTTTGGGTTGGTTGATCCTTCTTCTCATAATGTGCCGGGCTTCGATGTTCTGGTAATTGGTGGTGGCGCAGCAGGCTTATACTCGGCGCTGAGATTGCCTAGGGCGCTAAAGGTTGCGCTGGTGACGAAAGACACACTGGCGATCTCGGCGAGCGACTGGGCACAAGGGGGAATCGCCGCAGCGATCGCACCCGATGATTCTTCCGAGTTACACATTGGCGACACCTTGCGTGCCGGTGCAGGTCTGTGTGAGCCGGATGCGGTCCAGCTGCTTGTAGAAGAGGCCCGTCAGTGTATTGATGCGCTCGTGGATTTGGGTGTGGCCTTTGACCGCTCGGGGCAACAGCTAGCAATGACCCTAGAGGCTGCTCATTCGCGCAAGCGAGTTCTGCACGCCGCAGATACCACTGGGCATGCCATTGTCTCTACGCTGGCACAAAGAGTTCTAGAACAAGAAAATATCACAGTTTTTAACCAGACCTTTGTGCTTGATCTTTGGGTAGAGGCTGGGGCGTGTAAGGGCGTTTGCCTTTCCCAGGCCCGAATGGATGGTCGTCCGCAGATTCAATGGATTCCCTCGCGGGCTGTTGTCCTAGCGACTGGGGGTGGCGGGCAGGTCTTTTCGCAAACCACTAATCCATCAGCTAGTACCGGAGATGGGATTGCAATGGCTTGGCGAGCAGGTGCTCAGCTGCGAGATTTGGAGTTCTTTCAGTTTCATCCTACGGCGCTTACAGTTCCCAATGCGCCTCGATTCTTGATTAGCGAAGCGGTTCGAGGCGAGGGAGCGTATCTGCTGGATAAACAAGGGCGGCGTTTTGCTTTTGACTACCATCCCGATGGTGAACTAGCACCTCGAGATGTTGTGAGTAGAGCCATCTTTAGCCATCTGCAAAAGCATCAAGATTCGGCAGTGGTCTATCTTGATTTGAGTCCGATTGATACAGAACGAGTGCTGTACCGGTTTCCCAATATTATTCGTGTCTGTAAGCGTTGGGGTATTGACCTATTCAAGCAGCCTATTCCAGTATCACCTGCTGCTCACTATTGGATGGGCGGGATTATAGCGGATCTCAGCAGTGAGACAACGATTCAGAATTTGTATGCGGTGGGCGAAAATGCTAGTACGGGCGTGCATGGTGCCAATCGGTTAGCCAGCAATTCTTTATTGGAGTGTTTGGTGTATGGGGCGCAGCTGAAGACGCTGAGCATTCCTGCGGAGATTGCTCGTTTAGACAGCGTATGCTCTGCGGAGCCTGCGCTAAACGATGATTGGTTAGCTCAATTGAGCAAGTGGCGGGAGGCTTTGCCTCAGTTGATTTGGAATGATGTTGGTATCTGTCGCACTCAAGCGCGGATGGAGCGGGCGGTCGCACAGGTTAAAACCTGGCAACAACAGTTTGATCAACTCTCTATGAGCAAAGCGCTAAGACTGGCTCCAGGCGAAACTATTGCGCTGCCAACGTCGGTCAATGCCGACCATATCCGGCTGTGGGGCGAAGTGAGCAATCTGCTGGTCATTGCAGCACTCATTCTCAAAAGCGCAGCCTTTCGCACCGAAAGCAGAGGCGGACACTACCGCAGCGATTACTCAGAGCCCAAGTCGGACTGGCGAGTACACACGATTATCAAAGGCGATAGTGTTCAAAAATCGGCTGCGCTCACAAGTTCAACCATAGAAAGTGTTACCTAGATTAACAGCGTATTTTGCACTTGTACGCGCTACTCCAACGGTGGCTCCTGCCAGAGGTAGCCTTGCAATTCCCTTGTGTGTACCAGATTTGTGGAGTCCTCGTCGTTGAGGCCTAGGGCACACTAAGCGTGCGATTGACAAACCTTTTTCACTTCAATAGGAAATCGCGTCTTTGCTTGACGTGCTTGATTTATTTAGCCAGATGCTGACCTTCTGTGTTGGTGCGTTTATGATGCTTTGCGCCAGTATGGGCGCGATTTCAGCTTTCAATAGTCTACGGCTAGTGGTTTTTGCTCCCGACTTTCAGCCGCATCGAAACGGACGCACTCTTGCTCGTGGTGTTGTTTGCGCTACTGATCTCCTTCACAGGTGCAGGTCGCTCCGCTCAGCCAGCCCCCTTGCCTTGCTTATCGCTTCGCCGTTGTAGGAAGTCGGGGTCGGCGTACTAGGGCCTATCTGTATACAGAGCGGCGAGGACAGTGGAATTTGACTGTGCAGACTGCGAATAGTTCTTTGGCGGTTGATGCCTGTGATTTGGATCTGAACACCGTTTACTACCAAGATATGCAGCATCCGTTCAAGCCGTTTGCGGATGGGCGATCACATAAGCTCTTATCTGATGCAAATATCCCGCCAAAAAACTTAGCTGGTATGCGCTGTAGCCTGACGCTGACAGAATCTATTCTTCGTGAAGGTGGCCAGGTCTCTCTCATGGGCCGACAAACTTGGGTTAATCAGCAGCGCAGTCTCAAAGGTACCATCATTACAGACCAACCAATTGGTCGATTCATTCTCAAGGCGACCGTTATGTTCATCGCGAGTGCACTTGTTGTTTATCTTTCTACTGGTGTGATTGATGCTGCTTTTCGCTGAGTCATCACTCGCTGAATTATGCCCTCAAGATGACAGCCTGAAAACTTGTTTGAGCACATCTAAGCGAGAACAGTCCCAGTAGTCGATATGGGAGCGGATGAGCCTCTGTGCATTTAGCACAAGTTCACTGCGGCCTGAAATTGACAGCCGAGGAGCCCAAGGTGCGGGTGCGGTCATATTTAGGGTCCAGCGAGTAGTAATTAACTCAGGCTGAGTCGCCTCTATACCATGTAGCTCCATTTCAATGTCTCGAAAGAAGCGAGAGAGAAACCCGATCATTTGCTTGTACTTCTCAATGCCCGAGAACGCATTGAGCGGATCTTTAAAGGCAACATCTTCAGCGTAGAGGCTGTAAGTTTGATTTTTTGGGAAACGGGCGTAATCTGCTTTGAGCTGCTCTATCAGTGAATTTATCGTGTTCATCGAGCCTTTTTCCTTAGCGGTTCGCTTGGCTAACGTCGACGGTGGGCCACAGTCTTTCTAGCTGGCGTCGCCAAGAAGCCATAGCGTTTTTCTGATACTCAGATTCGCCCATCTCACCCATGACACCTTCGGAATACAAACGGTCGAGTGTTTTCATGGTGTCTTCCAGGGAATGGCCTTGGAGTTTGGCGGCGGTGATGATTTGTGTGAGCTGGCCTTCCAGAATCTCCGAAAAGAAGATATCTGCACCCTGTGATCTCAGCGTCAGAACTGTGTCGATAGCTTGCTCAAATAGAGGGGGTGTTAAGTGCTCAAAATCACACTGTACGAGTGCCCAGACGACATCCTCATAAAAAGCGTATCGTGCTTCTTGGGTTCTATCAAAGTTGGCTTCCAGCATTTTGGCGAGGAACGGCTGCGCCTCTGCAATGGGCATTACGGGGGCCATGATGCGCAGCCAGTCGCCAGTGGAAATGACCAGCAGCCGGTTGTCGTCGGTTTCGATCTGCCATGCATCCGGGGGGGAGTGCTGGGCTGCCTCTCCAAATTTTGCTGTGAGCGCAGTCGTTACATCATCAGGGGTCATATCTAATTCTGGCGGGGCATCGTTCCTTATGCTAATAACCCTAGCAGTTGGTAAAGGAAAGAGCAGACCACCTATAGGTAGACTGCCCTTTCGCTTTATGCACTATGTTAGTTGTGCGGATGAGTGGTGTGAGCCGACTTCACTATAAGCATCGTCTACTTGTCACACTCTCCTCACCTTTAGTAGTCGAAGTCACCCATGCCTGCGCCTGCACCGGCACCAGCTTTATCATCTTCAGGCTTGTCAACCACAATACACTCGGTGGTGAGCACCATTGCTGCGATAGACGCTGCGTTTTGTAGTGCAGAACGAGTAACTTTTGCGGGATCAACAATACCGGCGTCGAGCATATTCACGAAGGAATTCTCCGCTGCGTTGTAGCCCATGCTGGCATCTTTTTCTTTCACACGCTCAGCGATGACTGCGCCATTTTGACCTGCGTTCTCAGCAATGCGCTTGAGCGGTGCGGTTAACGCACGGGTAACAATCATTGCACCCACGAGCTCTTCACCTTCCAAGGTTGAGCTAGCCCAGCTTTCCAATCCAGGGGAAAGATGCGCCAATGTAGTACCACCCCCTGGAACAATGCCTTCTTCAACTGCGGCTTTCGTCGCGTTGATGGCGTCTTCCAAGCGAAGCTTGCGGTCTTTCATCTCAGTTTCAGTGGCTGCACCAACCTTAATGACAGCAACACCACCAGAAAGCTTAGCCAATCGCTCTTGGAGCTTTTCTTTGTCATAGGTGGAATCGGACTCGTCGATCTGGCGACGGATTTGGTCGCAGCGAGTCTTCACAGCAGCTTCGTTGCCTTCCGCTACTAGTGTAGTGCTGTCTTTAGTAATGGTGACGCGCCGCGCAGATCCGAGCTGGTCAACGGTCACAGTGTCTAGCTTGAGGCCAGCATCTTCGGTAATCAGGGTGCCGCCTGTGAGTGTAGCAATGTCTTCGAGCATTGCCTTACGGCGATCGCCAAAGCCCGGTGCCTTAACGGCAGCTACGTTCAATACGCCACGCAGACGGTTGACAACCAAAGTTGCCAATGCTTCTTTCTCAATATCTTCGGAGATGATGAGTAGAGGGCGACCACCGCGAGCTACCTGCTCTAGCACTGGCACGAGATCCTGTACGAGGGCAATTTTCTTATCGGTGATAAGGATTTGAGGCTCATCGAAGGAAGCTTCCATACGCTCGGGGTCGGTGACGAAGTAAGGGGAAATGTAGCCCTTGTCGAAACGCATACCCTCGGTGATTTCGAGTTCAGTGAACATCGACTTGCCTTCTTCCAAGGAGATGACGCCTTCACGGCCTACTTTCTCCATGGCGTCAGCAATCATCTTGCCAACTTCAGAATCGTTACCTGCAGAGATAGCGCCTACCTGTGAGATGGCGTTGGAATCGCCAACGGGTTGTGCTTGCTCAGCGATTTTGCCGACGAGGTAGCTGGTGGCTTTGTCGATACCGCGCTTGAGAGCGATCGCATTCGCACCGGCTGCAACGTTGCGCAAACCTTCTTTAACAATTGCGTGTGCCAGCACAGTTGCAGTTGTTGTCCCGTCACCTGCTGAGTCATTTGTCTTTGACGCAGCCTGACGAATCAAAGAAACGCCTGTGTTTTCAACGTTGTCTTCAAGCTCAATTTCTTTGGCAATGGTCACACCGTCATTGACGATCTGAGGAGAGCCAAACTTTTTTTCAAGAACGACATTGCGTCCTTTGGGGCCGAGGGTAACCGCTACCGCTTCAGCCAAAATATCCATACCGCGCTCTAACGCACGGCGGGCATTTTCGTTGTAGATAATGCGTTTTGCCATAGGTCTTAATCAAGGATTGTGGGGTCACTGGGTAGGGCAGGCGTCTCGCCCGTCCCGTCTAAAATCTGTCGCTGTGATTGCGCTTCTGTAAGAAGTCGTCTAGCTGCTATGAAACGGTCGCTAGAATGTCCTTCTCAGAAAGTAAGATGTAATCTTCGTCGCCGAGCTTGATTTCAGTACCGGCATACTTGGAGTAGAGCACCTTGTCGCCAACACTGACATCCATTGTCTGACGCTTGCCACTCTCGTCGTACTTACCAGGGCCCACGGCTGTGATCTCGCCAACCTGAGGCTTTTCCTTCGCTGCGTCAGGTAGGATAATGCCGCCAGCTGTTTGTTCTGCTGACTTACTGACCTTTAGAAATACGCGATCGCCCAAGGGCTTAAGAGTTGAATTACCTAAAGAGATTGCTGCCATGATGACGTCTCCGCTATGAATCGAAACTAATACATTGATGTGTCTGTGCCGCCAGTCGAGCCAATAAACTTCAACTGCCTTGGCGGCACAATTAAAGCCCAGCAAACTCAAGCTCTCAGTCAACCCTCTAGAGAAACTAGATTCTAATGCCTTTCAAACATGGAGCTTTGCAGGGCTCTCGCAAGAGTTAGCACTCTCATCTGTCGAGTGCTAATTTATCGAACTTACGCAGGGCATAGCAATATTCGGAGCGGTGCGGGTTACCGAACTAAGAAAAGAATGAATAGTGAATGATGAATGATGAGTAGGGAGATCGCTGGTGTCGTGAGCGATACGCGATATATGTCTACGCGTCTTGTTTCTTGACTTCATCGTTCATTATTCCTGCTTCATATTTTTTAAAGCAGATACATCTAGTGATAATCTTAAACATGGCGCGAGTCGATCTTATTAATAAGTCACATTTGCTTAAGTCATATTTGCTTTAGCCACTTTTTGACTAAATCGCTCATGCGCGGTATCAGCTAAAACGTTAGGACAGGCGCAGGAATGGTCTCCACCGCAGAGAAGACAAACACGGGCTATATCACACAGGTTATTGGCCCCGTTGTAGACGTTAAGTTCCCCGATGGTGAACTTCCAAAGATTTATAACGCAATTAAAATTACAGGTACTAATCCCGCTGGACAAGAGGTCGCTGTAACTGGTGAAGTCCAGCAACTGCTCGGCGATTCCCAGGTTCGTGCCGTATCGATGAGTTCTACAGACGGACTTGTTCGCGGTATGAAGGCAGAAGACTTGGGCGCGCCAATTAACGTGCCTGTCGGTCAGGCAACCTTGGGCCGCAGTTTCAACGTGCTGGGTGAACCCGTAGATGAAAAAGGTCCTGTGAATGCAGAGAGCACGCTGCCCATTCACCGACCCGCTCCTAAGTTTGTTGACTTAGAAATCAAGCCTGCTGTATTTGATACAGGTATTAAGGTTGTAGACTTACTTGCTCCTTACCGACGAGGCGGAAAAGTTGGCCTCTTTGGCGGTGCAGGTGTAGGCAAGACAGTTCTGATTCAAGAGCTGATTAACAATATTGCGAAAGAGCACAGTGGCGTATCTGTGTTTGGTGGTGTAGGCGAGCGTACCCGTGAAGGTAACGATCTCTACAACGAATTTATTGAGTCTGGTGTAATCAATGCGGACGACTTAAGTCAGTCGAAAGTGGCTCTGGTGTACGGTCAGATGAATGAGCCGCCTGGTGCGCGTATGCGTGTGGCCCTGTCTGCACTGACCATGGCTGAGTACTTCCGCGATGTGAACAAGCAAGACGTTCTCCTGTTTGTTGATAACATCTTCCGCTTCGTACAGGCTGGTTCTGAGGTATCTGCTCTGCTAGGCCGCATGCCTTCCGCGGTAGGTTACCAGCCCACCCTCGGTACAGACATGGGTGACCTGCAAGAGCGAATTGCTTCTACCACTGAAGGTTCTATTACCTCTATTCAGGCTGTATATGTACCTGCGGATGACTTGACCGACCCTGCTCCCGCAACGACATTTGCTCACCTAGATGCGACCACTACGCTATCTCGTGCGCTAGCTTCCAAGGGCATTTATCCTGCGGTTGACCCCTTGGCATCTACTTCGACAATGCTTCAGGCAGACATTGTAGGTGAAGGTCACTACGGCACAGCTCGTGCCGTACAGTCCACGCTTCAGCGCTACAAGGAATTGCAGGACATCATTGCAATTTTAGGCCTAGACGAGCTTTCTGAGGAAGACCGCCAGGTGGTTGCTCGCGCTCGTAAGATTGAGAAGTTCCTCTCTCAGCCTTTCTTCGTAGCTGAAGTCTTCACGGGTATGGCGGGTAAGTACGTCACACTAGAGGACACCATCAAAGGCTTCAACATGATTCTCAATGGTGAGCTGGATGATATTCCTGAGCAGGCGTTCTACCTGAAAGGTGGCATTGAGGAAGTCATCGAAGCTGCTGAAAAAATGAAAGCAGACGCTGACAAGTAATTCCTGACTACTTCGGGAGCTGTCTCTCTTTGTGTGAGAAAGCTCCCTCTTTCTTTAACAACATTATTTCGAGAGAGTTATGTCTTTAGTTGTGCGCGTTGTTGCGCCTGATAAAACAGTTTGGGATGACGAGGCCGAAGAGGTCATTTTGCCCAGTACGACTGGCCAACTCGGTATTTTGGGTGGTCACGCGCCGCTGCTGACTGCGCTCGATACGGGTGTTCTTAGAGTTCGTTCTACTGAGGGTGCGAAAGAATGGACTGCGATCGCCCTGATGGGTGGCTTTGCTGAAGTGGAAGATGATGAAGTCACGATTTTGGTGAATGGCGCAGAACGTGGCGATGCCATTGACCAAGCTAAAGCCGCTCAGGAGTATCAAGCTGCTCAGGACAACGCAGACCGTGTTTCAGCGGATGATCGTCAAGCAACGATTCAAGCTAGCCAAGCGTTAAAGAAAGCCCGTGCTCGATTTCAGGCTGCTGGTGGCAAGGTCTGAGTTAGTCGCTTGCTCCTGGCCTCAAGCATATTAGGGTTGTTGTAAAATTGGTTGCCATAGTTAAGCTATAAGCTTTGTAGTAATAGGGGGCTTATTCTTATTGAATGACATAACTTAACTTCCCCTTACTGTCAGAGGCTTTAAGGCTCTTGTTCGTCTAGTGTTCACAACCCTCTATTATTAAAAC